>Ga0247760_1001436_pt1 | contig 22086 bp, 22 predicted proteins | sample UWRJL171409R4_FD_179936 | JGI IMG/M metagenome (GOLD analysis project Ga0247760, IMG submission 179936) | Plant litter microbial communities from Arlington Agricultural Research Station in Wisconsin, United States - UWRJ-L171-409R-4 | ecosystem: Environmental > Terrestrial > Plant litter >... | reverse complement strand
GCGATGACGGTGCGGGATTGTTGCCGCACCGTGCCCATCCGGCTCACTCGCTCATTCTCCTCTCGCCCTCGCTCTCGCGGTCTCTTGTTCCCCTCTTTCTACTTCTACTATTAGCGGATGTTGCAGTTCGTCGGTGAGGCAGACCACTTGGGAATATTCCCTACTGAGACTTCCAAGCCTTCCAAGAATGCGAAGCTTCACTTTACCAGAAGCTTACGGTCAAATGGCACAAATTTCGGTGACTTGGCTTTCTCGGAGTCTGAAAGCCGAGTTGTGTACAATTCTCACGTTCTCGAGATGGTGGATGTCAGACACAAACGGAAGTGCCGTGGGCAAAAGATGCACTACGTCATGGGGGGCTTGGGATGAGGAAGCATCAGCGATTCGACCTAGTCAGCCCTCACCGCGATTTTGGAGGGGACGTGCCTCGAAGGCGTTAAAATCTTTTGTTTCGTACTTAGCCACCCGACCCTTCCGAGGGTGTGGGAGAGCGTTTAGTTATCGTGGAGAATCCGATTCTTTATCTACCGTGGATGCGCGAGTTGCCTAGAACCTGGCAACTTTTAGACGAAAAAGCTTACATGCGGGCGCTTTTCTATCTCCCGCGTATCGGGTTCGCCGCAAGAAGGAATCCCTTGTCTTCCATTCCCGCTTCTGCGTGGCGTCTTACACATTCAGTTCATCACTAGCAAGACAAAATCAATGCGTTAGGGTAGAGATAATCATCAACGCCACGAGTCCATGCTAGGGGGAACCCCCCACACCAAAAGGGATCAATAGACGAGGCAACCTCATCGCAAGTTGCATATCGATTTGCCGGCTGTGGCTGCATCCCCGAGTGGTGGCAGGCTAGGTAGACCCCGCCATCATCATCGAATCGCCTCAAACCCAACTCAGAAAACGAAACAGTGGAATACCGGAGAATATAATCCAGCCCCTGAAGGATTGTTAGTGTGGTACTGAGTGATTATCTAGCGGGGGTTTGCGCAATACCTGAACAGCAAAGGGTCAAGTTGGAACATTTAGGGTTTGCTTCTAATATTCGAGGCCCTAAAGTCTCCTTGTCAAGGCCTAGAACTCCCTCATTAAGGCCTGAAGTTTTTCGTTACCAAACCCTCAAAAACAAAACAAAAAAGCCCAGTAAGGTTGGCCCATAGACTACAGTTAAGTCCTGAAGTATCGCGTGAACAATGTTTCAGGGGTTGGACTGTATAATCTTCACATCTCACACAACGGTCGACAAGTAAACGCATGGGATCCCGTGTCGGCGTGGGGTATTCTAGGAAGCAATTTGAGCCTCAATGGACGTTCGCGGGCCCCTCATGCTGGCCGTGCAGGATCGGTAGAAGGCACCGAACGTTCGGCAGCATCCAGACTGGCCTGTGTGGCGTCCGCATAGTAAATGATCAGCAGCACCCGTCGGGTGTCTCAGGAATTCCCCTTTTGGGGGTCTTGGGAAAGTCTTGGTATTCCACCAAGCAACTCGGATCAGCTCTGAGTGCGACAGTGCCCAGAAGTATAGATTTGACGACGCTCGACAAGCCTGCTTGGCACCTTGGATAAGATTAAGATCCGAGTACAACGCGGGCAAACGGCGTTTCTCTCGACACTTTTTTGGTGCCGAAGAGGGCAGGGTGCCGCGTAGTCAGAGACATATTGGAGACAAGAGAAACGCTGCTGTCGTCAACTCAGCCTTGGTGACCCCCATGGTTCTCCGTGGATCTCACCCACGGAGGGGCGAAAAAATAAAGACAGGCACGCGACCCCCATCCAAAGCTTTGAGCTTTTATCCTTGAGGATGGATTGGAGCGGCTTGCAACGGCCAACAGCACGGAGCTTGGCAGGGCGGGGCATTTCAAGCACACGGCTGATGGGTCGAGAAGGGCGATACAGCGTGCAGATGAGATTCGTGAGCTGGCCTAATGGATGATATTAACATTAGATATCGTGCATCTCATGAATCGCGGGGGAATTCGCCCTGCTGCCAGCCCGAAGGGTGTCAAAAGCCTCAGCTCCTTTTTTCGTCCATCCAACTCCTTCCTTGTCCGCGGGTAACGACACATTATCCCGCAAATGGCGGTCTGAGGAGCGCGAATTCTAGAACTTGTCGGACCGGGCATTTTTCGACTTTAGCCATCCTACCTACCTGCCTCCTTCCATCTCTACACCCGATCAGGGCCCACCGAGGCGTTTTCTTATTACACGGTCGTATACATACTCCGTACCTTAGACCACTCCAACTTTTTACCCCAACTTTTACGTCAGAAATCGTCGAGCCCTGATTGGTCAAGGCGGCTAGTTCAGTTGCGGCCAGAGGGGGGAGCACACACCGCAGCTCCCTTCTCCACATCTTGGCGGGGAACCAAGAGACCGATTTTGCATCTGGCGCGACGCATTGACAGGATAAGACACCAGGTGCAACTGCAACCTTTAATAGCTCCTTTCCACGACTCAGAGAATGATAATGGAGACTACACTGTAGGAACATGGCGGCCACGGAGTGACGGAATCACCAGTGCGGGAGGCTGGGAGGTGGCGCCCGACTCCACCATGCCTGGCCGCCACGACCGCCCAGGCCTCTTCGGCCAGGTCTTGGAAGCGTGACGACGGCGGTGTTGCGGGCGTCCTTTGCCGTTCTCCAACGCTCAGGGCGCACTGTTGCTGCAAGCGGCACTGACGCTCGGCTCTCTGGCTAACCGCTGAACCGATCCGACCAGGGTCACTGTTAGGATCGGGGGGGAGGTAAGGAGGGGTGGCTGGCTTGGGCTGCGCTAATAAGCATTGTTCTTGCTCAACATCCCATTCTTGACGATGTCGTCGTCGCCGTTGCCAATGTCCCTTTAGTTTTCGCCGCTCGCCGGGATTATCCGAAAGCACAGGGCAAGATAAATGAAACAGAATACCGGTCGAAAAGGGTCGGCATGGTCCCTTTATCTTTTTATTTTCTCTTGGTTCCTATTGACTTATGTCTTCCTATATGGTAATTTTTTAATTGCGGACGGAGCCCCGAACTCGGCCCTTTGAAGGAGAACCGGCGGCCGGGGTTCGTTTCCATCAAGGTCATGTCGGGAAAAACGGCTGAAAATGGGGAACGAATGAACGGGCTTCTTCCTTGTCAGTTTCACGTTTTCCGCGGCAGCACGGACCATCCGTCTGTCGGTTCGGTCTGTAGATCGGGTGTAGTGAGGTTGAGGAAGTTGCATGTATGGAGTGGAAGAAATCGGGAGTAGCAGAAAAACGCACACACATACACACACGCGCGCGCGCACACAAAAATACCGCGCTGCTCCATTTCTCGTTTGAGTCTTTTTCAGCTCTGCAAACTGGGCGCTGAGCACTGTGACGGTCTCGTCTCGACTCGACCCGACTCTCCCGCTCTCTTTGGTGATGCCCCATCGATGTTCCCTGTAAAAGCTTGCCGCTTGGGTTGGGAGCGCGGAGCATGGACACCCTCGGTTCTGGGCCCTTGCACAGTGCTGCTACAGCCACGGGCAGGCGGCGGAAATCAAAGGGCGGGATGGTCCAGTCGGGTTGCAAAGAGAGAACAGAGAAAATAACTTTGCCCGAGCTGGCTGCCGCACCACTCATCAATGTCATCCGGCTCCCCAACTTCTCACCTCAACACCCGTGGACCTGCTTGACAAACCGCAGTATTATGTATATTTAATAGCGCATCCCAGCACGCAAAACACTGTGTGTTCGGCAGGCAAGGTAGCAAGCGATCAGACCCTTCGGCTTTCCAAGTGGAGCCAACCACCCAACTTTTGCTGTCGTTATATTCTCGGACATTAAAACGTGGATGGTTGATTGACGAACGAGTGAATGAAACCAACGCGACCCAGGGTTTCCGTTTCGTCGCGTCTGGAGCCCCCGGTAAGTGGGGGTGGGTTGTTTTTTTTTTTTTTTTTCCCTATTGGCGTTGTTTACTTTTGGGAAATTGTGAAGAGGTGGGTTTTGGTCAGAGAAACTGAGGGCATTCGCACTGATGTGCTGGGATTAGTTCAATTTAGTTAGGCTTCCATCAATTTAAGGAGTATACTCGTGTCTCCCCCTCGTCGATTGTTTCGAATCTATAGACGACGTTCCTAAGCTGAAGATAGCCTTGTTTTTTTTCCCCCTTCCTTTTCAGTTCTTGCTGTTTGTTGTTTGATTTTCAGGGCTATTTTCTGCTCCGGATCACCCCAGTTACCTACTTGCTCAGCCCCTCAAAATGAGGCAAGAAGGTCACAGATAAAACGAGGCGGTCAAAGACAAACGGATACCCGCGTGATAGGCACATGTTGTGTTACACAAAGTATCTCGGGGTGTCCAGGTCACCTACCTCGGTGGTCTTGTGCTCTTAGCAAAACTGACAGCTGTGCAAGAAGTGCTACACTACCCGACTGACCTTTTTCGTGTATCCCCAAATGTTCGCTACATCCCGACATGGAGGTGTGCCATGTGGGTAAGGTGATGGGATGGGATAGGAGCGGAGAACCCGAATATTACAGTACGTAGGACAGCGGTCAGACTGGTACCTATTATACAACAAACTGCGATGCGATGTCCCAGCAGAGTCTGCGCTGTAGATGCAGACAGCCACCACCTCTACTCTTCGCCCACTTCGATCCTCTCTCGGATCGAGTGTGACACCAACTCGGTCTTCATCGCCGAATCCCATCTCGGCGGGAGGACAGCCAAGGCTTGGTGGTCAATTTTGATGAATGGATCTCATGGCACAAACAATCATGGACGGCTGACGACGGACAGCTGGGGGAGACAACTCGACTTGGCACGGGTACATGCTTATGGGGCTTGTTGTTCGCAATTAATCCGGCTAGTGGGATGTCAAACAACCTGCCGGAGATAGTGAGTCTCTCCCGACAGGGGTGTGAGAGATCTTTCTACACTATGTTTCCATCATGTCTATCAATTTGGGCTGGTTGCTAGCGCTGACCGCCAGACAGCAGTGTCCATTTCTGGTGCCGCATGCACAGCATCATCAGCCTGCGCGAAGGACAGCCCATTTGGACCGCCTACCTCACATCTGCTTGCACGCTGTCTCGGCCAAGTCCTGTCTTCTCTTCGTTTCGCTCCTGAGCTTGGGGGGTATAGTGTAGACCCCGTCACACAGGGGACCGCCATCCGGGTCTGGCCGCATCGGCTAGCCTATGCGGTTGAAGTGGGTGTTTTGAGAACGGCAACACTTGGATGAACTTTGAAGTGAGCGAGTAAACGAGGGAGCGAGATAGGACCAAGCTTCGCACGGGGGGCTCCGCGCGGAGACCAGTTGGGCAAGATAGAAACAGTCGCTGCTTCCATATCGCCCGGTATTGTGGACAGCAAGGCGTGATCCGCCCGATTCTCTAAATTGCGGTGGACCGGAGACTAGGAGGGCACCAGGTCAGTCACCAAACGGGGAACTCACTTGGGGTGTTGACCCGTCACCGAAGCTTATCACGCCATTATGGACTGGGGTTGCTAGCCAGGTACTGAGATCAAACTGATGCGCCATGTGTTGCGAGAGGGGTTGCTCTCAAATTATTATGTTGCCTTCCGTCACTTCGGTCTTTGGCAGGAATAAGTGAGCATCACTCGTCGCTCGCCGCCTCTGTAGGTTTCTGTTCGTACGAAGCTGAGAGGAAGGCGTGGAAAAAAGGGGTAGACATCTTGTATGTGTGGGGTCAGAGGCTCCAGCAAACGGGCCCAGCAAACACACACACCAAACTTGTGGAATACGGATCCACGTGGAACCCGGCAAAGCAAGAAGCCTTTCTATGCAGCTTCGGGTAGGCCAGGTACCCGTCGTCGCAGGGTGCGCCATTTGTGGATTTGTAAAACTAAGAAGCTAGTCACTACGACTGGACGAGGGGTGCATGTCATTTCCGGGCTGCCCCGTACATATGCAAAAAAGGGAGAATTTGCGCATGACTGTGACGTTTGAGAAAGCTACCTTCCGGGCTCTTCTCCGTCGGCCGAGTCCCTCGTTCCGTCCGTCCTATGCCCCGGTGATTCCTGTCATGGGCCTCGATCGCCGTGGGCTGTATTTGGCTCGGGGATAGGGCCAATAGGCTGGTCATAGGCTTGCACCAGCTGGATTTTCGGGGATCCAGCAGATGGGTCTGGCCGAACAGTGTGGATCATCTGTCATAAGTTGCCCCTTTTCCTTGGTGGATGGATGGCTCGTGGGTGTTGGCCCTGGGATGCTATTTTGCTATTGTCTGGTAAACAAACTGTTCTGTCCTCATCCCCGGGCGCCCATGCTCTCTAGCGGCACCCCCCTCAGTGATGCGATCATATTTGAACATGTGTGTGATCGAGGATAGACTTGAGCCTTTACCGCCCATGCATGACCAGGAGACTGTATCCATAAGTTGAGGTTTGCTTATATTCCACGTGCTTTGGTTCACGATTGGCATCTCCTGCCGGTATAGCATGACCCATACGTGGCATCGATCACCATAATTTCCGTACACTGTCCCTGCTTCGAGCCCGACATCTCTAGTTGCGGAATTGAGTCACAACAACATCATACTCCCCCCAGACTGATACGTCACTATGTGGCGGGGCCGGTGTAGAAAAGGGAGTCAGAGTCTGCAACTAGGTTTACAATCACCTCCCGGGCAGAAACACTCTAGGCCGTGACCAGACACAAAATTGCTAGGCTAACCGCAGTCTAGTCTCTCTCGAGTCTCTCTGCTCGACCACTCAAGCGCACCGCGACTCATAAAAGACTCTCTGTCCAGTACTTTTGGTGTGAAATGTCCCGTGAGACGTCGGGAAGGTTGCGGTGTGGCCCCCCCTTTTTTCTTCTTCTTTTTTGGTTGTGGATAGATATTCAGGACTGGACAGGAACATGGAGGCCTCGAAAACACGGGCAATATCCCCAGAGGCAAGTATTTTTCCCCAAGAAATAGTCGGAAAGAGCGTCTTACCCACCCGGCCTCGCTGGTGGCACTGCCAAACTCCTAGATACTACCGGAAGAAGGTTTCAGGGGCTGGACCTCCAGGGTTGATCTCGAGATGGCGACCATGTGGCAAAGATCCCTTCAACCTGCTCAATAAATTAGGACCAGACTCGGCCAGACAGTGGCTTAGGTTAAGATCTCATCCAAGGGGACATGCATACCGAATGCAAGCATCTGACGAGCGGTTCTGGAGAAATAAGCCGCGTACCGAGAGGCAGAAAGGGTTAGCGTGAAAGAGTCATTTCCAACCGACCTCAAGGCACTCATCTTAGCCGGCATAGATATACCCCATTCCTTACCCATCAAACATCAACTCTTGGCTGGCCAGCCTGGACAGCCAAAATCTTCCATGATGACCATGACCCATGACTACCGTCTCAGCGGCTTTGACAAACACCGACACAAACACCAGCGAACCAAAATGATGAGCGGTGGGTAGTAAATTCCAACGAAACCAGCATCAACATTACCACCACCAGCCTACACCAGCACGGGCGTCACCATCACCATCACCGTACAGTTCAAACCCCGGAAGGCTGTTATAGTCGGACTTGATTGGGTTTCGGGACAGAGCTTCGTATCTGCGAATGGTTGGGTTAGAGGGCTGATTTAGGGGTATCAAGTGAATGTATTCATCTCCTGGATGTGAGATTGGAGCTATCAAGCTAAGTAAGGGGTATTACCAGACCGCGTGCATCCTCGTGAAGAAGCGAAAGGGATATGCCCCTAACCTGTAGACGTCAACATTACTATGGATACTAACACGAACGTCAAGCGCAACGAGTGGCATCAAAACACGCCATTGTATCTATAAGGCTTCGTCTCCCTGACCTTACTCGAGAAAGCCCCAAAGCTAAACCCAATTCCCGTTCTACATATCAAAAAACAAGGCAACAAGAGTTCCCTTGTATTATCATCAACACTAACATAACCCCTGCAGTTGATAAAGGGGTCGAGGTGAGTGTCTTGCGCAAGTGGAGAATGAGAAAAACAATGAAAAAAAACACGAGGACCTGAAAACCCTCTCACAACCAACCGCCGTTTCCCTTTATCCTTCTAAATAAACGCCGTCGCTTAATGCTTTGCAGTGACCTTATCGCCCGTCAACTTCTCAACGTAGGTCTTGGCACTGTAGTGGAAAGGTCAAGTCAGTGACTTCCTGATCTGTGAATGAGTCGGGAGAAGGAAACTCACATGTCACCCATGGCAACCATGCAGACCGTCTGCCATACACTGAGGCCAATGCGCGGTGTGACACCGCGATAGAGGCCCTTGAGACCATTGGTTTGGTAAATGTACTTGAACGTGTTGCCCACCGTCATCTTCTTGGGGCGGTTGGGGTCGTCCTTCTTGCTCTGCATCTCGACGCGGATCACCTCAATGGGTTGGTTCCAGGCCGAGAGACCACCACCGAGGGCCGAAGCCGTGATCTTCTCAGCCACGCTCAGCTTCTCGCCGTGCTCCTTGGCCGTCACCTTGCGAATGCCCTGCTCGGCCAGACGGCTGAGACCGAAGCGAGAGCCCCAGTTGGTCATCTGGCGGATGGCAACAGCATTGACACCCTTGTTGATGCCACGGATGCCCTCGCGCCGGTAAATGTCCATGAAGGTGGCCCAGGTGCCGGGGGCCGTGGCACCCGTTGCCGCCAGCTTGTGCTTGGTGATCTCGACAGTCTTCATGCAGGTACAGAAGCCCATGGTCGCGTACGCCTGCACCACACCGCCCGTCATGCCGCCGATGATACCGCCGCCGAACTCGCTAGCCCCCGCAACGCGAGCGTAGTACTCGGCCTCGGACGCCACGAAGAGGAGCACGGCGCCCTTGGTTGAAGCCTCAATCCAAGCCCACGGGATGAGGCCCTGGTAGACTGCACCGAGACAAAGTCAGCGCACAGAGACAAGACAAAGTTGAAAACGCAGGTTACACTCACATCCCAGGACACCTCCGCGGTTCCAGATGCGGCCCAAGGCGGTCGCGAACCCGTCGCCACGATGGGCGGCCATGGTGGTCTTGACCACTTCAAGGGGCTGGCCGAGCGTGGTAACCTCGAACATGTTGAGGCCGGCGCCGAGCAGCAGATTGGAGAACTTGATGGGCTTCTTCTCCAGCTTCTGCGGCTGCGAGGCCGAGACGGGCGCGATAGTGGCGGACATGACTTGGCGGATGTTGCGCGGAAAGGGGCCCTGACCAAGGGAAGAGGGTGCTTCTTCGCGGGGTTTGGGGAGTTAGACAGTGACTATTGCTGAAGCTGCAGCTGTCGCCCGATGTTCGACAGTCGAGGAGAAAGAGGTTCGAGTACTACCGGAAGAGATGGGAGCACGGAGAGAGCTAAATTTCCTGCTATCACATGCGCGAAGTGTCAGTAACCGAGCAGACACCTTTTGATTCGCCCCGGTGTGGGTTTCAACGACACAAATGGGGTTGCGGTCAAAGACGCTCCTGAGCCGAGCAACGACTTGGGAACGCCTCTGCATTGAGAGAGCTCTAGGGAGTGATCCACTTACAGGCGGGGTGTCCGGGGAACAGCTACGTTGGGCAGGCAAATGCGCACCTCGAGAAGAATGTCAAAGACGGTTGGTCGTGGTGATTGGGAATCAGGGGAGAAGAAGAAAAGTTCGGCGATTTTCTTTCCCTTACTCTCTTTGAGAGGCAAAGCCAATCCCGAATCGGCGTGAGATAGGGATAGCGCTCGATAAATGAGATCAGTGACGGGTCCCGCGCTCGAGCCGGGCAAGTTCGGACTGCACTTTCTCCCTTGGTACGCACTTCCTAACTGGCTCGCTTGTTACTGAACTGCGGCTGGTCCCCAACAGTGCTGTTCGGGGCTCGGTGAACCCCCCCTGCTCGTCATCCTCAACAATTCGCTTTGGCTGGATCAATCATCAACGGACTGACTTGGGGTAAAAAATTGGGAACACCGGGTCATGCCGATTGGCTCCCGTTTTCCCGCTACCTAGTTAGCAACTACTAGCATCATAATTGTTCCTGACAGAGAATTGTCCTGCGGCTGTTGAATTTGAGTCTGCATCGGGATATTCTATACTGTGCTTCTGGTTTTTGGCGTAGCTTAGGTACCCAGACTCCACCCGGTTTGCCGAGTCTGCCGTGCCCAAGCCCGACTCGCGGACACGTGGGGAAGGATCAGTATTTCGGACGAAGCGAAGCTAACTACCTACCCCTGTACTTCCCGAGGAACCTTCCCGAGGAAGTCGGGGCAAACTCTCCTGCATGCTGCACACACGGGCGATCACCCCAGCGTTCCGCAGCGAGATATAGCGTCACGTGGGACAGAACTAGGGAGGTATTCTAGCAAAATCCAGGCATAATTGACCTGGTGTATGGAATCACTATCGTACAAACAAAGCAGATAGGTATCGCGAATCTATCTATACATCCACCCACCCCATCACGGGGCAGCGTGATATCCCATCCTCTATGCTGAAATGATCGTATCAACCCGGGCGCCACACCCATCTCATTAACCGTAACCCACATCTTACAACTTCTTGCAGATCTCAACCCACTTGGCGGTGGAGAAAGACTTGGGCCTATTCTGGGCATTAGTCATTGAGAATCTAGAACTAGGAAACGGCATGTCTCACCTCTCAATCGGGGCGCCGACGGCACGGTCGATGATGAGTTGGGGAAGCACACCGATCGCACGAGAGACACCGAAGAGGACAGTGTAGTAGTTGGCCTCAGTGAGGCCATAGTACTGTAGGAGCACACCCGAGTGGGCATCGACGTTGGGGAAGGGGTTCTTCGTCTTGCCGTGCTCAGTTAGGACCTTGGGCGCGATCTTGTAGACTTGGCTGACGAGTTTGAACATGGGGTCTTCAGGCATTTTCTCTGTACGGGATTGATCAGCATGCTGCATTAAACACAGGTAATTAGAGAGTTAAGCTCACCCTGAGCGAACTTGCGCTGGGCCGAGTAGCGGGGATCAGTCTTGCGGAGAACGGCATGACCGTAGCCGGGAACGACACGGCCCGCATTGAGGGTATCCCAGAGGTATTTGGTAATAGCATCGTCGCTGAGGTCGTCACCGATTTCCTTCTTCATCTCAGTGAGCCAGTTGAGAACCTCCTGGTTAGCTAGACCGTGCAGGGGACCGGCGAGACCATTGAGACCAGCGGCCAGGGAGAGGAAGGGGGAGCTCAGAGCGCTGCCGACTAGGTGGGTAGTGTGGGCGCTGACATTGCCACCTTCGTGGTCAGTGTGGATGGTGAGGTAGAGACGGAGCAGCTCGATGAAGTCGGCGTTGCTGCCAAAACCCAGCTGGTTGGCAAAGTTGAAGCTATAATCCTTGTCTTTCTCAACAGCGGCGACCTTGCCTCCCTTGAAAACGTTCTGGTATATACGCGCGGCGATCGAGGGGAGCTTGGCGATGAGGTCCATTGAGTCCTCATATGTGTAGGTCCAGTAATCCTTCTTGTTAATGCCCTTGGCGTAGGCGCGGGCAAAGGACGAGGTCTGCTCGAGAGCGGTCACAGCCAGGGAGAACTGAGCCATGGGATGGAGGTCTGACGGGCAGCGGTCGATCAGCTCCTCGACAAACTTGGGAATGTCGGAGCGAGCAGCCCACTCAGCCGACAGGGCGCGGACCTGCTGCTCGCTCGGGACTTCGCCGGTAAGGAGGAGCCAGAAAAGGCCCTCAGGAAGAGGCTCCTTGCCACCAGGAGCCTTGGGGAGCACCTCCTGGCACTCGGGAATCGTCTTGCCACGGAACCGAATACCCTCCTCCGCGTCAAGAACGGAACCCTCCCACACGAGACACTTGATACCACGGGCACCGCCATATACCTGATCGAGGGTAACCTGATCGACGACCTTGGAGCCGTGTTCTCTGTCAATTGCGGGCTTGAGTTAGCTATTGCGCACCGGAGCCTGAGCACGAACTCGGGGAAATGTACCTTCTCAGCAGCTTGATCTCCTCAATCTTCTGGGGCAGCAGCTCCGCGAAGCGCTCCTTCAATGTCTACAGCACGGTGCGTGGTCAATTGATGATGTCAGGGTGCATTTGGCGAGCTCAGCTGGACAAACCTGCGGCTTGGATGAGTAGCATCTCGCAACGTTGAAAGCGACATTGCGGGCGGCGAAGGAAGGAGCCTTGAGAGATGTTCTGAAGGCAGAGGAGCTTAGGCGCATAGCAGAAGCCATTGTTGGTATCTGGTGTGATTTGCAGAGGGGAGAGTCGGGATGGGAGAATGAGGTGAGAAAAAAAAAGTCGGAGCAATTGGAACACAGCTTTGAAAAAAAAAAGCGCAGCGCTGGGGATGAAATGTCTTGGCCCGGCACTGGGTTGACCGGGGTTCGGCCACGCCTCAACTTTTTTGAACTTTTTTTTTGTCCCGGGTCAGCGAGGCAATCCACGAGCAGTAATTCGCCGGGCCCAGCAACACCCGTCCAGCTCCGCCGCAGTGGAACAACTCCTCATCCTCGAAGGAGTCACGACCATCGGTTTCTAGCGGTCGAATGGATGTGGAGCATCTTCTTGAGGATCATTCCTCTGTACCGGCTCCGCAAGGCCGATGTTGACGTGCGAGGCGTTGACGTCACGGGCAACCCCCAGAACTCACTCCGGCTGTAAGGAGCTTCCCGTCTTTACATCCCCAACTTTTTTTTGACTCCAACGCAATTGCTTCAACAACCATCTCGCAAGCTCTAGTGGGTGCGACACGACATATCAACCCCTTCAGTGTCGTGCATTTCGTGAGCTGAAATTGGTGCCGCCGGGTACCCAAGCCACAGGCTGAAAAGAAAGACATGTGCACAGTGCTAGCGTTGGAAAGAAAAAGGTGCTGGCCGATTGGACCCACACCGGCCGCGGAAGGCTAATCTGCGCGTTTTGATGGACAAGTGCTGACGGGTGCCCTGTGGCCTGAGTAGTCTTTGTACCTAATCGTTAAGGCAAAAAATCAGGCAGCCGCGGCCATAAAACCTTCATCAGCCTCTGCATTTCCCCCGCCTTCACTTTTCATCAAATCCCGACAAGTCTGCATCGCCAAAAGCACGAGATCATCAAACCAACGCGATTCCGAATCGCCTATCCTCAAAATCCACAGACTGCCAGTAGTCTCAGTATTCATTTCCTGCTGAAACCTTGAAGGGTCCTTCCTGCCCTAGACGGATCTTGCGGGTGACTGTGCCGGTCTGGCGAACAGGAGGGTAGATTGCGGTTGTGGGTGCTGGGGTGAATCAAACTCCCAACGTATTCGCCGTTCTCACCGAGCCGGTATTTGGTTTGCAAAAGCCACGGCACAATCGTACAATTTCCATTTCAGCGCCATTTCCGGTCGCTCGCATCGAGTCACTGGTAACTCGGCTTGATCACAGACTGGACTGAGGATTCGCCAAGGTTGGCCGCGCACACTGCGAGAAGACGTACATTCTCCGTGATCTGGAGCATGGAATAAAATTGCCAACCTGCCAGTTCCCAACCTGCACCTTCTTCCACCCAAATCCCGCTTCGTCTTGCACTCTTTGGCTTCCACTACGAAGGTATAACATCATTGATCCCGGAGTCACCATGGCCTCTGCCGCACTGGCGGAAATAGATGCAGGTCTTCAGGGCCTACTGAGCCTGAAGGCGCCCGGTGTGTCGGGATCACGTATTGGCAACCTGACGGCACTCTGTGTCGCCAATGTGGAGGTAAGAAGAGCACACCCAGCAGCACACAGTGGCAATGGTCGGCGATGCCAGTAAACTGACAGCGAGTGTTGCGGACAGTCCGAATCCGTTATAGTCGGAAAACTCTACCTACATTACAAGAAAACCCCAGGCACGCACAAGCTAGGCGTCCTCTACGTCGTAGACTCCGTAACCCGCAAATGGCTGGATGCGATGAAAGCGGAGGGGCAAACAATTGGCGTTCCCGCCCAGGACGGGACACCTGCTGCTGGAGTGCAAAGAGTAACAGAGCTGATGCCCACCATGATGAACGATATCATCTCGACGGCTCCTGAAGATCAAAAGGTACGCTGAAGACAAGGAAGAGTCGACGCGCTGGCTGAGCATGCCGCTTCTGCTACCAACAGACAGTAACGCCAGCGCTCCCGTTTGCCCGTGCCATCCATGGCCTGATCCCTCGAACCCATCGTACTTTTTGCTCCTGATAGATGTTTAGACACTCACATGACTGTTGTGCTTATAGGAGAAGATTGAGAAACTGGTCGCTATTTGGGAAAAGGGTCAGACTTTCCCCCCATCTATGATCGAGAGCTTCAAGGCCAAGCTTGCTGCACCACGACAAAGTACGTTTCACCCTGATGAATAGGATAGCCATCCTTTGGCTGCTTGATCGACTTGCAGTGGTAGAGATGCTCTAACCGTGCTAGTGTTAGCAGAAGTATCTACAACTCCTCCGGGCAGCCCCCCTCCTAACCTATTAGCATCGCTTGGAATTGGAAGCAGAGCAGCCCCGACGGCGCCACCGCCGCGGGTCGAGGTGCCCAATGTTCTTGAGCAGCTTGCAAACATCGCTCGGCTGAATGCCACGACGACACAAAGTAATCCAAGTTTGGCAGCCCCGGTGCCGACTGCCGCGCCAGCATCTGCATTCGTGTACCACGGCACCACTAGCTCTCAAAGTAATGGCAGCGGGCCGCCTGCGCCTTTGAACATGGCAGCACCATCTGGCATACCTTATTTCCCCCCAACATCGCAACCAGCTCCGCCTGTAAACTATGCATCACAAGCACCAGCATACCCTTCACTGGGCTTGACTGCCCCGCCTGTGCAGGCCCCGGTGCTGCCAGTAGCGGCTGCAGGCGCGGTATCCTCTGCGAGTAATCCAACTGTTGTCCCTGCTGCGAACCACGCGACGGTGCAGCTTCTTGCGACACTCATGGCCCAGGGTGTTCCCCTTGACAAGCTCGCCGACGTAGTGAAGGCGCTAGGCCAGAACACGGCTGCGGCTCCCACGGCCCCGGCCCCACAAGTCTCGCAGTTGGCACAGATGCCACTGCCAACCCAGACGGGATATGCTGGCCCACCACCCGCTACTGCACCTGTAGCTGCACCTCCAGGCCCGGCGCCGTGGGAGATGCCCAGAGTACATGACACGCGTGATCGGAATGGGTACCATGACCCCCAGAGGTCGCCGGGACGCCAGCGTGGAAGATCACGCTCCCGATCACCCCGCGGTTGGGATGCCCGAGACTCACCCCGGACTGCTCGTGGTAATGACCGAGATCGTGGTTATGATTACGGACGACCAAACTCTCCTGGCCGCAGCCGGCCCGACGATCAAGAACGTCGCGGCGGCTACATGCCTGATTATCGACAGCGATCACCGCCTGCTCGCCGCGGGCCAAGCCCGTCCGACCGGGAGCCAGTCCAGTCGGAAAAGTGGATCGAGATGGACTACAACCTTCCCCCTGGCTGCATCAAGGTATACAGTCGTACTCTCTTTGTAGGCGGCGTAACGTAAGTCGCGTATTCATGCATGCTCCCTCGCACCCAGCTCAATTACTGACACGGGCCATGACATACAGATGCTCCGAGAGTGACCTTCGCCGCATTTTCGAGCGCTACGGCAAGGTGCAGACGTGCATTGTCAACAAAGACAAGCGCCATGCCTTTGTCAAGATGTACTATCGCAAAGCCGCCGAAGTCGCAAGGAATGCTATGGAGGAGAATAGGACGCCAGATGTCCAGCTGAGGGTAGGACGATTGCTTGCTTTATACCCGTCCTTTTTACTGACAACATTATATTCAGACCCGGTGGGGTGTAGGCTTCGGCCCTCGAGACTGTAGCGATTACCAGAGTGGAATAAGCATCATTCCAATCCATAAGCTAACTGAGGCCGACCGCAAGTGGATGTTGACAGCGCCTTTTGGTGGTAGCGGTGGCCGGGAAATTGTTCCGGGGCTGTGTGTTGAGGAACCCGACATTGAAATCGGCGCCGGCGTCTCTTCCAAAGCAATAAGCCGGCGAATGCAGACGGACAAAGGCGGTAACCACGGACCAAAATCGACGCGCCGGGATGACGACCATGGCCATCACGGTGCGGCACCCGAGCCTCCAAGAGGGGGTGGCGGCGGCCGCTGGCGTCGCGGAAAGGAAGGACGTCATAACGGAGCCAGTGATCGGCGCGATGACCGCAGTGACAGGGGTGCCAACGACGAGCCCGTCGTACTGGGACTACCTGCCGGTATTACCATGGGCCCTAACGGGATCAATTATCCTCCAAACTTCGCGTTTGGTAATAGCTGAACTGTGCAGCAGTAACTGACCAGACTGCGGATTGATAAGGTTGATGATGATGCAGGCGTGGTTCGGAGCTGGGATACCAATAATGGCGATACTAGCTCATCGAAAGAGCTATGACCTTGGAACACAAGACGGCGGTAGGATGTTCCATTCTTCCAAGCGTGTAACATATCGATGGCTTTCCTTCCGAAGATTTGCGGCTACGGCAACGGGAACAGGATGGGTAGGCGGGTGGCTGGACGGCAAAAATTGGCTTCTCAAGCTCCAATGAGCAGAAGGACAGGATGGGTGGTGCATGGAGCGTTTTTTTTCTTCCTTTGGTAACCTGATTCATAAGGCTGGGAGGGGCAGCACCGCTCACCACGCCCTATCAACACGAGAGTATCCAATGAACACGTCTGGCTCGGCAGTGCAAAATGCATTCAAGTCAGCTAAGAAGAGGAAGATTTGGGCATGATGTTAATCGAACGTTTGTGCTTCTGATTGTCCTGTGTCAACGTACCTATATGGTGAGAATTTTCTTTCCAACTCTGGTCTGTCAGGGGGGAATGCAGTAGTTAACGCAATTGTCAGCACGGCCAGCAGTCCAACAATGCTAAACTCCGAACAGGAGGTCTCTTTACCTAATAAGCAGCTAGGACAGTCTGTGTACATGGGTTTTAAAGGAGGGAAATCTGTATTTATGTATAATACTGTTACTATGAAAAGCTGCATGGAAAACTAGAAAGAAATAAGTGCTTTTATCCTACAAAACTGTGCACGTCGAATTATAAAATATTATAATGTATTATCAATTGTCATGTATAATAAGCTACTAGGGTGCTCAAGGAAGAGCCCGATGCTGTTGTGAATATACAAGTAATTCACTAGCAATGTGTCTTGCAGAAGGGGAAAACTCCTTGCGAGCGCTAATTATCTACAGCGGCTTTTATGTGTTGTGCCAACCTATTGCGTCACTGCTGCCTCGGCGCTGCCTAGATACTGCGGCGGGGTTTCGCCTGCGAGTCGCCTGGCCTCATTACATCATGACATTAGAAGATGCCTCACAATACCGCTACACCACAAAAAGTAAAACGTTGCATAGTTAAGTGTTTAAGGGAAAGGCCTACACTACAATGATACACTAGCGAATCACTAATAAAATAATTGCACAGTAAACACTACAGTTGATACAACGACTGATTCTTGTAGAAGGAAAGACTGTAATGCGCGATATAAGGTAATTAAGTAAGAGGCTAATGCCGTAACAATATGCGGACAGGTTACTGGTGATATATATGCTAGTTGAGCAGATTCCACATTGATACAATGACTGATTCTTGCAGACGGGAAAACTCTTTGTAAGGCCAACTACCTGCGACTGCTTTTATGCGTGTGCTAGCCCATTGCATCACTGCTGCCGAGGCGCTACGCTAGCGTTACGCCTTGTTTTCGCCTGGCCTCATTACAAATGGGCTTGCCAGGAGCCCACCGCAACTACCACCCAGTGACATTAACCTTATTTAGAGGGCTAGGGAGCCCTCACTCCATAATCGAGACAAGTAGCCCCTTTCTATCTATTATTTTAATACTTTAGTGTCACGGCACCAAAGGACGCAATGCGTAAACACCACAAAAAGTGGAACGTTGTACAGTCAGGGCACTGCACCATAGTCCTTCTACATCTAGCTGCGTAGCCACAGGCAGGCAGCATCACGGTACCGTGACATTTGGTGAATAAATACAGTTGCTGTATTTAGAAGTAAAGGGTAAGCAGCTTCAATATAAGCCTTAATTTTTACATGGTTATAATATTTACAAGTGCCTAACACGCTTGACGAGTCCATTCTTACAGCTCGTTATCGCTCCATGCTTCATCATACGCAAAATCATAGTCTTCAGCTGGACTCAAATCAGCCCCGGCAGCTGATAATTCAAGCTTGGTCTCTAACGGCAAGCCTTCAATGTCTAAGTCTTGCGCCAAATTCGCAGCATGCTTGGGCGGGAGATTTTCCTGCTCTTTAACTTGCCGAATAGCTATAAACTGGGATCTTCTCCTCCCAGGGAACGCCTTAGTAGGCTCTTGTTGTTTTGCTTCCCATGAAGCAAGTAGTGGCGCACTCGGGTCGTTATTGAAATGAGCCTCGGTGCAGTAAAGACCTGTTTCGGCGTACCGAGGGCCCTGAACCACGCCAACTGTGGGATTTGGATGCCTCTGGAGTTGCCCGGTTTGCAAATATGACTTTCCTCGAGAGGTGCCATTTTCCACTACAAAAGGCTTTCCGGCTGCGTCATATTCCGGCGGGGGTGGCTCTTTATGTTGTAATATAGGGATTGGGCGTCTAATCTTCTTGACGCCAACGCTTCCCGGGAAGGTGATTATGGTGTACTCCGCTGACTTTGTGCCTGCCTCGTCAATAGAGAGCAGAAACACCCGTCCGCTGGCGTCTCCTATGAGGAGCTTTGTTCGGTCGGGCGAAAACATGCCGCAAGATACCTGAGCTGGAACCTCGAGAAGAGTTCTAATCAATGGGCGGTCAAGACAGCGCACGTTCCATACTTTGACCACGCCATCCGAAGACCCAGTATAAAACCGATCTAGTGTGGTGCCCCAGGCGGTAAACTTCACACCCACGTCTTCCCTCTCTCGGTCTCCCCGAAGTTCCTCGATACAATCTCCATGGCGGAGAATGTGAAGAGGCTTGTCGCCCTGAGAGGTGTCCCAAACGTACGTATTGCCATCAGTGCAGCCCGCAGTAACGTAGCAATAGGTGAAACTATTCGGCCTGAAGAGTTTGTCAGTCGAGCACCAGAATTGGAGGCAAGATTGGAGTAACGTACATAATCGTGAGTTCGTTGATATCCGCAGCAAAACAGTCCAGCGTTTTGACTGGTGTAAAAGCCTTGCCACCGTACTCGTGGTTGTCTGATGGCCGGAATATGCGAATTTGGGTTCGGACTCGATAGTCAACATCTAACCCAAGTGGAGAGGTTGCCGCAATGAAGGAATCTTGGGTAGGATGCCACAAGACTTCGAAGACGTTCTGGGTTGTAGCTGAAGTGAGCCTCCATCTCTCACCGGTCAGTCCGTCCCACAGGCAGAGTTCACCCGAGCAGAGCCTGTCCTCAGGAATGTCGGTATCATCTCCTGTCCGGCTTCTTGGGGAGTAGCCTACGAGGAGCAAATGCCGAACGCCCTTAGATATGCCCCACTGCATGGTAGCGGGAAAATATGCCCACTTTTCCGTGGAAACAGTGTTCCCTTCGGCGTCTGTAACTCGCGAGCAAGAGTATGAGCGATACGAACTAGCAGCAAGGTTGGCGTCATCGATAGTGTAAATCCTGACAGCGTTGGCAGCTACGTCAGAAGCAGTCGCCACCATCCCGGACTCGTGCTTAGATGCAGCAACAAAATTGACATTTCCGCCATGTGCCCATTGTCCAAGAAGACGCATCGACGATGGCTCTGCCGCGAGCTCTCCGGTCTTGACCTCCCAGATCTTCACGGTTCGGTCAAACCCCGAGGTGAATGCTCGGTTGTGAGCCACGTCGTAGTCAGATGAGACGACAGAGGTATAAAGCCATGGGTCTTGAGTCTGGCGCATGGCCTCGGTCGAGTTTTCTCCATTCTGAACAATGGGTCGCACAATACGGTGTTCGGGATAAGCTTGTAAGATCCCCGAGCCGCAGGAGCCGAGAATCAGATTGCCCGCCTTGTTGTATTGCTGATTATGGGCGTCAGAGTGTTCTGTCGTTCCACAGATGAAAGAGTCGTTAGAGACCCAGACGATGGTGGCGATATCGCCAGCACAATTGGTCCATTCCGCCCTCAGAGTGAGTTCGTCCTCTCGACACACCTTGAACTCGTTGGGGAAGTTTACAAGTCGCCGCATCGACCGCAGACCACGCTGTCCCGATATCTCTCTCCTGAAGAGTAACGCAGAAACGCGGCTGGCTCTAGCAAAGGCCGGTGCGTCATTTTCATCCTTCCCCAAGCTGAGCAAGCGAGGCTCCCTCGAGGTTTTGTGGCGGTTGATATCGAGGAACAGGTTAACGAAATCTTGCCGTGTTCTGTGCGGGAACAGATTCTGCCGCTCAAGTTCCTCGGCAATTTGGGCGAAAACATCCCGACGTTTCCTCAGAAGACTACTGAGGTCTTTCCTAAGATCTCGCTTCTTCTTGGTTGTAACCCTGAGATACTCTCTCACAGCTGATCGAATTTTTCGCAGTTCGAAGTCTGTGAAGTCAACGTGAAACACGGCCGGTTCAGAACCTTGGAAACCTCTATGATCACTCTCGACAGGTCCTTGAACACCGCGCACCACCAGTTCCCGTTCTGCCGCAGAAATATACGGTTGATGACGCAATGAAAGCCACCTGGAGTTTGTTTGGGCACCGAACGAGAGGTCGTCTTTCAGCGGAATTTGAATTGGTCGGCGAACTTCGGGGTGAGACACAGCGGACGATAACGAGGGGGGCGTGTTCAGCGACTGAGATTCAGGCTCGGCTCCAACCGCGTTCTCGATCTTGGGCGCCCGTTGGATACGATTCTCACGTTCCGGTAGTTCCCCACTTTGGTTTCGGGACCGGCCAAGTGGTATCGGAGAACTTGCAAGTCTTTCGGGTGTCGGGCGCGAAACAACTGGGGGAGGCTCTGGCTTTTGGGGTGACTTAGGCTTGGGGGGTCCTCCGTTTGTTGCCAGATCTGAACTCGGACCAACCGCCGAACCTCGCAAATTTGGATAGGGGTCGGAGGGGTCGTCCGAGTCACTGTTTATGACAATCGGCGAGGACACCAGTCCAGGTATTGACTCTTGTCGTAGTGGAGTGCTTACTGGCAGGCCTGGAAGGACGGGGAGCGGAATCGGCGATGTCGAGTAGCGCGGCGTAGCTGGAGCCAGCTGAGGAAGAGCACTTCTGGGCACTGCTCGCGGTTTAGAGCCTGGAACGGGAAATGTCGGGATTGGGACTGGCGATTCGACTCTTGATGGCCTGAGGTGGTACTCCTATGGGGGGGGATGTTAATACCATTCCTAACCTTGTCAGTCGAGCATAAAACATACTGGGCGCTGCGCCAAACGTTGGGATTCGGCAGATGCCAGCACGGCCAACCGACGCTCAAATCGAGGACTGAGCAGGCCATTGCCCCTTTTGTAGGCCTCTCGGAAATCCGTGACTGAACTCGTGATAATCTCTACGACCTGGCGCATTGGTGTATGAGTGGTGAGGACGTGGACGCGCAAGATGTAGGACAGCAAGGCACCCGGCCAGAAAGAAGACCAACAACATACCTTCCTACCAATCGATTTTGTGTCGACGAGTTCGCTCGGCAATTTGGCCACCTCTCTGTTGACGTGCGGGAAAACTTGGGTTTGCAGACAATTTGCAAAGACATCGTCGTACGCCCACTGTGGAGGCTCTTCGGCGGTAGGGGGCTGAAGGCGGCGGCGCTTTTGGTGCGGCTCCGAAGCCCCCGCCGCGATTTGTTCGTGAGCACCCCTGGAAGATGAACTGGGAGTAAGATGGGTTAATCTATGGCCAGTAAAACCAGAAATCTGGTTAGGGGAAGAAGACGACGTCGCGACCACCGCCGGACTCATGGGAAACTTGGAACTGCGAAGCAGCGGCTGAACTGGTGACAACGCGGTAGACGAAGAGAAAAATAAAAGTCAATATGCAGAGGAATTCCAGCCTTGGCGCGTCAGGAAAACACCTACGTACCCAGAATCCATTATTTGTTTGTAGTGAGAAAGGTAACCGCAGGAAATATTAGTAACGTAATTAAAAGAGTAAAACACGCGCGCCACTTCAGTTAAGAGATAATACGCTTTGATAACTAAGAAAAAGAAATATAAATTCTTTATTAATTAATAAGTATTATAAATATAAAAAACGCGTGGAAATATTATTTTATATTATATTATAATTAAGTTATACTAAAGATA
>Ga0247760_1001435_pt1 | contig 22120 bp, 14 predicted proteins | sample UWRJL171409R4_FD_179936 | JGI IMG/M metagenome (GOLD analysis project Ga0247760, IMG submission 179936) | Plant litter microbial communities from Arlington Agricultural Research Station in Wisconsin, United States - UWRJ-L171-409R-4 | ecosystem: Environmental > Terrestrial > Plant litter >... | reverse complement strand
CCGCACACCACCAAGGGGCACAACAAATGCAGCATTCCTCGCATTTCCTAGTAATTTATATACAAAAAAAAGGTCTACAGCATCTCCTAAGCCCCCCGAAGCCGATCCAACCTATAAATAATTTCTTCTTAAGCCTGTTCAACCGCTAGTATAGCTTCTTATTAAGTCACCCTCCTCCGGCGGGTAGGGGGTTCCCGACTAGCCTCCTCGGCCTATGCGATATCTTCTATCCTAGCAAACTTATCATTGGGCGCCTCTTTGACCCTCTTTTGTATATAAAGCCTAACTACCCGAAAATCCTCTTCCAAACAGTTAATTTCGGCTTCCAAACCTACCTTCTCTACGTTAACCAGATCCAAGGCTTTCCCAACCTTATTTAATAAATACTTAACCGTACGGCAACTAGGTAATACCCTCCCTTTAAGGCTATTTACAACCTAACAAACATCCTAAACCTTCTTCGGGGTCTTTACAAGCTATAATTCAGCCGTAAAAGCTATTTCTAACGTAGGGGTACGTAGTCTAAAAGGGGGGGGCATCTCCGATAAGTACCTCGCAGTCATCTAATATTGCAAATAGGTTAAATAGCCATATCCCGGTTTTTCTAAAGCCACTACGTATATTGGAAACGCTACAACCCCGGCGTAAGGCATCTCTGTAGCAAAGAAGAAACCTTTATTTATTAACCAATACCAAGCTACAGCAGTAAGCCAAAACCTTAGTATTTTGCCGGAAATAATTCTTAACAAGGCTAAAAACGCTACGATTAAAAGGTTGGGTCTTATAAAATATATAAGCGGGTAAAAAGAGTAATTAAACGCATTTATTATAGCAAATCTATATAAATTCTTCCGTATCATAACTACTTGCCTTGTTAAGGATCAACAAGCGCCATTCTATTAGGTATTTTAGCTTTATTTCCAGCAAATAAATCTCTTTAAGCCACCTAATAGCTATTCTTAAATTGCTCCAACCCGTAATAAAATAGTCGTATCACCAATTACAAATATTTTTTTAATCTTTAACCCAGCGTAGATACTATTAGCCTTATAACGAAGCCCCCGTAAAGACAATCGCGAGCGTTAATCTACGTCCCTCAACGGTAATAGCTTCGATTACAAAAACCTAAAAAGCACAGTCTAGAGACGTAATAAGGGAACGATTGGTAAGAGAATCGCCTATAATAATCCCTATAGTTATTTCGACCTCCTACATACCATATTCGTCTATATTAGTAATATTCCAGGGGAGGATACGTTTAAACCGCAACTAAAAGTCCAAACGGTTATAGAAATCTTCGTACGTAGCCTTAATAAAACCACGCGTTTTTAATCTTTCCAGTAATACGCTTTTCTTAGTTTTTATACATTTATAACGCTTAAAAAAGCGATCAACCTAACAATAGCCAAGGGGGGTAAAATTACCGCCTTACCTCAACACTTCTTAAGCCATCCTTATAATCTAGGCCTTAATTAAAGCGCGCCCTATAGCTTCCTCGTTAAAAGCCCAATCGACTAAGAACCTTTCCTAAACTGGTAATAGTTTTCTGGCTTTTATTTAGCCCGCTGGCCTATTAGTTACCCTGCGGAGGCGGTCGCTTAATATTAACCACGGTACGTTGAACTCTTAGGCGGCATAACGCAACGTTGCGCCATTTTAAACCGCATTAATCGCGGACTAAATATTCTACTTACGTATTAGATCCATTGCAAATTTGGTGGGATTTGGGCTAAAAACCTGGGTGTGGTGATGAAAAGAAATGTAGTGGTTGTCTTTTGGGTCTGCAGATCGCAATGTCCGGAAAGTGGGTCGTCCGGTTTGGGGGTCGCGACCTCTATTAGATATTACCGCAGTTTGGAACCGTATAGACCATCTTATTGCAACCTTTTAACTTGATAAAAGGTATTCCGCCTATCCTTGCGTTAACTGTACGTTACGGCTGTATAAAAGCTAGTATTAACGACTTATAATTGTTATACTTTCAAATCAGGGCCTCCGATATAGCTTCTTCGATCCGGTGGCGCGCTTTATAAACCTTGTCCTAGGCTGCCTCCTCGCAAAAGAAAAGTCGGAATTACTATAAACTATTTTCCTTATTAGCTAAATTTGCTAAAGGGAAAGATTACTTACCTATAATTATACTTTTTCCCACAAAAGCGTTAATTATAAAATATATATAAAGGTTACGGTTAACTTAGTTAAAATACGGTTAATAGTTGTCCTTTTTAATAGAAGGTTTTTTTCTTTAAAGGGATAAATTCGCTATATAATAAAGAGCGTTTTTATATATTAGTATATCAATTACAAATAAAAGGTAGGGGCAGCAAATATTAAGGGAGTTTAAAGCTTTTAATATCTTTAATTTTTCGCTTACCTATTCCTTTTAATAATCCCACTTTAAGCTTTATAATATATTAACTTTACGGAATAAGCCTTAGCCTTACCGCTTCTAAAAATATAAAGCGAAGGAAAGGAAAACCAAAATTTTAGCCCTATAAGCGGCAAGCATTACGGTTTAGTAATATTATAAACCCAAATTTTGCCTATACGGGCCGTCTAAAAGTACTTTATCGTTTAATTTAAGCCGTAGAGATTAAAGAGAGCGGCTATTATATAAAATTAAAAAAGTCAGATCCGCTTTAAAGGCCTTTAAAGCTAGTTCCTTTAAAGGCTTTACTGAATTTTTATGCTATAATATTTCCAGAAACTCTGCTGCCTTAAAGAGCTTAAAAAGTTATATTAGGCCTAATACTGCGATTTTTTTTAAAAGTTTCCTCTTTTCTAAAGAGTTTAAAGACTCTAGTACCGTGGCTTACTATAAAAGTTTAAGTATTATAGGCTTCCCCTAACGCTTTAAATATACGAGCCTCTTAATAAACTTTATTGCTAAAGCACATTAGTATTATAGTATAACTATTAGGGTTTCTGTAAATAGGTTATAGCGTAAAAGTTTTCCGGTAGGGAAAATATAAAAATAACATTTTAGGTAGAAAGAAACAGAACGGTTACATTATAAATCGATGTGTATAGCTTTTCCGTAGCTCTTTTAACTATTATAATCGCTTTAATACTATAATATATAAACCTAATATAACTATATATTTTAATAAAAATAATTAAAAAAGGTTATTTTAATTAATTAATAACTTGTTTTTTACCTTAACTTATTTTCTTTAATGTTAATTTAAGTAAAAATCTTAATAATTATAACCTTACTATATAACTAGCTTTTAATAATTAAGTTATTAATAACGGCTTTAATAGCTACGCTAAGCTAAATTTAGTAATTAATTTTTAATAATTTTAATTTTAATTTCTTATTTTTTAATACCGTATCTTATATATTGTCTTACGCCGTGCATAGGGTAGGTGCCACCCACCGGCCCTAATGGCCACGCGGAACTTCTACCGTAACTACCTAGGTGGAAAACGCTGCTCCTACGTTGCGAGGTATCCTATCAACCGGTACTACGTATAAAAACCCCCTAGTCCTAATCAGGCCTTGGCCTCTGGTTTCCCAGGGGGGGCTGGCCATTAGTCATCAATTTGTATACTTCCGTTCTGCCAATTGGTAAGGTCCCCCTGCGAGGGTATACCGCCCTCGCTAGTATCTATCTCCTAGGGCTAATTATTATCCAAAACCATTACTATTTCTACTAATTAGCGCACTAGGGCCGTAAGCATCTGTAAGATGTCTCTAAAGCCGTAGTCAGTTCGTACCGGGGCTAAGGAGGCCGGGGGGCGACCCCTTGGCCTACGGGGCCGGTCCGCCTCGGTCGGTTCTGCCTATCTCTTCCTCGTAACGGCGCTGTTGCGAAATCCAACCGAAGTCGGACCTACCGCTATTATCGCATTTTCCTAAATTATTTTCTTCGAATAGTTAGGGGAGATAAAATACCGGGGTCTATCCGCCTATCGCTCCTTAACCTAAACAATCCACTTTACCCTTACCGGGTACTGTTTGGACTATGCTAGGTATTTCTCAGCGCAGTTAACGTAGCGCGTTCAAGCCGTATATAATCCTCCAAACGTCACCTCCTCCAGATTATCCTTCTTCGCCTGGTACTTGGTTTCCTTATAGGTCGAGCTGCAATACCTACAACGCACCGCTTTAGCAACGCACATCTTTACCATATAGCCAAAGCCGTAGCAACAATAGTACTACCGCAGGGCGGCGTTATCAGCAAAGGGCTCGCAAGGATACCAGGTACCCTCCACCACTACGCCCCGGGTATAAAGGGTGTTCGCTTCGTCTACGGTACTAGTAGTAACGTAAAGAAGTATTTTTATTTTCTTCTTGGCCGTCTTAGGTACTACTACCCGTATAACCTCAACCTTATTCTCGTCTTTAATCTTCTCTAGCAGGTACTATAGCATTACTACCCCGTATACTCGCTACGAGCTCAGCCCGTAGGCGACCACGGTATAGCCTTTACGGGCTACGGTTACTACCTGGGTAAATACCCTTTTTACCCAGCCCGTATTAGTTTCCGCGAATTTTCGGGCCTCCTCCGTATCAAACATAATCTTCCAATCGCCACTGGGCAAATAGCGCGCTACGCGCGCCCTGACCGAGGCCGAGGCGTCGCCGCTGCAACCGCTACTAATAACGCGGTTGATCAAATCTACTACATCTCTATTACTCCTACAGTCGTCGTCCTTCTTTTAGCCCGTCTATACTATTACCTCCAAAATATATACCCTAGGAATATATTTAGCCGGTACCGAGGCAGCCACCTAGGCCCAAAACTTACCAACCGTAGCCGGGGTCTAAGGCCCCGTAGCGACTTCGGTACAAACGCTTAGCTTGTTCTTAATAGCGTTTAATTTATCGAGGATTTTTTGCATCGGGTTAAGCCCAACAGGCGTAGGCTTCTCTACTAAGAACTCGATAGCGATGGCCACTAGCTTTGCCAGGTAAGTAATAACCTCGCTCGCTTTTAGGTCCCCGTTACCAGTACAACCTCGTACGTAGCTTATTACTTTGCGTAAAAATACAGGAGCAGCAACCAGCCACCCCTAAGGTGTAATTAGTACGGGTTTTTCGAAAATATCGTCGTCTTTATCGTTAGGGACCTCCTTAATCCTACTCTCGCTAAGGGCTCGCCCCGCACGCGGGGTCAACTCTCTACTACTATTAGCTATCGCAGGGCGGTAAGGGTATTCTACCGGCCCCACCCCACGAGAAAACTCGGGGGCGGAGGAGGCAATCGCCCGGTTTCCCTTAAGCGACCCAGCTACACCAGCGCCGCGATTACGCTTCTTCTTCGATCCCATAGGGACCGAATGGTCGTCGTTATCGATCAATTCCAGGTGGTTGCGTCGTTTTTGGCCGTGTGCGCGAGCAGATGCGCCGGTCCTAGGTTCTCACGAAGTTTTTTCCTTTAACGAAAAGAGCTTAATACCGTATCTTTTTATTTAATATTAATATACTATCCTTAATATTAATAATAACTTAATATTAGGGGGTAGGTTTAGCTTTAGCCTTTTTAAAAATGCCTATCGCTATATCCTAAATCTTTACGGTTTTATCGTCCGACCTAGACGCTATAAGATTGAAATCCGGCGAAAACGCAACGGACCGGACGGAACCGCTATGCCCCTCGAGCGTCTGCATGCATGTAACCGTTACCATATCCCAGATCTTAACGGTTTCGAACCATGTGTTACGCTTCCCAAGGAGATATATTAAAAGGAAGGAGGCTATATCTGTAAGGCACTATAGATCTGGCATACGAATCTTCTTGCCGCAATGCACTTATAAGCTAGACTAACATAATTATCCAAATATCCCTAGCCACGTCGGGTTAGCCGTTCCAGCACTATTAAACGTATAGGCGTATGAAAGCACGACAAGCAAGAGGAAGGCTAAGAATGAGATAAAGAAGCATAACTCCGAGGTGCCGCGAGGAAGGCCCAGCACTTGGCCGAGCCTGCTCTGCGAGAGATTTCGTAAGGCACTCCACCCTAACCAGCAGAGCAGGCAAGTCGAAATAGCTACCACTCCGCCTAACCCAAAGAAGATAAAACTCAATGCTAATAGATTGGAATTGCCTCGGTGTCGCGAATCGTAAAATTCGGATAGTAATGAACAAAGACCAAACGTTAGGATAGCGAAGGGGTAAATGCCGATAAGCTGGGGTCCGTCGACACTGAGCCAATCGAGAAGAGACTCATAAAAGGCAGTTGGAGACCACAACTGTGTGATATTAAGGATTAGATGTAGTAGGCCCACAATGGAAGCTATAGAAGTCGACCATACGGAAACCAATATCGAACCCCTGTTTTTGATGGAAATGGCTATCTCTGCCGCGGTGAGCAGGTTCTTTACTAGCCACCAATGTGATAGCTCGTGAGTTCCCACAAAAAGGTAGTAAGATAGTGATTTTTGTCGTTCTGAGGACGGCTGCGGCGGAGATACAGGAGGGTCTGTACTGTAGTTATTACCGGAGCCGTCCCGTCGGAGGCTCCTTTCGGCAAACACATTGAGCCCCTCACCCAGCACCAAGGCCACGACAAACATCAAGGCGAAGGCCTGGGTGGCGGGGATGCCCCTCATGGCCATGAGCTTGATCGTCTGGCAAGGGATGCCGCCGAGAAGGAGGAGCGCCCACCGCCCGACAGCAGCTTGCTCGAACTTGGGACGTGGCGCCGACCAGTCCGTGTCGCGGAACCGATCCGCCAGGGCAGCGCGGAAGACGCGGCGCCACGGCCTGCCGGGCTCGGCCCGGGCATCGATCAAGATGATGCGCACCAAGTAGTGCAGGAGGTCGCCGACGCAAACGAGAGGGTTCGCGCGCATCCAGAAGCGCAGCTCAGCGGGCATGTCCAGGACGCGGCCCACGGGCTGCGTCATGCAGCCCAGCGCCAGCGGCACCAGAGCGAAAAATGCCACCTGCCAGGTGACCTCGGGATCCGGGACTGCGACATCTGGTTTGTGGTCGACTACATATACGTAAAGTATAATTGGATCGTTAGATTGGCATCTGAATACCGCCAGGCAAAAGCATTACTATACAAGCAAACTCACGCGCAGTGCCGTCGTTCGCGGCGGACATTTTTCAAGGGGGAAGTCGTGCCCGGAAAATGGTTTGTTTGTTTTTGCGGAAGGCCACGAGGCGGATTTTTAGGATACGGGTACCGTGGCAGAAGAAGTTTGCCAACGCGATGCCAGGTTGATCGCGATGACGAGTCGAGATAATTACGAAGTAGCAAAGTCTTGAGAAAAATACGGGTGAGGGGTTGACACTGAGTTGGGGTTTCTGCCTTGGGCGAGAGGGGTGATTACGTGGCGAGCTGCCACCCAGTCAACTGACCCATTAGGACGAGTACTCATCGGATTGGCTACATCTTACATCTGAGGTGTACACCGACTCCTCGGATACTCTTACTTTAATGTTTGCGTTTGCAAGGGACCTGACTGCGGATTGCACCACAGCCACGCAACTAAGCTTTCAGGCACGCACAAAAACGTGCTACTAACCTACGCACAAAAGTTCTCTCCAGTTCGCAATATTTCTTTTTTCTCTCTCCTATTCTTAATCTAATTTCTGCCCGCACTCCCGCAACTGCACCTACCCACAGCCCCGACATGAAAGGTTTCCCTTCATCTCAGCTGGCTCAGACCTCCCCCAGAGGAATAAATAGCTGTGTGGATCGGAATGCATGTCTGGGTTGTGTGGCCTGGTGTGGCCTTGTGTGGCCTATAGATGGTGCTGTGGTTATTGTCTTAGAAATAAAGCGCCTGAATGACAGAACCACAATATCACACAGCCGACTGCGGCTTGACTGCATCTTTGCGATGGTTAAGAAAGTTCAATTCTACCATCCCTTGGAGCTGAGGCTGAACGCCAACTTGTCCTCTCGTATAGAGCTGTCGAATCACCCTACGGATGCCAAAAGGGGCTCTGCTCTGCTGCTGGTGACGCAATTGCTTCGCGTCTCTTCACTGCAACAGTAGTGACACTGTTATAGGAGTGAAGCGACTGGATCACTATCTGTAAGACTTGGTATCCCTACCCAACTTGACTTGGTATCTGTCCTTCGTGGGACCTCTTTTGGACGCCGCCTTTATCGCCCTTATCTCCGAAATCAAGCTTATCTCTGAAATCCACCCCACAATTAGGCACCGCAATTTAACGACGGTATTCCCTGCTTACGTAATTTGAGCAACTCGGGCCTGCTATGGTCCTACAGACACCGCGTCTCCGCTTTTGACATGTCCTTGGGTGTCTGGTTTACTCTACAGACATCAGTGCAAAATAAGGCGAATAGTCTTCGGCTAATATCCGACTTATCCGCTGAGTCCTATCTAAGTCAAGCTTCAAAGAAGTGCTTCGCTGTCTAGGAATTCAAACATCTCTAGTCCTCAGAAAGCTCTAAAATGAACCCTTTGTGGTCTAGTCTATTCTCTCATCCCAGTAGAGACTTGAACAGCTTCACACCTGATTGTACTTCTCGCCCAGCTTCGCGGTCGTCATCTTCCCGAAATCGGCGATGCTCGCAGCGCTGGGGACGCCGGCCTTTTGGCGGAACCGGTTGCGCAGCTCGATGCTGACGAGGGAGTCGACGCCGATGGCGGCGAGGGGCACGTCGAGGCGCAGCTCCTCATCGGCGCGCATCATGAAGTTGAAGAGGGTGGCGCCGATCTCGGCGGCGGCGGCGGCGTCGTCGGCGAGGACTCGGGGGAGCGCGCGCAGCTGGGCAGGAACTCCTTGAGCGCGCCGTTGGTGCCGACGGCCGCGGTGCCGGGAGTGTCGCCCCCCTGCTGCTAAATGTTGCGGTATACGAGCAGACGCGGGTTCTTCCACCCCGTGCGGTTCATAGGCGACAGCTGCGGCAGCTTGGAGCGCAGGCCCAGCCCTACCTGGCCCGTGTTGACGTAGCCGCGTGTGGCGCGGTCGACGGCGCTCTCGGGTGCGGCTGACTTGGCCTCGGGGAGAGGGGCGGCGGCGCGGCGGCCCAGCATCAGGGCCAGGGCGTCCAGCAGGTCCTGCTCGTGCAGAAAGTGCAGCGAGGTTGCGCGCAGGGCCTCGAGCGGGTAGCGCTCGCGCGCGAGGAAGCCGACGTCCTCCATGATACCGATGGCGAGGGTCGAGCAGGCGAGCCCCTGCGCGCGGCGGTGCTGCACGTAGGCGTCCATGAAGGTGTTGCCAGCCGCGTAGTTAGCCTGGCCGATCTGGCCGGCCGTGCCCGAGACGGAGCTGAAGAGGAAGATGTAGCCGCTCGGGATGCCGGATGTGGTGCCGAGGTACGCCACCTTTTCCTCGTTACCGGCCGTGCAGTGGATTTCGGCGTCGACCATCTTGGCGATCTGGGTCGCGGCCTGACCCACGCCGCCGCAGGCCGAGTGGACCAAGACCGTCTAGCCCTCCTCGAGCCGGGCGAGATCTTCGAGCACGTACAGGACCGTGCCGTAGACGCACGGCATGGTGGCGGACTCCTCAAACGTCAAGGAGTTAGGAATCTTGGTGCACGTGACCTCGGACATGGTCAGCGACGTGGCAAAGCAGCTTGTCGAGCTGAAGGCAACGCGGTCGCTGATATTCGGCCCCTTGACGTCAGGCCCGATGCTGGTGACGACGCCGGCTCCCTCGAATCCAAAGTCGCCCTTTCCCTCGGCGCCGGGGTCGACGATGCCCATGGCGATGAGCACGTCCCTGAAGTTGAGACCGACGGCCCGCGTGTCAGCGATTGGCGTGGCCGCCGGAGCCCTCCTCATTGAGCTCGTCGTTGATCTTGATCCAGTGCATCCGCCCGACCTGGATCGAGCCGTTGTGGAACGCGTACTCGGACTTGAAGTCGGTCTCAATCTCCTCGGTTCCGGCCGCGATGCGGGTCGGGAACGTGGCCAGCAGGTCGGCGAGGCCGCGCAAGGTGTCGGCGTCAAATTTCTCGAGCTCGAGCGTCACGGAATCCAGGCCCGTCTCCTGGCGGATCCTGCGTGAGATGCCGTTTACCAGGGCGTAACGGGGGTCAGCGCCGAGAGGGATCGTCTGAGGGTGCAGCTCGCCCGGGGTCAGAAAAAGTTCACCCGGGGTCAGAAAATTCTCAGTACATAACCCTGAAAATACCCTAACCCTGCACGTCACATATATTCAACATATGTGAACCGAAATACGAAATTTTCAGCAGGTACGTAATTGCATCGTCAAATCCAGCATATATTGGGCATATATAAGACATATATTAGTCAAAAGAAAGAAAACAACGGAGAACAAATTTACGTTACAGTATTAAGTTAAAGCTGGAAAATGGGTAACGTCGGTACCAAACAAAAGGGGTTCTACTTATTCCGCCACACTGGAAATAGCTGATCTGCGGAATTTTCAAGCACTTATAATCACTCTAGTTAACTCCATTTCCATCGCAATCCTTAGCCATAGTTAAGTAAATTTAATACAGTACCAGGCAATTAGAAGCGCCGGTTCACAATTAGCAGCATTTAAAATCAGTTGGGCTATGCCGAAACAGTCACATTTACTACGCTAGGGAAGGGTATCTGACCACCATATGTTCAGCATATGCTGAACCCAAGGAACGCCTTACCCACAGCCAGAAAAACCCGCAACCAAACAAAAAAAAACCGCCCAAAAGACCCAGCGACAAAAGAAAACCCAAACCAGAAAAAACGTTACCCAAAAGCCTTAATAGTATCAGCCAAACATATATTTAGCTCAAACAGCCTATAAAGGGCCACGGAAACCAGGCGGAGTAGGAGGAGACGAACCCAGCAACGACAACAGGAATAAAGAAGCTGCTAAGATAATTAGTTTATAAAACCTAAAAGTTAAAACAAAATAAACCAACTAACCATTATCCTCCGCCATCTAGTTTAACGCTAGCAAAGCCGCAGCGAAACGGCCTACCAACCTAATCCGGGTAGGCGTCACGGAAGCCGCGATAGAAGCAGAGTTCTAAGCAGCCTAAAATTAATTAGGATATATATTCCGCATATATTAAACATCGGTTTATATAGTACGAACCTAATCAGCAGCCCCAAAAGCCAACGGAGGATTATTAGCAGTTCTCTAAAACAAAGATTAGTAATTAAAATTGACAGCAAAACTGGAAACATACCTTAATACTCCTAGTACTCTTGCGAGTACCAACAGCTGCCGATTTCGCGGCAGTTTTCTTCGGCGGGGGGCGGCGGGGCGGGAACGGAATAAGCTCGAGAAGCTAGCGTATGTTCAGCATATAATCAACATATATCTATACCGAACTTACCTCACCCAAAATGGTATTTACGAAACTCAAGGGCTCCGTAAGCTGGGAGGGCGGAGGGGCAGGCTCCTCACCAGTTATCGTCTAGAACTAGTTAGCAAGGAATTAAGAAATATAAATAAAATAATTACCTCGACGTTAGCTAATTTACCCTTAACGCAGGCGGGTCTTCTGGTCTGCAAATCATAAGCATATATCCTACATATATCCAGCATATACTAAACAAGGCACTTACTAACGTAATCGGCTGGACCTCTCTACGACGAATAGAGGTTAATTTCTAACAAACGTTAATCCACAAGCTCAAATAAAATAGAACTACTTACAGCAACAGCCGCAGGCCCCTTCAATTTCTTAAAAACCGAAGCAGCTTCCTCTTCACCAAAGGCATTAGCTGCGTTATCGGCAGCCGAAGGGGGGGGGGTCTTGCGCTTAGTAGCGCCGCCAGCTTGCTAAATAATATTAGGAATTTATCAAGATATAAACACAAAACTAAAAAACATACCTAGCCCGGTATCAACAGCTCAATCTCCTCGCCAATTTAAAGCTATAAGCAAATCAGCATATATTCAGCATATATATGTAATAAATAGACATAAGAGCATAAAAATACTAACTCTCCTAATAGCAACAATCCAGCTCTGGCAACTGATCTCAGGTCTAACATCAGTTAATTTACTTGGGGTAAGGGGGGTTTAAGAGGGCAAAACAGCGGCAGCAAATACAGCAATATCAGGGGTAAAAGGCAGCACAAACTCTGGGACTTCTATAGGGTTATCGGAGTCAAAGTCATCCAACTAAACACATATTAAGTTTGTACCAGGTACAGCAAATACAGGGTTAAATACATACTCGGTCAAACTTCGTCCCAAACTTTTAGGCGAAGGCAGGGTTGGCTTGGCTATTAGAATTAGCATATATTCAGTATATGATGGATCTAAATAGAGAGAAAACTTACGCAAGGCGCTCCAACGCAAGGGCATACGCCTTAATATCCGCAGTATCGGAAACCTTGGGCTCGTTCTAATAAATGGCGCAGCGCCACTCGCCCATCAAAACAAACCGCTTCAAAGCGTTACGGCTTACAGTCACGGTCGCCGGCTAAATCTGGCGGCGGTCGGTATTAGCAACTAAATCATTATCAGTATATATTCAACATATATAAAGCATCTAACTTACTTGCACCCAGATAGGCGTTGCGGAAATGGCGGCGGAGCTAAAAAAATATTAGAAACAACTATTTAAGGCATACTAAATATATAGTTGAACTTACAGCTAGCTGCTGTAAGAAGGTAGCACCACACATGGTACCACCCTCGTCAAGCTGAACGTCGCAACTAAAACAATTAGTATTTTCCCAGCATATATTATATATATAACTTACATAAACAAATTGTAGCCGCAGACTACAAATCCAGAATTAGGGGCTAACATATATTCAGCATATATCAGACATAAACAATAATTTGCAAACCTTAGGCGTTCTCCTCCAGCTTAACCTCGGCACGGGAATCACCACCAACACAAGCTTAAAATAAATCAGCAGGTACCAAATATATTAAAAATATAAACAGGTACTTACAAAGCGGAACCTAATCAGGGTTAGGGTTCGGGATAAAACCTATATAAATTAAATAACTGCAATTAAACATATTACTTAATACGTACCATAAACGTAGCCCAAAATCGGGTAGGGGTTGGCGGCATTCAACACCGAAGCATTATCGAACGCCTCGATAGTAAGGGCCGACGAATTAACCGCGCTAACCAGTACCATAATCTATATATAATTAGTTATGTCTTGAACATATGTTGAACATATATAATACTTACGGAAAAATTCGTAAACTAATTTTTTTTCAATCGCTATTAATAAACGTATAATCAGCATATGCTCAGCACATAAAGCTATGCGAAAAAATTAGTACAGATCAGCCACGACGCGCCACCCCACCTACCACCAAAATAAGTCGGTACCGCAAGCTTATCGCGTCAAAACAATCCAAATCCAACCGCCAAAGCGGCACGCAAGGCAAAATATAGCAAATAAGTACGCGTAATTAATATCTAACCTCAAAAACAACAAAACAGCATTATTTAGGCGGGAAACGTAAATTAGGGTTAATTACTTACGCGAACAATTGTATAGGGTTGCAAAAAGAAGGTAAATTTACGTAACCGCGTTTTGGAAATAACTAATCGGTATATACAGCCCCATCTTCCTTATCAATAACGCCTCGTACTTACCGTTTTCGCCGTACCTTCCTATTAACCGGCGTTACCAGCCGCCTGACACTACACTAATAAATTTACTCAAAGATAGCTAAACATATCAAAAACTTAATAGGAACATATATTAGGTATATAAAAACTTTATATTCAGTATTGTATATATTCAAGTACCAATATAACTCCCCTTTTAAAACAAACTATCAATAATCCGGATATACTTCAAGTCCTCTTCGCCAGCTCAAACTTATCACATACCCTGAATCGAATTCCTATACCTTATAACAACACACAACTCGCACGTACCTGCAAGCGGCAAAACTCTATCATCCAGATCTCTACACACAAATCAGGTCCATATACAGCGCCGGCCAAGCATATATTAAACATATAACAAGCATAAACGACTACCCTATTACCCTCAAACCGCTTTCCTAACCACTCAGCTTCGTACTCTCTCATCTTCATGAAGATCCGGCCACCATTCGCAAACTAAGCTGACGTTAAGCATATACCTGGCTTATACGCTCCTAATAGGCAACCTCCTCCGTTCCCAAACTTTCCCGTTCTCTTTTTTATTAGCGAGGTTTTCGTAGCAGGCGTACTGGGCTGCTGGTGGAAGGCCCCTATCCCGCCAAACCGCCTACAACTCGTATTTCGTCCAACACAATCTCGCTTAAACCCATATCCTGCATAAATATTACAAGCGCCTTACCTTTTCCATCAAGCGCAGCCGCTTAAGCTAAGCTACAGCGGCCAGACGAGAATTGTCAAGGCCTCGAGATTCCAAAGCTGCCTCCACGCACGCGTTACTAAGCTAGCGCGGGTCTATTCCGCTAATATTACGCATATATTCCGCCACTCCAAGTCCTCGTATCCCTACAGCCGCGCCGTAGCTCAATTACAGGCGGACCACCGCCTTCGGCTTATACCTCGCCGGGACCATTTCCATCTAAATCGGAACCATCACTACTTCCCGGATTACTCTCTAAGCTATCGTTTGGATCAATACCGCAATCCAGATCAAAATCGCGGGTTGGCTCAGAATCATCGTCAAAAGCGAAACTATAATTTAACCCAGAATCCTCACCAAAGTCGGAACCACCATCCGAACTAAAGTTTTCGTTAAAACCAGAACTATCGCCTGGACTGGAACTATCACCAGACCCGGAACTACTATTTTAATCCGAATCTAAGCTGCTACTTATACACAAATCCGAAGACTCAGTTTCTTCGGCGGAGCTACGATCAAAAGGCTCGAATTCCGCGCGGTACGGAAATACAGGGTTTAAGGGATCATACGGAATCTCCGGTCTTCGTACTACCCTGCGCGCCTGTTTTAATTGTTTTTTATATTTCCGTACAATCCCCTAATACGCACGTACCTAACCGGATCTGTCACGGCCAAAGGGATGATTTTATGCAAAAAGCCCGCTTTGAACCGAAATTGCTTTATCTAATTAGTAAGTTCGAAGGCTTCGACATATAGTCAACATATATTCAGTACCGGGTAAACATAAGCTGAGTTTAAACTTACAATAATACTACAGCCGCAAGTAATCACCGTCTACCCACAGCGTTATTTTCTTCGAAATAAGTAATTTCCGACAAGTTTGTATTCTTTTAGGCGTATCTCCATATCGTTCCCAGCACGAGTAAAAACCTTCGTACCAGGCCACTTGCAATCCAGAGCTTGTTTCTCTTACCTTTAAACCACGACTTAAGTTCCGGGTGAATCTCACAAATCCTCTGAATCCTGCGTTTATAGAAACCGTATAATCTTACCTCCCAGATATCCATCAGCGATCCAAAAGCTACAATATCCTTATACCTCTTGTAAAAATTACGCTAAAAATATACTCGACAAAAGATAAAAATATACTACAAGTATTCGTCACAGTTCCTAATAAGATCTAAACTATAAAGATACAACCCTAACACTATTAGAACGTTAGCAAACATATATTAAGCTTATACTTTACGTACCTTTAGCTTATACGAAATCCATATCTACCGAAACCGCTCCAATCCCGCGGGGACCACCGTAAATGTAATACCATTCTACCCTTTACCCGGTAACACAGTATACACACTCAAAGATATTATAAAAAAGATGGTTATACATAGGCTTTCCCACCATATTCGTAAACGCGTAAAGAAACGTTTCACTACCTATAAGGAAAGTTAAACAAAATACAATTAATTACTAGTAACCGTAGGGAATTATACTAACGCTGGACCCTTCGATCCCACCCTACAATAAAAAACAAGTTTATTCCACCTTAAACCATCTTATATAAAAGGTCAAACTCAATTATAAGTTATTGGAGCAACCGTTATACTTGCGTATATATAAAGCATATAATAAACCAAAGTTCCAGATCGTCAACTTCCTGCCCATCAACTTCAATCCGAGGGTGTATAATATCTTAAACCCAGCGGTCCTCAACCAGCAAGTTTTACTGCCTTTCGTACATTAAAACTACGCCTAAAACGGTTTTAGTATCCAACTAACAACGAGAAGTAGTTAAATACCTACAAAGTAGCAACCCCCAGGAGATTGTACCAAACGCTCCTTAAAAACCAATAAAGTTATTCGTAATTCTACATTTGTAGCCTTTTCAAACTCGTCCCATGCAGCGCGGCCGTACCTAATACAAAGCATACGAAAAGCGGTCGACAAGGTAAATTAACCTACATCTAATTAATAAAGCAAAAACAAATGTAACATATATTAAACATACGTTTGGAAACCACCAAGGCATCACACTGGCTAATTAGATTCGAAATATCTCGAAGAATATCTTTCCGTAATTTAAACGGCGCTAATAGTAGGTACAAGTGTTCCCCTCGACAAACAACCAGGTAGAATAAAAAACGCCGTTACTCTTCTAATATATAAATATCAAAGGTTACGTAGCACTCCTATCGCGTTATAGGCCTTAATCCGCTTATATAATCCATCCCTATTCCTAATTAAATTAAACTTAAACTAAACATAAGTTGAATTTCTAATATACATACCGCACTACTACCTCCGCGCAAAAAGTAACCCAACCCATCTGCAACCACGCTCAACCTCTCAATACTCCCCCTAATGCTCAACAAATTCACGGAAGTACTCGAAACTAATTACTACCTTATTACAATCAATCTCAAAAGCGTTATGCCACCGGTCGACTCTATTACACTTACAGCCGAAATATACGTACTATACATCGTTAGAAACTAAATGGAACATATACGGAGTATATACTTACGTTATCTAACCCACCACGAAATAACTTCATCGGCCGGAACTACTCTCCCTCTCGTAGTAAGCAGTATAAACTACCATCTACTAAGTTAACATAGCACGGAGGCCCCCCAAACCGTCCAACCCCTCTATTCTTCCACCACTTCTCCAACCCGTAATAATATCTACGCTGGAAGTTAGTATACACTAGGTATAAGTAAAACATATAAACTTTACTTACGCTCTTATATTAACTCGCAACTATACTCTAACGTCTATCCCGTCTTCAAGCTCAATTAGCCGATACTAGGCAATCTCGTACCGCAACTGCTCGAAATCTACACAATTAAACACCTAGCATGTATTGCGCATATCCGGATCCGCGTAACCACACAGATAAACACCACTGCAACGTAACTTCACGTACCAGGCCCTCACTACTCGTAGTCAACCGCAATCGTCCAAACCATTTACAATACAACAAAAAATTGTAGATAACGGATTACCGTTCTGCCCTAAGTAGTATACGCCGAACTGTATCTGGTGGTATATAAGCCATATACCGAACATATATTAAGATAATACTTACCATATACTTGATCCCCTCGAAAACCTTCTTCCTCTCCAACGCGTTTACATTTGCCAAAATCTATTAGTTGCCGTCTGTGTAAACTACCGTCGCAACACCTTGGAGACTTATATATAAGTAGGCGGGTAACGAAAAATAATCCTATATCTCATTAACAGTAACCTAGTAACAGTTATTACAACTAATAACAAGGTCTCCCCCGAAAAACGCGTTCTATAAACCAAACATATATTCAATATCGTCCCAACATATACTCAGGCAACGCAACAGGTAACGTACCGGGGCAAACCCAATATTCCATAAATTTGGCCCTACTAATCGAGCATCAGGGCCATTATACAATTGTTACGGAATATCTAAATCGTCGAGCCACAACTCAACCGCCCTACAAGCATCTAAATCGTTACCTACGCCGCCAAAAAGCCGGCTCCTAGGAACGTTAAGCTATAGGTCGACAGATTCAACAGGACCAGAGCCCCCAAAAAGCGATATTCCTGACATCGTAAAGTAACAGTACCACGTTTGGAAATTATAACGATTAAAATCTTATTGTAATATTGCAAAAATTATGGGCACTTTACCGTATCATATACGAAACATATATTCGTCTTTAAGCCGGATATCTCTAGCGAACTCCGTTGCCCCTTTGAACACTCCCAGTCCATAACTTTCCACGGTAAAACCCCTTCAGCGGTTCGCCAATATATAACGCATATGTGCAGTATATCCCCCCTAGTTTCCGCCAACCATTTAAAAATTAATTGGATCTAATCCTAACTTCAATTAACGAAGCTAAAAGGAGACATTAGTTCTCTGCGTTCTACGGGGAAACTCCAAACTCACCGCTTCTTACACCGCCAATCTTACCTAACAACGTAGCTTGGTTATTATTACCTAGTGCCACGGCTATGCGCTTTAAGGCTTTTTCGTTTACCTAGATCCCTCGTACCGGGTCGTTTTCGGTGGATAGACCGCTTTTTGTTTGGACAGATTCCCGGCGCCGTCTGGACATATACGCTACATATACTGGGGGTTCCGGCTATCAGTCTTACCCCCGGACCGGGCGCCGCATATACAGCGCATATACACAAAGTAACGCACCAGTCGCACTTCCGACTCCCGGGGATCAGCAGGACCCCAGAAAACCTAGAAATGCGGTATACCCCCTATAAAAGCCAATCGTAACTTATACGCCAATGGTGCTCAGGACATATGTTAAACATATGCCGGACATATACTGCACTTTGTCAGTACGGTATTATTATCGTTTGAAAATTTCCATTAATCTTACGTACAGCATCAACATATACTGTGCATATATTGCGAACCCTGACTAACAGAAAGTTCGCCCGGGGTCAATTCAATTCAATTCAATTCAATTCATTTTAGGGTGGCCCGCCCTGGCCGTAGGCCAGGGTTAGCAGCGCTACCACCTGAGTGATTACATAACACCCCCCCGCTAGTTCGGGTCTCGCTTCCTCCACTGCCTACCTACCGCCCCCGGCGGTAAAACGCACTAAGCCAACCTTTCTTACGCCAGTAAGGCTCGTAGACCAACCTTGGCCTTTACTTGGGAAAGAACCTCAACGCCTGCTTTCCGACCATTGCCTCGTACAGTTCCTTGGTGCCCAGAACCGTTTCTTTCCTTCGCTTCCCCGCCCGGCACGCCCGGGGTCAGACAGGGGTTTAACCCAGTCTTGGCGGATTTTTGATGCGGGGTTAGGGTTATGTTAGTAAAATCTGACCCCGGGTCAACTTTTTCTAACCCCGGGCGACCTGTATGCTCCCAACCATACCGACGCCGGCCGTTGGCGCTCCGCTGCTTCCCCCAACAATGCAGCAATCTACCGCACCGGGTCAGGATCTCCACAGACCAACGGCAGATAAAAAAATCAAGCTGGGTTATCAACGGGCATCCGCTGCGTGCAGTAAGTCTTCTGCTTGCCTCCTAGATAAGCTTCGCGCTGAAACTTGACCAAGGCCACTACCGTCGACGAAAGATTAGGTGCATCGAATCCACAGACGAAAAAGGACGTTGTATAAGCTGTATCCACTTACAAAAAGAATGTAAATTCCGCCCAGTAAACCAGCAATCGCCTGGAAATGCGCCGATAAACCCTCAAGAGAAACCACGTACGGTAGCCAAAGAGACAACAACACGGAAGCGGCCACCATCAGGGAACATATCTATTCCTTACTCGCGAAGGGCATTTTCCGATGGCCGAAAAGTGGAAGGAACAGCAAGGACGGGGGCCAATACAACCGGCTACGAGTAAAACCTTCGACTACTCATGGGAATTCAAAAAAATCAAATTTGGCTAATATATTATAATTCTTACCTTTCCTCTCCGGGAACAACTACGGCTATAACTGCAAACCTTCAAGGTATAGAGCCTAACATAATTATAAGCTAACTTACTTTACTCTCCTCAAACTTAACTAAGACTTATTTCTAAGCAGGTAGTAAGGGAGAAGTAATCTTCGATAAATTTAGCAAAGTACACAATTCGTAGGTCAAGACTATAAATACTCTTAAATCGCAGGAGTAGTCGAGATACGAAAATCTGAAAGAAGATATTAAGAAGCTAAAGAGAGAGGTAAAAGAGAGCATTAAGAGAATCGCCAGTATACGGAAAAAACGCGTAGAAAATACTATACTCTTTAAAACAGCCATCAGGAAGGGTAGCATTAAAAACCTCAAGCCTAACTAGTAGGAACATAACCTACCTAACGTTACGCTACTAATACCTGTTATCGAAACAGCTTTTAAAGACATCGTAATCGAGTCTGCTTAATTATTGGAAGGTTCCCAAGAAACGCAGCTTATACCAAGGGCGGATGAGGTCTATTACGACTAGGGGGCTGTCGTAGAATCCAGTAGCATCCTAACTCGCGGCGACCAGCCCCCATTTTCTCAACGTTCGGTTCCGCCACATCCCCTGTCTCCAACGTCATATAAGAAACAAGTCAAGCTGGCCAAGACCGCTTTCGCAAATTTGATGGGCAAGGCCGCCACTGCCCTACCCGATACTCTATCAAGCGGCGCCGAGATTGGGATATCGAAAGAGCATATTAAACGCCTTGGTGGAAAATACGGTCAGGTTAAACACATAGAGCTTCCCACTGTAAACTATTTTCATTCTATCTCCAACTCGGAGGTTACTCACGCGTTACAGTCGCAAAAGGAAACTCTCCAGAGATTCGCAAGAAATACCACGGGCGACGGAGTTACAGCTGTCAATCCCACGGGTCTGCAGGGCGTTGAAGTGGCTGGTATAACAAGCGATGGCCCCCATACTATGTCTGCTCAGCTTTGCAGTAGCACCGAAGACGTAGAAGACGGGTATACATCGACTAACTCGCTCACCCGAGACCTAGTCACGAACCTCGAATGGCGCGTCTACAAGGCCAAATATCACAAATTTAAGATAAGTAGGACTATAACAGTACCTGTATTGGGTTAACGAGGAGAAGATGTTTAAATATCAGGTACTTAAAAACTACCGTCCTGGTAAAGTTAATTGGGGGGTCTATCGGCCGCATATAAACTTCCACTTGCGACTCCAGGAGTTGAATGAAATCACATACGCGGAAGAAAGCAACAAGATTGTTGTTGCAACTCGAAAAATCTCTAGTATCAAGTACCGCGGCCGTATCTTGCTATCTTTTAAGCGCAGCTAGACTAAACGCAGATTCTTGAATTTTATCCGCAATTTGGGAATCGAGCTTCTAAAGACAACTCCGTAAGTGATATAGCTACCTTGCTGATCCCTCTTTGGCTCCGTTAATCTGACATATATAGATAGCGAGGAGATTGATAGTATATAAAAGGATATACGGTCTGAGGTCCGCCTATAAGCTGGTTCGAAGGGGTTTTAGGGAAACGCACCCACAGTTTGGTGCTATCCAACAACTAGCCTCGAAGTACCTGCAGGAGACGTAAGCAAAGGCGACTAAGGAGCAAGATGTGCAATTAGTGCTGGGATTAGTTGATTTGCCGGCCACAGGGCCGATCGGTGGACGGCACGGGCAACGACTCGAGTAGATCTGGAAGCACATCAACACTGGCCTAGTTCATTTGCGGCACACGCGGGGTTCATGTTTGGCGTTACGGTGGGGTCTTTTTAGGGATGATTTTTGAGCTTGCTCCATTGAGGCCAAGGTCTTCAAGGCCGAGAGTTCCATAACTTTTTGTTACGTTACCCGCGGTCCAACATTGAAACAGTGGTGTTGGGTCGCGACCGGCCAACCTTTGCCTTTTCGTCCGCCCCGCACCCGCCTCCCCCTTTCCTCACTGCAACAAACGGACTTTTGGTCAATAACGGCACCCCTCCCTTGCACTATGCCCTGTCACTTTGCCCTTGCCATTGCTACTCTCCTCTGCTCATGTATCGAGAATCATGACTGCCTTCCCCTTTTATTCCCTGCTTTGCGCTGCAACATCTCCAAACTGCAGCGAGGTCTGTATCTGGGCGGCGCAAGCGCTCCCTTCCTTGACTGTGCTCTGCCCCCCACAGCGTTACACGTCAACAAGCAGGTCTGGATGTCTCTGTGGCGTCCGATCCCTAGGAATTCATCGAGAGGAGCGGTGAAGAGGCGCCTCCACAGGACCGACGCTCTTGCAAGCATAAGTAACCGGTCGAAGAGCTCCATGGAGATACAGCACCGGAGGCAATCTCTCAAGCTAATAAACAGAGAGCTAGGTGCTCGCAAGACGCATCAGCAACCCCGAATTACCTACTATCCACAGCAAGAACTTTCTGCTTCATTGCCACCGTGGTCACCGCCATCCTGCTATGTCCATACTCCCCCCCCCCCCCCCCCCCCCCCCCTGCCCCTGT
>Ga0247760_1001432_pt1 | contig 22168 bp, 27 predicted proteins | sample UWRJL171409R4_FD_179936 | JGI IMG/M metagenome (GOLD analysis project Ga0247760, IMG submission 179936) | Plant litter microbial communities from Arlington Agricultural Research Station in Wisconsin, United States - UWRJ-L171-409R-4 | ecosystem: Environmental > Terrestrial > Plant litter >... | reverse complement strand
CTACCCTCTCCCTCTCCCTCCCCCTCTCAGCCTCATGCCCCCTCGACTCTCCACCCTCCCTCCCCCTTCCAATCATCCCCTCCAGCACTTTACTCCCCTCAGTCCCCCTCACTCCGCTCCCTGCAACCTCACCCTCATGATTACCCACACCCCCCTGCCCCTGCCCCTCCCCAACATCACCTGACTGACCACAAATACACCTCCCCAACAGCCCTCTCAGCCGCTTATTCTCCTCAACCACCCTCCTCGCAGCAAGCTGCATGGCTTCCGTAGCCTGCGCATCGCGCTTCTCATACTCTGCCACGCGACGCTGCAGATCCTCTATGAGCTCGCGACGACGGGCCCTGGAGCGGCGCTGGGCCTCGCGATTTTGGGCTGTTGCTGTGGGGGTTGCTGTTTTGTCCTGTGAGGGTCAGTCAGGGGTAGAAGGGAGGGAGGGGGGTTATGGATGTGTTCTGGGAGAGGAGGGAGGGAGAGAGGAGTGGTGTGTCGGTGTTGGTGGTTCATTCGATGCTTTCGGTTTGAGTTGGGAGTTGAGGTTTTACCTTTCGCGGCATTGCGATCATGGAAGCAATAAACTCGCTGCAATTTATTTCTGCCGAGTTGATGGAATTCTATCTTAGGGAGGTGATCGCAATAGGGTTTGAGTGTAGATGGACGACATGTGTTGGTCGTGAGAATGAGTGAAATTACATGATGAGAGCGAGCTGAAAGTCGTGCCGGTCGGGTCAGGTGGCTAACCGTTGCAGTGGACGCCACCGCCCTGTAATTGGATAGCGACACGCTAAAATCACACCACGTCCGCTGCAGGGGACAAATCACAACTCTCTCTCACCAACGTCACAGATATAAGTTCGCGCGATTTGACTAACGCATCTATTCATTCATATGTCTTCCATATCTCTACAGATTAAGACCGCCAAAATCCAATGCGCAAGACTATGCTCATAGCGTTCATTACCCATCATAAATACCCAATACCAGCGAAACACTTTACGTCAGCTTTGGTGCCGTCAACTTGCCTAGCCTCTCATGTGGCCACACCCAGTTCTTCAGGAAAGGAGGGTCAATGCCGTTCTCAAACGCCTCGTTCCTAGCCTTCAGCTGCTCGTTGCGCAGCGACTCCCGCGCCGATGAGCCGCGGTTGCCGAGATGCGGCATGCGGTCGATGGCGTCCATGGCCAAGCTGAAGCGATCCGTCTGGTTCCGAATGGCGAGCTCAAGCGGCGTGTCAATGTTGCCCTTTTCCTTGTATCCACGGACGTGGATATTCTGCGAGCCCGGCCTCTTGTACGTAAGACGGTGCACCAACCAAGGGTAACTGTGAAAGTTGAAAATGACTGGCCGGTTCGCCGTGAAGATAGACGTCCACTCGCCATCGTTGAGGCCGTGCGGATGATCCTCGTGCGCGATGAGCTTGAAGAGATCCACAACGTTGACGCAGCGGATCTTGAGATCGGGGAAGTGCTGCAGCAGGAGGTCGATGGCAGCCAGCGATTCGTGCGTTGGGATGTCACCGCAAGACGCCATCACCAGGTCCGGCTCCTCGCCGAGATCCGTGCTGAACTGCGGCCAAATACCGATGCCTTTGGAACAGTGGATAACGGCTTCGTCCATCGTGAGGTACTGCAGATGATCCTGCTTGTCCGCAACAATGACGTTGACGTAGTTTGCCGAACGAAGACAGTGGTCCACGCAGGAAAGCAAGCAGTTGCCATCCGGGGGTAGGTATATCCTGACCACGTCGGGGCTCTTGTTTGCAACCACGTCTAGGAACCCGGGGTCTTGATGCGTGAAGCCGTTGTGGTCTTGCCTCCAGACCACGGCCGTGAGGAGGATGTTGAGGGACGCAATCTTGTTCCTCCACTCTACCTCCAGGCACTTCTCGAGCCACTTGCAGTGCTACGAACAGATATTAGACAGGAATGTTGGGCGAACTGGAAAAGGGGCAACATACCTGGTTCACCATCGAGTCGATGACGTGGATAAATGGCTCGTAACTGTTTAAGAGACCATGGCGACCGCTGAGGATATAACCCTCCAGCCACCCTTCACATGTATGCTCCGAGAGCATTTCCATAACCCGGCCCTCCATGGCCAGATTGCCGCCGTCTTCGTCTTCAGCGAAGTACTCACCCATCCATACTTTCTTTCCGACTTCATACACCTTCCCCAGCTTGTTGGACTCGGTCTCATCCGGACCAAAGAGACGGAAGTTGTGCGGATTGGCGGCCATGACGTCCCGAAGAAGACCGGCCATGTTCGACATACTGGCGGCCATCGTAGCTCCGCGCTTGCTCACATCGATGGCATAGTCCTTGAAATCTGGCATGCGCAGAAGCCTTCTGTTGGCTCCGCCGTTTGCGACGGGGTTGGCACTCATCCGCCGAATGCCTGTTGGGCAGAGGGCGGCCTGGAGCTCTTTGCTGATCTTGCCGTCTGCAAAAATTCTGTCGGGCTCGTAGCTTCGCATCCATTTCTCGAGTAGCTTGAGGTGCTCGGGGTTTTCGTGGACATCGGTGATTGGCACTTGATGTGCGCGCCAATAGCCCTCCAGGTACTTGTCGTCAATCTTCCTTGGCCCTGTCCAGCCCTTGGGCGTCCGGAGGATGATCACAGGCCAGATGGGGCGGAAAGCCTTGCCAGAGTCACGAGCCTGCTTCTGGAACTTACGGATTTCCAGCACGCAGTGCTCGGTGGTTGCCGCCATTGCTTGGTGCATGCTCTCGACATCGTCGCCCTCCACAAAGTAAGGCTGGTAGCCGTAGCCGATAAACAGATTCTCGAGCTCCTTGTGGCTGATGCGGGCGAGGATGGTGGGGTTGTTGATCTTGTAGCCGTTCAAGTGTAAGACTGGCAAGACGGCGCCGTCGGTGATGGGGTTGAGAAACTTTGTCGAGTGCCATGATGTCGCTAGCGGACCGGTTTCAGCCTCGCCGTCGCCGACCATGGTGACAGCAATTAGGTCCGGGTGGTCAAAAACGGCGCCAAATGCGTGTGAGATTGAGTAGCCCAGCTCGCCGCCTTCGTGAAGACTGCCGGGTGTCTCGGGTGTCGCATGGGATCCTATCCCGCCAGGGAAGGAGAACTGCTTGAAGAACTTCTGCATGCCCTCCTCGTCCTCCGATGTCTCGGGATAGACCTCGGAATACGTGCCCTCGAGGTATGCCTGTGAGAGAACAGCGGGGGCGCCATGGCCGGGCCCTGAAATATAGATGGCGTCGAGGTCGTACTTGGTGATGAGGCGGTTGAAGTGCATGTAGGTGAAAATCTGGCCCGGGGCCGAGCCGAAGTGGCCGAGGAGGCGTGCCTTCAGGTGCTCCTTCTTCAGGGGCTCCTTCAAGAGCGGGTTCTGCTTCAGGTAGATCATGCCGAGGCTGAGATAGAGACTAGCTTTGAAGAAGTCGTTGTACTGCTCAATCTGCTCCCTCGTGAGGGGTTCTCCCTTGACGGTCGAGCGAGCAGGCCCATACGGGCTGATGCTCTCCAGCTCCTGGGAGTCGCTCATGATGAATTGTTGTGTGGCCAATGAATGGCTGTCTTGGTGATAGTTGCTAAGCTGCTATTACTTTGACGAGGGAAGTTCATACGGGAGAGGGGACGGGTCGCCCTTTATACATTCTAGGGCAGCTTGGGTGAGTACCAACGGCGGATATTGTAGGCAATAAGCTAGCTAACTACGAGTTGATCGTCGAAGGCAGCCAGTTGGGCCCGAGGGCACCGTCGGGAAATCCCTCTGGGCGGGGCTGCCCGTCCTTGTGCTCCATTTTTTACCGTAGCCGGCTCCCACCGATGTACGAAGTATACCGTTGCCGCAAAGAAGGTGGTCTGATGTCGACAGCGGTAAAAAGTGGGCCCTTGCGTTGGCTACCCATTGGTATCTCACAACCAATCGCTTGGTGTCGTGGTGGCATCGGATCCTGCTTTGAACTCACCCTCCCGCGGCGCGAGATGCAGCCGCATGCATTCGTTCTGTCAAAGCACGCCGGGTTTTCCATGGAATCAAGGCTGATCTTCGTTGAATTGTGCTGACTGAGCAAGCCCGGACGCTGACCTTGCTGCTCATCCGCGATGTTGCATCATAATGAAGACTACTCATTGGCTCTGATTCGACCGCTGGAGTTAGCCACCAGGAATTCTCTCATGAAGTAAAGGATATGAAGATGCTGGGCGGCCTTTGAAGGTCCAAGTATTTTGGGGGTCAAGTTCGCAGTGGCGATGACGTGAGGTTGAGGCTCGGATGGCAGATGAGTTCAAGCCTGGACCATGAGCTGCATGCCACCAGCAGGGGGGCCCTGAACGGCGGGGCCTTCCACGCAACGGTGGGGTGCGAGATGATTGTGCCGCGGCCGATTTACAGGGTCTAGAACTTATTCGTCCTGTTCTCTTCTGCGCCTGTCTGCTGCCTACCGACATCAGCCCATTAGGCATTACCAGCCAGTTTCAGGAAAATCATACCATAAATCGCCCAGTCCCTTTAAGGCCCCATTCCTTCCGAGAACCCGGCAATACCGGCCCGTGACGAAAGACCTGGACCTCATGCCCAAGAGGCATCGCCACCTAATCCGCACCAACCAGCGACACTTCACAACTCGACGAAAATCTGCACGAGAACAGCTCGGTTTGCAGAGCCCAAATAGCGCTGTTTCGGAGTCTAGAACACAGAATTTCTCGGCATGCTTTGAGCTCAGCCGCGGCTTCCCATTGCCTCCCTCTTCCTTCGACCGTCCAATACATCTCCCCAAGAGATAAGACTGAGCAAGTGCTCAAGTAACACCCCACCACGAGGAACAATCCCGGCTCCCAAACGGGCAACTCAGAAACACAAAGGACCATCAGTCCTTCAATCATCAAAGCAACAATACCACGGAGCCGCGCCCCGGTTTCTGTACATCGTTCTCAAGCCCCTATGCCTCGCTCCCTCCCAAAAGCAGCGATGCGGCTAGCCAGCCCGGCTAGCTCAATCGGTAGAGCGTGAGACTCTTAAGGAGAACTCCATAATCTCAAGGTTGTGGGTTCGACCCCCACGTCGGGCTCAATTCCCGTCGCATGATATCTTTTTTGCACTTTTTTTCTTTTCCTTTCAGGTCTTCCGTGTCTGCTCTCCCCTTTCCCTGTCTGAAAGAAAATAACCCGATTTTGACCGTGGACCATTTCCTACGTTTGCAGTAGAGGGGGTGAGACGATGGTGTCAATTCACACAAGACGGCAAAAACCTCGAGGAGCAAACAAGATCTCTTCAGCGGTTTTCAGCTACCCTCTCCACCCAAGTCGCTTCTCTCAGGTTGTGACTACCCAGCCCCTAATAGTTTGTCGCCGCGATCTCTCACACATCATTGCAGTTGGTTGCAAATCAGTATGGGAATATCGCCGACCGGTCCATACATATGTCCAATGCCTCAAGGCAAACAGGGCCGAACAGGAGTGACGCAGTTTCAACTCGTTCAAGAAGCCAATATAGCCATGCAAATGGAGGAGATTCACTGGCTTAGGAAGCCTTCCGCTGCTTGCGCTAATACGCGTTCCATTCTTCATCGTATTTCGTTTCATCTTTCCTCCACGCTGGTCGAATGCCTCCCGCAAAATATAATAACAGCATTCATCACGTCCACCCCCAGCTATGGTCCTTAAGGAGAGCGAGAAATAAACACTTGCTGCGTAAGAAAATAGGTCGTATGAAACAAAAGAAGACCCTTGACTCGTGACGAGGGGAATGCTCCCACTTCCAACTTTAAAAATAAGAGATAAAAATGAAACGACAAAGAGGAAGAACCAGTCGCAACCGGACCAGCCGAAGGAAAATTCCAGCTCCCACAACTCATCCCAGATCCCAATCCCCATTCCACTCCCCTTCGCCATCGTGTTACCTATACTTATCGTACCCTCTCGTTGTCGCAGATCATCTGCCCTTTCCGACCGCACCGGACCTCGTTTGCGTATTTTCCTCCGTTCAGAATCTTCCTGCACAACTCGTACTTACGTGCCCTCTGGCAACTTCCACCCTCACCCTGTTCCTCTATCTGTCTCCCCAGCAGACAGTCCATCCGAGCATTATATTATATCACGATTGACCCTGGCCAGGGCCGCTGACCAGTTATTTGCTCTCCATCCCGATCTTTGTGAGCCAGGCTGGTGCTGTGATCGTGCGTTTTTGGTGTTCGTCCAGAACTCGGATGGAAGGCTATCCCTGACCGGTTGGTGCCGGCAATCCTAAAGCAAAATGCAACCCAAAATCGGGACAAGGTCGGCTGCTTGTCCGCAAAGGCGTATATAACACAACGGCAGGCTCGTTTCGCTGCTCGAAAAGTCCATGGCCTAAAACGTGGTAAATCCATGGACGGGAAGACTCCAGTCCAAACACAGCATGGCCTAAAATGCGATGCCGGGGCCGGGTCAATAGGTTGAAATGGAACATAAAAGACATATAGAGGTCGAGACGAAAAACCGAAATAGCAAGCGACAGTGGTATCAAGGTCCGACCTGTGGGCAAACAAGAACTCCGAACTCCGGCTTCCAGTCTTTGGCTTTGGTGGAAGGAGAAAACCTCACATTGGAAGACAAGGCCATAGCGAGCGATGTGTCTACCACCCCTTCTTTCTGGCGAAGCGCTTGTTAAGCAGAGCGAGGACCTTGGGGACGTTGAACTGGACATATTCGAGGTCGAGATCATCCTGGCCATCTTTCTGCATCTCTAGAAGATCGTCCAGCTTAAGGTCGAGTTCTAGAAGACCTCGATTTCGGCCTGAATAAATCCACATTAGCTCCTGCTCTATAAACACATTCAAGCGTCCAAGTTCAACTTACCCTTGTAATGGAGTGATATGACAAATGTGCCGGGCAGGGGGCTCGTGAAGTTGAAGTAGATGTTGGCCCTCCGATTGTCTGGTACATTGCTCCTCTGAATGACACCCTCCTTTTCCAGCTGCTGATGTGTGAATTTGTACGGTCCCAAGACCTGTTGCTTCTGTTGCTTTCTCCGGGTGCCTTCACTCTGGCTCCGAACGTTATGGAGGTAGCTCTTGTACGTCTCAAGTTGACCGACAAGGTATGAGTTGTGGTCGCGAATTGTCTTGTACACCTCCTCAAGTTTCGTTGTCTCGGTAAGCACGCCTTCTTTCAGGGATCCCAAATGTTGGAGCTCTTGCTCAACCTCATCCCGCAGGACAGCGAATTGGTCGCTCTTATCGACGACCTTCATCTCCCTCAGCTGGTCAAGCAGCTCAATCGCCCTAATGCCTTTGCGGACCATGACGACTTCGTTTTTGGACGTAGCAGCTGCATCGGCGATGCGCTCGAGCCGCAACGGCCGCTTAGCCACTGAGGAATTGGGAGGAATAGTTCGCAGGATCTGAACAAAGACGGATTTGGCCTCCATGAAGTAAACCTCTTCTTGAGTGATATCCAAAGCAGCGGTCAAATCGTCTATGGCTGTCTCCCATCTACTGAATAGCGGGAGGTTGACGACCCTATTCTCCTTTCGTGGGACCTGGGGTGGTGCGTTGCCCAACTCGGACACAATGATCGCGAGATGCGAGTTTTCGTCTTTGCACAGTTCCCCAGTATGCTTCTCGATGAGCGCATGCATCGCGTAGATTTCGTTGAGCGTGATAGAGAGTTCGAGGTCCTTCTTCGAAAGCGCAACATAGTTGTCCATTTCGAGGCTCTCATAAAAGTCTTGAACCTCGCACAGGTCGAGCATGAACTTGTTCACACGATCCTTGTTCCCCTGAATGAACGGCTGGAGCTTCGCCATGTACGGTTCCTTTGCATACGATGGCTTGTTGGCGAGGTTCTGCAACATCTTCGCAATGAGTGTCAATGTTCTCCGAGGCCGGTCCGCCGGTGTCCCGTCAATGAGCATGTACGACTTCGGGGTAACGATAGCTGGGTTGATGAACCGTAGGAAGAAGAAACCGCCGATCAGAGTGCAAATAGCCTGGTCATTAGCGTCCGGGTACTTCCTCTTCGTCAGACTCCGAATCTGCTTGCAGATCCACCGAATGCCGTAAGGGGCTTCCTCCAAGCCGTCGATGATTGTCGTGAGAAAGCCGTTAGCAATCTCAGTCAACATCGTCAGCCGAGGCTCGATGATTGCCTGCACCTGTGGATTCTCAGCGGCCTGTTCTGCCGTAATTCCCTTGGGAAGAGACGCAGGAAGGCTGCCGGTATCCTCTTCGATTTGCTCGCACATGCGCTCGTACACCTTCAAAGGGTTGATCTCCAAGTCGAGATCCTTCAGCTCGATTAGGCTGTTGATCCTATCCGCCAACACCGATTTCAAGAAGCTCTGGCCCGGCCCTCTCCTGGTATAGGTGGTCATCATTCTCGATACGGGCGTATTAGCGCGTAGTAGTGAAGAGTACTCAGGTGTATTGTCAAATTGGTAAGTGAGGACCGACTGGTTGGGTGTTAGCTTGGCGCATGCTTGGATTAGCGAGCGACAGCGCGGCGAGGACGTACCTGAAACATAGTCAAGAGCAAGTGCTCCTCACGACTCTCGTACTGGTTTCCGTAGATGGTGAACATGACTGTCTGCAGCAGGGAATCGATCTCGCTCATCGAGACGAGGCGGCAGAGATGGGCAATATGGCGGGGCTCTGACTGCAAAAGGAACAACAAGTTTCCGTATCGCTGGGTCTTGTCGTCATTGGGAAAGGCGCCCTCCTGCATTTCGGTCGCATCCTCGAGATGACTAGCAACTTCGTTTTGCTAGAAAGCAATTATGTCAGCAAGCGATAGTATCAAGTGCGAAAGAGGCTCCATACCTCTTCCAGGGCCATTCGATTTTGGATCAGGAGAGCAATGCGCGAGTCGAGGTACCGCACATCCTTTTCGAGAACGAAATTCTTCTTCGACTGCGACGAGATCTTCGCCTTCAATTCCCGCAAGACCTTCTGGGCTATCCGAAAAATCAGCATTGAATCAAACTGGGGCCCAGAGATATCCTACCTCTGGCAAGATCATCGTCAATGACGAGATCGGACTCATTCGCTGATATCGACATGTACAAAGCCGACATCGAGTAGCGCTTAGATTGGCGCGCAGAGCGCGAGCCATCGTACGAAGACATTGTGTTTTGACGGGAGAGAGGCTGGAACGAAGATGAAGACGCTGTCGAGGCTCGCGATGGCGTTTGAAGCATGACGGACATGTTTACCAGTCCCGCCAACGAGAAGTAGGCGTGTTCGAGCTGCCAGGCCCGAGGCCTTTAGAACCGAGCGCGACTACAATATGCGCCAGTAAGGTCGGATAACGATGACCGCCGCGCAGATGAGGGTTATATCCTAGGAGGCGACAGAAATAATGTCGTCGGACGGAGGAAAACCTGCGTCGGTTGGCTGAGGTGGGCACTTGATGCGGTTGCGACGATGTTCGTGTTTCGATTAAGAATCCACGACAGGACCCCACCTAAATAGGGGCGAGTTGTGGTGAGCAAAAAACGGCTGAACCAGATGAAAGTGACGGTCGCGGGCAGTGATCTTTGGGTCGCCCCAAGCGATCGAAAGATGTCGCAGGAGGAGAGAACAGCGTCGGCGTCTGGGGGGCGGTCGGCCAGAGAACGCCACAAAGGAGGGCGTTTGAAAAAGGAATGCGCCTACACAAAAGGCCCGTTACGGCAGAGGTCGCACGACAGGCGGCGTGCGTTAGAAACTGCGGGAAGGTCAGGCGAGCGTGCTTTTTTTGAACTTCGTCGTGCCTCGTTCTGTTGTTCGTGGTTTCTGTGACCAGTCTGAGGATGAGGGATGGAACGCGGGTTGTTCGATTCTTGGGATGCTTGGGGTTGAGTGCGGGAGGGCACGTCTCTGTAGTGGGCCTGTGTCCAAAACTTCCGGTTGGCAAGTTGGGGAGGCCTGGAGGGCACAGGGCACGTCAACCTGATACGATGCTGATAGGGCGCAAATTGGGGTCTGAGCCGCTCTCAAACGGAAGCACGCAGCCAGTCAGGATGCCGAAGCCCAGCGTGGTGGAGTACAGCGGAAAGGGAGCGACTGCTAGGTTGGGGCTGCCCGCGCATCGAGCAGGAGACAATCACCATGCAACCTGGTCAAAATTGAAGGGGGGTCACGGATCACGTCGGGAGTCAACCGAGGGTGTGGAGGGAGGATATTGAGGACGACCCTGTTGCGCCGTTCCCGTTCTCAGTGCTTGTCATCATCAACATGGAAGAGGCCAAGGCGCACCGTTTTGGTCAGCGAGCAGGGGGCGGGGGCAGCTCTCGGCTCGCAGAGCAACACCACTGCGGATCGGATCCCTAGTCCGAATAATAACATTAGTATAAAGGGGTAGGAGTTCGGATGGCGCCTTCATTGTGGAGTTACTCCGTACGGACACTGGGGACCCAAAGCCTGGCAGAGATGGAGTTCAAGCAGGGACTGAAAGCGACAATAATCCCCCTGGCATTCCCACGCCAGAGACATGGATGTTTCAGATGCTGCCCAAAAAGAAAAGGAACCCAGCCAGCTGGGGAAGTCAGCGCCCCCTCCAACCAGCCCACCATCTTAAACATTCTCTCTTCGGACCAGTGAACAGAGTGAGCATAGAGAAGACAAACAGATTCGAACCCTGCTGGCTCTCTTGTCTCCCTGCTACGAAGTACTCTAATTACCAGGTCGCGGCTCATGCTTGGTGTTCAGGTAATACATCAACAACTCACCCCACACTCAGCATTGCGCCGCCTAACAGTGAAGATGCTGACGCAGTCCAGTCGGGGGATCGCCAAGGAGAATCGAAATAACAACATATCACTTTTCAGTGCTTCCTATGCACTTGGACAGAGGCTTTTGACGCCCTACAAGGGGGAGTAAATCGTGAGGGGGCGATGTGCACGACTAGACAGGTACCTCGGCGGTGTGGAGACTGTGTGGCGGACCGGCAGTTTTCATTGGTCAATCATCAATCTCCACCCTCTCCAAGGGTCGGTCGGCAAAGGCCAGGGGTAATGTCCTCGTGAGCGGGGACTGATGTGCAGGGCAACCTCACTACCAGGAACAACGGCGGCTTGTGTCTCATTCGCAGGCTAGCTCCAGGAACGCGATAGGAACCAGCCAACTACGCGTCTCCCGGGCCCCTCGAGATCGAAACCATCGAGTTGTTGGACGGATGCGATCAAATTTGCGTCATGATCCCTTATTTCAGATGCAAGTTCCTGTCTAACATCCCCCGCTCAGCACCTTGCGCCATTCCGCGCTAGCTGGGTACACCCCGCAGCAATCTACCTGGGGAAGAGCCGCAATCTTTCGATATTGCCTTTTCTTTTCTCCACGAAGGTTGGCGATGGGACGGCGGCGCCACCGGAATATTCGCCTTTCTTAGCCTGGCTAATAGAAACGGCCCACAGTGTATTGCATCGTTGCGACCACACACGGCCGTTCTTGCAGACGGCTTGCCGCAGACCAAGATGCTCAAAATACGCCCTTTCCTAGCCCGCACTAGCACATAGATCTAGTACAATGGGACAGAGGTGGCCGTCGATCACCCGCCTCATGTTTCTTCTCGAATTTCCGGATCGACAGCCTGCTATCATTGCTGTGCGCATACCGAAACCAGCGGCAGAGGGACGCAAGAGAAACTGAACGGTTGTTCCAGACTTTGCAATCGGCGGCATGACGAAGATCAACAAGGTCGTCAGGATTACCTCACTGTCGTGGGGGGGCTGATACGCTGTCTTGGCAGTGACCCCTTTCCTCTCCGCCTCGAGCCGTCGCTGAACAACGGCTCGGATGCGCGCTCGATGCATGTCTTTGAGCATATATTGCCAAAGAAGTAAAGGGCGAGAATTTCGCATGACCGAGGCGATCGATGAGGAAGATGAAACACACTGCCCTATGGTACGACATTGCGCTAGACAAACTGCACCTTTCGGTAGTGCTTTTATCAGCACCATTACTCAAGTAGCGGGCCAGACATCTCTTGGAAACGCCGTCGTTGCACGTCGCCCTCCGAATCCTCTCCCGTCTCAAGCCGCTGGCTTGTGTCTCAAGGAGCCATACTCCCGTCGATTGGCCCAGTTACTACAGCCCTCCGCTGCTGCATCGGGTCGATTTGTGCTATGTTCAGACTCTCACTCTCGCCCAATCAAGTCCTTCCCCCGCAGCAGCTCACACACACCATTCACTCACCCGGCGTACGGTCCGTCCTTGCCACTGCCTACTGACACCCAGCCATTCCGCTCCACACTGCGTATCACCATTGAAACAAGTTCATCGATACAATACATTGACATCCCGAAGGCAGCCTTAGTAGCTTTCCCATTGAAAGGGCCAACCGAAATGCAACATTTCCCATCACATCTGCAGGCATCTCAGTTGGCCACACCACGAAGTACGCGGGCCCGAAATGTGGTTGTATCGATGACACCCTCCTTTGGTGACTTGGTTCATCACCTCTACCGCACGCCAAAATAAGCACACCGCCTCTAAACCTCTGATTGTTTAACCACCTGGGTTGGATCGGGGGAGGGATTCATCTTTGCCTCCGGCAACGCCCACATTGCCGGGCGACTCTCATCAGTCATGTTATCTTGATAGCCCGCAGTTCAGCCGACCTAGGGCTCGGCCACGGAGCCGGAGAGGATGAACCATGGTCCATCATCCAACAAGACTCTACGTACTTGAGGGCAGAGAAAAAGAAATGAAGGCATGACGTAATATTCGATGCATAGCGAACGGGCACCGTTCGCCAGTACACGCACCTCTTAAGGAGGCACTCCTTTATCAGCTCATGTTCTTGCCGGCAGGCAGACATTGGAATGTAGTCCTGCAACTAGAAAGAGCAAGGATCACCAAATGCCGTGCAATATGTCTCAGACATGCATATGTATGTCTACGAATACTCGAGACCAGACATTTAGTGTCTTGCGACACCTACCTCAACTCGAGGCCTGTTCCTGGCAGGTCCGGCCTCGCAATTTTGCAAACAAGGGGCCCGTTAAGACATCAAAAGCAGGAAATAAGGGGGATCAACTTAATATCGTTTTTTTTTCCTCAGAGAATCCCGAGACAGCTTCAACATCACATACTCACACCGCCCCCCATCACATCCGAACGAACCAAACAGTCATTGGACCCGCAATATACTGTTTCGGTGGCACATGAGTTGTGCTCGCCCCTGAATCTTTCAAGGGAATGGGACAGACGAATCCCCGCCCTACGGCAACCGCAGCACGGTATCTCGGCTCGCTCTTATCGGCGGCCGTATCGGAGTTTGACCATCGTGGATGTTGGTAGGTGTCATAATGCCATCCTGCTTGGCACATACACCGTAGCTGGCCGCCCGCCCCAGGTGCGACTAACGGGGTAGCAGGGATCGATCGCACGGCTGCGCAGTAGCCCATCACCGAGAAGAGTTGAGGTCATATAGTAAGCATATAGACGATGACGGCGTTGGGGCCGCGGAAAGCGCGGCCTTTAGAGACGGCAACTGCCCGAATACGGGTCTTACAACGCAAACTAGATGAGGGCCTACTGAATCTCGGATAATCCGCGGTCTCGCGTGTACGACATGTCTACCCAAGATTGGCAAAAGGTACGTGAGCGTGCCTACCTATATTGAACCCTTTATTTTGCGGTTTGCCTCATCGGGCTAAACTGGTAACAGAGATGCCGACTCAGAGATTGTTGAGCTGATGGGGAAGAAATATAAGCACTTTCGGTAAGTAAGTGTCTGTATCGAAACGTCGTTGAGCAGAGCTACGGCACATCTCCAAGACTCTCAAAGAGATAGCATCCCGGCTACACGTTGGTGATACTAGGTAGTTTGGTTATATTCGAATTTCATCCTCACCAGGTTATGGCCGCCTGCTGGGAGAGTTCTCAAAACTGGTAAACGCAAGTACACGTAGTTGCACTCGTTTTGCCACCGGGTGCCATAAGACACTCTGCCGCCGGAGTGATGCCCTTGGTTCTTTGATGGGCAAAGCAGCCTATTCTTATCCAATTCAGAGTCCCGCGTGGGCCTCCAGGCCGAGCTGCTGCAGAGATCCGTTTCCAGGAGACTTGGATAAGTGCCATCGGATATCAATGGTAGCTAAACAAGAGCAAAATCTAACAATAACTGCGTTGACACAATCCGACAAGACCAGGCCGTGTTGGAATTGGCTCCTGGACTAGGACCTGACGGAACCGGCCTTCTCGAAGCTGAAGCCGAAGCCAAAGCTCCATCCTCGGCAAGCATACACGGCATGGTCGCGCGCTGACATTGAGTCCAAGTGGGGAACTCCACCTGATGGATCCCGCCCACGTTTCGAGCTGCAGTTGCGATGTGACCCAGCAATATTTCCCACGGGTTGCATTTTGTTCGATACTAACAGCGTGACGGGCGAGTATTCGGGAAGTCGCTGTTTCCATGTTGGAGCTGGTTGTCGGGTATGCGCGCCGGCCGAGGGCGGCATATTCTCCCCGCATGCCACACCACGAGATGTCCCAATCAGTGTTGCGGTTCTTACGAGGGCCATGCGGCACCGGCGCCAGCGACGACTAGCAGGGGCTGCCGGAAGCCGTTTCCCAACCCGGCCTCGGCGACCCTAGACCGCCCGCTGCCATCGCTCTCTCTGCAACCACCACGGCCTGCTATCCCCACGCTAATCCCGTACAGCACCGACCTAGGCCTAGCAGGAGCAGCGATGATGGTGGGCACCGAGCCGATACCCGTCCTATCGGGTCATGGTCGATACGCATACATGGCGCAAGTCCGCGGTTCCGATCTTATGTGTTTTGTCATCATCCTCGTGCCCGCCGCCAAACCGGAGCGTTACCTAGGAGCTAATAAGCGGGAATGAAAGCTTGCTAGCGGTCTGGTCCTGCGCTTGGTCTTTTCTATTTCCTTCATTCTGTCCTCCTTTTCTTTCCATCCCGTGGGAGGCAGTCCGTCCTACACTTCATCGTCAAGTATGATCTCGGCTTTTTTTGAGGAGGCTGTCACCGCCATTGTTAGGTATCTCCGAGTATCGGCTCAGACACGCCGCGGGGAAGCGGAGCTAGAAAATTAACCTACCTACCTACCAAGCCTACCTAGCCGTTGCAACTAGCTTGGGACAACCTCAGACACGATGGTCGTAGAGTCCGAAAAAGATGCCGGGGTGGCGCACACACCGTCGCCGTCGTCGTCGTCGTCCTCCCCCTCCCCGTCCCCCCGACTCGGAGCCGGGGTAGTAGTGGCCGAGGAGAAGGAGGCAACCCCGAGCCTGTTTTCCCACACATCCAGCACCTCCGGTGACTCGGACCCGCTCTCGCCGCTCGAGCACGCCCTGACTACGGACCTCCGGACCGAGGCCGAGCACGAGGCTGCCCGCGCCGAGTTGGTCCTGATCCAGACACGGACCAGCATCGGTAGTTCCGCGTCCCGCATGCCGGACTTTGAGGTTATTTTTGACTCTGATGACTCGGAGAACCCACGCAACTGGTATGTTACGTTGTATCCTACCACATCTATCTGTAGCGTAGTGGTCACTGTGCCGCCAACAGCCAGTTCAGGGATATCCACTAACACTTCCCTAGGCCGTTATGGTATCGATCATGGATCATCTTCTGCGTGTCGTTTTCCACTTGGGTTGTTGTACTGTACAGCACCGCGTACACAGCGGCAAACCCGGGAATGATGGCCGAGTTCGATATGACTAGTTCATCAATCGTAACGCTCGGCCTGACGACATATCTCTTGGGTCTCGCGGCCGGAAGTGTTGTTGTTGCGCCCCTGAGCGAGCTGTATGGCCGGAGGCTGGTGTATCTTGTATGCGTGTTTATTTTTGTGCTGTTGATCATACCTTGCGGGATGGCGACGTCTTTGGCGGAGCTTATCGTTGTGAGGTTCTTTGGGTACGTTCTGCTCTTGCTCCGGTTGTCAATAAGGCGTTTCACTAATATAATATAGGGCCCTTTTCGGTTCGGCCATGGTGTCGAATAGTCCCGGCACGGTGGTGGATGTCACAAACCAGAAGTATCTAGCGTTGGCGATGTCTCTGTGGTCGATTGCACCACTGAACGGCCCCGTCACTGGCCCCTTGATAGGCGGTTTCGTTTACCAGTATCTTGGTTGGCGCTGGGATAACTGGCTCCCGCTAATCCTCGGCGGCGTCTCCTTCCTCATCATGCTGACCGTCAAAGAGACCTACGCACCGACCATCCTCAAGCGAAAGGCCGCCAGGATGCGCAAGGAGCTCGACGACGAGCGCTGGTGGTGCCGATACGACGAGAAGACATCAACAGTCGACCTCCTCAAGATAAACCTCAGCCGGCCCTTCATCCTGGCCGCAACAGAGCCAATCCTCTGGTTTTTCAACATCTGGATCTCCGTCATCTACGGAATCCTCTACCTCTGCTTCGTCGCCTACCCAATCGTTTTCGTCAAGCACCGCGGCTGGGGCCCCGGCCTCTCAGGCCTCGCCTTCCTCGGCATCGGCGTCGGCACCCTCCTCGCCATCTTCCTCGAGCCCCTCTGGCGGCGCATCATCAACTCGCACCCGCGCGACCCCCTAACCGGGCATCCCGTCCCTGAATCCACCGCCGCCGTAATGTCCCTCGGCGCCCTCCTCACCCCCATCGGCCAGCTCGGCTTCTCCTGGACCTGCCTCCCCGTCTCCATCCACTGGATCGCCCCAATCGCCTTCGGAATCCCCTTCGGCATGGGAAACACCCTCTGCTTCATCTACGGGACTAACTACCTCGCCGCCGCGTACGGGAACCACGCCGCCTCCGCCCTGTCCGGGAACACGGTCATGCGCTCTGTCTTCGGCGCCGCGCTGCCCCTTGCCGGGCCGGCGATGTATTCCGCCCTCACCCCACAATGGGCAGGGACACTGCTGGGGCTGTTGGAGGTGCTGTTGATTCCGATTCCGATTATTTTCTATTATCACGGTGACAAAATCCGTGCGAGGAGCCGCGTGATAAGGCAGATGCGCGAGGATGTGGCGAAGAATGAAGGGCGGAGGGCGAAGCAGGTTGCTAGGGTTGCGAGGAGGGCTGCTGCTGCGACGGCGGTGACGGAGGTTGCTACCGAGAAGAGTGCCCAGGCGGACGATGTTGAAGCAGGACGGGCAGGGGATGTTCTGCCTGAGAGGCCATTGCCTCAGGGGCCTGGGCAGAGGTAGCGGGTAGTGATATGCGAGTGGGGGGTCTTCCCTTTATAATATCCAAATGCATGATTGTTGGATGTCATTTGTTAATCGGCGCCCCGTTATACCGGGTCCAGGCATGGGATTGTTGACGCATATATGTGGACAAAAGCATTTGAAGTTGTTTGGAACAAGCACGCCAGCGGCTGAAGAGCAAGGTAGAATACTTGATTTACCTAGAGATAATGTTTTTTTGCAGGGCAGACGCTGAACACAAGCTGATGGGTGAGATGGTGCTGTATGGTTAAGCGGAACGGGAACTGTCTCGGTGCTCTCACAATGATTGGCCGATTAATATCTCGGGGTAGCTGACAATGGCAATTGGCCTTGATGAGTTAAGATATATGTTTATTGTTTCTTTCAATCTCCATGCCTTGTGCGTGTCGTCTTGTCGACAACATGATCGCTGAGGCTAACTACCTATCATCGGTCGAGTCATGCAAATTCTCCATTCTCCCAGTCTATGCTTCCCCGTCGCTAACAATACCACACCTCCTGAGTGGTCATTACCACCACGTCGTTTGTCATAAGTTGGCAGTCAACCACCGGCCAATCCTTGTCCACGCACATCCCCCAAATGTCGTAGTCTCCCTGCTTTTTAAACATCCACCTGCGATGTATGCTCTCAGAGATATCTTCCCGGGCGCGAGTTGACGTTCTCCTAGTTGCTCATAAACCGGCCTGCTTTCCTCGGAGAGGAAAGACAATAGTCGGAAGGCGGTAATAAAAATAACAGTATTGATGCTGAAAGACAAGGTTTCCTCGAAATACGATTGCTCTTCCCATGCGATGCGTACCACGCATCTCCAAACACCGAGTAAAATAGGACAAAATCAAGGCAGCAAGCCCCCTTCCAGCGCTGACCAGGTGATACACAGTTGAAATTATGGTCGATGAAAACTCCATTTGAGAGAATGTGCCAGCCCAGCGCCCAAACCCATGTACAATAAACAGACAAGGCCAAAATTTCGCATCGGCAGAAAACGTCGCCCCAACCAGAGAGAAATCAGAATAACCCTAAGCGCTCTGTGGCGTCGGTACGAGACCGGGATAAGGCGCGGATGTAGGCCCGGCCGCACCAGTTTTGCTCGTCATCTGTGCGATCTTCTCGCGCTCCGCCTTTTCCCTGTCGCGCTGTTCCTTCTCGAGCTTTGTGATCCGCGGTTTTCTAGTCACGCTTCCACCTCTCGATCCTGGGCCTCCGCCGCGTCCACGTCCGGTTCCTTCACCACGTGTTGCGCCTCCTCGGCCGCCGCGGCTTCCCCTGCCACCGCCGCGTCCTCTCTTCGGTGGGGCGTCGCTGATAGCCGCCTTGGGTTGCTCGGGAATAAGCGGTCCGCTGTAAACAAAGAATCCGTCTCTGCTGGCGGCTGCCTGTTCTTCCCACAGCATCTCAGAGTCATCCACAAAGTCATCATCCTTGTCATATTCGTCCTCCTTGAAGTTGCGCTTCTTCCTGGCTTTCTTGGCAGGGGCCCCATCAGGACCGCTTGTGGCGCCAGCGCCGTTGGGCGCACCTACACCACCCATTTCGACGTTGCTACCGTCGCCATCCGATTGTAGGTCCTCTTCCATTTCGTCGCCTGTCTCACGACCGCTGCCGTTCTTCTCCTTCTCAAGCGCGGCACTGGCAGCAGCGATACGTGCCTTACGCTCGCGGTTGGCAGCGAGCCTCGGATGGAGCGCATCCCAGCCGTAGGATTCCTCAGCCATGCGCATGAAGTTGACATATTTGTTGGTCTCGCCATTGAGTGGAATATGCAGAACGATGCTTGGCGCCGTCGTCTCCTCGCCGGGGTTGGCCTTGCCGAAGTCGAGGATGGAACGCTCACTGCCAGGGATGGACGGAAGGGCATCCTTGAGACTGTTGATTCGGGGCGAGGAAGAGCTGCTGCTGGCCTTCTTGTGCGTATCGCGATCCTGTTGCACAACGGCAGCGATCTTCTTACTCTGCACGGGCGCCGGGATTGCTGAGGCCAACGAAGCCGCGGCCGACGCCGGAATGGTTGTCATGTGTGTGAAGGCATTCGAGACCTTGGCTGGCTCGGGTTTGGGCGCCGGAGGGGGTGGTGGGGGGCGCTTGGCTTCCACGATGGCTGGTTTGGTGATGTGCTGCGGAGCGCTTCGCACTGGGTGTGAAGGAGAGGGTGGCATAGATGTAGACTCTTGGAACCGCGACTGCGTTGTAGTGTTGTGGTATGAGGTATGCGACGCCGCTGGAGAGATCATGTTGCTGGCGGGTGGTGGATCTACCAAGCTGGCGATCGACGGCGACGCACTGGCGCGATTGACCATTTGACTGGGGGCGCGAGGGGAGCCCAGAGGCCCAGTGCCGTAGGGGTCGCGGGATGCCATGGACTCGCGAATCGGGTCATAATTCCCCCTGATAGGATCAAACATTTGTCGCGCAGGAGCGACAGGTTGTGGCTTCGGCGGCGGATCATCGTTTAGAATGTTCTGCATCGACGCCGGAATGGCCTCCCGCTTAGGCATTGCGGGGACGTAAGACGGTTCGGGCGCGGAAGGTCGCGGAGCCTCCATGGATATTCGCATCGATGTCAACTCAGTAATCTTGGGCTGGCGACCGGCAGCCGGGTTCGAAATCGATCGCGCGCCGTTCTCGATGGGTTGCGGATCCGTGTCGTCGGTGGCTTGCGCCTTTCTCTTCCTCTGGATGGGGGGTGCATTCGGGTCTCGAGGTTTCCGAGGACGCCGCTGTTTGGGCGGCTCGGTGGTCCCATCGGCAGCAACCTTGGGCTTCACGGTGCTCCCAGGTTTTCGGCCAGGCTTTTTCCTGGGTAGACCGGCAGCAGTCAAGGGCACATCTGGCGGCGGGGGAGGTTGCTGCATCTGCTGCATGATGTCGAATCGGGGAGCAGAACCGGGATCGACAATTATCTCGTCCATTTCGATATTCGCCCTGCCCGCGTTGAGAAAGCGCGTCGGCGATCCAGGCTCTGACAATGCCGATGGTGGTGACGACAGGGAAGTTGGTGATGAACTGTAATGCTGCATCCTGGCTTCTCGTCCTCCACTCGCGGCCATGCCCGGGGGCGAAGTTGCAAACTCCGCAGGAGAGCTTGGTTGGAACGATACAAATCTCACAAAGGCGGCGAATCCGCTGTTTGAGTGGCGCTCCAAAAAGAATGAAAGTCGGCCTTTAGCTGGTGTGAATAGCCTCAAGGAAATCTAGATATCTGTGGATGCGGGTCACTGATTGGTTGGGAATGGTCCCGCGCCGGGTGACGTGGTTGGCTGATCAGCCGGAAATCGTCCGAGCGCCGGCTTGACCTGTGACTTAGGGGTCGAGACGCGAAAAGTGGAGGCGGACCCTTCTGAATACCTTCAGTTCGCGGGTCGCTGCAACCGCCGGTGACCGTCGCAGGAGGAGTCGAAAAAAAGGACAAGCGAGGGAAAATATGGCAGATCAGCGCAGTGGACTCAATCCGCCTGACTGTGCCGCAAAAAATACAATAGTGTGAGGATGCGCGAGAGAAAGGGAAGGGTTGATTGAGATGGTTTTCGTTCTCTGCACCAGAAAGGTTGGTGATCGTTGGGGTGCGAGAAAGAGGGAGAAGGGAGGAAAATTCGGAGGTGGGAAGGGATGGAGTGTCGATGGGGATGGCTACGTTTTTTTTAAGGAAACTTTTATTGCTTCGCAGCTGGCGAGGGAAAACCGGGGCCCTGACCACCTTTGGACAGAGTCAAGGAGAAAATTTAATATTATGAAAGGCGAATTAAAAACACCAGGGCCAGGCAGGCTCGCCGAAGGGGAACGGGACCCAAGGGAACCAGCGAGAGCCGGAAAAGGGAACTGGGAGCTGGGAATGGGGTTGACGGGGCGTGGGGATGGAGACAGAGATGGGGAAACGGGCACGGGAGCGTGGAACGAACAGGCCAAGGGCCAGAGCGCAGGATGGACGCATGCTCGCGCAGGCGAGCATTTGGGGATGGAGATGGAGACGATCCATTGACAACCTGGCCCAGGTCAGGTATCCAGTTGGCGCGGGCTTTCCCACATGACCGGACCCAACGAACGTGAGAAAGAGGACCAGCTCGAAAAGGAAGAACGGTTGCGGAACTTACCCTGTCAGCAGCGAGACGCAACATCGAAAGCCTGTGAGCCCAGCCCAGCAGGTGCGTCCTGCAGGACGTTGCATGCCGGCCGCGGGTACGGAGTACCTCAGGCTCAGAGAGGGGCGGGGCAAAGTTGGGGCACTTGGAAGAAACGAGGCTGGACGCGGTTTCCCTTTTTCGCATTTCACCGTTCACGCGGCTGTCGGGTCTTGGCCACGCCAAAGACTGGCGTCTGTTTCTGGTGGTGTGGATTGTCTCCGGCGGCACCACGCGGGAGCCCCACTGTGACGGACCACAGTGCGTCCTCGGATGCATGGGTACTGGCTGCTGGGGGTAGCTTGTTGGAAAGAGCCGTGTGCGGAAGAGGCTTGACCTGCGGTTGCCGGCCCAGCACACCCCTGTCCAGGTACCACCAAGCAACCCTGGTCGTGAAACCAGATCTTGATTACCTAAGGCTGATACCAGCGAACTGAAGCATTACGTGCATGAGTGAAACACGAAAGCTGATTCGTTCACGGACGGGTGCTTTTCCCTCCTCGCCTTTTGGATTCAGGAGATGCGGAATTGTAAAGGTGCTGCAAGAAACCTTCCAACAGCATGACCACATGATGCCAACTACACAGAGTTAGAATTGGACTGACTCCACAAGAATACTCGTGGACAGGGGCCTCTGCGCTCACCCGCTTTGGCCCTCAAGCGGGTTTTGCACTCCAAATTCCTTCTATATTCTAGGGACATGCTCCGCATGGTTGAGTTAGGGCTCGGAATCTGTAAGATTGTGGCATTCAGCCATCCTGCTTGTTTGGTGTAGAGCCTCAGTCGTACAATCCTGATGGGGGGTTGGCATGGAAGGAATCGCTTGAAAAGGCGTGCCCGTATCTGACAGGGGATGCCGTCCAACGGTCAGACATCGGACGGTCGTAAATAAATAACGCAACAAAACGCTGTAGTCTTATAGCGGGGGGGGGGGGGGCCCCGGTCAAC
>Ga0247760_1001429_pt1 | contig 22219 bp, 20 predicted proteins | sample UWRJL171409R4_FD_179936 | JGI IMG/M metagenome (GOLD analysis project Ga0247760, IMG submission 179936) | Plant litter microbial communities from Arlington Agricultural Research Station in Wisconsin, United States - UWRJ-L171-409R-4 | ecosystem: Environmental > Terrestrial > Plant litter >... | reverse complement strand
CAACGCCGGCTTTCCAGACCCCCGCCATCACCCGTCCACTTGAGTGATACACACCACCCACATCATCAAGCGTTGATAGCATGCAGATTATCGCTTACACGACTGGCACACACACTCATTCACGACGGATTGCCGACTTTCCACCGAGCGAGCGACGTCCATTCGGAATCCCAGAGTACCAATAGTAATATTTTCTTCAATGGGCTTCCCTTTTTGTGTGGAAGTACCTAAGCTAAGGCCTAAATTTGGGACCGCGGTTGGAAACTGCCAAGAGGCGACAGTTACCCTAATAGCCCGTCGACTAGGAGCAAAACCTGATCGACCTGATCACTCGTGGTGGTTGCGAGTGATCATCGTGATCAAGGAACATACCTAGGTACATGTACCGAACCTACAGCAGTATAGATACCATCGCGCGTACCGCGATAGGGTGAGGGACCTCCTGGTTTCTCACGCTAGCAATACACCACAGAGTGTTCTGGTTGATTTATTGCTCCTCTGGATCCACGACCCCTTTGACAGTGTATTCACCCTGGAGAGCTTTGCTGCTGCTTTTATCCAGCTATTTTGCCCCTGCTGCCTTTAGGAGTCTTCCTGCCGTACTATTACTCTTTTTTTTTTACCTGATTCACCTCGGTGCGTGTTAGGAGTGGGCGGTAATACATTCCTAAGCGGAAGGTTGGACGAATTGTCCATGAAGTTCTGGGTGGTGGCTATTGCGGGTGCGAATGTCCCAATTCTGAGCCCTTTGGCTGCTGCATGGGGCTGATCTGGACTGACTAAACGTGACGAAGGGTCACGGGACAATAAAAAATGAGTGGCGTCGATTTTAGGTGGTGAAACAAACATTTCCTTTCCAACAAACATCTCCTTTCCCAATAGCATTCCCATACCCCCCTTACAACAACATTTCTACGCCAATCTCGCATCTCATATCATATCTCATATCTCGTATCCCATCTCATATCCGTATATCCATGCATGTACATTCCCTCCTTCACATCACGCTCCCAGAAGAGAAAAAAAATCAAGCGGATTTCCCATGCCCCTGTCTCGCCATCATCATTCTTTTCACAGAGTCCAAATCCATGGACAGTTCCGCCTCCTTGAGGGATTGCAAAACCGCCGTCGCCCCCCGTTGGACCATCTCGTCGTTATATTCTCCAAAGATCTTTTCCCTTTCATCTTCTTTCTTACCACTGCTATCTATATCACTCCCCGTATCACCCCCTGCGCCACTCCCTGTGACTGTGGGATGCAACTTGACAAGGGCATCGACATAGTTATTTGCATCGAGAATGGCATGTTGAAAACCCTGTCCGCGATAAATGAGCATGGGATGCGCGGCATCGCCGGCAAGTGTGGCGCGTCCGCCGTGCGTGTCAAACGGGAGAGTGGGGGTCCACGTTTTCATCTCGTCGATAAAGGTGATGGTGCTGCCGTCTTCAGGGGCCCAGTCGAGTTGGGACTGGAAAGGCTCAACAAGGTTGGTCGTTGTGGCTTTGAGGTAGGCGAGGGCTTCGGCGCCAGATGAAGCAGGTGGTTCGGGAAAGACACCTTTACGCCAGATCTTGACCCAGAATGTCGTCCAGGTGGATTTGTCCTCAGGGTTGTCGACGTACATTACTAGGCGTTGTCAATAATAGTTGAGACGGATAGAAGAGAGAGAGAGAGAGACAAAAACTTACCGCCAATACCCCCCACCGACTCGGTCCCCATCAGAACCGTAGCAACCGGATGAGACTTGACCACAGCCTCGACCTTTTCCGCATCATTATGCTTGATGATGCACGTTGCAAAATAATACCCCGACGGCACCACTTTTGCCTTTTCCTCCTCGCCATGAAAAAGTAACTCCCTCAACTTTGACGCTGCCCCATCCGTTCCCAAGACATAGTCAGCACCCACCGCCGTGCCATCCTCAAACTTCAACGTGACCCCTTCTTCATCCGAAACCATCCCTTCTAACTTTTTCCCCCATTGCACATCCACCCCTTCAGCAATCAGTTTGCGCAGTCTCTGTCGGGAAATCCGTCGCGATCCAGGCATGGGACTTTTGAAGATCAATTCGCCGGTCTTGCCATTCGCACAGGGGAGACACTCGACATCTTCGGTGAATTCCAAATGGGGATTACAAATCGCCGAGTCGAGGCGGGAGACGATATCTTCTGGGAGCAACTTTTTAAAAGTAGGCAGGGCCCAATGCAGAACGATGGTCCAGTCGCGGGAGCGGGCGTCAAGACCGGATTCTCGGTCAAAAACGGCGACTTGGAAACCCCGCTTGCGGAGCCCGTGGGCCGTCAGCAGGCCGGTGAGGCCGGCGCCGATGATGGCGATTTTGGGGGGAGGCGACATTGTGGGAAATATGAACGAGCAGCCGGCTTGACGAGTAAATTCGTGTAGACAGAAAGAAGAAAAAAAAGGCAGAGCGGTGAAGAGTGAGAAAGAGAATAAGAACAATTGGAATTTATTCTCCTTTTTGTTCACCGTGGATCCCGACCCGTCCGGCTCTTGTCCAACCAAAAGGAGAAAGAGGGAAGAACAAATACAACCAACACCCGACAGTTTGGTAGGGGGGTTCTGGTAGCACTCGCCAACGCACACAGCACAGCCGTCCTGCTGTGCTGTGCTGTTGTGCTCACAAAGGATGCAGGCATGCAGCCGGCCATGCAAGTGTGTGCAGCCATGCAGCTGGGACGGATTGACGGACGGATGGAGGGAAACAGAAAACTGAACCGAGCTGACCCACTCGCGGACCAGCATATCTCGGTCTCCGTGACGAAGGAGCTACACTAGTTACCTTACTTACCTACTTACAATTGGCTCCCACCTTCCTGGGCACAGAGACATATCGGGTTCTGGGTCCTGCAGGAGACACACATGATGGGGCATTCCAGTCATTTTCTGCAGTCCTGCGACAAAGTCTTTTTCGGGACGGAAAAAGCAGGCGAATGAAAAATAGCGCACTCCCCCCATTCCAAAGTGCAAAAATTGGAATGGCAAGGGGGCTGAACACCTGGTACGTGACTGGGTTGAGAACTTGACGCTGCGCTGTACTTGAACTAGTGACGTGACGTGACGTGACGACCAGGGACGGGATGTGCGTTGTAAGTGGGCAAGTGATGTGGAATATATACCAGTATGCTTGTGATGGAGGGGAGGAGGAGGAGGGGAAGACGGGGGACGCCTGCAGGAGAAGAGAAGAGGGGCTTCGGTCTTGGTTCTGCAGTGTGGTGGAGGAGGAGCACCCTCTCCCATCACTCTCGCCCCTCACTTACTCACCATTGTTCTGGTTCTCTCGTATCCGTATACTTCATTGATATGTAAATAGGTTCGCATTTGGCCTTCCAGCAAGTAACTACATTGCTTTTTAGCCACCCGTTGCCTGTTCCCAGAATGCATCCTCAATCACCTCTCCCCACTTCCTTGGCTTCCCGCCTGGATTGACACAACTCCGATCTACTACTACAAATCCGATGGGCGGATTACATTGCGACACTGCGATCTCGCGATATTGCGATTCCGTGCCTTTCCCCTTGCCCCTCCAGATCCACCAAATCGGCTCGAAACGTCAAAAGATGCATAACATGAACGTGACGTGTGCACAGTGTCGTGCACCCGTGCTGTGCTGTGCCTTTGGGAATCGAATGCCGGCCCGTGCCGATTCCCTGGTACTAGTTACCAGCCCGCTGGGTCCAATCGTTGAGGCCTCGCCGTTTGCATTTGCACAGTGAGAAAACTTACTGTGCCGTCTGCCTACCTTGCTTTCTGTGCCAACCAAAAACATGGGGGAGATTGTGCGATTGGGCAAACAACCGGCTTGGAGAACCAAAAATCCCATGACGCCAATCTATATGCCCTAACCTGCCCTAATCTGACCGACCTGACTGAAGATCCCATCCAAAGTTCCAACCCAGAAGGGTATCACAGCTATCCCACATCCATCCAATCCCTGCTCCTCCAATGCAGCCCAAAGTCTACTGTTCTAGTGTTGCCGCTGTAGTGTTACCAAACCTAATACCACGCCGACTTCTCCCCTGCCTCAATGCTTTCCACAATCCTGCACTTCTCCGTCTGACACACCTTCCTCCTCTCCAAATACTTGAACTTGGGACCCAACGGTCCAATCACATAGTGGTACTCCCCAAATAACCTCCACTGTCGCGAATCGCTGAGCGGATAAATGTCATCGCCCCAATACCCGTCAAAATGGAACCAAGATGTTGGCGTGTCTGGATTAGATGCTGCTGGCTGGAGACTCGTCCGGTTCTCCGCAGGCATACCAGCGTCCTCCTTTAACCCGACTTCGTAGTCGTACCAGAATGCTAGGTGGTTCTGCGCCGGATCCCAAAGCGGCCCCTTGTCGGTTATGTCCTTGAGCATCTTAAACGGCAAGACATATGGGTGCAATCCCGGCAGCGCATACATGGCATGGCTTCCCACGGCCGAGTAGATGACTGGCCGCGCCGATTTGGCACCCTTGAGTCGCTTCTTCTCCATGGCTTTCCACGCATATGCCTTACCGCCCGCGTGTTCACTCAAGAACATCGCGCGGGGAACGCCGTGTTCGAAGCGAATCATGCAGTGCTCCCAATCGCCCACGTGGTTGCCGAACCGGATGTTGAGCACTGTCTGCCCCAGGTTGTAACTGTAGAAGAAGAACCAGAATGCGTCGAGAATCCCGGAGCCCTTGTCTACCAAGATGAGCACGGCCGGCCCGTCCGAGTATCCACCAGGACGTGTTGCGTTTTTGTCCCCATTATTACTGCCTGAGCCAAATGACTGTTGTGACTGCGCCAGCCTCCGCTCTTGGTGCGGTCGCCGTTCTCTGTCTGGTCGCTTCCTCGGGTCGACGATGCGATGCGGCGGGTGTTGTTTATCGGCATCCCACCACGTAGTATCATCCTTGGGAGTCCCAGGGCCAGTCTTCCCATCATCCTCGCCATCGTCCTCCTCGAAATCATCTTCCCCAAACGGCACTGGAATTCCAGCCCGACTGTGCAGCCATTCCGGCCTCCCCTCGACGTCATCCAGGCTTGTCAGAAACATGATTTTCTCCGCCGAGTAGAGATCCCCCAGATTCCCCAACCCCAGTGGCGCAGTAAGGTTCACCAGCGTCTCATCCTCGTACGGCGCCATATGCCCGATATGCTCCCCCATGGGGGATGGCCAGAAGTTCTCCTCGCTCGACAAATGCACTAGCGGCGCATGCGCAAGGACATAATCCGGAACCTTATCCAGAATCTTATCCCCACCCGCCGCTTCCGCACCCAGCATGTTCCTCCTGAAATCCGGCTGCATCGGCGCCATCTCCCAGCTCTTCAACCCCTCTTGCACTGCAAACTTCTCCCTCCCCGCAGCAGCAGCAGCGTCCTTCCCGACGCCCACCACTCCGAGTGCCAACGCCTTGATTATCTCCCACCGCAAATCCCCCGCGCCATCTCCCGGTGCTTGCGCCGGATCACCCAGCGCGGGCGCATCCCATCGTAAATGCTGTATCCCGCACAGGCTAAGCCAGCGACACAATTGCCGATCAATCCAATAAGGTGATGACTCGACCCACTGGCGGTCCCGGCGGCGCTCGATCTCGTCTGGTGGGGTAGGGTTGAGGACGCGGGGCAGGAGCCAGATGATGAAGACGAGGGCAGCGAAGGCGGAGGCGGCGATGGTGAGGCGGCGGAGGTGTCTTCGGGGTATCGAGAACTTTTTTGGTCGGTCTGGGTTTCTCGAGGAGTCGCGCTGTGGGAGGAGAGGAACCCTCTCTGGGTCAGTTGGCGAGGATTCCATTCCGACGTGTTGCGCTGCGCTGCGCTGCGTGGTTTCGTGGAAAACTAGCGCCGAGGAAGCCGGAGGAGCCGGTGATCCAACGGCGGTGACGGAATCAGCAGCGACGGCGTTGAGCAGCCAGCACGGGGCAGTTCAGACTAAAAGGTAGAGAAAAAAAAGATAAAATCAGATCGCCTAGCAGGAACGACAAAAATATAAATGGTCCATCAAGGTGGATATTCTTGAGAAACCTGCGACAATGCCAAAAAGATGTAAAGGGAGGAAACAAAGATGACCTGGGTTCGCCAGGTTGTCGCAAAGGATCACCCAACGACCTGCTCTGCTGGCACGGCACGCCCGGTTTCGGGGTCTGGGGTGGCGGGGTCAAGTAGCGGTACGTTTTACCCCCGCAAAGTTGAGTCAGCCGCCAAGTACCACTACTTCAGCCCCCGTAAGCCCCCTGTCACAAGACGGCATCGTGCAGATCAGTGTGCCTGACGAAGCACGAGACTGGCCAAAGGCTGCGGCGACGTCACCGCAGGGATGGTTCAGGGTCTGCAGAGAACTAGCTGTGACGCTACATCTTGTAGATATGCATTTAGCACAGATTGAACAACGGCCATCAACCGCAGCAAACAAGAAAAAACGTCCAAACTCGGAACTGGGTATCAAATCTCTTGGGCATCTTCGACCATTTCACTTCTCTCTCCTGATTCGCCCTGCGGTGCAGAAGATGAGGCTTCACCCTCTTGCTGCTCCTTCAGCAACAATGGCCGTCTGCCTCGTCCCCGCCAGTTTCCCCGTCCTCGCCCTCTACCCCTTCCCCTCCCTCTCCCTCGTCCAGTTCCGTACGATGGTGGCACGTCGCTGATTTCAACGGGCTCGTATAAACCACCCGCTTCAATCCTCCTATTCTCCCGCCATCGCATCGCCCGCGCTTGGTCCGTCTGCAGTTTCTTACGCCTTCTCCTCTCCTGTTCGTCATCTTCCATGAGCTCGTTGTGTCTTGTCTCCAGTGGCTGGACTGTAACCTCGTCCATCTCCCCTCGAGAGCGCTTGAGCGCAATGAGATCTTCGAGGAAATGTGCTTGGGGCTGCCGGTGTCCGCTCTTGTCTCCACCTACATGGATATATACTCCCCCATTGCGCTTGTATCTCTCCGGGATCACCTCTTCGTTGGCGTACTGTGCTTGCTCCGCCAATGCCGCCTCGACGTCTTCTTTCGGTATTAGACTCGCCTCCTTAAACTGAATCCTCGCCGAGCTGGCTGCGAGAAGATCCACCTGGCTGTCGAGATGGCGGACAGCAGGTAGCGGTGCTTTCTCATCGCGTCTCGTAAAGATCATTTCCGTGCCAATATTCTCGCACCATGACCCACGGAAGACGTGATTTCGATACGAAACGAGCGGCTCGTTTGAGTGAAGGTCAAGTATTTGTATTTCGCCGATCGGTGCATTCGGGTCCTCTTCCGCTGTGTTTGCGTCCTTTCCTACCGACTCTCCAAGTTGTGGATCGATCGGTCCTTGCGCCCCCCTCAGGGCTTGCGGCAGGCCAATACTATCAAGTTCCCTGATATCGCGCTCTGGCGCTTTAGGATCCTCCGGATTGTCCCCGTCGGGCCCAGACCCCGTATCGTTGAATAGAGGGTTGAACCAGACTCGATATCCTCCTCTTGTATTGTGTATCACTTTGTCGTCTTGTCGTCTCTCGAGGAAATCGCGAACGGATAGGTCCAAGGGTAGGTAGTACGTCTAAATCTATTAGCTTACCCGGGTCAATTGGCCATTCTGAGTCGTCATACCTCGGTCTCCGTCGTAGAATACTCATACTCCCACTCATCCTCGTCATCTGGTGGTTGATCTTGCTGCTGCGCCATGGCTAAGAAGCGTCGAGAATGGTGGGATTTCGGTTCGGAGGATGGCACGTTCCTAATTCCACTAAAGACCCGAATAAATCATGGCCTCGAGGTCGATGGTGACAATGAGGCGTCGGAATTGAAAATGTCAAGGCGTGGAAGCTGCCCCTCGGGGTCGAAAGTTAGCGTCAGGAACGGCACAATCGCTTTAATTAGCGGACCCCTGTCACCTGGCGCGATCGGCCATGGCGGGGTACACTGGGATGGCACAACGAATGTCCCGTCATTGAAAGTGCTCCCCTCTAAGAATTTTATATACGACTTAACTCACATTTGCGCGCCGGAATCTCTTCAAGTCCTGTACACCGTGTATACCACTCACGATATAATCCGGCCGCTGTCAAGTCTTCACGATGCCCAAAGTCCACCTCCTCGACTATGTCGCCGGCAATGTGCGCAGTCTGGTCAACGCCATTGAGAAGATTGGCTACGAAGTAGAATGGATCCGATCGCCGGAGGAGGTTGCAAACGCTGATGTGTGTCCGCGATGTCTTGCTCCGAAATAACTGCTCCCGCTCTGTGTGGCTGACGGGTCAATTTTTGTAGAAACTCATCCTCCCCGGCGTCGGCCACTTCGGCCACTGTCTCTCCCAGCTCGCATCAGCGGGGTACCTGCCCGCCCTGCGCGCCCACATCGATGCGGGAAAGCCCTTTATGGGAATTTGCGTCGGCTTGCAGGCCGTATTCTCTAGCTCCGCTGAAGATCCAGAGTGCTCGGGACTTAGTCTCATCCCTGGCTCACTCGACCGCTTCGACGATACGACGAAGTCCGTGCCGCACATTGGGTGGAACAATGCCTCCTGTCCGACGAACCCGAACCTCTACGGTCTCCGCCCGAGCTCCAAATACTACTACGTGCACTCGTATAAATATCCGTATAAGCAGGGAGAGCTCGAGAGTCTGGGCTGGGCAGTTGCGACGGCGACTTATGGTGGTGAGACGTTTGTTGGCGCCATCGCAAAAGGGAACGTTCTAGCTACACAATTCCACCCTGAAAAGAGCGGCGTCGCCGGACTCCGTGTGATCCGCGCATTCTTAGATGGTTCCGGTGCTGCGGCCCTAGCATCAAATCTCCCCCAGGCTGCTAGCGGCGGTGCTGCGGAGCTTGTCGCCGCTGAGGGTCTTACACGGCGCGTAATCGCTTGCCTCGATGTGCGCGCCAACGACCAAGGCGACCTTGTTGTGACCAAGGGCGATCAATACGATGTGCGCGAGAAGTCGGCGGACCGATCAGTACGGAATCTTGGCAAGCCCGTAGATATGGCCCGGCGGTATTATGAGCAAGGAGCAGACGAGGTGACATTCCTAAACATCACCTCGTTCCGGGATTGCCCTATCGCTGATCTACCCATGCTGGAGATCTTGAGGAGGACATCCGAAACGGTGTTCGTTCCTCTCACCATCGGCGGCGGCATTCGCGACACAGTCGATGTGGATGGAACCAAGGTGTCGGCGCTGGAAATTGCCACCATGTATTTCAAGAGCGGCGCCGACAAGGTCTCGATTGGGAGCGATGCTGTACTTGCCGCAGAGGAATACTATGCAGCGGGAAAGACGCTCTATGGAAATACAGCCATTGAGCAAATCAGTAAGGCGTACGGGAACCAGGCGGTGGTGGTGAGCGTTGATCCCAAGCGGGTCTACGTGCCAAAGTTGGATGCCACCCGCCATTCCACAGTCAAGACCAAGTTTCCTGGTCCGAAGGGTGAGGAGTATTGTTGGTACGCATGCACCATCAAGGGAGGTCGAGAGACCAGGGATCTGGATGTTGTGGAGCTCACCCAGGCTGTTGAAGCCATGGGTGCTGGCGAGATCCTGCTCAACTGCATAGATAAGGATGGCACAAACAGCGGGTTTGACCTCGAGCTCATCACGCAAGTGAAGGAGGCCATTAGGATACCGGTAATTGCCAGTAGCGGTGCTGGTAATCCGGCTCACTTTGAAGAAGTATTTGAGAAGACCACCACGGACGCGGCGCTCGGGGCTGGAATGTTCCACAGGGGCGAATACACAGTGCAGCAAGTGAAGGATTATCTAGCAGAAAAGGGGTTGGTAGTTAGACAGTTTGAGGGCGATCTTTAGACACTCGTTGATACCCTGTGGACAATATCACGCGAGCGACGTAGAACTGGGAATTAACTTGACGTGAGCGAGCGCCACATGCGGCTACCATTCTGATGTGACGAAAGACTATGATCATTCCGGGACCCAACCCAGACTGTTCGTGGGTCAACCGGCCCGTAAGCTCAAAACAACCCGGCCCTGAAATATGCTATGGAGAGTAAAAACGAATGTCCCAGACCCTAGAAACCCTTTTGAGAAAGACAGACTGATCCCGTTCCCCTTACAATTCCATGCCCATAAACAGCCATCGATCGCTAGTAATACCATAGCCCGTTGCCCAAAAGTCGAGCGTGGTAAGCGAGAAACCAGCCCACTGCAGACCCTTCATTAACGCCTTGGAATCATCTCCGGGTATCGACCGATCAATGCAGATAACCATGTGATTACAGTCAAGTGGGCCCTCGGCAAGCTCAATCAGAGCGACCAAACTGTGACTAATGTTAGTGTAGTTTCCCAAAGGATTGTCCAAGGTGGAAAACATACGCTTGCTTAAGGTCCCGCCCCAAAACGTGGGCGTCAAAAAAGACAAACATGGTCTTGTCTTCACCGGCTGCATCTTCCGCCAGGAATGCACGGAAGCTTGATCCGCCGGCATAATCCCAAATCTCCAGCCACGAACCAACCCAGCCGGCTTTTCCTTGACCGACGTCGTGTTGGTTCATCATCCAAGCCGAATCCCCAATCGGGCAGTCGTCTGGTGGAGTTGGCGGCAGAGACCCGCCGGACAGATCAGCCGGGGGTGAACCCGAGACCGAATTGCCGTAGTCATTGTGATAAGCACCCGTCAGGCCGGAGCGCTGCGATGCCCGATTCTTCTCACCAAGAAACATGGCTTGCAGCGTCTCGCAAAAGAATCTCTCACATTCTTCCCTGATACGCAGTGCTGCCCCCCCTCTGCGGCTGATGCCGTTCCGACCATTATGGTTGCCAGTTGCGCGCGATGATGATGACTTCTTCGCCTTGGGAGTCAGCGCGAGCTGGTTGGTCGACGTGATGGCCGCGAGGGGGGGACTTGAAGGAGGCGATGGTAGTCCCGTGGAAGGGACCTCAGGAATACCACTCGGCCCCTGCAGCGCCGGTAGTGCAGTAGTGGAGCCCCTTGAGCGAGGCGATCGACGAATCGACGAGGTAGCAGCTGGCGAGGATGTTGGCCTGTCGGGCAACCTCCTCGCCATAATGATTACTACTGTGATTGTTATTGACGTGTTTCATGGGCGCCATTTCTTCTGCTGGATGCCACTTTGGCTGACTTGAGGAGAGATTGGATTGCGTGCTTTGAGGGAAAAATGTCCGAGACTGGAAAGCGGAATGGGAGCCGAGGGCGAATCAACTGATGATGTGCAGAAGTTTGGTACGATTAACAGATCGAGTCAGTGAGGCGGCGACGTCGCAAGATATAGCAGTGACGCAACGAGTTGAAGGGCAGTGAGGGGTTGCTTTGGTTGGGCGGTGAGATCGGTGAGGAGGAAGGAAAATTGCAAATTCGGGGCGAAACTGGAACGAGCCCGAACCTTGAACCCTTGTGCGGTGGGGCCTTCTCGTGGCGGAGTGGGGGTCCTCATCACGTGCAGCGACCCTTTGTTGCGATGGTGCATCAGGCCATTTTGCGCAAGCCAACCAATTCGTTTTGTTTCCCAACGATGATCAAATTTCGGACTCATCGTCCGGTGCCCAGCTTCCAGAATGGGCTTGGCAGAAATATCTAGAAATGAGGTGGTCAAAACCAGGCTATTGTTTACTGGTGTGACAGGCGAAGTCTCCACCGTCTCAAAACGTTCCGATTGACTTTGACTTGGTGCAACACCAAAAGGACTCGTCTCAGAGTTAAAATTTGAAGCTCGCCACGTGGTTGAAGGTATCGGGTCAACCATTTTCAGTTCAGATCACAGCAAGAAGGCCAGAACTGATACTTTCATCCACCCACTCGCCTTTTGCCACGGGAATGGGCTGTTCAGTGCTCCTTGCAACGATCCGAGCGGAGCCTGTGGCCCCCGAACTCTTCAGCAACTGACAAAGAAAGTCTAGTCGACAAACGCCATGGTCATCGCTGTCCGACCAGCCGTCGCATAGAAGCGGCCCGGGTGCAGAGGAGAACGTCTCCGCGGGCCAGTTCTGGATGAGAGCGAATTTGCCGTCCAGGCGACCGGCCAATCCCAGATTGATGTCGAGGCATTGGGCACACGGGTCGAGTGTGTCACGGGCGGCGAAATAGCGAATCAATTCCGGTAAGTCCCAGAAGTCAGTGAGCGATCACAGCGGTGAAGGCGAGCAATCCCGAATCCTCCGACACTCGCTGGTCCGACAGAAAGCCTTCCAGCAAAGCCATAAGAAGCGCGGACAAGTATCACACACTCTAAGGACATTGGTATTCTCGCACAAGACAATTGACTTGGTTGTATTCCCAACCGTTGTTTCACAGCTTTCGGGGTTCCTAAGGCGAAATCTGGGGTTGGGCTCGGCCTACGACCCCACCACCCCGCCATCTCTGGTCGGCATGTGGAGCGGAACAGGGATGACCCCTCACGCATGAGATCCGTTAGTTATCGATAATGAATGAGGGGCGGTTTTAGGGGCAGGCTCGCGGGTAAGGCGGGGAGCAACTGCTGCTCCCATGACACGGCCCACAGTGGCCCAGGGATCAAACGGCGTTTTCCCATTCACCGCTGCGCTGCGCTGCTCTGCGCTGCTCTTCTCTTTGACCGTATCGTAATTCCCTGATGGCTGCCAGCTCGCTGCGGTGTCACCGTGCTTACTCCTCCCATCTTGCGCTTTCGCGCCGAAACGATACCGTCCGAACTAGGTTGTGTTCTCGTTGATCGTAGGCGGGGGTACAACGTGACCTACCTTTTCCCGCCCTTCCGAATATCGCAGCTATACATCCCATCCCGACCCTCCCGAAGACTTTGCAAAAGATATTCATTCCTCGCGCCCTGGAGGCGCCGCCGCAGGTCCACTCTCCTCAGCCCTGACCCAGTGCACGGGGGAACTACGAGAGACGCCACAAACGTATAATAAAAAAAAAACCATGTTCGGCGATCTTACCGTCTTTGCGCGGCCGGTTGTGCCAGCGGGCCCCGACGATGCGCCCACCTTCCCACTCTACCTCCTACCGACCTTCAACTTTCCGTTCCGCCGGAAGCGGGCGCGGTCACAGCAGATAGCCACTGTGACAGCACTGAGACCCGACGAGAACACCGTACCCTCCCTCTCCACTTCACCTGAATCTCCGATCCAAGCCGACTCTCCTATGAGCCTACGCTCTTTCCTAGCTAAAAAGCCAGATATCGACTTCAAGCCCGTTGCTCAGATCGCCGGCAGTTCACGGCTCAACCGCTTACAGTCCGAGACTCTCCGCTGTGGTAGTTGCTCCGCCGATATTGCTTTCGTCACGCAGATCGTGAGCAAAGGCTTCACCGGGCGCTACGGACGAGCTTTCCTTGTTGCGCCGCCCTCTACTCAAGCAACACCGAGCTGTCCCAGCTCTCCCGTCAATGACAATATCACCACCGGGAGCACTGAAGCCGACTTGATCAACATCCAGGTCGGCCGGCCCGAGAACCGCCAGCTTGTCACAGGCCAACATGTCGTGGCAGATATTTGGTGTGCCATTTGTGCGACCAAGCTGGGCTGGAAGTACGTGGATGCACGTGAGCCGTCTCAGAAATACAAAGTCGGCAAGTTTATCCTCGAAACGCAGCGTGTAGTGTCCCATCACACATGGGAGGACGTTGATGCAGCGGCCTCGGGTGGGGAAATGGCCTGGTCGCCTAGCGGTGGCCGTGAGGTAGGGGCTAAAAACGGTGCCGGTGTTCGGACAAGCACCGACACCAATACGGATAGTAGCGGCGTAGCATCTCGAACTTCGGCGGAGAGCGACCTCCGAGAGGAAGACGACGTGATTGTGTTTGACTCGGAAGATGAAGATGAATGTGAGGACATCTTTGCTGGAGTCTGGGATCCCGACGTTGTGGCCAAGCGTCGCCGTAACAAGGTTGCAAACTTGCGACAGAATGCTGCTGCTTGAGATCGCTGCGTTCTTACTCTATGGTGCTGGGGCACCTCTTCCGTTGGGTGTCACGCTAGTATTCGGGTTGCTTGGGTCGCGCCGCTAGCTACATCGTTTTTCCTTTTTTGCTGGCTCCGGGCTCTGGATGACACCCGACTCATCCTTCTGCCTTCTCGCGCTCTTTGGCGTTACGCGTTATTCCCCGGTTTTGTCTTGGCTGCTCTTCTGATTTACAGCGCGAACAATACCCCTTTCTTTTTACCGTGGAGCATTTATAATGGGGGATCTAAAGGAGCTGGATACACCCTGTGGCGTTGAGATGGTAGTCTCTAATATTGACCCGGGTAGTATGGGCGTGAAGGCGGCAGATGGCAGAAAGGGCTCGTCGCGGAAACATACAATCACTGGATTTTCTGTCCGTTCTTGGCCACGGTTCTTGGATTACGTACTTCGTATTAGACTACCGCTTAATGAGATACCACGTTCATCACAGTCGCGACTAGGTTGTAATAACGGAGTCCGGGCCTTTAGGTAACCGTCGTGATCACCCATTGCCTTAGTTCATAGGCTCCTCGGCAACATAGTGCAGGTAGGCACCCAGAAGCTTGATGCCCTCAATGTAATTGCGCTTGTCAAGCTTCTCGTTGATAGAGTGGGCACCATCTGTCGAGCTACCCATGGGCAGCAACAAGACATTCTTCCCTGTCGCCTCCTGGAAGGTAAGGGTAATGGGGATGCTGCCACCCTCGCGCGTGAAGTCGGGCCGGACGCCCCAGACACGCTCAGTAGCCTTGGCAGCAGCCTCAAAGTTCCAGTGCTTGGGACTGGCGACCCACCAGTTACCACAGTGCTGAGCGTAGGCCTTCATGGTATTCTTGGAGTTGAGTGTCTTGAAGACATCCTCAAGATGTTTAATGACCAGGGCATTGGTCTTCTCAATCTCCATGTTGGGCACCGTCCGGATCGAGAACTTGCCAATTACCTTGGCAGGAATAACGGTCTTGGCCCCAGGGGCCGAGAAAGCGCCTTCGATACCGTGCAGTGAGAGCGAGGGCATACGCCACCGGGCCATCAGCGTCTTCTTCTTGTCGTCAAAGAGGGTCGTCGTGCTGCCCAGCGACTCGTGCAGTGTCTCCATGGTAAAGGCAATGCCGTCGTACAGGTTCTCTTCCTCGGGCGTGACAGGCGCCACCTGCTCGGTGATGCCCTTCACCAGGATCTTTCCATCCGGGTCGACCAGCGAGCCCATAAGACGTACAAGATCGGTCATGGGCTCGTGGGCCAGGCCGCCGAACACGCCGCTGTGCAAGTCAGCGCCGGGTCCGGACACCTCGATGCTGTAGTAGTTGACGCCGCGCAGGCCGTATGTCAGGCAGGGCCGCTCCGTGCCCAGCCAGTAGTTGTCACTGATGCAGACGGCGTCGGCGTCGGCAAAGAACTTCTTTCCCTCTTCCATAACGAGTTCCTCCAGTCCATCCGAGCCAAACTCCTCCATGCCTTCAAAGCACATCAGTAGGTTGACAGGGAAATCGATTCCTGCGGACTGGTGGGCCTCGATAGCATTGAGCCAGCCTAGTACAGGACCCTTATCGTCGGTCGAACCGCGGCCACAGAGCCGGCCATCCTCCTTGACCGTGAGCTCAAACGGTTCGGTATCCCAACCATCGCTCTTCTCGGCCGGTTGCACGTCGTAGTGGCCATAGACGAGGATAGTGCGCTTGTTCTTGTCGCGGCCGTAGCGACCGAGGACGACGGGCGGTAGGTCAAGGTCGGTTCCATGCTGTTTGCCCAGGGGGCGGAGCTCGACTTCAGCGCCGAGCTTGGTCAGCTGGTCGGCCAGGTACTTGCCCATGCGAACAACATCGGGACGCCGGGCGTGATCGGAAGAGATGGAGGGGATGGCAACGGCCTCGCGCAGGCGGTCGATGAACTTGTCAGTCAGGTCGTCGACCTTCTTGAAGTAGCCATCGAGCTGGGGAGCCATCTTGATCTTTCGGGCCTGGTGGGCGCGTAGGGCGTCGGTGAGGTAGGTTCGTTGGAGATTTGTTGTTGAGATGTAGGTTTCGGGTTGGTGGACGAGAGCCGGCCTCGGGAAGTGTGTAGAGATGGAAATTCGTGCCCGATAGCAGGAGAGAAGGTTATTTAACGAGATCAATTGGGGAGGACGCCCAAGGAAGGTGCGGGGCATTGGGACGGTGGTGAGCCCGCGGGTGACGCAGGCGGCACAAGCTTGGAAGCTGCCGTTGCAAGCCACTGAGCACCAGCTGCTTCAGGCGCAATCGCGTGGGCCTAGTGCGGCCTAGTGCCCCGCATTCTATCTGCGGGGCAACACCCATAGAAGCTCATGCCAGATGACTCCGAGACCATCTCGAGATCGAGTATTGCCCGTGTTGTCAGGAAATGGATTTTCTAGTTTAGATGAGCTTTGGGCAGACGACAGCACTTTGGCCACTCTTTCTTGAAGCTCAGAGGATTGATTGGATTGGCAAATTTGTCTGTCTAGGACATGCAACTATCAGGTATGGGACATCTCTATTCATGAATAAGGGCCGTCGATCACCCTGGCTCATTGCATAGACACCAAGAACTGCCTCAAACTGAAAGAACTAGAACTACCATGCAGTAAAGAGCGGAGGGAACAAGAGTAACACATCTGCTTTGTGAGCTCCTGGACTCCACGAGACATGGATATTTTAGAACGAGTCCATCTCCCACTTTCTCGGTCAGCCAATGACCCACGCCCCGTTGTCGTCATGACATGTGGCATTGCAGGGAAGCTCCGCCCGGAAAATTTGCGCGAACCATCCACCTAACACAAGTTTAGGGGCGGGAAAGTCAACATTGTCGAGAGCCATTGTCTCCAAACACCCTCATTTTACGAGATTGTCAATTGACGGCATTCTCCACGATAACCATGGACTCTGCGGCATTGATTACCCAGCGGACCTGTACTCGAAGTACCTGGACGAAGCAGATGCCGACTTTGATCGCATCTTTGCAGAGCTCCTCGATGCAGCACATGATATAGTGGTTGACAGGTCGCTCTACAGCAAGGAAGATCGCGACCGGCACAAGAGGGAAGTGGAGAAAAGAGGCGCGAGGTGGGTTTTGGTGTACTTCCGCCCCACGAGCAAGGACGTCATCTGGGAGCGAATCCGCGGACGGCGAGAGGCAGGAATAAACGCCGACTCGGCTCTGGACATCAGTCGGGAGCTGCTCGACAAGTACTGGGATGGCTTTGACGTTCCCGACGGCGAGGGGGAGATTGTGGTGAATGTGGATAACTAGCATCTGAGGCGTTTGGCGGCGCCAACCTCGCCAAGGTGTGCTCGGAAGCGCTTGCAGGCGGCTCGGGCGGCAAGAAGCTGCAATACAGCACACCGCCAGTCTCCAGCGCTAACGAAGAAGGTCTCGAGAAATCGATTTGACAAGCGCATGTTCGTCAGCAACAACCTCTCGAGGACGCCATCGCGCTTGCACATACTCCCACATCGGACGAGGGGCCGGGCCATTCCCACGAGGCATTAACCAGAAGGCGAAACCATGTTTGCCACATACAGACGCCACCAAGCGACCTCTGCTGTTCCGCACCAACACCCCAGCCAACTTAGAACTGCTTTCAAAAGTGCCAAGAATAGCCCGGCCTATTCCGGTTCATTCCCAATTCGCAGTCATCACGTTGGTGATGTGCTGGCAGGTCCGCGCTTCTGCTGTGTTCCTTAAAGCTGGCCACTGAAATCACTGTGGGGCATCATGGAGGTCGGTTTTGGACGTGCTACTTCCTGTTCCGGCACCTGGCACGGGGCCGTGGCCGGGGGATCGGGTTGCGATGGCCTTATGCAGAGCACGCCCTTGCATTGGCTCCGCGCATGCCATTCGCTGCCGGGGGGTGTTGGCACGCGGTGACCAACATTTCAGCATCTCTAAGCGCCAGGAGCCAAGCCTCACCCGACCCCCTGCTGCAGGTCTCCCTCAACTGCTGGCCACCATCAAAGAGAAATACTAGTGCTCACTAGGAAACGTCATGCCGGAACCCAATGGAGTGGTCGGTTAAAAGGGCCGGAGACGGCCACACCGTTTCGGGGGCCATGTGTTCCGCATCGACATTGACACAGTTTGACCGCTCATATGTTCACCTAGTTGTATTATTGTTAATATTTCGCGTTTGCACCTCCGGCGACTGCTTCCAGCGGGCTGAGCAGCGAGTTCAGGACGAGTTTAGGACGTGTTAGTGTGCCAAAACCTCGGGCAACATGGCACGCAACAGCCCACCTCCCGCGATACTCGCACCGCCGAGGGAACATGCGCCAACCGAAGTACCATTCCGAAAGTTTATTCGTCTCGAAGACAGCGATAGCTCCGCCATGTCTCCTGATACAGCTGGGTCAACACCACTGTCAAGTCGCTCGATTGCTTCACCCGACACATCAGAACCCGAAATCGACGACCAAGACTTGTCGACGCCCAGCTCTACCATTGTCGAGTTCGACGATGTCGTCAAGGACGAAGTCGAGTCCGAGCCCGAGGAGCCCATGGTTGCCGAGGACTATCATCCCTTCAAACGCTCACGCTCACGGTCTGGCAATAGCGACTTTGGTCACTCGAGCCGTGCTTCCACCCCGCGACCCTCAGCTCGAACGCCAAGGCCGCAGCTGAGATCGGCATCATCACCACGCCAGCCTCGAGAGCAAAGCGGTTCCGATAACGTCAGCAGATACCTCCGCAGCATGTCGAGGAATCCACCCACCGACGCCAGCAAGCAACTTCTCCAAGAAAACACCAGCCTCCAGCAGCGCATCTCAGCACTCCAACGCACCGAGCGCGAGTTACTCTCGGAAAACCATGACTTGGCCCGCCAGTTGGGCTCGCTTCGCGAACATCACGAGAGCCGCCGAAAAAAGATGCGCGACCAGCATCGCGATCGCGAAATCTTTTTCCAGACCCGCATCAGCGAACTCGAGGACCGCATACTTCAACAAGAACAGGAACTGCAGCGCTATGCCCAGACTGCCCGGCAAGAAAAGGCCGACCCCTGCATCTCAGACAACGAGGTCGTTGCCTGGTTCACTTCTCGGACCGTGTCCTGGCAGAACTGGGCCAACGAGTTTGCCCATGCCGACCCGACGCGCATCCAATCGCTCCATCCCATGCAGCTGCAGGAGCTGTGTGAGAATGTCAAACCATTTGTCCGCATTTCGGACGAGGGCCTCCCGCAAGAGCTGCTCCACGCCGAGGGAGACAATGGGGTGAAGCCTGTCCGGGTCATGCTCCACGGCATGCTAGCCAACTTTATCGTCACCGAGACACTGCAGTCCCCGTTCTGGGTGTTTGACGTCCTCTCGACCGGGGGTATGGATATCGAAAGCCCTTCCGTCATGCACGCTGACTCCCCCATCGGTTTCCGCATGGATTTGGCGCTCTGGAGCAGCGGCACCCCGATTCGCATGCCAGCAGCGATACCAGCCCGAGCCAGCCGTTTTATGCAAGAGCCTCAAAGCGGTCGCCGCTTGCCACCGGCTGCCCCTGCACTCAGTCTGAACACGACAGGCGTGGCGAGCACCCCTAAGGAAGCAATGCCGGGGAGGAAGGACATGCAGAGTCTGTACCAGCTACTCTCCAACGGTAAGCTTTGACTTCTGCTCCCATACTTGCGTCCTCGCTGACACGCCTAACAGTCCAGTCACGCGATCGCGAAGTCCACTCCTGGCGCGCCCAGCTCATACGCACCCTCTCCGAAGGCGGCCTTTGTCTCGAGCCGGAAAAGGCCCTCGGCGACGAACGGCGACGTCTCGCCGACGCGCGGAAAACCCAGGCCAAGAATCTCAAGGACCGTTTCCTCAACGGACCGGCACGATTCCTCCTTCGTGACCAGGAAGACGCCGCGGGTATCGAGAAACTCGAGCTCAGGCTAGTGAAAGAGTTTGATCTCGCGCTCAAATTTTCGTGCAAAGTCTGGTCACGGCCGGATATGCTCAGGATCAAGGGACTGGAGGACCTTGCGGGACAGGCGTTTAGTAGGACAAGTCGAGTAATGGAGTTATGTCCTGGGCAGGCTCCGTTGCCGACAGGCTCGGGTTTTGTTTCTGGGACAGGGGTTGTTGATCAGCCTCCCGCTTACCACGAAGGGCATGGTGTCGTCATGGCTATCCAACCAGCGATTGAATCGGTGTCGCCGGACTATAGGGGGAGCATGAACTTTGAGGAGGCACGGGTACTCTCCAAGGCGAGAGTGCTGGTTTCGGCGCCCTCAAACTTGAAGGGAGAGATGTTGGAAACAACGAAATCCCCATCTTGGGCGTGGTCGCCTCACGGGTGGGTGGTATCGCCGGCGACGGGAACGGTGGATGGGATGTTGGATGTGAAGAGGCCGGACGTGCTACTACATGAAATGACTTATAAGGAGACGCAGGAGTCGGGGCCACTGCCAGCGATTCCGGAGGGATCGTTGACCGGTTGATCTTTTCTTTTGTTCTTTTCCGAAGATTGTTGCGACAGCGAGGAGTTTGGAAACAAGATACCCGGGGATATTGGGTAAATCTCACGTTAGTCAACGATGGGTGGGTTTTGGAACATGGAGGGGGCAATTTGCGTCGGATTCCCGGTTTACTGGTTTTAGATGTGCTTTCATGGGGACAGCTCCAGGTGGGCTGACACGTAGATACTAGGTAGTAATTGGACACGGGCCGTGAAGTTTTCTCTCAATCAATTTGTCCCAAACGAAGACAGGCAAGGCCGGCGAGAGGTGTAAGAGGTGTAAGGCGGGCTGGTATTCCCAAGGAGGTGAGCGCACCGTTGCTGCAACCCCACCATGCGGCCAGGGCGGCACACCTCCGCATTAATTAACGGCTATCAAGGCGGCCAACAAGGCGGCCAGTCTGCAGTTTGCTCGGGCCCACCCCGGCTAGTTTACTGGTGGTTTGTGTGATGCTATGGTGCGGCGCAGGTGTAGGATAAGCGCCGGGCGTCTGTCGGCAACAGCGTCCAGTGTGTGATATTGTATTTCAAGCGACTAGGCTGGCAAGTTTAGATGTATTTGCAATATGTCTCGGTTGATACCATGTCCTAAGGGATGGATCAAATGTTTGTTGCGTTTGATGTTGGTCACTGTTGGCCCTTGGCTCAGACTGGGCTGGGGAGGGGTTCGAGATAAACTTCACACACCTACCCAGCTCAGTTAAGTATGAGCATTTCTGCAGCTAGCGATTGAGGTGTGAGGTGAGGCAGAGCCTGTGCCCATGCATGTGACCGGCCGGTCGCGCTCCGTTGGAAGTGACTTACCTAGGTACCTAAGTAGGTATTGAAGTTCTCGTGTGTTTGTCTCTCTCAAGCTCTTATTTAATAGAGAGAGGGGCTTTTCTGGTGCGCAATAGGTAGTAGTTACCAACGTGGGTAGCTCTGGGGGGCGCCCAAAATGCGAGTTGTTCTATGCGTAGGTAGGTAAGGTAGGTAGCTATATATTGAGTAGTCGCAGCTGCAAGATTCAACTCTTCTGCGGTACTGTCAGTGATACAACTTGATGTTTTTTCAGACAAGGACGAGTCTCAGACACTCAGCGAGAGCTATTGAAATGTGTACCCATGTAGATTACCAAAGTCTGAGACTCTAGTCATTTTGCATTGAGGCTTCTAATCAGACTTCGAGCACACGTGCGTCTGATTTCAGGGGTATTCACCTGGCAGCACTTCGTATGTTTACCGCATCCCTTAAAAGATGGTTTTATTTTCACAGCGTATAAGAGAACTTAAAGTCCTCGGATTCTCCACGAAGACCCTTAAAAATCTTGAGCGGATGGATGCATTGTATAGTTGGCGTTAATATTGGCCTATGTCCTCCACGCCATCCGATAGATACATCTCCAAGGGATGCCGCCGGCTTTGGACTCAGGGCTCTTCCAACTTGAACGTACCCAGACCACAGAAAATGAGATCACCGACTGTTCAGTCACTATTCCAAGAGTCATCACAACCAGGCAAGCCGTCCCCCCAACGAGGTCTACCACAACCATTCCAACTCACAAACCCTAACTATAAGCCATTCTCCTAGGAGTAACTGTCACATACGACCATACCCGCTGGAAAACTCGGGATCCCGTCCGCTCTCCCATAGATAAGTCAGTGAGGGCCAGACCAGTAGTTGGGTCGGTGACGACCAGCGAATCCCTGGTGTTGTATGTTTTTTGTTTTTTAATTACAAACAAATCTTATTCCTGCCGTCGCTGAGGGGGTTCACTGCCGCGACAGCCTCTTGGGTAATCACCCCCCTATACCTTTATAGTAGGGGTTTACTGCCGCGACCACCTATTGCTGCCGCGACCACCCTCCCCACACCCTGACAGTGCCAGACGGCTGGGCTTGCTGCAGGCCTGTTTTTGTATGGAAAATCTTTGAAATTTCCATGATCCGTGTCCG
>Ga0247760_1001427_pt1 | contig 22237 bp, 24 predicted proteins | sample UWRJL171409R4_FD_179936 | JGI IMG/M metagenome (GOLD analysis project Ga0247760, IMG submission 179936) | Plant litter microbial communities from Arlington Agricultural Research Station in Wisconsin, United States - UWRJ-L171-409R-4 | ecosystem: Environmental > Terrestrial > Plant litter >... | reverse complement strand
CAACACAAATGAACCCCCTCCTTACGTACGTTTCGCTCGGAGGTGGCCCGGTTGGGACCGGACCGAACCTGACATGGTATTTACATTTGATGCTGACACGAAGTGTGACCAAAACCTTCAGGGTGAAATTTCCCTCCGCGGACGCATCACGGCGGTTGGCGGCATCAAAGAGAAGCTCATTGGTGCCCTCCGCGCAGGCGTCAAGACGGTCTTGCTCCCTGCGCAGAACAGGAAGGACGTCAAAGACTTGCCGAGGGAGGTGAAGGAGGGGTTGAAAGTTATTCACGTTGGGTAAGAGGGTTTTTCTGTTTGTTTTGGTTTGGTTTCGTCTCATGTGAGATAGCGAAACTGTCTCGCTAACGGTTATCCAGCCATATCTGGGAGGCTATCCGTCACGTTTGGCCCGAGGGACATTGGCCTGGGGAGGAGGAGGTGCCTGCTATTCAGAGTCGGCTGTGATAAGGTCATGTGGGGTTTTATATGTTCATGCGGGCTGTGTCTTGGGCATTCATTGCATGGGTAAATTCATTGGCAGCATTTCGGAGCGTTGTTTTCTTGCCCTTTTTTTTTCTTTTCCTGGGCGGGGGGTTCTCTCCTGTTAATACTTCGAGCATGCGCTTCGCAGACCAACAGATGAGTACAGTGTCTTCTCTTTCTCTCTCTTCCATGTGGCAGAGATAGGCTACTAGGGGGAGAGAATATCCCAGGCAAGGTAGTGATGTTGGAGGACGAGGCAAGTGGGTATACCGAACCAGAGGTGAGGAACAACACATAGCGAAACGTCGAAGAATGGTGTAAATATCCGTCCCCTCGAACACACCAGCATTGACAGCAACGCTCCATCATTTCTAATTTCAGTCTAAATAAGCGAGTATGTTCGCGAGGTTTTGCTCTCTTGTTTCTAGTTTCCCACAGCCGAGGGAGCCCCATATGTGCAGAGTACAACTTGCTGTTCTCTAAACCTCTCTTAAAGTCGCTGAGAATTCGTGCTTGGTGATTGGGGTAAAGAATCCATCTGCGCCAGTATTTTCCAGCTAATGAGCATGTTCAGGGATGAATCCGGCTACGCCCATCCTTTGTTGCATGCTATTTACGAGGGAAAAGGGGGCATGGTATAAATGGCGTTGCCTAGGTGGTCGTGGATGCGTCCCTACACCGGACAGGTAGGAGATGTTTTCGGCTTAGTTGAACCATCCTAGTTAGTTCTCTTTGCTCTTGAAGACGCACCAAAACATGGTGTACCTGCTCAAGGGGGTTACCTCCTTGGTCAGGAATACTGGCCAGAGGGACGTGCCTGTACTTGATGAAGAAGCACCATGTGTCAATGGTTGGTAAGTTTGTTGCTGCTAGCAAGCCACGCCGCTGGCGTTTCACCGGCGAGGCTACACCTCGAGAGACGCCAGAACCAGACGCAAACACAGTGCTAGATCGTCATGCCATGTATACTGGCGGTGAAGAGGAGATGGACGTTCACGCCGCGGCTGTCAAGGTATGTTTCGGGAATCTGTCAAACATGGCGAACCAGTCGGCCTTGTTGGGAAGGTTCCCCGCGGGCACTGATGAGACTCGACGGAACGAACTACTTGTCACATCACATGGGCCGGAGATTGGGTAGAGAGCTCGGTTCCGGCCTACAAGTTCTGTGTGGCTAGTAGCATGTGCAACATGTAGTGGCGGGTGTGACGCCTGTCTGTTGCCTTGATGTCGAGATAAGGTGCGGGAGAGTGGGAACACGCAACCAGCGCGAGCTGAAGAGATGGTGGTTGGGAGACCATTGTCCCCTGGCCACGTCCGTCCACGTCGTGCGTCTTTGGCACCAGGTCGCTGTCGGATCGGAGTTTACATGTACGTCTTGCTGCTGTGACACACCTTCCACTGTGTTTCACAAGCTCCCAGCTCCCTGCAGCAGCAGCAGCTCCCCGGGAGGCCTTGGGTTCGACGCGTAGCGGCATGCACTGCCCCGTTTCTCGATCGATTGCGTTGCTACATGCCACAATGTGGTACCCTCTGTCGTGTAACTACCCCTGAATGTCGTACAGCCTACCATCCGGAGCAGTGTCTCTTGCCTCTCGGCAAGGAGAAACGAAGACGAATGACAGGCGCCTCTTGACGCAGTGTCCTGTACCAGACATGCTACATACTCCCAGAGAGGTCCTTCTTTTCCAGCCTAAACGGACGCGGTACGCTTCGATCAGGGAGAGGGGAGAAAACAAAAACACCTGGAAACCCAACAGGCTGAAGCAGAAGGAGTAGCAACCGGGTCAACCGAGATGTGGTCGACTAAATAAAGCTAGAGAGACTTAGAGCAATCTAGCAGGCAGTTAGCCATGGATTAAACCCCCATCGCCTGCAGTTTGAGTTTTTCTTCCGAGCGACAGAGACGAGGTTAGCACGCCCCGATACCCAACTGTCTCATGTTGGCGACAGGGTCAATCTAAGGTACCTTCCCAATGGCATCGAGACTCAAGGCATCACCGTGCCTGATTGTATCCTCGCCAGCCGCAAGAGCACACATTACGAAGACCTCTGTGTTTTGTCACGATGCCTGTTTTGTTCCAGGATGCGACCTCAAGCAGAGGTTCAGCGAGAACTCTCCACCCACCCCATCCATGACTGCCCGACTCTTACATGCGCTCTGGACGTCCGCTGGTGCCTGTCCGTGAAGCGGGACTCGTCTGCTGCCGTCTGTCTTTGTCTCTGACACCAGGGATCCTAATATATCTCCGAACATTTCCGCCTGCTTACGAGTCCGGAAAAACCGGTCTCATTCACCCTGTCTTGGAGAGGCAAAGGCAACACAGGAAGATGGCCGCATTGGGGCGCCCCGCGATGAGAAAGTGTGCCTTGGTCCATGGGGGAACCCATTCTAGGATAAGCCCGCCGAGTCGGAAGAGCACCAAGACTTCACTTTGTACGTCGCGATGCTAACCATGACCATAATCGCCTTGTTAAACCCACCGTCGCTCCCGGAACCCGGTCCGTTGGGCGATACGCTGGCCAAAAATCACTCCCCATCCAGGATGGGCCATCTTGCTCACTGACCCTTGCGTTTCATGCTTGTCTTTGTCTGGAACACTGGGCCCTGGGCGTTCTGGGGTGCCGCCAGCAGAGGTGCCCAAACAGGAAGTGACATGGAAAATGGAAGCCGCCCAGTAACGCCGACCATCTGCTTTGCCTTTCTAACATTCTCGGCCCGGTTGCCGAGCGTTAGAGTTGTTCTCCCAATCCTGACGTCAGAGCAGGTTTTGGGATACAGCACGGCCTCCTCGGTGGGTTCTCAATAGTCCCCGCGCCACCATTGTCTACTTGTGACAGACGTTGACTAACATGTAGTCAAGTATTAGTGTTTGGAAGCCTCAGAAGAGACGCCCCCCTCCTCCGTCTTCGGCCGGCTGTTGTCTTCAGCCGAAAGCACGCCGATTCCCTCATGTGTGGGAACCCAGAATAGAACCATGATTGATGGTTTAATTCGTCTTATCCCGCGTCCCGGTGTCTTCCAGGCCCGAAATTGAAGGGGGGAGGAAGAGGCCGCGAAACGCATGCCGTGCTGACTGTGAATAACTGACCACCGGACTCTGGACGTTTAAGTTTACGGCGCAGATCCCGTGCTAAGAGAGCCGCATATTGTGCAAAAACTCGCCCGCGAACTATCATTAGAACATGGAACATGCCACCCGACACTGAAACTTGTTCAGTCAACATCTGCACGTCGGTCGACGCGCGAGAGCGACTGATCATCGTCTGAAGATAAAGGGAAATGCAAATCAGATCGACGGATCCGAGTGGCCTATTCTGTTTTTGGAGGAGCTTGGTTGGCTTCTTTGGTGGTGTGACGCCGCGTCTGTCTGGCGCTCCATAGCAGTTAGTAGTTATCCTGATTGGTAGTAGGCGGGATTGGAATTGATCTGGAAGACGGATCTTGGACCCGGGATCCATGTCCACTTTACCAACGGAGCCGAGCCATATGGCAGGTATTCGTAAAAGGAAGGACCAATTCTTCCGTCGGCCAATTCACTGCGTCTTGTTGCTTCGGAGGCTTCGTCAGAGCTTGACATGGCCAATGCTGATATGGTAACCCAAGCAATAACCAGACAAGGACCCGGTCCCAGGACCCAGAACTGCGGCATGAAAGCCCAGACAGCGTGCGGCGGCCACTCTGCGGGCCAAGCGATGGAACCGCGTCTGGGACAGAACGGGGGCGCAATCGCTACCAAACTACACTCCCAGCCACCAGTTGAGACAACCGGGCGGACAACCGGGCGGGGGTCCTCGATTGCCTTTGCCATGGTCGACTTCTCTGACAACGGGTCTTTTCGTGCTCAGTGTCGCACACGCAGGTTGGCGCCCGAGGCGGGGAAGTGATGAGGATTGCAGCGCAGTGACATTGCGGTACTTTGCATGGCCTTTCCAAGCTGAAAGAAGCATGATGGCGGCGGGGAAGCACACGTCGATCACTCATGGTTGCCGCAAGCTGCATCCCAACTCGCTGGTAACGTCTCCCTCTGGCACCTGTCTTGAACAAAGTGGCATACAAGTCTTGTGCCACTTGGACGAATGGGATCTCGGTGCTTTCTTGATGGCTGCGAGCGGCGCCCCCCAATTGGGCGGCCATGCCAACCTTCATGACACACGCCTGCCCAACGAAACGACACGTCGATCGCACTCGCAGCTGCATCGCCTATTTTTTTTTCCCCCCTCTGTGAGGAGAAACTTGGCGGCGCACGATCCCCCTCGGTGCTCTGCTAGTCGGCGCTTTTGCGGCATAAGTTATCGCGGCGAAGACGGCCCTGGATTGACTGTCGGTGGATACCGACTAATGGGAATGTGAAGCAGCGAAAGCCGGCCAGAAAGAGTGGTCCCTGAAGTAGATTGCCGCGACGATGATGGTGGCTGGACAAGTCAAACAGAGGAAAATGAAGCGTACTACACAGATTATCGGGGAATCTGCCGTGTGTTGTGTGTGTCTTGAGTGTGCTACACAACGCCCGCCTGTCCCCGCAGCAGGCCAGAAAGCTCGCGATGCCAAAACCTTTCGAGCTTGAGCTGCGTCAGATGCGGTCCACTGAAGCCGGATTGGGACGCAGGAAATGATGTCGGATATGGCTCGGACGCCAATAATCGATGCCCCGCAGCCCCTCGAGTTGACGCACCTCCTCCATTTAACGCTGCGTTGCACACAAAGCCGCAAGAGACACCGACGATGGAAGCCTTCAATTTATTCATGCGCCAGGTGCGGCAGCACGACTCCGCTTTCATGTTCGCTGTGCTGCACATCGACCCCTCGAGCCCCTCTCCCCCAACAAAACATTCCGGCGAGACTCCGGGCCACTCGCCGTGCCCGTCTTCAAGACGAATCGGGCTAAGGCGACGAAGCAGAGGAAGGCGCTCCGTGTTCTCCCCTGCCTTCCTGGCCTCGGCGTCCATGGGGGGGCCATGGCCCGGCCGATCATCTTTGCTGAGACGGCCATCCACGTTGTACAAGGTTGGATTGAGAGTGGGGAAGGTTGAGGTGACGACAGTGCTCAAGACACCCGCATGTGCTTTCTTTTTCGGCCTCTTGCCAGGGTTTCTGACTGGCTCCCTGCTTAGCCCTGACCCTTCCCCGAACGCAACCTCAACGACTCCCTGGACTGGGCAGCAGTGGGGGGGGGAGAGCGCCCTCTGCGGCGGGAAAAGACCTGATTGGCGACACTTGATTTTCTTCATGGCCAATCCCTTAACGACAGCCATGACAACGCAACCACCGACAACTGGCAGCCGCGAACCAGACGGGAAGAATACATGGGCACTGCTTCTGACTGGTCAGCCTCGGTGTTATTAGGCAGAGCAGCCACATCTCGAGCTGTGGCCGTGAGTTGCCGACACAGGAAGATCGGTGTTAGAATCCAGCTGATATGATGCGGCGCGTAGTTTTATCATCCAAGCCGCCAGACCAATCCAGGATTTCGGGAAGCTTGCCACACCAGACTGCTGCTCCTGGTTGAACAGATGGGCGTTAATTAACGCCCTTGCTCTGGCTCGGTTTCCCCATCATGAGTGGAGTGGGCGATAACCCTTGGCTTTGAGAGGAAAATGAGGGTTGTGTAGGGTAGGCGCCTAGTGTAGTCTCTTTGCGGACCGGCAGATGAAGTCCCGGAACGGAGTCGAGACCAGGATACCGTAATAACTAGACCCTAATGCTTGCGGGAGGCGCTGACTAGCGACCGATGACCAAGTCATAGCGCTCATCTTGTGCCGCAGCAACCTGGACAAGACGATGTCTTCGGGTGCTCGGTCCAGCGAATCCAAAAATTGCTGTGCAACACTGCTGTCGAAGTTGGGGTTTCGAGGCCCGTCCCGAAGGAGCCCGGTACGTCCCTGGGCTCCTGCGCCGGCATACACAGCTCTGTGCGTTTGGAGCTAGGAACTGTCCGCAGCCGAGGCAGAGCGACTCGTCTTGCAGAAGCGAACCGGGCTCGGCCGGAGTTCTGTTGTGGGAGTGTGATACGGACTTCACACACGCAGAGAAAAGTCAGGCTTGCGCCATGCCGAGCTGGGAGGCATGGTTAACAAGCCCTGGCTTATATTACCTCGATTAAAGGGCTGAACGGTTCTCAACCCGGATGTGACATGGAATCTTTGGTCTTCAGGGAGCAGATACACTATCGTTGATGCTCGGTTGGTCCATGCTCAAGCTTCGAGTGATCGACCAGAAGTCTGCTGCACGATGTCACCTTCCATCATTAGACGAACTGTCTCGGGAGCGAGCCCGGACCGTTCACCAAGCGAGAGACTGTTCGAGTTAGGCCCTGAGCACCTGCATCGCGTAGCATCCCGTGCCGGCGCAACGCAGGCGCCTGGCACATCCACGACGTAAATACTGGCAACACGTGTTGGCTATGAAATGCTGGTTGAACTTACGCGTAGAGTAGTGGTGTGAAGCCACGATGCGAGCGGGGCCGCACGAAATGGCACCAAGGAGATCTAGAGATCAGCTCATTGGTAGGCTTGTCGTGAATAATCTTCTTTGGCGATCTTCCGTATGCCCCTGTGTCGAATTTGAGGGAGATGTGTCTCGTCATATGAATGGCCACTTGCCGCTCTTGATTATGCGACGTATGGGTTTGGGATGATGAAATATCCGATATCCGCCTAGATCCATCCTTCCATCTTGGAGGTCTTGCGTCAGTATGCTGCTGCGGTCGCTCCAGTAGAATCCCTGAGAGCTCTCTACCGAACTGTTCCAACTCTTAATTGGCCGTTGGTCTTGACGCGCAGGCTGGTAGGCAGGTAACGAGTTTACATCTAGAATAGAATAGTTGTGCCGTTGAGCCCCCTCTCTTGTGCTGCCCGTTCAATGGCTGAGTTTTTGAGCTGGAGAATCATCACTTCCGCGGCAGCTGGAGGGCAACGAAATGTGATCGAGGACGCCAACTGAGACACAGTCTGAAGAGGGGACTCCACCAAATCATTCTCGGAAGGTTTGTGATACCAGGGGGTGAGATCAGATGAAAAAGAAAGGGTCGAGGATACCTAGGCCCGCACGGGGCAGTTGGTTCTCACCCCAGTGGTGTGGCGGCTCGACAGCGCGGATCCAACGAGAAAAATGTATTTTAGACAGTCTAGACCCTGGTTCATCCGCTGTCCAGTCATCTGAACCAGCCACAGGCCGGCCTCTTGGTACTCGTGGGGCTTCCCGCCAATCGTGGAGAATGCATGAGCCATTGGGAAGGATGTGGATCATGGTGGGTTGAGGTTTGTGAGGTGTAACTCGAACTCGAGCCGGATCAAAGACGATCGACCTCGACACACCAAAGCTCAGACGACTCGGTTGGAGTTTAGCATGTACCAAGCCATGGCGAGGCTTGGTCGCATGAATTTGCGCCCAAGTTTCTGCCGAGCCGGTGCAGGCGCATTTTGGACTCGCACAACGACAAAGTTGCTGTGTCATTGAGTGGCTTTTGGGTTGGTCGGCAAGGTTGGGAGAGAGATTCCTAGCCGGTGCAAAAATCTCCGTGGTGGGAAGTCTCCTTCATCCGAGAGAGGCAACATGATTGACAAGGCTGATCTACCCCTGGCGGGGGATCCAACCATACCCTGTCGTCGCCGAACCATGGCCGAGAGGAGATGCCAACAACTAGGTGACTCTCCCTATCGGGGCTGATTTCCTCTTCCTGTGCGGACGCGTCAACACGGCGTCTCAGAAGAAGTCTCTTGACGCGGGAGAGGGAGCATAGAGAAGATCGCAGATAGACGAGACGCACAGTACGCTTCATCCATGTGGAGGATTAACGGTATGGTCGCGGCATAAGAGATAAGGCGTCCTATAGCACCTTGAGTGGGCGTATAATACCAGACTTCCCATCCTGGGTGCCGCCTAGGGTTGCCGCACCGATTGGTCGCCAGGAAGATTCCTCCGCCGCGTCACGCTGTTGAGACTAGGCCCTATGAGCATTGAACCCCTGACGGCACAAGGATGATCGTCAATGCCTCGTTTGTCAACATCGGACGGACAGGACCAACGTGACAACCACAGCCGAAGAGCACCTCGACTTTGCGTTTCGGTGCTGCTTTGGCCTGCTCAGAGCATGCAATTTCGCCATGGAGGTTGTGTAATTTGTCTGTTATGTAGCACGGCAACCTGTTGAAGTGGAGGCAGGTATGCAGTCTTTGGCTTCGTGCCAAAGCCTTTCTGGTGCGGGATCTTCGGGCAGCCCACACATGCTTCCTGTTCTGCTGGCGAGCCACCTGTGACCTTTTTGGTTGCATATTCCACATCTCAGACCTTGGAGCTTCTGGTGGGCTTGGTGTAAGCTTGCGTCGTTGCACACCCCGAGCAAGTGTCTGCGGCAACCGCCGGACGGGGGGGGGGGGCAGGGCGCCGGAGGTGGCTTTGCCACAGGCCCGATCGAGACCTTGTGCTGCTCTTTGTGCCAGTCCAAGACCCGAAACTCCGCACATCCCGTCATGTACAAACTCGGTATTGGACCCCTTCATGCTGGGTCGACATCATGCAGCCGCTGCATATCGCTTCCAACCTTGAACCATTCCACCAGAAATCTGTCTGCGGGCAAGGTCCTGGGGTTGGGTTTGGGGGTAGTGCAAGAAGGCCATTGATTTGGGAAGGGTACTACCCCGGTGCTCCGTTGCAGAAATTGAGAATCTGAAATCACGTTGTTCTCCTTGACTGCCGCCAGTTTGTCCTCTTTGTCAAATCAACTTTGGCGTTGAGGTTAGGCTGACAGTGAGCTTTCATCCCTGTCCCCAGTGAGTGCCAACTGTCAAGGTTGTTCGCCAAGGCGGGTCGGTGGATCCAAGGAGATTTTCGCACACCGGCGTTCAGAGCACAGAGCGCGGAGGGAGGGGCGCAAGAGGGGTACACTCGTCGTGTAGATGGAGGGAGCCCACCATACACTGGAACAGAGCACATAGCACAGCTCAGTGTGACTGGTTCAACAAGTTTGCATAGAGCAGCTGAATCTTCAAAACCTTGTGAGGTGTTTATCGTTGGGTAACGAGGTGGGATGTTAAACCGCAATCCCACCAGGAGATGTCTCCGGCGACAAGGTTTGCGAATGAGGGAATAAGCTGCCAGGTTCCGCGGTGCCAATAATCTCCCAACCTCCAACTCCTAACTCGCGACCTCTGTGTTGAACCGAACAGATGGCGAGGTCGTTTCTGTATGGGTATGGGAAATGATTGGCATGAGTTGGTCTAACTTCATACTGGCAGATCCGCCGTGGCTTGCGTGCAGGTGGGATAGCAAATCGCACCAAGAGTGCGCACAAAATCTCAGGGTGTGCGGTTTGGACCATTGAGGAGATGAGAGACACTGCGGCCGAAGCATGCGAAAAGTCTTTGATGGCGGATACGCGCACTTGGCAGGCTTCAATGCGAGACCTGGGAAGAACCGGCCGAGACTCTTCTTCATCTGAAGCTGATATATTGTTAGTCTACGTGAATGGAGGAAGGAGCTGTCTTGCTGTAGCTACCCTGTCCTGGCTTGTTGTTGGTGTGGAATCCCCACCTTGCCTCCCCCAATCACTCGGCTAACGGTCTTGCCCAAGTAGCGTTTAGTAGTGCACAACCCCAAGCCCGAAGTTTGGCAAAGTGCCTTTGTTACTGCAATGTCCCAAGAGGGCTCGGCTTGGGCAACTTCCATTATTAGAGAATAGCCATGAGATACGCCACGCTGGGGATTCCCGTAGCTCTTGCCGGCATAATCCCTCTCTGATGGATGTTCAGACCGATGGTGCCTTCCCTTCTGGGATGCACATCCCCCACCATAACCTTCACTCCCGGGAAGGCGCTCCCTGCTCGTCTCGTCTCATGTGGGATATCAGCATTGGAACACACCTTGTCGCTGCCCAGCTGCTGCCCTGCTGCGTTCCGCCAAAGCACTGCGGGTATTCTAGAAGATCCCTCTCTCGCATCCTAGGCCCGGGAGCAAAGACTGGCATCCTCGGACCACTCAAGGGGCGTGAACGCAGCGCCTATTTCCGGACCCGCTGCCGTGTCTGGCAACAGCACCTAATGGCAAATGGCAAGTTGAGCGAAAACGACGCATTTAACTGCTCGTTGCACCCTTGAGACGCTGTACAGCTCCTCCTTGCCCTGGACACCCCAGACAGGCCCTAGCACGCTTTGCTGTTTGCGATGGCTCCGCGACTGGCCAGACCATTTTGACTCGTCCCTCTCATCTCGTCTCGTGCCGACCGTCTTCCTGTTGTGCGTGGAATTGGGAATCGCGGGGATCAAGATCAACACACCCGCCCCCGCTCGCATCCTCATCCTCCCGGGGGGAGCTTGGGCACAGACTTTGGTCGCGGTGTCTGCTGTTGGCGCACATCCGTCCTGGTTGCCGGCTCCGGGTCTGACACTGACGCTGATACGGACACGGACTCGGCCACGGACACGCGACACAACACAGCACACACACACACGCACACGCACACAGATTCGCCTTCACACGAAGCACACGCTCAAGCTCAGGTTGCTGCGACTCAAAATTGCCTTGAATCTGTCTGTCTTATTGTGTCTGGCCGACGCAGTGCCTGCGCGCTGGTGGTGTCGGGTACGGGCGCTGCGGAGGTGTCTGGCCAGGGGCCAACGGTAACGGGAACGGGGAATTGGCGAGCTGCCCAATAGACTGACGCCATCCTCTCGGGCCTCGTCCTCACTGCCCAGCGAGACACGCCCCCTCCAGTCGCTGCTTCGCACGGCACTGGTGTACCACACACCCCCCAGCTGGCTGTCAGTCATATTAACCGTAGCGGTTGGAGGCGCCCGGATCAAAGTACCCTTTCCCTTTCGCTGCGGAGACAGCCTGGCCCCCAGGTGGCAGTCTGTGCCCTGGTGGGTGACCAGGGGGGCTTGCTAGCATTGCGGACTGTCCTTCGATTAGCGGTAATCCATGGCCATCCACCTGCCAGGGTTCCCTGACCTACACTACGACCATCCTTGCTCCATCTGGCCCCGTCCCAATCGCGCAGTCGTCTCTAAGTCGCACAAAAAGCACCTGGTGCCACTGACACCAAATCTCTTTCGACCGACTCGACTATCATCCCGGACGCAGACTGCGAGAAGTCGCTTTCGAGCAGTGTGGAAGACGGACAACGGACATCGCAAGACGCGTGACGGCACCCAAGGCAGCTTTCGACCTAACCGGGCTGCCAATCCACTCGTTCAACGCCTGCCGTCTGGCGAGACCGGTGACGGCTTGCCGCAGCCATCCAGCAACCCTCTCCCCCCACGATAGACAACTTCTCTCCACACCTCCCCAACCTTCTACCATCGCACACGCGAGACACCGCCGTATGTCGTGTTACTGGTCCTCCATGATCCTACCGTGCTAGGGCCCGCTAGGCATCTCGTCCCACTTGCCGTCTTAAAGCTTCGACTATTCTCCCCGTTACCTGCTAACAGACGGTCGACGATCCGGTCCGCAGAGCTCTTCTCCTTCTCTCCACTGGTCTTCTGCCCATCCATTCCTTTCCCCCTTTCGTCTAGTAAGAAGGGGCCGCCACTCCGTGAGTGACCGTGCTGGGCACCTCGAGGGCCTTCGACCCTCACTGACTCGCCCCATCCCACGGGAAGCAGTGGCAGCACGCGGACTGCCTGCAAAACAACCGGCACCCTCCACAGCAGCCCAGGAACGTCGTGCCCAGCTCCGAAGACACTTGTCATCGTCACTGCGTCCTACCACATCGGGGAATGTCGGTCGCTACCTGCGCGTACGGGGTACGGTCTGGTAGCTTGTCTTCCCTTGTGGGGGACGTTTTGCTGATCGGGGTGACGCCGACACCGTCTAGAACAAGGCGTGCAGGCCGCCTGGTCAACTCACTCACAGTGGCGAAAGCCCCCCCTCCATGCAGGATTATTTAGGTCACCGACACGACGAACCACCTGCCTCGCTCGGCCACCGCCGCAGCGGCTCGGAATTGGTACGCATCGCTACCGACCTGACCTGGGCCAGGGCAGACTCTTTGAGGGCTGCTCGTTTGGGGAGCTACCCTTCTCCGCCCATGTCAGGGTCTCCACCGCTCCCCCCGAAAGCAAGCCAGGAGGCCGCCGAGAGGATCCAGGGAACGACATATCAGGCGGCGGCGCAAGATGTTTATCGTGGAAACCTTGGAGCTTCGGGTGAAGAGAGGGCCCAAACAGCTATCCCAGGCCCTTCTGGGCCTCCTCACGCTGGTGCTTCGGGACTTCCATTCGCCTTTCAACGACTCGAAGGCCCGATGACGAGGCCGCCGTTGCTCTATCCTCCACAGGGCGCTGCGGGCGGTCTCCCTCATCCCCAGCCAGCATCGTACGCGCCGTCTCACCGAACTGCGTTAACGCCTCCTCTACCTACGCCTCAACCCTATCTGGCGCCGCCACAACAACAGCCGGGCCAGGAACGCCCATCATCGCCAAAACCCCAAAGGAAGACGAAAGGGCATGTAGCTTCCGCTTGCGTGCCTTGCAAAAAGGCTCATCTCCGGTTTGTTCACCTCCAGCCGGCCTCCCCCACGGCTACCGAAGTTCGAAACGCTGACCTGCTGCTAGATGCGACGGTACGTACCACAGCGCGTCCGGCTCTCTCTTAGTTTTGTCGCAATATAAGCACGAATGGAAAACCAGGCTGTGGCCTTGCGGCACTACTTCTGCAGCGCCATGGTCATGGCCTGTGGGATTAATTGGCACGATATTGTCAGACAATCCCGGGGAAGTTTAGGCGCGGCATTGGGCAGGGCCAAGCACCAGTGTGCGACGGGCGATAAAGCCGCAGGAATTGTGCCCCTGAATGACCGGCGACCGCGAGAGTGGCCTATTGGCCTCCTAAGGGCATTGAGCCATCAGCCTGCAGGAACGGGTGGAGATGGTTCTCAAGCGAGTTCCACGTTTTTCGTATGCTTGGGTCCGAGTCGCAGTGCAGAAACGGCTGGGCCAGGTCTCTTCACCCGCTGCGATGACGACGCTCGGCCGACTCGCTACTGCGTGCCGGGCGCCAGGTCCCGCGGGAAGCCGGCCCGTTGCCTCGGAGTGTGGTGGCATTCCCACAAATCAATCACCCAGCCACCATCCCTGCCTCCTGATTTAGCCACCTCTGCGCAGTTCGGAGAACCAACAAGAAGTTTCTGGGGAGAATGGTCTCCGGGGCTGTGGTAGTGGCAATTTTCCAAGGTACCCACGCCGTTTCGGGATGGAGAGAGCGGCCCACTTCGGAGCGCTCTTCTGCCTGAAGTGGCCATAGATTTCCCTCAACTGCACTATACCTGAGCGCTGGTGCTAGCTCTTTGCTGACTTCCTCGGCAGCTCAACGCCCTTGCGCGAGATGCACGAGCAACGGAAAGGAAGACACATGTGTCGACGTCCAACACAAGAAACGCGGGCGACCTCGGTTGCGGGATGGGGGGGATAGCAAATACGAGGTGACAAAGTTCTCAACGGACTCGTTGCGGCGGCCAATGGCGCCGTCCATATACGGCCCAGGATCTTCGATGGGTATGCCTTACGATGACCCTCTCCGACGAACACAATCGTACCGGGTACTGAAATCTCAGCCAGCCGAGCCGATCGCACCAAGGTTTTCCGAGCGCGCATTAGCCGCGGAAGCAAACATGTTTCCTTCTCCGTTGTCTATCCCCTCGAGAGTACCCGAGCAGAGACCTCCCGAGCCGGCGGCGTTCTTGTCGGCCGATCTGGAGTTTGGCAACGCGTCGAGCGCTTTCCTGGACGCCATTTGCCGACCCTCTGTCAAGGGGCTTCGACTCATGGATATCGTTGTGCCCGGAGACAGGGAAAAGACGATCGGCCTCCTGCGGCAAGTCCACGACGAGCGACACAGGAAGGATCCAGTATATCTCCCGCCCATGTTCAATCGAGAAAACGGCGACAGGTTGATGCAGAGGCTTGGGTTTAGCTCAGAGGAACTATCGCACTTTCCTCTGGAATGGCAAGAGCAGCTCGGCTTTTTGGGTCAAGACGGGCAAGCTCGACAACTCTCTTTCAACGTGGGGTTGTCCAAAGTGGAATCCATCTATATTGTCCTCATCTGGCTGAACAGGGCGTTTCAGTATCCGACACCGTCACCGAATCCGAGGGAGATCACATACTCGTACCAACCAACTCAACAGCCATATTCTCAGCCCACACCCGTTTCAGCGACATTCGACCCCCGACAGTCTCGACCAGGCGACGGCGGCTATGGAGCGAGGCCGGCACCACCTCAAAATGCCCCGCCGCCACCCATGGCAGCTGGGTTGAGTCCCAGCCTTCAGTCTTCATACGGTGTATCACCAAGCCGGCCTGAATATTCGCTCGGCCCTTCGTATCCCCCACAGCCTCCGCGACACGAGTTAGCGCCCGCAGGGCGACCGCCACAGCTTCCTCAATACCAACTTCCGCCGATACGAAACCCGCAGCCCAATAATTCTCAGCAGACAGAGCAGTCACGAGTCGACATAAGGGGGTTGCTGGACCGCCCAGGTCCGTCTCAGTCGCAGCAGCATTGACGATTTCCGCGAGAGTGTGGTTATCGTGGCCATTAATGTCCGTGTCGCCATAGCGGCGCTTTGTTCAAGGGGCAGCGAGCAGGTGAACGGCGTCGGCCGTCTCAACGGTTGTTACGACCTGCCAGCATCCAGCCTTGTGTGCGGACGGCCCGTTCCAGAACGCCCGATTTGCCTTCCGATGATACCAATGTACAATTCGCACATAATATCCACGAGCGAGCGCGAAGTGAATCCAAAGCTGGCGAGCCGTCATACCAGGAAGGGCGGGATATAGGGGTAAAAGTGGGGCATTATTCGGCGTTTTGCGTCCTCGACATTGCCTGTCAGATTTGTCAGGCATTTCCTCCCTTTCTTTCCAGGGCGCCATTTGCCCAAGTGACTTTATTTCTTCTTCCACACTTTTTTATTCTTATTTCTTTTTTCGGTTGGGTTATTATCCATGAGATATTCCGGGGAATTCTTCGTGGTCGATGTTGTAGTCGCTGGTCGGAGTGGCGTTCAGGGGAGCGACGTGCGGTTGTTGGTCCTTCCTCTTTTCCCCCCTTTTCCCCTTTCCCCCTTTTGTTGTATGTCTATGAAGGAATGAGGCATGTGGGAGGCTGGGCTTTAATTGCAAATGCCTGTGAATCTGGGGAAACAAAAGCAATGAGATGAATGGCAGAATCGGACAAAGCGCAAGATGTTTTCTTTTTGGGTAGGGGGACTTGGCAAACGGGATCATGAACAAAATACCCACAGAGCTGGTGCTCATCTTTATCCTCTCACGCATTGCATCTCCTTGTGCCTGCTTTTTTTTCGTTGTCTGCACGCGGCGCTTCTTGTGCTGGACAGCATTCGACTCGCCGGCTGTTGTGCAACCATGTTGGTCGGTCTCCACCTCTCTTGGTTCGGCTTGCCCAGCCATCTTTTATGACTCTTTGCGGTGCATCATCTTGCCGTTTTTTTCGCCTTCGGATTAACATTGGCAGTGGCGTGAGTCTCGCGTGCTTTCGACTCTCGTTCGACTAGTCAGAGAAAACGAACAGCCCAGGTTGTGGTGGTATCGTAGCGGCATGCCTCCATAGTGTTTGTCTCTCGCAAGATTCGGATCCGCGTGTGCCGGTTTGAACGGCTGTCCAGACATTGGTCTATCCAGCTGTTGTCCGTCAGGCTGTTGTCGTGGTCAACGAAGGTCAAAGTCGTTTGTTCATAAGGTTGGTTAGGTGGTGTCCTGGTTGGGTAGATGGATCATTTTGCCTCTTATCTCTTGTCTTGTTCTCGAGCTGAGCCATAGTTGGCGTGCGAATGCAGGCTGGTTTTGTCTCGTTCGATTGGGGAATTGGAGCTGAGGAAGGCAGGTGGAAGACAGATCAATTGACGGCCTTGGTGGGGTCACGGTCGGGGTTCATTTTTCAGACTTGTCTTGCTCCCCGCTCCTTTACATGCGGAAGGGCGATAGGTTCGGGCATGTCGTTTTGATCACGGTGACGGTGACGGTGGAAGATGTCGTTATTGCTGGTGCCGACTTGACATTGACGGTGACGGAGATGGAGCTGACAATCACTCGGTTGGTACAGGGAGCGGGCGCGTATATGGTTTCTCAAGCCCGGAAAAGGTCACCTTCCATGGTCAAGTGTTTGCGATGCTCTGTACTATTGGTTAAAGGTCGGTGAATCAACGTAGCGTTGGGCGGGTGACAATGTCTTATCCTTTCTGTCCTAGGCCGACTTGTCCTGCACTTCCCTAGCCCGGCTCCATTGCTTCGGTCGGCTGCGCCATGACGACACGTATCTCTGCCCATAATCGGACCTATTCTAGTTTTTACTGCCGTTCAGTCAAGGTGGAAGTCCGGTTGAGCCCGAAGTAGGATGATGTCGGCCTCGTGTCGGGTGAATCGGAGCACAGCTGAGGCTCGAGCGGTCGGGGTATCCCAGGTAGTCGGTGGTATAGCGTTGCACACAACAGGGAATCATCCAACCCAAGGTCCGAGGGCCGGGGCACTAGCTGAATGCGAGGTCATGGTGTGAGATGCGGCGCGGTTTTGACGTGCCGGGACCGCGTGCCAGCAGAAAGGAAGAGGGTATTGATGGAGAACGTCGATCCATCACTGGACCGATAAAGTGACCAAGTGAGCAGAAGTCGGAAGGAGGTAACTGAGAAGAATAGAAGAGAATGGCAAGAGGCAAATTAAATTCTCGCCTGAAGGAAGGGGGCCCGGAAGGAAAGAACAACAGAGACCGGGTCTCTGGCTAATCACAAGTCGTCCTTGTCCAGCTCAGCCAGTTAGTCCAGTTCTGTTTGTAAGACCGCGTCACACCCCTGGGCGAGGTAGTATTGGTGGTAGTCGCTGGGTTGGGTAAGATGGACGAAGAGGGTGGTCCAGGGGGCAGGGTGGAAGAGGGGCGGCAATTGGCAGACCAAGGAAGAAAAAGAAAACCAAGAAGAAAAAAAAACAACTGGAAAAGAGGGGACGACGCGGCGGGCCAATAATATATGGGGAGCTACTTGCACATGCCGCAAGAAGCGAAAGCAGGAACAGGAACAGGAGCATCGGCGGGAACGGGAGCGGGATGCTGGAGAGTTGAGTGGTAGTACCATATGTAGGTTGTGCGGCTAGACCCGTTACGAGGTGCCTGCGAGGTTACTTGCACCTCCCCTCTCTGTGCGTGCATGCGTGTATGTGTGTGTATGTGTGCGCGCGGGTGTGGATGTTTATTAGGTACCCGCCTTAGTTGCTGGCACGTATCATCTGCCATCCTTCTAGAACAGAACCAGATCGCCCAATCTCCATGCTACGCTGAGGGTCGTCGAGGATCAGTGTTTCGCCCGGCACGATTCACGGGGAGGCAGCTGGGGAGAATGTATCTCGGCTGGGACGGACCCGTGTTTCCTTCCTATTGTCGATGCAGAGACTGAGGGGCCAGAGCTGGGGTATCCAAGTCCCGTCGAAGTACGCATTCCGTTTCTTGCTGGGCTTGGAAGTGCCCTGGCGAATGGCACGCCGGGGTCCATGCGGCAACGGCTCTCATGCATGGCAGACTCCGTCCCATCGGAGAATTTGTTACCGGCAATCTGGCGCCGCCAATTCGGGAAGATGGACCTCTCTAGCCGCGCGATCGCCCTTTTCCTTCTAGAAGATGGCCTTTTGCGACAGTCCATCAAACAAACTACACGCTCCACGCCGTGTCAAGAATATCAAATTGTCAAAACCGAGTCATCATTGATAATGCCGAAAATCCATTCCACCCGCCATGCAAACAGCATTGGCATCCAAAGCCCAACCAGGCGGTTGGAATAAGCTGATACTTAAGCAGGAACTCGGCTCGGGCCCGTTACCGCATTCCTTGCGTCGAAGGAAAAAAGTTGGGCATCAATCACCAGAACGCCGCCAACTCGCATGCATCCGCCCCCCGCCAAATGATTGGGTAGCTCAGGTGAGCTTACCAGATGCTTACACGTACCTGATATCCCACCCTTCCGGATATATATATATATAAAAACGAACGGGGTCAAAGTGCAAGAAAAGAACAAGTCAAAAAATCCCACCCCAAACACCGACGTTTCGTGGACAAGTTCCAAAATCCACAGGAGTCAACTCCCTCACTGGAAAAGCGCCGCGCTAGGCGTCAGAATCGTCGCCTTCGGTCTCCTTTGAGTCATCATCACCCAACGTCATCGAATTCATCGTCCCAGAGAGACGAGCCGCGGTTGCCGCTGGGGCCGCCACGGCTCTTCCACCTTGGCGCGGCATGTATCCGCTGGTGCCACGGAATGGGATCGCCATCGCCCGCGCGTTGCCAGGTGTGTGAACACCGACATCGGACCCTCTTGACGCATGCACAGTCCTGCCAACGTGTACCGCTGATGCCGCTGTCGTCGCTGATGCCGCTGTCGTCGCTGATGCCGCTGTCGTCGCTGATGCCGCTGTCGTCGCTGAGCCCGATGTCTTTTGGAGTTCTCCCTCCAATTCCGTCAGCTCATCAAAGAGCTTGTCTCGCTTCGGCTGCGGCTCGTCATCAGGCTCGCCATCACGCGGCCTTTTCACGCCTTGCAATGCTTCAAGAAGAGCGTTGCATATTGACTCGGTTGGTGTGATAAGATCCATTAGGACGACATCGGCAGGTGCTCGGTCTTGCTGAGATGAAGCGACAGACGAGTTGTCTGCCGTCCGCACTCGAGACGGCGGCTCCGGCGCTCTGGAAGGCGATTGGCTCCTGGACGGCGGTCGCGAGGGAGGCCGAGAGCGTGTCTGAAGGTGCCCATTCCTAAAACGATGTCAGATAAGGACGACGTGCCCAAAGGAAGGTGTCCTTACCGATTGCTTGCGGCATCTAGGTTGCCCTGCACAGATAGATTGTCTTCACTTTTTGTCGAGCTGGGGCTTGGCAGCCGAGGAATATTTCGACTTGGGTCGTCAGCCATGGGAGCTCACGTGAGAGCTACGTATCTGCTTGTTCCGACTCGGTGCGTGATGATGACTTTGCAGAACGGGAAGTTGGTGTGCCAAGCTGCATCAGCACCCGGGCGATTGTGTAGATTTGTACTGGCAGCGAAGATTGTACTTCTAAGGAGGAAATTCCACCACAGATTGCAATGGCCCGAAAACATTTTGCTGGCTATGCTGGCAGCCCCTCAGTCCGCCTTGGGGAACTGGAGAGCGCGGTGTGCCGGTCGGGCTGTGGGTGGTTGAAACCCTGCTCTGGCCCCTCTGCCCCTGGGCGGTAGTGTCGCCCGATGGTATCGACACTGGGCGTATGAGAACGCTTCGGGAACGCCACAAACCAGGTCGGACATTTCGTTCTTGGTGGCTATCCACCTTGTACTCGGCACCGATGTTCCGATCATGCAGCGAGGGGGGTGACAGCGACGAGTGTGTAGGTTGTGGCCATGGGCGCTGACAAGCTGAACAAGCTGAATTGTGACCACTGCAATCACAGCACACCGAAATGTTGGGGGCCGGCACTCTGGGCCACGAAAATAGGTGCCTAGGGTTGGAGACCTCTGAGTCGGAGTCCGCCAGGTGTTTTTGCAACGAGATCTCGAGGCACCAAGATTAAGGTGGCAACCCGGAGTATGATGGCGGCCGAAGAGGGATCACCATTATGTTTGAAAGGAAAGAACGGCCGCGGCACAGCTAAGCAGCTGAGCCCAGCCCTCAAGGCAACGAGGTATTCGACTCGAAACCCGTGAAACTTCACGTGAGGCCGACCGAATGCGTGGTCCACTTATTTCCGGATTTGGGGTGAAAGTTGGCGCATGAACTTGGGCAGCGGGCTGCCTCAGGCGAGGTTGCACGAGGATGCAGAAACGGTAATAAAGCCAAATTACGGAGGTGGATCGGCTGACAATGCACAACGCACGGGGCACTCTTGAGGCTGACGGACTTGCCTTGCACCTGACTCACCTTGACGTGTGACCTCAGGTCTTCTGTTGAGGACCGCCATCGTTCTTGCTCCGTTGCGTTCCAACCTGTTGCCCCCTCGCACCGTCAACCTAGAAGCACTGTGAAGATGGTGTGATTGGGCGCAGGAGCGTCATGAACCCTCTACCATCCTGGGCGCCCGAGTGCAACTGCCAACCCAGGCGAAGGCGCCAAGATGGCGGAATTAATGGAATTAGACAGCCCGCGAGGCTCGAAACGCAAGGCAAACGAACTCGACGACGAGACTGCCGGGCCCCCTCGCATAAGGGTAGGTCTAGCCAGATTCACAGCCATTCAGCCTCTATCCCCGCTAATCGACCTGTTTTCCTAGGCTTTGGATGAGAACGTTGTCAACAAAATCGCCGCTGGCGAAATCATTGTTGCACCCGTTCAAGCCTTGAAGGAGTTGATTGAGAATGCTGTCGATGCAGGCTCTACCTCGCTTGAGGTCCTGGTCAAAGAGGGTGGCCTCAAACTGCTGCAAATCACAGACAATGGTTGCGGCATTGAGGTGCGTCGTCACCCACCCCTCCCATCTGAGGCGATTACTCACCGATGGACAGAAGGAAGATTTGCCCATCCTGTGCGAGCGCTTTACCACGTCCAAGCTGCAAAAGTTCGAGGACCTACAGTCGATTGCCACCTACGGCTTCCGTGGAGAGGCCCTTGCAAGCATCAGCCACATCGCTCATCTAACTGTGACAACCAAGACGGCAAGTTCTAACTGCGCCTGGCGCGCCCACTACGATGGCGGTAAGTTGGCTGCTGCAAAACCCGGCCAGTCGTCCGAGCCCAAGCCAGTTGCCGGCCGCCCGGGTACACAAATTACAGTTGAGGACCTGTTCTACAATGTACCCACGCGCAAACGTGCCTTCCGCTCGCCCTCGGACGAGTACAACAAGATTATTGACATGGTCGGCCGCTATGCTGTGCATTGCTCGCATGTGGCTTTCACCTGCAAGAAGCAAGGAGAATCATCGACTAGTGTTGCGATCCAAGGCAATGCATCCACTGTCGAGAGGATCCGCCAGCTTCATGGAAGCAGTGTTGCTAACGAGCTCGTTGCATTCTCGACGTCAGATGATCGCTACGGCTTCAAGGCATCGGGACTAGCCACAAATGCCAACTACAGCATCAAAAAGACAACGCTCCTGTTATTCATTAACCACAGATGCGTAGAATCAAGCAACATCAAGAAGGCTATTGAGCAGACATACGCTGCATTTTTGCCCAAGAGCGGCCATCCCTTCGTGTACCTTAGCCTGGAGATTGACCCACAGAGAGTCGACGTCAACGTTCACCCAACGAAACGCGAGGTCAATTTCCTAAACGAGGACGAAATCACGCAGGCGATATGCGAGCATATCCGTTCCAAGCTTGCTGCTGTAGACACGAGCCGCACATTCCTGACCCAGATGTTACTGCCTGGTGCCACCCGGACAGCGCGGGATTCCTTGCTCACTTCAGCCACACCCTCCAAGTCGGGCCTTAACGGCAAGGGTGCCGACTTCAAGACCCCTGCGCGGACCGAAAGAAACGATAGCAATCTTGTGCGGACAGATACAAACGTTCGAAAGATTACGAGCATGCTGGGGCCTAGGGTGGGGACACAAACTGCAGCCACGCCCTCAGGGCCGCAAACCGGCAAAGGCAAAGGTCCCGGAAGCGCCCACACTGTAGAATACGACGTGGTGGACCGCGATATGACAGTTTGCCGCCTTCTCAGCATCCGTGAGCTGCGTGCCGCTGTCCGCGACGACATGCACCATGACCTCACCGAGATTTTTGCCACCCACACATTCGTTGGGATTGTTGACGGGCGGCGACGCCTGGCGGCAATTCAGGCAGGCGTAAAGCT
>Ga0247760_1001426_pt1 | contig 22282 bp, 19 predicted proteins | sample UWRJL171409R4_FD_179936 | JGI IMG/M metagenome (GOLD analysis project Ga0247760, IMG submission 179936) | Plant litter microbial communities from Arlington Agricultural Research Station in Wisconsin, United States - UWRJ-L171-409R-4 | ecosystem: Environmental > Terrestrial > Plant litter >... | reverse complement strand
AGGTGAGGAGGAATCCAATGGTTGTGAACTTCTTTTTCAAGGTTGGGGTTGGGGTTGGGGTTGGGGTTGAGGTTGGGGTTGAGGTTGGGGTTGAGGTTGGGGTTGAGGTTGCGGCGTGGTAGGATTGGAAGTGAGTGATTGCTGTGGGCGAAGCCAAGTCCACGGAGCAGACGGAGAGAGAAGATGAGGTTGAGTTGAACGCTGTGCTTGTAGTTTAGCCGTGGAATAGAGCCTTGCTTTAAGACAAACCACCTGCACATGGATCACCCCTATCGCGAACCACTCCACACCTCCACATCTCCACCCCCAACCCCCTTATAAAAGGTCTTCCCATTCTACGAATTCTTTTCCAATCTTCTTCATCTTTTCCACACTCTTTCTCAAGATGGATTCCTATAAGTATACCAAGTTTGATGTCCAGAATGCCTGTAAGGAGTATCTCCAGTTCAACAACATGCGCTCTGCCCCCCGGCATAACGGTGTTCCGTACTCTACACTCCGTGGACGACTCCTTGGCCGCCTTCTGACCGCTGTTTCGTAACACGACCGCCAAAGGCTTTCTAGGGTGTAGGAGGAACACCTTACACAGTGGGTTCTACTACAGGCGGCTCTGGAGATAGCCCTAACATATCGCCAGATCCGCCATATAGCGTAAGGAATCTGTAAGTCTAACAGTAATGACGATAAGGTCGGTAAACGTTAGTGTAAGCACTTTTTTTACAGGAATCCAGTCCTTAAAACTATAAATAAAGGATAAAGGAGTTAACTCCGTTCGCATCTCTAACGCCACTAAGTCCCTCATCTGGCCTTAGTTTAATTATCTTTGGCTTCCAGCTATTACTTAGATTCTACCGTACAACTGGTGGAATATGGACGAAACTAGGCTTACCATAAGCCTTAGAAGTAATAGATTAGTAGTTAGGCACCGTAATTATAAAGCTTTACAGCGTAAAAAGCCTGGTAGTTAGACCTAGACTGTTAAGACGCAAAAGGAGTCAAGGCATTAGAAAATAGTGTGTGTTGAAGGTGATTAATTATTTCTATCTTTAAGAGCGGAAGCCGTGGTATTATAGCCGTGAGGGTGGCCAGTGCACGAAGTGCATTAGCCACACTCGCTTCTGCGAAGCGAGGTTAGCTGACTGAATACGAGGTTGGTAGTGGAGTCTAGCGTTCTTGGCTGTGCAGATCCACGAAGCTAGTGGCTTCGTAGGTGCGCGGATCCACGGAGCTAGCCGCAGAGCGGCTGCGTGGATCTAGCCACACTGTTCCAGCTACACTAGCCGGGTTAGGGTTGTGAAAACCCAATACCCCCCCGTAGTCTAACGTCTTTATTATAAAGGCTTAGACTAGCTCTTATTATTATTATTATTAAAGGAAAAAAGTAAAACCTTTATTATATTGTGACGACCCTGCAGGCCGTCACTTGGGCCGGGGCGGCCCGACGAATCCCCCGCAGAAGGAGCAGTGCGGGAAGACGGTGCACACCGTCCAGGCGCACTGGGCCAGGGGTGCAAAGACCCGAAGCCCCTACGACCAATGAGGTGCTGCTCGCGGCATGCCAAGTGCTCGCATCGCAAGCAGGAGAAACCTTACGAGCAGAACACTTACGTAGTGTAAAGTGCTTATATAACAAGCACTTACGATATTACAAGTAAGGTACGAAATACCTCCCAGTTAGTTAGTATAGATAGTTATAATTATACCCATAACTACTGTAAGGGACTCTAATTCCTTACACTAATATTCAATTATTCATTTATATCCTACTGTTTAGACTTACCTTTATACATTATAGTAATAACAACCTACAGTAACATTAAACCCTTATCTAAGAGTGTTAACTTAATAAGCTGTCTTTAAAACGCCCCTTACTTATTAACGTCTTACTATACGTTCTATCTTAACTTATACCAGTCCTTTTAAGGCCTATATTAGGTGTAAGTTATAATATAATACTAACGTTAAGTTCTAAATGCTATTTATTAAATTCCTAAATATTACCTCTCTCTTACTAATATATTAACCTTTAGAAAAGGAAAAGAGATTAAGGAAGTATAAGCCTAACCTTAGCTTCTTATTATTAATAAGTTAACTATACGCTTTAAAGACTTAAACCTTAACTAATAAGGATTAATTAAAAAGCTTAACGAGGCCTTCCCTAAAGACACTAAAAGTCGTATTAATCTTATCGAGAAACTTTAAACTTAACTTAACGTTATTAAGCTAAAGAATAACGACCTTAAAGGCTTATAGAAAAAATAAGTAAAGCTTCTCTTACTATTACGCTTTAAGGGAGACTTAATATAGTTAAAATTATAGATAGCTTAGCTTTAAAGCTATATTACCTATTATAACAAGCAGTTCTTTAAAAAAGAAGGAAAGGTTAGGTTCGCTAAAGCTTTACTAAATAGAGTAATTACTTATTAATATAAACCTTATACAAAGATAATTAATAACCTTTCTGTAAATAAGGCGTGTAAAGAGGCCCTTAAGACTTAAGCCCTTTTTAATAACTTTAACGTTTTCATCGACTAACTTTAAACTAAGTTTAAAGAACTAAATGCTTTTAAGTAAGTTAAGTAATACTTTATAGCTTTAAGATAGATATCTTTAGTCTTTAAGTTCTCTACACGCTTTAAACTGGAAATAGTAAAGACTAAACTTAGCTAAGAGGCTTTAGTAATACTATTCTGGAGCGGTTTAAAGGAACACGTTACTAAAGACCTTTATTAAGAAGACTGACTAAACTATTTATAAGAACTAATTAAGATAGTTATTAAAGTTAATAACTAATATTATAATTACCATTATCGGAAGAACTATTAGAAGGAACAGACCCCTTATTAACTAAGTAAACTTAAAAAGGGGAATTAGTTAACTGCAATAAGTTACTACCTTAAGCTGATAGATATTAGTATAGTAAACTGTCAGAACTGACCTAACTGCGATAAACCTTAACAACAGTAATAGTAGAAGTAATCTAAAGACTTATTATAAGTCTAATACTTTAACTGTAATAAGAAAAGATATATAATACAGTAATACTTATCATTAAAGTAAGTTAGTTAAAAACCTGTCTTAAAAGGAGAAAAGTATATTAAGTTTAACTTAGGAGATATCTATATTAGGATAGTAAGTAATAAAAAGGACTACACTTAGATAGATAAGTGTAATTTAAGAGATAAGGGAGAAGAAGAAGAACCTTAAGATGTAGTATATCCAGTCCTTAAAGGTGTTTTAAAAAAGTTAATTACAGAAGTGCAGGTTATAGAAAACTAACTCTAAAGTAGAAACTTAAAACTGTTAAAAGTGTAAGTTATAAAAGACCGACTTTAAAAAGAGATATTCCAGTTAGCTGTTACAGGCTTTAAAAATCTTACCTTATAAACCTAAAAACTAAAGAAATCTAAGAAGGACCCTAACTTAAAAGTTACTAAAATAGTAAAAAGAGTCGAAAAACTAACCCTTTAAGCTACCTAAACGGTAAAGTAAGCTTTAAAAAGTGAAAGAGAGTAAACTGAGAGAATCAAACTGGAAAAACAGAAATTCTTCTTAACAGTACCCCTTAAGACCCTTAAGCACTTTAAGTATACTAAATAGATTAACACCCTTACCTTCTTAAAAGAGGGATAATTTAGATAATTACTCTGTATTAAAGCTGGTATACTTTAAACTAATACCTTAAAGGTTTCTTAAAAAGGTATAAAGTAAGTATATTAATAAAAAGTCTAAAAGCTAAAGGAAAAATATTAAAAGTTAGTAAATAAAATAGAGGACCTGCAGGTCGAAAGCTTTACTGTGATATCAAAGGATAAAGTAATAGAAATTAGGTTATAACTTTATAACAGAGTTCGTTTTACTAATTAGCTTAAATACTGTTTTATTAAAGAAAACTGTTTTATAGAAGAATAAACTAGGTTACTGTTACTTAAGTTTTAGGAAGAGGTTTAAGAAAAGTAACGTACATAGAGGTAAGTGGAAGAAGAGAAAAAACAAAGCGTTACTCCTCCTATTCTATACTTTATAACTGTAGCACTTACAGTTAATATTAACTACCTTAATTATAAAGATATACTGTAGATCGATTACGTGTATAACGACTACACTCTTAACTAGTATTATGGACTTAAAGCCTTTTATAACCACTTCCCTAACACGTAAAGACAGGATTACACTATTATAAGAGTGGAGTTAAAACTAACTTATTACTAAGTTTCTTACTTTCCAATAAAAGAGTTTAATAATAAGTGGAAGGTTACTGTAATTAACTAAGCCTTTATTACGTGTTAATAAAGAGAGGTACTTAATAACTGCTTAATTATAACGTGCTTATTATATCTTAACAGAAAAGCTAAAGAATAGTAAAAGTAAAAAAATTACTAACAGGTCTAAGAGTAAAAAGACATTACTATAATCTAATCTTATAAAGTGTATTATTATCTTATTAAAGACTTTAGAAATATCATACTGTTTAAAATCGATTAGACGCTAAGGTGTAAGAACTTAGGAAAAGTTAATTACTAGGTTTACTAGAACTGCCTGTTTTTCCAGAAGGAGTTAGAAAAAGGTTACAGGCCTTTTAAAAGGGCTAGAAACTAATAGTTCGCTAGTTAGTAAAAACCTTAAGAAGAAGGAGAGGTACTTAAAGGTTAGGCTAGATAAGACCTTAAGGATAAATAGTTATTATAACTTAAATATTAAAAGAGTATAAGTATTATTCCGTTAGTATCGATATAATAGACGGAAAAGGGAGGTTATTTAAGGTAAGAGTAGTAATTAATAATAAGAGTGCTTTTAACCTAATACACCCCTTGCTAGTTAACTAAAGGAAACTCCCTAACGAAGAGTATAAAAAGGCTATTTCTATTTGGAATAGAGAAGGAGGCTTATATTAATATAATAACGGTAAAGTTACTTACTACTCACTACTCCTAATTAAAGTGGATAAGGATAAATAATAAGTAAACTTTAACGTTATATTAGTTACAGGTTACGATATAATATTAAGTCTACCCTAGCTGGAGAAGTATAACCTTATAATTAATTAAAGGAGTAGCTACCTTACTTTCAGCAAGTCCCTTAGCTGTAATTACTATTTAAAGAAAGCTAAAAAGGCTCTAAACCGCTTTAGAGATACACGAAGCACTTAGAAGCACGTTAAACCCTTAAAACTAAGTACAGTTTAAGTTAAGTTTACTAAAACAGTTAAAAGATTAAAAGGTCTACTGCATTACTTAAATAACGATTTAAAAAGTAAAGGAAAGTAAGAAGCTAATTTATAAGTAAGTGAAGAAGTTAACTTATCTAAAGTACCTATTAAATATAAGAAGTTTACTCTGTTTTGAAAGAAGATACTGTAATTACTAGACTACAGACTGTAAGATTACGAAATTAAGCTAAAACTGGGAGCGAAACTCTGTAGCTTCCAGCCTTACTATTTAAACTCCTAACAGGCTAAGGCCTTAAGGGAGTATATTAATAAGAATCTGAAAAATAGGTTTATTGTGGAGTCCTAATCCCTAATAGGATACTTAATACTATTTATCTTAAGGAAAGGAGATAGTAAATTACGTATAGTTATTAATTACTAAACGTTAAATAAAGATACGATTAAAAACTGCTACTTATTATTACTTATTATGGAGATATAAAAGTGGATTATTAAAGTAAATTAGTTCTCCAGCCTTAATTTCCTTATAAGATTTAATTACGTTAGAGTGAAGGAAAAGGATAAGTATAAAACGGCTTTTCAGACTTATAACAGGTATTACCAGTACTGTATTATGCTAATAGGATTAACAAATACCCCTGTAACTTTTTAAAGCCTTATTAACAGTGTTCTCTACCCTTTCCTTAATAAGTTTATCTTTATATATTTAGATAACGTTCTAATTTATTCTGAAACTTTAGAAGAATATTAAAAGTATATGTGATAGGTTCTAATAGCTTTTAAGAAGGTAAAGCTAACAGTAAATTTAGAGAAAAGCTACTTTTACGTTTAAGAACTGAATTATTTAAGGTTTAGAGTAACTTCTGGAAAGCTTAAAATGTAAGTGGAGAAGATAAAGGTAATTAAAAATTAGCTTACTTTAAAGAATTAAAGAGAGTTATAAGCCTTTATTAGCTTTACGAACTTTTATCGCTATTTTATTAAGAACTTTATGAAAGTTATAAGATTACTTTATAAATTTACAGGTAAAGGAAAGCTGTTTAAGTAGACTGAAAGACAGTAAAAGGCATTTAAGGACTTTAAACATGCCTTTATTACAGTATTAGTCTTAGCGCTCTCTGATTTCTTAAAGCCCTTCTAAGTTGAAACAGACTCCTTAGAATTCGTAATTAATAAAGAACTTAACTAAGTCTAGGATAATAGGAAACGTTACTTAATTACCTTCTTATTAAAAGGGATTTATAACTTAACCTTACGATACTTAATCTACAATAAGGAACTGATAGCGATTATTTAGTATTTTACTAAGTAAGTACTGTATCTAAGCGGAACGGAAGAATTAGTTTAGGTCTTTTTAGACTATAATAACTTCTAATACTTCTTAATAAAGGAACTTAACCTACAGTAAATATAGTAAGTAAAATTAATAACCCTATTCCACTTCCAGATTTATTATATTAAAGGAAAAGATAATAAGTAAGCTAATGCTCTTAATTAGAGACAGGATTATAAAGATGTTAACCTAGTTCTAATTCCCGTTATAATATTTAATAAAGCTAAGAACGGTATACTGGAGTATACGTTATAAATATTAGATAACTAGATATTAAAACAGATTATTAATATTTATATAAACTTATAAATAAAGTATAATATCTATTAGTAATAATAAGACTTTTAAGTAAAAAGGTTAAAGGAAGGAAACTGTAAATATAAGTGCCCTTTAAGAGACTTCTCAGGATATATGTAAGATTATAGTAAAGAGTACCTAAAGTATCTAAATTACGATAAAACTGGTTATTAGCTGGAATAGTTATTAGAAGGTGTAGACAGTACGTTTAAATTAGGAGTAAAGCTTTAATATTAAGAGAAACTGTACATTTATAACTTAAATAAACGGAAGGAGTACGTTTAGTAAGTTTATAAGTCTTAACTTAAAGGATATATAAGCTAAGCTAAGACCCTTACGTAAGCTTAGTAAACGTACACCTTCTTAGAAATGAAAAAGCTAGTTAAGGAAGTGGTCGATAACTGTAATATCTGTTACTGAAAGTAGAATTAACGTTATAAGCCTTATAGGCTTCTTGAACCACTCTTTATACTATAAGTGCTATAGAGTTTAATCTCACTTGATTTTATCATTAGGATCTTAAAGTCTAAAGACCCTACTATAAGAGTTACTTATAATTAGATCTTTATAATAATTAATAGATTAATGAAATAAGCTTACTTTCTACTTACCTTAAAGGATATAATAGCGGAGTAACTTGCTTATGTCTTTAAGAAAGAGGTAGTTTTACGACATCTTTAGCTAGATAATATCGTTACGGATTGAGATAAGTTAATCGTGTTAAAGTTTTAGTAAAGATTAATGTAAAGAATAAGTATAAAGAGTAAACTTTCGATAGTATTTTACTTACAGATAGATAGCTAAATAGAGTAAGTTAATTAAATATTTATAACGTATCTTTAAGCTTACGTTAACTTTAAATAAGATAATTAATTTAAGTTATTACTGACAGTATAGATAGCTTATAATATAATATTAGTTAAGTCGATAAGTATATTATTATTCTTTATTAACTACGGTAAGGAGCTTAAGCTCTGTTAAAGCTTACTTACTAGTGCCCCTTAAGTTATAATCTGTATAGATTAGATATAAGAACTGTATAACTACCTGTAAGTTAAACTTAAGTTTATATACGAATAAATAAAGAAGTTTACTGATAAATATTAAACTAAGTAACTAATACTTAAAAAAGGACTTTATTATAAGGGTAAATAAGTTAAGGGATTAACTTTTTAAGAAGGGGATTACGTTTACCTTTTTTCACGAAACCTATATTCGAAGCGGCTTAGTAAGAAGCTTAACTTTAAAAGGTATAAACTATTTTAAGTTAAGAAGAAAGTCGCCACCTTTAATTACAAACTAGACCTACCTATTAGTATAAAGGTGTAGATTAAGGTTTTTTATATCTCACTTTTAAAACTTACCTTAAAGGGAGTTCTTTAAAAAAGAAGATTAAGATCGATACTGATAAAGATAAGTATAACATCGAGAAAGTCGTAAATTTACGAAAAGGGAAAAACACGTTTAAATATCTTATTAAGTGGTTAAACTATAGCTTTAGAAGTAACTTATGGGAGTTAGTTAAAAATCTTAAGTACCTAAACTTAATTACAGAATTCTACTGAAAAAATCTAAACTAATTAAAACTAATAATAAGAATTAAAAATAAGATAAGATTTAATATTTAAATTATTATATTAAAAAGTAAGATTACTATAAGATTTAAAGCTTAAGAAGTGGTAAGAAACTCTTTAATAAGTATAGGAAGATGTTTGTTAAAACCTTTAGTTAAGGTTGTAAAGACTTTAGACCTAATAAGGAAGCTAGGCCTTTAGAGCTTTTAATAAGCTCTATATAAAAATAAGTGCTGTTAAAAAGAAGTTAGTAGAAGAAAAAAAAATAAGAACGATAAAAGACCTTTATAAGACTTATACTTACAGGCCTTTACTAAAAGAAGTTATAAACCTAATTATAAAGTAACTACTTATTATAAAGACCCTACTAAAAAGTTCCCTTAGTTAAAAAACTCTACGTCTTTAAAAGGGGCGTCTAACCTAGCCTCCTTACTCTCTTAAAACTTTAATAACTTTACTTTACAGCTAAACGTTTTCGCAGCCTAGTCTTTAAGGTAAAACCGCTACTTATAAAGGTATATTAAACGTACTAATACTTTTTAAAGCTTAATAGTAACCTTATAAAGCTATTAAGTAGTAAACTTAATTTACAAGTTAAGGTCCTACTTTTTAATAAGAAGGGCTTTTAACTTCGCTTTATTAATACTAAAAACGTCACATTAAGAAGGCTAATGCCTCTTTAAATAGTAATTATAGCTGTTAAACCAGTTTAAAACCCAGTAAATAAGCGGAAGGTTAGCAGACTTATAAAAAGAATAAAGGGATATTTCATTACTAAACGTGTAAATATAAGTTGTGAGGTTTAGATAATAATTAATACTTTTACTCTATTTCCATTTTAAAACCTAAAAGCTAGACACTTATTATATAATAAAGTGGTAAAAGGAGAAGCTTACCTTTTAAGTTCTTTATAGGAAAAGAACGTTAAAGAGGGGGAATCGTGTAATAACCCTATAGGCCGTTACTTAAGCCGGGGCGGCCTAACGAATCCCCTGTAGAAGGAGCAGTGTGGGAAGACGGTGTATACTGTCTAGGCGCACTGGGCTAGGGGTATAAAGACCTGAAGCCCTTACAACTAATAAGGTGCTGCTTACAGCATACTAAGTGCTTACATTACAAGCAGGAGAAACCTTATAAGTAGAACATTTATATGGTGTAAAGTGCTCGCATAATAAGCACTTACGACATTACAAGCAAAGTACGAAATACCTCCCAGTTAATTAATATAGATAGTTATAATTATGCTTATAACTACTGTAAGGGACTCTAGTTCCTCACGTTAATATTCAATTATTTATTTATATCTTACTGTTTAGACTTACCTCTGTGCATTATAGTGATAACGACTTACAGTGACATTAAACCCCCGTCTAAGAGTGCTAGCTTAATAAGCCGTCTTCGGAACGCCCCTTACTTGTTAGCGTCCTGCTATACGTTCTGTCTTAACCCGCGCCAGTCCTCTTAAGGCCTGTGTCGGGTGCAGGTCGTAATATATATAGAGGAAAAAATAAACCTCTTTATAGTGCTTATTTAGAGGAAAAAGTTATTATTTATTATAAAAATCTCTTTATTTTATTTATTATTTAAAGGAAAAATTATTATTATTTATAGTAAAATCTCATATTCAGTCAGCTACCCTCACGGCTATAATACCACGGCTTCCGCTCTTAAAGATAGAAATAATTAATCACCTTTAACACACATTATTTTCCAATGCCTTGACCCCTTTTGCGTCTTAATAATTATTCCATATTAGGCTCCGTTCCATGTTAGGCTCTGTTATATACTAGGTTTTGTTCTATATTAGGAACGTATCTGTTTTTCTACGTCAGTTACATTTATGTCCTTCCGATCGGAGGATTAGTAGTCTGGGAGTCGGCGTTTCAGGCTGACAACAACGTTCTGTGGGTGTGGTTCTCTTTATAATTTCTTTCCTGTTACGCTATCGCACCAGTTCATTACTAAGATACTTAAGTTTTAAAGACCTTATTATAAGAGTTACTTACGATTAGATCTTAGTAGTAATTGATAAATTAATAAAATAAGCTTACTTTTTACTTAATTTAAAGATTATAATATCTAAATAACTTACTTATATCTTTAAGAAAGAGGTAATTTTATAACACTTTTAGTTAGATAATATTATTACGGATTAAAATAAGTTAATTATATTAAAGTTTTAATAAAGGTTAATGAAAAGAATAAGTGTAAAAATTAAGCTTCTAATAACTTTCCACTTACAGATAGATAGTTAAATGGAATAAGTTAATTAGATACTTATAATATATCTTTAAGCTTATGTTAACTTTCAATAAAATAATTAGTTTAAGTTATTACTAACAGTACAGATAGTTAATAATATAACGTTAATTAAATTTACAGGTATATTACCGTTTTTGTAAATTACGGTAAGAAGCTTAAACTCCGTTAGAGGCTGCTAACTAATACCCCTTAAGCTGCAGTCCGTGTAAACCGAATATAAGAACTGTATAACTACTTATAAGCAGAACTTAAGTTTATATATAAATGAATGAAAAGATTTATTAATAAATATTAAACTAAGTAACTAATAGTTAAGGAAAAACTCCATTACGATAGTAAATGAACTTCTTATAAGAGCGACCTAACCTTAAAACAATTACTAAGAGCTAGATAAGATTTTATAAATATTATAATCACTTTATAAGATTGCGTAACCTGTTAGAAGCCATAACGCACTGTATTTAATGTGGTATAAATACTTAATTATGTTACTTATATAATTTATTTAGCTTTCTAGTAAGAGCTAAAGAGTCTTTATTTATCACTATAAACTGTAGCGAGCTAATACCTATAGGTTTACACGTAGCTAAAACTCCCTTTCTTTCTACATTGCTTCTTTTAATAAGAAAAGAATTAAGTGCTAGTATAATAGCTTTTACTTTCTTATGTAAGATTAAAATTATAGATAACAGTAATATAATGTCATTTATATAACATGTATAGCTGTTATAGGGAGCCGTGAGACTGTTATATAAAGCTGATTATATTATTATAATAAGTTATATAGTGAAACCACTGTATAAGACTGTCGTATAAGACCTATATATATAAAGTACATAGTGAGACCGTAGTATGACACTATTACGTGACGGTTATAGAACCCTTATAGTAAGATCATTATATAAGAAAGTTACGCCTATATATATTCTTTTCGCTTACACGCTGACATAACTAAGCTGAACAAATTTACTAACAGAAAAGGACTCCCCTATACCCGTCGACACTATGAAACAGCAGAAGGATCTTGTTTTCAAGGAGCTAAAATTGGTTAATGGCAACACGACCAACCGCGTTTTGGATGATGGGGATTCTGGTAACGAAGATCAATCCCAGGACGATGACAGATAAGTGAAAGTCATCTACCTAACTTCCCATTCCGAAAACCTCGAGAAGGAAGTGATGAAGAAGCTTCGCAAAAGGTTGCCCTGGACCAGCAGTTCAGAGACATGCCAAGTTACGCCGATTATAAGAGCTAAATCGCGAAATGTCTTACAGAGGAGATTGACTATCAACAGCACCGATTTGACAATTAACAGCCTTTTCCGACGAATATTTTCCAGTACACCATTAACAGGCTCACAGCGGATGACCTAGACTCGCTCGACGAGATTCTCTATAAGGCAAAGGTTGTGCTCCAGCTGGTCATAGATGCGGAGATGGCGATCAATTCAAAGGAGGGTCAGCTGTGGCCGAAATGGGGATAAAATCCCCTTCATACAGCTGTATAACTGGACTGCTACATCCTTACACAAAAGCGCAAAGAGCCACGCAAAAATCAGAAAGTACAGCCGGAAATGACTATCGAGATATGTAAACATATGAGAGAACATGTCGGCGAGGCTAAGACAGGCCAGGCCATTGCTAGTCCCAGCTCGGAGGGGAGAAAGGCCAATATCATTCACCTCGCTATCACCAAGCGGTTCTGCGGCATGAAGTATCTTATTGTTCAAGTTGCTCCGAGTGGTCGGCCCACTGCGTTTGGTAAACATGCGACTGTTATACAGTCGATGGAGTCGCTGTGGGAAATGCAACGCGCATACTAGGAGCTAGTATACCACCCTCCAAACCCTACCTAACGATGATATTATCGAACTGTTATGGTGGTTTTGGGCTGTGCCTGGTGGGGATGGAGGCAGACGCCTTGCGATTTTGGGAGTGGAAAGAATTTCTGCAGCGGTAGGCTTTGACGGCTGGGATGGAGTGTTATAGAGGGTGGTTAAGAGGGAGGAGATTTGGAACTTGTTAGAGGGGAGGAAGTAAAGTGGATGTTGCATGGCAGCTCGGCTTTGTCAGTCTCTTACGCGGGGCTAAAATTGCAGGCATTTTTTTGCCGTGTGTTTGCCATCATAGTTCGGTGAGCTTTGGTGAGCCTTGGTGAAGACATAAAGACAGTACCAAAATTCAGAATGAAATAACAGTAAGTTGTGCCTCTTTCTGACAGAACAATTATTAATCAATGCATTTATCCTCCTGTCAAAAGTGTTGTCTTAGGAAACTCTCTGATCCTTGTCAAAGGTATTGTCCTTAGAACAATCGTTGGCAAATTAATTAGCCAGCCGCTTTGTGTTGTCGCGCGGATATATAAAACACTTGCTAAGCCTGCCTACAGATATTTACTCTTTTCGCAGTTATCTAAAAGCTCTGGTAGCCTTAACATCCGCACCTAAACTTTTACAGAGCAGGGATAACTCCACTACTGTCTTAAGGTACCGCTAAGCAAGATATCCCGGAACAGTCTTTTGATAGAGATGGATATTATCACAACCCAAGGTAATAGCCAGGTTAGTTCCAATACTATGGACGCTGTTCAGGGTCTTGATCAGGTTGATTCCAGTCAGTCTCTTTGTCTGGACCAGAATGGTCGGGGTGATTCCCATCAATGTCTTTGTCTGGATGATTCTGATCCTGTTCATCGTCTTTGTCTCTCTGGGCTCACCGTCCTCCCTATTCCCAGCGTGGACAAGATTACGGATATATTTAGACAGGCCGAGAACCACGGTGCTCAACTCGCCACCACCAGCAACCAAGAGACGCTGATCTACCGCAACGCCACTACTGCTCACCTTGACGCCCTGGCTGCCCACATCGACACCACACGCGCTAAAGCCCTTGCCGAGTATCTAGACGCTCTCGGCTCTCCCAACCACAGCGACGACCGTTGGGCCGCTCACCGCAACTACCACAACGCCATTGGCAGAGACGGCACGTACCCCGGCCTCGTCACCTTCTTTGGCAATGACAGCGGTCTTCTCTTCTTCAAGATGTCCTCTATGGTCAGCAGCAGTGCTCAAAACTTCCTACACCGCCGAATTGTTGGTTGGGGCGTGCAGATGGGTCTGGAGCTGGCCTACTGGCCCTATGCGGTACAGACACACAAACAAAAGGATCAGCAAAAGCAAATCGACTGGAGAGTACAACCTTTACCGCTCCGCGGGAGCGGCAACCACTTCCCAACTGTGGTGATTGAACAAGGAAGCAGCCAAATGGGCTTGCGTAAAGAAAAGGACTGGTGGTTTGAAAACTCACCACCGGATCACCCTCAGGGCGATGTTAAGATGGTGGTCCTTATCAAGTTGGATCGTCCAGCAAAGAGCATTACCGTCGAGGTGTGGGATCGTGATAATGTGCAGGTGCAAACCGTCACTATTACGCCGCACCCAGAGGAGTCGCTCAGTACCGAGGTCAGGCCGCCCTGGAGGTTCCCTTTGGAGGGCAGCTGCTGGGTGGTCAAGGGTGGACCTCTGGTCATTCCGTTTGAGTCTGTGTTTTTGCGGCCAAAGAAAACCAAGGAGACCGACCTTGTTATCGACGACCCAACTTTTGTCATGATGGCAAGGCAAGCCTGGCGGAGCGAGCTGCCAGCCGTCTAGACACACAGGCGGGGGCGGTTCGCACTTGCGATGGTGTGCCGAAGGGGGATGCAGGTCATTCCTTTTGAGCGCGTCTTCTTGCAATGGTTTGGGGCGGAACGACGAAGCAATAGAAAATTGATAGCATGAAATAAAACATGTGTGCATTGATCATGGGGAAAACCAAACGTGACATTGTCTGCCGGAGAAAATGTGGCAGAGATAGGCTTCGCTTGACGAACAGAACGGAGATGCTGCATATTGGCCACCTCGAACACAAGCCGTGGGAAAATGGTGGCCGGTCGGGCGGGCCAAGATTGGGATCAGGCCGTCGTCAGGCGACCGTGGCCGTCCAGCGTCGGACACGGGTGGGGCAGAGCTTGCCGCCCGGCGCCGAACAGGGCTTTGTCAGTCTCTCCGCGACAGCTGGTGCTGGTGTGATGGCTTTGTAAACAACGACAGAGCAAGAACGCCAACTCACCTCTACCCACTAAAGTAACCAAGAGTCAGCATAGGCATACTCAGTGACAGAAACGTGGCAAGATTCACTCACCTCCATATTGTTAGCTGAGATGTGGAGATATCGCATCATTGTGGGATCTTTTCTGTCGCACTTCTTCTTGGACAATGTATTTTTACTAGCCTCACTGTAGTCGGCACCCATGGGGAGGATCTCGAGGTACTCAGATGTGTCGGAATGAGCACTCTTCAGGAGAAAAAAAATGGAGGGTGGAAATGGGGCAATTGAAGCCTATGATCTGGCCACCGCTGCTCAGCATCTTCGAAGCCAAATAAAGCTGCGTCTTCGTTGATGGCTTTCGGCGCTCACCGAGTCTTCCTGGTCGCCCGTCAGGCTGGTGATATTCCGGGCCGCCGACCGGAAGCCCTCGAACCCGATGAGGAAACTGGTGCGTCGGTTGGCCGAGAAGCCACCACCGCTGCCAGCATGTGTCTCCCGGGGGAACAGGAGCACCGACTCGGGACGGATGTTCTTGTGCACAAAATCAAAGGTGTGCACGTAGCTGACCGGCAGGGCCAGCTCCTGGGCCAGGCGGACTCGGTCGGCGCAACAGCGAGGCCGCACCGTCCCGCGACAGCAGCAACAGCAGGGCCCGCAAGCTCTGGAGCTGCTTTGCGTCTACACTCTCGGGCGCGTTGAAGACGAGGTCGAAGCCGGCGAGGTCCAGCTTCCGGGCAAGGATAGCCAGGCTGTCGTCGAAAATCCTCCGGATTTCGTCGATCAGGAGCATTTCAACAAGCTGCAGCTGGGCCGACGTGTTCATCTAACATAGCTCGACCATGATGTGTCAGATCCGGACTAGAAGAAGCTTGCTGAGAAGAAAAGGTTGAGAAGAAAGCCTGCCAAAACGGTTGAGACGAAAGCCTACTAAGAAGAGAAGGTTGAGAAGAAAGTCTGCTGAGAGAGAATGTGTGGGGCTGCACAATATAAATTAGACGGTTGTGTCGCTCTCCCAGCACAGCATCACCAGCCTGGCAAAAAAGTCTTTAGTGAGCACAATGTCTGTCTCGGTCCCTTGTGCCGGCCGTAAGAATACCTTGTGGAATGCAATGACCATGGGTGCCCTCGATAAGCCAACAGCTGCTGTCGTGCAGCGAGAAGGGCCTCTGCGGGTGCGGTTTGATCTCAACACTGGCAGTAGGGGATTGGTAGAATGAACGATGCCACTGTTCCACTACCATACGCTTTCTCTTGTACACCTTGATAAAGAAGCACCATCTTGGCATCACCCCTTGGTTGACCAGGAGGCGATATATCAAACCACACGTCTCTGTCCTTGCGGAGCTGCGAGTGTAACTCAGAGTTTCCTGCCTCAATGACCAGAGTAGGGAAATGATTGCCGGCCCAGCGAGGAGGCAGAGGCCGGAAACCACTATCCCCTTGCTTTTTCTTGGTGCCAGGATCCTTAAAGGTTGCTGCGCCAGTGGGGATAATGTTGTCTTTCAAACCCATCTGGCTAAGAATAGAGAAGATCTCGCTGTACAGCAGGATGGGCAGCAGCATCCTGAAAAAGATGTGGCCGATCTCGTCGCCAAAGAAGGTGATGCGGCCGGGATACTCGTCGAGAGCGTCGAGGTGCGCTGTGGTGGTGTTGTAGTATATGAATGCGTTTTGGGTCGAAGTGCCTTGGAGCAGCTGAGCGTATCGTTCTTTGGCGTGTGTGTGGATGGTGGCAATGTCGTCGATATCGGGAATCGGAAGGACGACGAGGAGAGAGAGGTGCTTTTGGAGAGAGAGAGAGGGTGTTTTCCCTCCTAATGCTCCTGATAAGGGCAGCATGATGAAGGCTTGACAGAAAAGGATGGCAGAAATGAGAGATGAGAGCAGGGGAGATGGCTGAGATGAGAACAGGGAAGATAACGAAAGATGAGAGCAACACAGGACTCCTGTCATTTATGACAACGTACCTGCTATGGGCATCGGTGCGGGCTGATGAACAAGGGCCGCATCCGGCGGATGAAAGAAATCTGCTCGCGTCAAAGCATTCTGGGATGCAGCGCTATGGTTGCTCCAGCCGGGAACCGTGTGCCGCGAATGTTGGAGAAAACGGCGTGGTGACTCCATGTTGGCGTCCAACGGCTCCAACGACCGGTGGAGTCGAGGAAATGGAGACAGCAACTGTGGGAGCGATCGGGGGGGTTGAGACGATAGTGATGGGTCAAGCGGCAGTGGAAGCGGTCGAGGAAATGCGAGTTGGGAGATGGGAGTCGCGAGATGGGTCGAGGAGATGGAGTCGAGGAGATGCGAAGGGAGCTTGACGATTTGCATCCAACGATAGCGTCAGATGGTCTGAGTTGTTGGTAACAGAGATACGATGATAGGAGTATGTCGAGGAGATGCGATTGGAGCTCGACGATGGGAGACTGATAGAGTCAGACAGTTGGAGTCAAGTCAATTTGAGTCAAGTCACTTACGTTGCTTGCGAGATGCAAAGTGAGCTCGATGATGGGAGTCTGTCGAGGAGATGGTCGAGGAGATGGAGTCGAGATGCGAGTTGAGGAGATGAAGTCGAGATCCGAGTCGAGAGATGCGAATCGAGAGATGCGAGTCGAGGGAATAGAGTTGAGGAGAATAGTCGAGGAGATGGAGTTAGGGATGCGGATGGGGCTCGGCGATTAGAGTCAAATGAGGAGGTTGGCAGGCAACCGAGGCAATGGAGATGATTGGAGTCAGTAGAAGTAATCGACCGGAGGAAGCGAGGAGTTGGCACGGGTTAAGCCATGGAGATGAACGACGGGAAAGACGGACTCGCGACAGACAAGAGGAAACAGCTAAGCGATGGTGGAAGCGAGGAGCTGACACGGGTTGAGCAATGGAGACGAAAGACGGGAAAAGACGGATTCGCGACAGGGAAGCGAGAATTGCTCATTTGCGCATATCACATTGATTATCACATTGAACTCTCACAATGACAGTCCGACCCCTATTGATCCCAGCTAGCGTCATGAACCGCGACATGGATAAGCAATTAGCTATAACTATACTGCGTGCTGTAAAGCAATATAACTGCATACCCTGCAGCGGCAACTGCGTACCTTATACCTATAAAATATTATTCCATTTCTGGAAGTTCTGAACTAGAAGTCCAGAGGGTTAAAAGTTATGTAAATTTTAATTTAAGGTTTAATATAGCCAAACCTAAGCCCAAATAAGGTTTAAATAAGTCAAGAGTGTTTAGGCTAAAAACAAAGTATAAAACTTATATATAACTTTATTTAATATAAGCTTTTCTTATCTTTTAATTTATAAAAAAGTTTTCGCTATTAAGGTTAACAACACGTTTCTCTTAAAGATAACGGTAATAACGGCTGAAATAAATCTAAATAATAAACCTTATTTAAAGTAAGTTGGAAAAGTGGATCCGGAGAACTAGATATATAAAGAAGAGTCTTCCTGTTTAAAAGTGCCTTCTTCTCATCATTTAGCCGTTATAACAATTCTACTTCAATTCTTTTCATCTTTAGATATTACCTTATCACGTGATTTACCTACCCTATATAACCGTCCGAACTTCTTAATTCGGGAACTTCTTAATTCGGCTTTAATGCCTTTATAGCACTAGTTAGAAGATAAAAGATACCACTGGACGCGCCGTGCTCCTCTCGCTGCCCGCGCTTGACGACAGCGGGATCGATTTCGACACGGCGCTGGCAGCCCGCTGACTCATTACCGGCAACCGGTGGCGCGATGGTTTCTTCTCGTCGGACCGCGGCGGTGCCCCAAGCGTGGCGCGCCCGCACGACGGCATCCTGCGCCAGCCGCATTACTTTTTCACCTCGGCGGCCCGCTTGACCCCCCTTACCCCGTCGTGCCGCGATTCTCGCACTGGCGCTTCCTGCACGGCGACCTGCCCCCTCTATGGCAGCGATGGGCAGCTGATGCGGTGGCGGCCCAGCGCTGTATGCTCTCCAACTACGGCGACGGCCTCGAGATAGCGCACCTGCTCCCGGCGGGCGAGGACGATTGGTGGCTCTCCAACCAGATGCAGCAGTACTCGCCGACACAGCTCTTCTCCAGCGGCCCGATTAACGGACCGGCAAACCTCATAACGTTACGGGCCGATCTCCGCCGCGTCTTCGACGAGAGGCACTTTTGCCTCGTCCCTAAGGTCGGGAGCGGGGGAGACGGCGAGGAGGCGGATACGGGGCACGGAGGAGACGGAGACAGCCAGCCCCGAGATGTGCAGGACCATGTGGAAGAATGCCAGGTCGCGCTCTCCTAGGAAGAGAAGCGCACCGACGTGTGCCGACGATGCTGCCGCGGCTGCCGAGGAACAGCTCTTGCTAGCTGAGGAGTGCCTCGATCTGCTAGATAGCGGTTACTCTGGGACCGATGAGGACGACGACAACGACGACGACGACCTCGGTCCTGCTCCGCGACGAAGCGAGAAGCCTAGGGGGCGGTTGCGGAAGCGGAAGCTCAGCTTGGAGGAGGGCGAGGACGACGACGACGACTGTAAAGACGTCGGCCGGTCTTGTCGACAGAGGAGAAAGATGCTTGATTCTATCTTAAGCTAGCTCCCAAGATGGATAAGGGGTTTTGTCATTATGCGATTACATTACTCGTCGTGGCTCTCTGGCTCTAACAAAGGGCACTCTGTTATTAGAGTGGTGAAGGGTAGCGTTGTATATTCTTCGAATCAGATCGGGACACATTATCGTTCAATTCCATTTTCTAGATCTAGGGTTACCGCCGTAGGCGGCCACCCTACTGAAGGCAAGGGGTGAGGGGTTGGAACTGTGCTATCTCCTTACGTCTCACCGCAGATAAGTCCACGATCGAGGTAAGCCATCGTGATAAGCGATCGAGATACTGGTCAGGGCGCCCGATCCACCAACAACCGCATATCGCATCCCTTGCGTTGTCGATCGGGGTCACCTGTAGCTACCCACACAATAACCCACACAATACCTGCAAGTGCTGTGCTGCGCCAAGGCGGGATGGCTAGGGGCTTCTCTTAGGGCTCAAGGACCCGCCGTCGCAATCCCCACCGTCGACCCGGTACTACCCACCGCCCACGATGCCGCCTGCACAACCACCTGTTTGCTCTGCTCGGCGCCGCTTAACAAGCCCATCAGCCTCGTGACATAAGCACCGCCAAACCCGGCACCCAACAAGACCAGATGCACATAGATCTTCCACCTGGCCGTGTCTCGTGCCAGGGCGCACAGACACGCGGCGCCCGCGACCAGACACGCCTGCACGAGGAGATTGACGCGGTAGTAGCGGCCCGTTTTTTGTTTTTTTTCACGGCGTAGCCCGCCACCGAGGAGCCGACGCAAAAGGCGGCGGCGTACGGGATGAAGCGAACGCCGCTGTCGCGAGTGGAGACGCCGAGGATCTAAAGGTAGATGGGGACGTAGTAGAGGATGGTGGCGGTGGCGGCGCTGGCGAAGAAGAAGGACAGTGTGGACGAGACGATAGTGCGGTCGGTGAGCGAGGTGATGGGGATCAAAGGGTTGGAGGATTTGTACGTGTCCCAGTAGATGCAGAGGATGAAGCTGAGGAGGGCGAGGATGAGCGGGACGATAACACCGGGGTGGGTCCAGGGGGAGATGCTGCTGCCGGAATTGATGCCGAATTGGAAGAGGGTCTGACTCTATCAACTTCGACTCGCCACTGAGTCAGTCCGACCATCGCCGACGTCTTCTAGCGCTCATCATGGCGTAAGTGTTGCCAGAGTTATCACCCCTCAGCATCTGCGAATTCCAAGCTGACTCTGACACTCTGCAGACAAGACCGAACCTGACACAAACGATCCGACCGACACAAGCATTGACCGACACGAGCATCCGACTAGCACGATCGAGACAGCCCTTTTGTTCCTCTTACCTTAATAACTCTCCCGATAAGCGATGCAGCCCCTTTGTTTCCTCCCTCGACACGACACGTCAACAAGATTCATGCTTAACCGGCGAAGTGGTGGCACTTCCGAAACGTAAGCTTCCATAATAATTATGGGAAATAGTAGGAAATGGTGGAAGCTAATCAGTAACAGTTTACTCTTATCACAGCGAATCGACACTCTCCTAGCACTGATGGAAAATCAGGACAGACACTCTCCTCGTCACGGGCAAGTCTCTCCCTGTCCACCGGTAATCGAAGATTTTCCTCGTTACAGGTAAATCACACTCTTCTCTCGCACGAATCGACACTCTCCTCGCCACCGATGGACAATCAGAACAAACGATTAACCGACGTTTACATGGGGTTTCTGAGCCTTCTTTCTTAGCTCCGGCTCGGTGCTATCTAAAACCATTTCCTCCTAAGGAATGTTGCTGGTTCCTGTAACCGGGCAACCGACTTGTGGCGAGCCGGGGAACGAAGCGTGGTACGGTCGAAATTGATGACTATGACGCGCTGGCGCTTCTCGTTCCAGAGCAGGTTCGACGCGCGCAGATTGTTGTGGATGACGCACTGAAACCCGACGTCCTTGATGGAGCGGCTCTCGTGCGCATCCTAGTTGCGCGGGCTGGCATTTTCTGGTCCCTAGCCAGAACTCTGGCAGTATCTTGTTAGAAATGCTACACGTTAGAATCTTTAGAAGAAAATGGGGTTGCAGACCTTTCTATTCTAGAATTCAGCCTTTGTCACCGTGGTGGCTCAGGCTCGTTACTGTGGTGTGAGGGTAAGTAAAAGGCCCTAAGCCAGGTAGATATAGGCCTGGCACGGACTAATTTTCCACCCCACCCTAAGTAGTCAGTGACATCTAAATGTGACCAAGTCGTTAAAATTCAACCTCGCATTGCAAAACCACTAAAATATAGTAAAATATTAATACTTTGTATGCATTCCGTTGGTCTCGATGACGGCCTTGCACCTCTCTGGCATTGAAGCCAACAGTTCGGCCAGGTAAGATTCAGGCAACGCATCCCAGGCCTCCCGAACGTACCTCCTAAGTTTATTATACGAAGGATTCTCTTCCAGCCCCCATCTAACCTCGATATAATCCTTCATCCAATTCTAACAGCTCTCAATAGGGTTTAGATCTGGAGAAAATGCAGGCCAGGACACAACTTCGATCCCTCGGGCCTGTAATTCGTCCATTGTGTCCGCTGCTGCATGGCCAGGGGCTCATTGTACGCAGTATTTAGCGGTTGGAAGCCCTCGGCTTCCAACGATTGAAGCAATTAAAGCACTCGGTTTTTATGACAGAGCCTTCGATCCACAGCGTACAACACATGGATCCTTCCTCGGCATCAAAATAACGCGAGAACCCGACTGGCGGGTAAGTTCGCATCCCGAGGTGATAGCCTTGAAATAGCCACTGACAAGAACAGCGGAGAGACAGGCGCGGCAGAGAGCTGAGTGTCTGTCTGAACGCTAGACAGTGGGGCGGTGTGCAGGCAACAGGACTTGGAGATTTATCGGTAGCGGATGTCTTTTCTTCTATACACCTTGACAAGGCATTGTGTTTCATTTTCTTCTCAGTTTGTACTATGATCTGATTGGGATGTATGAGTGAGGGGAAATGTATGAGGGCGCCAGCCCCTGTGC
>Ga0247760_1001425_pt1 | contig 22303 bp, 21 predicted proteins | sample UWRJL171409R4_FD_179936 | JGI IMG/M metagenome (GOLD analysis project Ga0247760, IMG submission 179936) | Plant litter microbial communities from Arlington Agricultural Research Station in Wisconsin, United States - UWRJ-L171-409R-4 | ecosystem: Environmental > Terrestrial > Plant litter >... | reverse complement strand
CCGCAGCCCCAAAGACTCCCCCCTCCCACTCACCCCCTCCCCAGGAGCAATCAACCTCAATCCCGGCTCCCGCTCCCCCTCCTCCTCACCCATCTCCTCACCCACCTCCTCCACCGCAATCCCCCCCTCTGATCCCTCCCTCTTCCCCTCCCACCCAGCCGAATCCCTGAAAGTCCCCCTCCCGAAGGCAATCACCCTCCTCTCCCGCGCCATCAAATCCACCCGCGACGCTGAGTCCCTGCACGCCTACGACGTCGGCGTCTGCGCGGCGCTGAAGTCGATGGAGCTGCACTGGACGACGCTCTCGAACCAGCGGCATGTCAGTAACGGCGAGAAGCGAATCTTCCGGCGGGAAGCGGAACGGCTAAGGCAACTGCTGGGGGATGCGGAGCGGGAGACGGTGGGATGTGAGGAGAGGGTGGCGAGACGGCAGGAGAGGGAGGGGAGCACTTGGGTGGTGCTGAGGGGTGCTGCTGGTTGTGGGGGGGAGGAAGATGAGGAGGAGGGCTTGGGCTTAGGCTTGGGCTTGGGCTTGGGTCTGGGCTTGAAGGGTGGAGTTACGGGTGAGGGTGAGGGAAGGGGAGATATGGATCGGCTGGCGGAGAGTATTAGCCAGTTGAGTCTGGGGGAGCCGTTGGAGGTGGTCGGGGGGGTTATGATGCGGAGATTGGTGAGGGAGAAGGAGAAAGAGGGGGTTACTGTGCTGGAGGAGGAGAAGGGGTCGGGCGAGAGTGTTGGGAACTTTACGGCGGGGGCAGATGGGGAGGTGGTTTTTGCCGGTGGGGTGTTTGGGGGGCGTGAGCGGTAGTGAGTGAGCGTGCTCGTGATGGTGATGGCTATCTGGTGTGAGTGCATGTCGTGATGGGTTGATATGAGGGGATTCTTGGTGAAAATGGTGGGGCTTTAGGCTGTAGATATGCAGTGACTGGATGTTTACATGCAGGATGTCTTGCTGGGTTTGTGATTGCCCTGGATCTGGAAAAGTTTAGAGAATCATTATGGGAATGTCTGAATTGTGCTTGATTGGAGTAATGAGATATCGGCATGATGTGATCGCCCTAATCGATTTTGGATGTAAATAATCGTCTTTGTCCATTGTGCCGTTGTGCCGGGCTCGGTTAGCTCGGTGTCGTCGCCGTCTTGATGTGGCATCTCCGCGCCTTGATCACCCTTGCCAATTCTGAAAATAAGGTACCCAGGTATCAATCGCTTTTTGAACTTGAACGACAAACATGAAAGTTTCTCCGTTTCAGGTCCAGGAGAATGAGGACGACGGACGTGTGCATGCTGAATCCAGGTCCGGACGAGCTGGGGTGGTGCCGGTAACGCCGTCAATTTCTTGGGGCACAACGACGACGAGCACAATCAAGTGTTAGCTTTTCAAAGGGAGGCAAATTTGAATTTGAAAGCAATGCACCTTATTCGACTACTGGTAAGTAACTAGGTACCTACCTAAGCGATCTGAGAAACGTCGAGTGGGAGGAAGAAGTCAACCGCTAGATGAAGTGGTTCAAAATATCAGCCAACAATCATCAAACTTGTAAAGCAATTCATCACGCCACTTATCAGACAGTCCCTAGATAGGCCAATTTACAAGATCATCAGCGGATCTAATGTCACAATTTGTTCTTTTCCACTCTTCCAAGTTATCTAACAATGTCATTATGCATCCCCAAGCCTACTACCTGCTCGAATTTCATGTCCCAAACTGCTAGTATCAACCAACACTATCAGGAGTCAAACGGCAACTCAACAACACTCAGATGATCCTCCTTACGTGGACTCTGGCTTATCGGGGCCTCACGCGCTTTAGACCACGCCAACACATCCTCGGGGTCGGCACTGATGCCACGTGTTGAAGTCTGGATATGCGATAGGATTGCCTTGCACCCAGCGGAAAGTAATCAGTCCCATGTCTGGGTTGCAGGTGATTATCTGGCGGATGATCTCAATGCAGTGGTTTGGGTGGGTGTTAGTATTCCAGCCGGGTTGTTTTTATGTGATGATGGATGTGTTAGAGGGGCTGTAGGACGAACCAAGATGGTGTCTGATGGGTGGAAATTTCCCTTTTCAAAGTAGTAGTCGCGGTAGACTGCTTTGCGGAGCACCCGCCCTTGATTCCGTTGGGGTATCCGTCCGAGGCATTCCGTGATAGCGACACGTTTCGCATGCTCAGAGTCGTCCACCGCATCGGGAAGCCCACGCCGGCCTTCGCCACCTGGAAGGACTATGAGGCGTGGGATGGGGAATCGCAAAATGAGAAGCTTAATCCTCTCCATGCTCAAAGTCTATTGATGCTTTTAAGTGGGGCAATGTGTTGGAATTGGCCGTGTAACCGCTGCCCGGCCTTGAGGCGCCGCTTGATCTTTAGCCCGCCCAAGAGACTGATAAGCCCAATAGATACGAACTCGGGAACTGGGCCCGTCACCAAGGGTTTTGGCGCTCGAATCGGGCTCCGCGTTGCTGTGAAGAAGGACCGCTGCTGCCTCAGCACGAGCCGCGGCCAACAAAGGACCAACGAGGGAAAACCCGGAGGGAAGCAAAGGCCCCCCTCCACATAGTACCGTTTCGTACGCCGTGTCGTTGCATGCAGCAACCCCCTCGGGACCCCGCTACCAACTCGGCTGCGAGCCCCTCTCTGCTTGTAGACGGAGAAAAAACCGGGGTGCTTTGGCCGTCGATGCTGAGCCCTATCGACTCGACTTTTTCGTAGAGCGCCGAGAAGTCCTGTTTCCATGATTATAATGTAATCTCGGAAGATACCAACCAGTGATGTAACATCCCAGAATATACCAGTATATGTATGCCTGGGATGATACATACTATCTCTATATAAAGCAATGTCCCAGTTTTGGAGCCAAGATACTCTATACCATTCTATAGATTAAACTAGGATGGCATATACCATCCCACACCATATTATTATATCACAGATAGTCTTAAATTTGGGTTATACTTTCTTGCTGGCCAGAATTTAAGCTAGCTCAGGGAAAGCTCAGGACAAATCAGCCACAGCTCAGGACTACGAACTAAAAAGCAACTTCCGTGTGCCCAGATTCGTCGCAGACAACCAGGCTGTTTTGTGAGACGAATCTAGGCCAAAGACGGAGCAGCGCGAGGAGAGGGAGGAGGTGTGGAAGAAATATCGGGATCCGGCGACGGGGAGGAGGGGTTTCTTGATTGGCAAGAGGAATCTTGTTTGTCGGCCGGATGAGAAGGTGATGGAGGATTAGTATGGGATGGTGAGGGTTGTGAAGAAGACGGCTGGGGTGGAGAGGAAGCGGAGAGAGCATGCAAGGCTGCGAGGTATGCGTGATGAATTGCCGGTGTGGCAAGAAACGCTTGATTAAAACCTAACCAAAGGTACCGGTGAAACGGAGAGAAATCGCCGCGCCTCCTAATTGGCCAATACTTGAGGTGATGATGTCCCATTCCACCTCATGTGGTGGACTACGAAAGAAGGCGGCAGGGCTACTGGCGCACCGGTCCGACTCGATGAATTCCCGAACTGTGTAGTGTGCAAATGTGGCGTAGCGTCTTGAGGAAGAAGAGTCATCACGGAAAGTCACCAGACAGTCACAGATTTCTTCCAGTAACCGGGGAGTGTATAGATGGTCGGCTGTGGGAGAGGGTCCACATTCATTAAACGCCATGTATGTCGAGATGACGCCGGAATCCGTGATTTCCGACACGTGGATGCTTTTCGTCGCGTTGTGGAAAGAGATCATCCGGAGCGTATGTCGAAGGAGTCGCCAATCAGCTTTGTGAATATTGGTATGAGAGAAGATCCGAATGTAGGTGTCGTCAAGTGTTTCTGGAAGATCCCTAAGAGCTGCTCTAATGCTGCCGATGTCATTGATGCGCCGCAGAATATCCAATTGGCAAACTGCCCATCGAAACATGCCTTTCGCGCCAACTGCCAATGCACTTTGTACTTCATCGCACAACCAGGGCGGCCATCCGCGAAACTTGGGACTTGCGCGAACTTTTTGGGCGACATAGTGTCCGATATCTGCCGCAACTCGGGGATCTGACATCAGCAACGGCTGCGAGATCTTCGACATGGCTGTCTTGATGTCGATGTAGGAGCGGCTAGTGACCAGAAGTTGAATCCGGTCAAACCTTGCCTCGGTGGAGATGCTCGTCAAAACATGGAGCAGAATTTCTCGTGGCTGACTCTCGTCACGGCATCGAGAGTAATAAAGACTGTTTCAAAGAAACTGAGGACTTCTTCGAGACAGGTAAGAAATTGTTCCAGGCTGGGTTGCCTGTCATTTTTGAAGATCTCAAAGACCCGGGTTGGGACGTCTCCTGCTTTTCGACAGAGCTGAGCAACCACCCAACGTAGAAAAGGCGCTGCTTCGTCATGGTTTCTTGTGTGGGAGCAGTAATAGTATACGGATGCAACTTGTGCCCTTTCCTCAAGTTTGGCGGTTTCCTGGGTGAGATGGGCAGCCAGAACGGTTTTCCCAGCTCCTGGGATGCCGTGGAGCCAGACACCTGAAATGCTTTTCATACAATGTTGCCCATTTGTCTGCGCAAAACCCAATCGCCCATGCCACTTTCAAAGGATGCACGTGCGACGTTGTGGTCTGGCGAGGGGTCAGGCTGGTTCTTAGTAAACCATTCGCAAATTGCAAGTTGCTCGGCGTCTATGGTGGTTTTCTGTTAATAACCCGAATCCGAGAAGCGTCAAGAAGTAACATACAGGCCAGTTTCTGGGCCACTTCTTTCAAGTTGTACCTCACGGTTTTGGTGTCCTGCCTATCAATAGAATTAGTACCGCAGAGGACAACCAAGCCTGAGGGCACAGAACCTACAATATCTCCGCACAAAGTACAGTTGATATGGTGGATTTGTACTGTGCAATGTCGCTCAACAACATTCTGGCTCTATCTCTCTTGAATGGTCAAGCTAAGGCGGCAAAGACAGACTCGGTCTTCCGCCTTTTTGCTGTTCTTGAAGCATCCGGTAGCATCCTAGGTGAGACGAGTTTCTCCAGCTTGGAGATGGACTGAAGGCATCCTGCAACAGGCCCACCTGGTGCTCTCAGTTTTTTCAAAAAGTCTGACGCGCCGAGATCGTGCTTTTCAATGAATTCTAGATTTTGGAAAGCGGTCTTAAGGCTTGAGGATTCGACGAGGATGAGTCGTAGGTCGCTGGGGTAGTTGCCGACGGTCTCTATGAAGAACCTGCAGATCTTTTCGATGCGGTCTGCGGCCTGGATGACGGCGATGATGCTCGCACAAAGCGCCAGAGCTTCGGCCATGTCAGAAGTTTGCCGTCGTGGGGCTAGGCACAGCTATTGAGGGGGTAGCATGACCGTAATATGCTTCCAATGTTGGGTGTTGCGCTCTGTTCAATGCGCTCCAGTTGCGCAGAGGCTGCCTCGTCATGGCTGCCCAACTGTGGCTGAGCCAGATGCCCACCTGAGGGGCATCTGCATCACGTGAGTGCTGGAATACGTCTGGGCAGCCATGCTGCAGTGTCTTCGGTGCGCTGCCCACGAACGAAACTCGTCACCTCACCAGCAACCGATGCCAACAATCACCCCTTTGCAAAGGTTGCCGCGCCCACACCAAACTCCGATTTCATCTCGTTTCCTCATTGCCTTTTTGCATCGATAAGATATGAGCAATCACATCCCGACAAGCGTGCACCCTGGCAACGAAAGATGGGTCGATCGGATCCGCGAGCAGGCGCGCCGTGCCGGCATCCTGCGGGGACTGAAAACTGTCCGCGGTGACATTAAGCTAAATAAAAAGGAGCTCGAGCACACGTGGCTCCAGTGCGGTATGTCAAACTACCTCACAAAAACCAGTTATTTAACCATCATGGTCGTTCCGGGCGTCCCCCGAAGACGCACTCCTCGGGGATGATGCCTTCTGCATGGAGAGTGGAGCCTTTGGCTGATGTTTCCTACCAGGTCCCTTTGGCCACGACACCGAAAAGCCTCACAACCAGGATGAAGCCAAGTGGAGGAGATGTCAGATGCAGTTGCATCGCAACTCAACCCGACCAACCCGCGTACTTGGCGAGAAGTACGGCGCGCTCTTGGCCGAGAAGTCGAGACTGGACGGCATTCACGCCAAACTCTGCCTTGATGAGGCTACCTTGGACCGGGAGGTGGGTATGCTCGACCTACCCAACGAACTGCTCATCCAAATCTTTGAGTTCGTGGAGAGCGTCTTTGACCCATACGCCAGCAGAGCTATCACAAAGTACAACATGGACATCGCAAATATCCAGAAGGTCTGTCGCCGCTTTCGTCAATGCAGTTCAACATTGCTCTTTCGAACCATTACGGTTGCCTGCGAGGACTCCTCTATTTCACATTTGGAGACCATCTCAAACCATCCAATATTTAGAGCCGACGTGCGCACGGTCCGGGTCCGGCCTCGCTTCCGGGACGCAACGCGTGCCGAGAGGCTTGGAATTGAACACGCCATCCTCAAGGTTGGAAGCGCAATCAGATATTACCGTAATCATAATCTCATGCACCAACCTCAAAGCTTGAGCGGGGTCGATGACACAATAGCCGAGATAGCGAGGGAACGTTTCGCCACAGCACAAAGCTCTATGGAGCACTGGAGATCCTCTCACAATACAACGGCCACCGGGATCCCAGTCACCTCCGGCCGTATCTCGGCAGCCTTGGGAAACGAGAAATTCGGATGTCTTATACTGGAGGTGTACGGCGAGTACAAGAAAGTCTTTGAGCCGGATCAGGTGGCGACGGTAGCCAGCGACAGGATTAGGGCGGCATTAGAGAAAATTCCCGCGGCTGCATTGGAGGTGGACGACATGGGGAAAAGAGTCAAGCTTCCGGCTTTTAACCTCAAGCTTGCGGCTTCAGTCAAGGGTGGGCCTGCATATTTGTCTGACATATCTCTGTATATGGGCCAGATATTCTCCATCCCTACGATCCGCCGTGTGAATATTCGCGAAGAGGCCAAGTCGCTTTTGTTTGCTGTTGGAGAGTTTGTCTGTTAACTGGGACTTTAGACTATGGCTGAGCGTAATTTCTCGGATGATTTTGTTAGCGGAATGATAGGAGTATGGTGTAGGAAGAGCGTACCAAGGTCAGCATAGCATGCCAGCATGTTCATATCACAGCTTTTAAATTATTGTTAAGAAATTCAGCGGATTAAATCACGTAGCGTCAACCATCTTGTACAACTGTGTAAAGAATACCTTGTTGATGAATGCATGTCATGTCTTGAGATATCAGGCCACATCCTCTCCTTAGGGCCTTAATGAGTTTACTATGGGTGATTAAAATGGTCGCAAGGCCGATCTCGGCGGAACCACGATCTCAGTCGCCGATGCATCCTATTTGTGTTCACCCGCACAGAGAAGTCAAGGAACCGTGACTTATCATGATGGGCCTGTTTGGTAACTACGTCAACTAATATCTTGAGGAATAGGGCTATGCCATCACAGTAAGGAAGATAGCCATATACGCATACGCCCTGGCTGATGCAACTCCCCCAAACGCCAGCAGGTCAGATACTCGTCCGAAAATCATGAGTCCTCATCCACGTTATAACACATCCACTCCAAGTTCTTCACGAATTCGCCCTCCTCACCCCGCCATGTTCGACCCTTCAGATGCCTCAGACAGAGCTTCTTCCCTTCTTCAGGATAGTACAGCCAACACGCCCACTTCCTCCACTGTCCATCCTTCATCTCCGTCCGCGCCCGGTGGCCCGATATGTCCTCGATGAAGCCTCCTCGCGGCATAGCCAGCCGGTTCGGGAATATCCGCGCGACGTAATGCTCCGTCTCCGCCAGATGCGGCTTGTCGTGCCAGAAGAAGAGCGGCGTCAGGGGGATCTTGACTCTCGGCGCGGCATCATCAACCCCTGATAACCTCGACACCGGCGGAGAGAAATTCTGCTTGTGCAGGTTCGTAATCGCCCGCAGAGCAGGGAAATTCACAACGTGGTCCGACGTGTGGTAGTTGAGCATCCGTACCGACGGAACACACACATATTTGATCGGAACTGTGACCACCTGCCGGGAATCCGCGTCCGGGCTGGGATCCACACCCTCAAACTGTTTCTGCTGCATCATGAGATCAAGCAGCGGGCCTACCGGAACGTCCGACACAAGCGTCCAGTCGTGCTGCTGCACCCACACGTACGGCGTCTCGGTCAGCCGCAGCGCCGAACGTACCGCCAGGCCGAATCCGATCCTCTGCATGGGCTCGATGAAGGTAATCCGGCCGTCCTGAGACCTGGTGATCGTCAACGGCACCGAGTTGACCCGCTGCGCACACCTGTCGTCGAGTCCATACTCGGCCTCGGCATAGCTGACAACCAGCGGCACCTCCGGGACAGCACCCTCACAGGCCTCCTCTTCATCACCCACAGAATTCCCGGAAAAATGCTCGAGTATGAGCTGCTTGGCATTCTCCTTGTACTGTGCGAAGCACTCGGCGCCCTCGGCCGTCACACAGCCCCTCTTGAGGCGGGCGACGCTGCCGATGCGATCGAATGTGTCGAGCACGAGGACCACGCGGCAGGCGTTGAGCGTGGGGCAGTGGCGTCTGAAAGACTGCAAGATGCCGGAAATAAGATCGGTAGAGGGCGCTGAAGGCGTGGGTGACGTGGTGATGATGAGCGTCAGCAGGTCTGAGTAAGTGACTGCTGGCGGCGGCGGTGAAGTCGGCGGGGCGGACGCCATCTTCGCCGAACGAGGGCAGCTTTGGCGATCACCTGCGCGAAAAACAACAAAAGTACCGAAATCCCGTTGCTGACGAGTCCATACAAGCAGGTTGTGGCGCGGCGCGGCTGCGGGTGGATGCACTGCGAAGTCGAGGGGTCGTAAATCCGGTACCGGTGAATTGATTTTGGGAAGAGAATTCTGAGTTCCGCGCTGATGGGTCGAAAAGTGGGGCTATTTGTGAAATGCTGTGCTTGAAACGCCCAATTTCCAAAAGACTCCAAATGCTATCGTTCCGATTGAGAGTTACCGAGACTTGAGTCTCAGCACCATTCCTATGGGGTTGCCTCCGCGAGACGTCGAAAGCCCAAAAAATTAGCTCAACGGTGGCATTGCACCACAGTGCGTGTTTTGCAGCGAACACTTCCATACTGTGAGGTAATGCCATGGTACCGCTGCAACGGCTGAGATCAACAAGGTATCATTCTACTATCGATACAACTCCGCTTTCCTGTTACATTGAGCTTGGTCCGGATATTCAACTCAAAACCTCCAAACGCCCTATCGAATACCTGCAGTTCGCTACCATCCAATTCAATCACCACGCATCCAAAGCCATCCCGGAGTGCCCCACAATCCTCTTCCGCCTGTCTCGCCAGGAAATGCTTCCTCCGATACCCTAAAACGCCCGTCCTTCGTCCAGCTTCCTCCTCGGTACTCCAGGCTGTGCGAACTTGGACGTCCTCCAGCGGCGCCACTCGCCCCAAACAGCCGACAGCATCCAGAGCACCCACATGATGACCGCGACAGCAATGTATGCCGTCTTGAGCTTGTTCGACGCGCCGGCCATCCAGAGTCCAAGGCCGCCGTTGGCAATGCCCAGGGTGATGAAGATGCGGCCGTTGAAGAGATGCAGGTAGGACCAGATCTGCCTGCCGCCGACCTTCTTGTATTTGGCGTGATGAATAACGCCGAGGATGGGCTGGAAAAACAAAGCCACCAAAACCACGATGCCGATGATGGGGTGATAGCTCGTGTTGGGATTCGTCAACTGCGATTCAAATTAGCTTCGGTACTTCCTCCTGGACCCTCATAGATAGACCTACCAAATTACCGCCGCCAAACGGAATCTGCACCGTCTTGACAAGATAGATGCCCATTCCAACGGACGCAATGTACACAGTGTACGCGACCATCTGCGCCAGGCCGTGGATCCAGATCGCAAACCGGCCGGGGATGACGCGCATGAAGATAGACCCCAGCGGGAAGAGAACGACCATGGCCAGCGCACCAAGGATGCCATGGATGGCGCGCGCTCTCGTAGCAGCGTCGATGTCGAACCCAGCTCCATTCCCGAAGTCGCCGAAGTTGCCATTCCCAAAACCCGAGTTGCCCGATGAGCTGGGCCTCCCTCCTCCATTGCTGCCCCCGTACCCGCCATACTGCGCTTCCGCGACGGAGGCTAGATTGACTCGTTAGCTTTTGCCTCCCAAAAAAATTGCTTCAATCAGACCTACCAAACAGAATGGCAGCTGCTGCTGCAGTTGCTGCGCGGTGTTGTGAACCCATGCTGTCTCAGACGCAAAACGCAATCACACACACATGCAAATCGGAAAGAGCAGAGAGAAAAAGAGAAAAAGCCAAGCTTTGGGTCCGCGATCCCGGGAGGACCAGGGGGGTTTTAATCGTGGGAGATGCGTGGCCGTGAAAGGAGCCGCAGCAGGGGGGCCGCACGCCGACGACCAATGATCTCATTGCATTGTCTTGGTGCTGCGCATCGCGGCTTTCGGACCCGCGATGGGGGAGCATTCAGCTGTGGCTTCGACCGTTTTGGGACGAACCAGTTATCGTTTCTTGTCGCCCAGGGCGGTGGTGCCTCGAGCCGACGTCAGATCAGCACGATCCGCCGATAATCGACGCGTGCGCTTGCGGCGGCCCTGAGTTTAATGCCGGCCCATGAAACGTTGTCAGGTTGTCGATGAAGGGGGATTGCGCGGCCTGATGCACCTGCCCGGCAACGGTTGGACGCTGCAGGGGTGTCGCGCTATTTCAGGGCCGTTGGGTCGGAGCGGTTTGGTGCCGGCGCGCCGACGTGCGGCTACCGCAGATCATCAGCCCCTCGGGACCGACGGTCTGACCTGCGCCCGCGCCCCTCCTCGTGTCGCATCATTGAAAACCACGACAGTCCCATCTGGGGCCGTCAGCTGGCTCTTGGACAGAGGTTCATCTGATCATAAGTGAGTGTAACTCGCTCGCAGGTTTTGTTGCAGTCGTATGCGAATGCCTGGCCAAAAAAGGGCCAGCTGGCGCTTTCTTGCTCTCAAAGGTAAAGGAGACATGATAGATTGCTGTCTAGTTATCGCGAGTGTTCGTCAAACCATCATTGATTACTGGCATTCTTGATACCAAGCAGTCTGATGGCGAATGCTTTGTGAGCCTAACTTGTTTGCTGAAGCGTGTTGGATCGGGCCGAATTAGTTCGTCATCAAACACAAGCCCCTTTCAAGTGAAGCGGTCCAAAAAATATTGATCTTAATTTCCAAAAAATGTAGATATAACGCAGAATGCTTGAATATGTGGCTGATAAACGACACCGTATTGACAAACACATCCCCTGGACCTCGGCGAATGCTTCTGGCGTCCGTATGGGCTCAAAACCCGGTACCGGTTGTTTACTGGTATTCACCTGTCAGCATCGCATTTCCCGGAGCTAGAGCTCGAGTCTTATTGTTGTTGACAAGGGGATAATAAAAGCGGGATATCCGCCGTGACCCAACCACCGGGGATTGGCACTGGATGCAACACGGCTTCCTCCTCCGATGTGATTGATGCCACAACTTTACATTCCATGCAATTCACAAGCTTCCGCATTACTTCATCCGGAGCATCCACGAAGTTCTCAATGTACTGGAACAGCGTGTAGGTTTCCCCGGCCCTGTCGCAGTACAGGTACGTCGTATCCGTGTTCGAGTCCAGAGAAACATTAAGCGCCGCTGCCATGGCTTCGGTCACCTCTGGCCCGTTATCCAGTGCAAGATGAAGAGGCGTCTTCCGCACGAGTTTCCAGCTCGCGTCTGTGTGAGGGGCGAGCAATCGCATCGTCTCGTTGAGTCTTTCCTCCCAGTCCGACCCTTCGTTTGCAATCTTGCACCAAGGGAACGGCCTCGCAGAGCACGCAACAGCAAGAGGCACCATGAATCCAAAGGACTCTGTTGCGCAGTTGGGATCGTGACCGCCCTTCTCTACGAGCCACTGCACAAACTTTGGCAGGGCTAAAAGAGCGGCTAGGTGTAGGGTGCCGTCATCAGGCGTCTCCCCGCCGCCCAGAATACGGTAGGCCTCGAAGTTGCCGAGGAACAGAGATGCTTCGATTGGGGAAATCTCATCCTCCTCGCCGAACAGAGCACCGAACTCTTCAGTAGATTCATGGTCGGAGCCCAATGCAAGCTTCATAAAGGTAGATCCGGATATCGTACGGTTCAACACGTCCGGACCGCCGAGCCTCAGAACATGCTTGAGAAGATGGGTTCTGGACTGGTCGACTAAGCAGCCAAATACTGCAGAGAGATTGGTCTTCGGCGCCGAATACTGTACGGACTCTGGTTCTCGTTAGTTCGCACTGTTCACGCCCGGCCAGCTGCAATGGAGGTGATGACAAACTGACCTGGACTCCCCCGTCCGAGCAAACACTCGATAATGATGTTGTCGACCTGGGGCTCTGAGAACATCGCCCATAGCAGAGCGTTGCATGCTTCGGCTGGCCATTCCTTACGGAGGGATATTTCCATCTCGTTAGAATCCGGGACTCCGTAGTCTAGGAGAATCCCCGGAAGCTCGGAATTCGAAGGAAACGTCTGCAGGCATTGAAACAACAGGGGTTTACCGTCCGGATTGGGTGTCTTTCCAAATGTTCGTCTTTCCCTAGGCGTTGCGACCACAAATTCTCGTATCCATAGCGTTGCAAGTGCTGCCGAAAATTGAAAATGAGGGATTAGCCTCCGAAATACAATCTCTGGATCTGCATATTGGCATAGAGCCGAGAAAACCTTCACATAGGAGACATCACATGCGAGTAAAAAGCACTTGGCGTTGTTGCTGTTTGGATTTGCGCCAGAATGGAGGAGTAGGCGAATGGTCTCGGTCACTTTGCCTCGCGACTGTTTGATGGAATGCACCAGCGCGGCGTAGAGCTGCGGTGGGGTGATGTGCCATTGAGATGGAAGCAAGCGGGAATAAGCCTCGTAGGTGTTTTTCTCGCTGAGAGCTTTCGCTTTTCTCACTGACTGAAATGCGAGATTGGCTGTTGCGTCGTCGGTGATGAATTGGCAGAGCAGCCTAAAAGCGTCGAGATCAGCTGACCCGAGGGCAATCCCGAACGCTGCCGCGTTGCGATGTCCAACCGCGGCGCCGTGGGCGAGAAGCAGTTTGGAAATTTCCGATTTTGGGGGGCTGCCACTGCTCCCGAAAGAATCGATAAAAGCTTCGGAAATCTCATAGACCGTGACTCCCGGGCCGTTGTCTAAGAGAGCGCTGTAAGCCCAGTACCTTCGGTTATCATCCAGCTCCAAGCCTCTGGCCCAATGAAAGATCTCTGTCGCAATGGCAAGGTCAACGATGCTGCTTGCTAGTATTTCAAAGACTTCCTTCGAACATGACTGCAATGCTGCTCGAAGAAGGCCGGGGCTAGCCTTTGCGCCGTGTACAATAAGCAGTTGTGTGAGTTCGGTATGGCAGGGATTGGCCAGAACGGTGCTATGGAGGGTTTTTGACATCCAAGAGGCTGGAATCTCAAGATTGGTATTCAGAAGGCGGCATAATATGCCATGTCTCTTGTCAGGCGACATGACAGCTGTGATCGTTTCGGCCAATGCGCTTACCACAGTGCTGAGGCATGCATCGGCCGATAACAGCGCATCCAAAACTTCAATAGATCCCGCGGTGGACGCCATTCGAACGGGCATTCCTTGATTGAAATCGACGGATGCCTGGTGACTAAGTAGTAATAGCAAACCGGTAGAGTCGCCATCCAATGCCGCTTTTGTCTCTTGCGTGAGGGCCTGGGATTGTCCGATTTCGTAATCTTCAAGCGGGGAAGCTCTGATGAGGAGGAGAGACATAAGCTCCACCTGCAGCACTCGAGACTCAACTTGTCTCGCTTCTTTGAATGCGGCACTCATGGCTTTATTGCAGAGGCCAGGCACATTGTAGAGGATGTCGGCTAAGAGGTTGAAGTCCGTCGCCCTTATAGCCCAGGGGAGAAGGCACTCGCTCCATTCGTGGATGTAAAGGCCGTGATGGACGACACGCAAAATGATCTCGGAGAGGTTCTGATGGTTTATGAAATGGTTGACATCCCATGCAAAACGGCCCCTGGTGCCCGCAGACGTGGCAGCAGATCGGAGAATGCACTCCAGCAGCTCAGGGTCGTAATATGCGGGCTCGACGACGGTAAAAAAGAGTGAGTCTATGCTGACTTGGTTAGGATTGCATCCAGCCTGTAGAATCTCTAACAGGCCGAGGTTTCCCCTTCTGACCGCTTCGGTGTAGGAAACTCCACCTTCGTGATTTGCATCGGCGCCGTGATGTAGGAGAGCTCTCACAATGTGGAGGCTCTTATCCCTAATAGTGGCTTGAAACAGGGCCTCGTCGACGAGCGGACCATATGCCCCCTTTTGAAGAAGCATTTTGACCATTTCAAGCACAAGGCCGTAGACAAGTGATCCCACCGCACCAATTGCGGCGAGCACGCCATAGGAGAGGGTTTCACCTCTCAGCCCTGTCTCGCACATCGCCAGAAGAAGATCCATGTTACCACTCCGCACAACCGCTGCGAGAAGTTCGCCGTCATCGAGCGGTAACTGGTGTCCGACAAGAAGGCGTATCAGCTCCACATCCAAGTCGCTTTCACTGGCAAGGATTTCCGCGCATTTGCCCAGCTTTTGTTTACAGACCCCTTTTTCTAGTAGAGCTCTCATGACCCTTAGGCGGTTGGGCCTGGAGGGTAATGCCATGGCCGGAGGAACTACTCCAGAGAGAATATGTGGCAAGCAGTCTCTTTCAAGCAGGATTGCCAGAATGTTGAAGTCGGGTTGTCCGACGGCAGAGCGTATTGCGGCAGCGGAGTCATATTCGACTGAGGCCCCGTAAAAGAGAAGCGTCGCAATGAGCTTGACGTGTCTCGTGTCCACTGCTGGTGGCAAGTAGGGGTCCAGGTCGGTCCCAGACAACCCCATTGGGCCCAAGATGCTGATGAGCCGCAGCATATCTGGCCCCGAGATGTCTTCGGGAACATGGCCGAGTGCTGCAGAAACAGGCGATGTGAAGCGGCCATGTCGAAGTGCGTCGATCATCTCATAGTCGAGCCGTGCAACAGCTGTGTAAAATGGGTACTCTGGCGGGTAGTCAACCGCTACACCGGAAGCAGCAAGCAACCTGACCAGCTCGACACAGCCACTTTCTGCATCCCTTGCCAGCTCTAGTTGACAAGCACGATTGTCTGATACCATCTCAGCTTCTGAAAGCAGGGAGAAGAACGCAAGCCTGCGTTCGTGGTTTCGAATCCGTGTTGCTCGTTCGCATGCAGCGTCGCGAACTGAAAGTTTGGTACGGGTGCCAGTATATGCAACCATAATCGCAGTCGCCTCAAAATTCTGTGATTCCAATGCTCCAAGAAACAGACTGTCGGATATTATGTCGGGCCGGAATGCGCAGCAGCACATGAGTATGCTGATGAAGCCCTCGTCTGGCGGCTTGGAACAGGCGAACTCGGGCTCAATGCAGTGCTGCCAGGACTCTGCATCCATTGATCCAGGAGCTGATATAAGCAACCTAACAATGGCGATATTGCGGTATCTCACATACTTCCGAATGATATCTCGACGGACGGTAGCAGTCGCGCCGAAACTAAGAAGAAGCTTCATAGAATCCATAGCACACACAGACAAAGCGTGACCAAAGGCACGATCCAACACATCCTGTGACAGCTGATCTTCGCATAAGAAGGAAATATGATTGAGGTGTCCGAGATTGACGGCTTTCTCCAACCAGGAGAGCCCTGGTGTGGGCGAGGTCGGGTCGACTCCGACTTGTCCCTTCCTCGTCTGCTTCTTCTCAAGACCCGGATCCTGCAGGTGACACCATAGCTCTTGCAGCGTTTGTGGAGGGGCATGAGCCAACAGCGAGCGCAAGAGCCCCAGCGAGGCTTGTGGTTCTTGGGACAGGAGGCTGTCGAATGCTTTGGCGATCTCATGCTTGGTGAAGACCCAGCCCTCCCCCCGAGATGCTGCATCTTTCTGCTTCTGCGTTCTGAAGTGATGGCGCTTCTGCTGCTCAGGAGGCCGGAAATTGGGACTAACTATCCGCTGCTTGACAAGAAGCGACCGCGCGGCGTTCTTGAGTTCTGTGTCCGAGAGGAGGCCATCAAAGATAGGTGCTTGAGGCGCTTGCGGGTGGGAAATCGGCTCAGGCGGCCGGAGCCCGGCCTTGCCAAGAAAGAACTCGACCCGGGAGTTTCCGGCCATGCTATCAACGGGAAAGATGGGTCTGCTGGGAGGATGGCAAGACAATGTTGACAAGTGCAAACCGATTGTTTCCAGCGGGGGCAAGAACGACTTTCTGCAGAATAAGGCAGACGGAGGGTCCGGGTGAGGGCGCTGAGCCTCCAACAAGCGCATCACCAGACATGATTGCGGATTGGGCTACCACAAGTAGCGGACTGGCACGTCAAAGATAGGAACTGAGGCACCCTGGGCAAAAATGCACCAAAGCCGGGCAAGGCAGCAGATGTGATTACCCGCGTCAGTCGCAGGTCTCATGCAACAACAAGCTAGTGGCCAATGAATTTGGCGGTCATTGGCTCTTCCTAGGTGCAAACCGCCGAAAACAGGTAGGTAGGTACGGAAGTAGTTCGGGGGAAAAAACGCCTTGCCAGACTTTCGGGTTTGTGCACTGCCCGCCAGCCTGGCTCAAGAATTGGCTCAAGAGTTCCCGCAAATCAGATGACGGGAATTTTGGGACGCTGTTGCCGGTGGTGTCCGTTGGAGCTGTTAAAGACCTGAGTTCGTTCGCAGTTTGGTCTGGGTAACCAAGCCAGCCAGCCCCGGACGTTCTTTCCAGTTCCAGGATTCTGCTAGTTTTTGGCCCTGTGACTCAGCTTCCCTTCCAAAATGGCGTCACCTCCTCCGCCTTACACCGCTGCCGCTTCCCTCTCGCGATCGCGGACGGATAGAGAGGGCATTCGGTCAATTGCAGATGCCATGCTACGCTCTTCGATCCCAGGATCCAGCAGCCCGACGCCCAGGGCCACCGCGACCACCGCTGCCACCACATCGCGAACCCGAGAACGTCTTCGCCAAGCCGAAGAACAGCTCGAGAAACTCAGAGGCGGCAGGCGCGAGGGAAGCGGAGACGGGTACCTGACTGCCGCCGACAGGAGGCATCGGGTCGGTTTGCTCAATCGCGACGTGCAGGCCATGAGTGCCGGTCCGCGAAAGTCGACAAAGGGAATGTTCAAGGCGGCGTGCTCAACAGACCTTCTTTTTCTCATCGACACCACGGGCTCTATGTGGAGCTACATCGACGAAGTGAAGAGACAAGTGAAGAGTATCGTGCAAGACATTAAAGAAGCGCTCCTCAACGAGGTCGAGGTGCGCATCGCCATTGTCGGATACAGGGACCACGGCGACGACCCCAACATTGAGTCCCTCGACTTCACAACCTCCACAAAAGCTGTATATGCGTTCCTTGACAGCCTGCGTGCCACTGGAGGAGCCGATCTTCCCGAAGATGTCCTGGGCGGGCTCAGGGCAGCCGTTGGCGCCTCTTGGAAACACCAGTCTCGTTGCATCATACACATCGCCGATGCGCCGCCGCATGGTCGCACACTCCACGACCTTGGTGACAACCAAGATACATATCCTAACCCCGGAAGTGAGCCGCATCGCCTTAGCCATCCAGCGCTACTGCAGCAGATGATCAAGCTAAACCTCAACTACACGTTGCTTCGCATCAAGCATTTCACCGATCGCATGATATTTACCTTCTTGGAGGCTTACACCGCGGCGTTGGCCGAATGCACGCTGCTGAAGGACAACAAGTATCATTCCATGGCGTGTGGTCTGGCCTCGAGCATCCGTCACACGTCCCCATCTAGCCGCAAGGCTGAGGGAGCCCTGATGCTCGCGGAACAGGAGCTCGGGACTTCATACAGCGAGCTCCGGAGCCTAGTCGTCAAGACTGTGACAAATTCTTCATCCCGCACCGCGATCCGCATGATAGCCACGCTATCCAGGGAGAGGCACGACGGAGAGCGAGCCCTGAGTAGCATGGGATCGATTACACTCGAAGCCATTGGTGAGCACGACGCCGATGCCGATGCTGCCGCTGCCGAAGACCATCCGACGCTAGAGAGAGAACCACCGCAATGGCATCATCCGGGCTGGCTCACCAAGATGAGCCACTTCGAGGGATTTTCGCCTGGTATTGTAGTGCACAATGCCAAAACGCTCAACGATATGATGGCCCTTGACGAGCACATCAAGCTAGACGTCATGCAACTTACTGTCCACAGGCGACCGCGCCCTTTCGCCGAGGGCGCTTTGCGCCAGGCGTTCTACGCTCGCACAGCCTTCTCCACCAACCCCTTTGTTGTGAAGTCGTTCAAGAAAGCCAAGAAGCCTCTTCCCCACTTGGCCGAGGATATGAGATGCCAGGCCCTGTGCAAGGCCTTTGCGCTCGAATTCAATGCTCTCGTGGGTGAGCCCCATTCCATCGATTTTGTTGTCACGACTTGCCTACAAGCGAAGACGGCAAGTGGCCTGAGTGAAGAGTGTCTGTCCCTCGAGCCCTTCATTGAGGGCGAGTATGTCAAGTACAATGGAAACAATAGCTATGTCAACACCGAGATGGCTGGAGATCCAACATTCGAAGCAGCGCAGGCCTTCTCGCACTTCACTTATGAACGTTCGTGCGGGCACTTCTTGATCTGCGACATACAGGGCGTAGGTCGCACAATGACGGACCCAGCCATCCATGCCAAGGACCCAGAGCGGTTCCAGTTAGCCGACACCAATATCGGCAAAGAGGGCTTCAAGTTCTTCTTTGCAACACACGAGTGCAACGACATCTGCCGGAGGCTAGAGCTAAAAAGCAGCCGCGCCACGCTCATCGCCGGCACGTTCGAGTTTCGTGAGCGGTGGCCTACCATCGAGAATACCGTGTGCTGCTCCAACAAGCTGTGCGGCAAGATCGTCAGTGTCAGCAGCGCCCACAAGTCCAACAATTTCCCTGGCTGCCACTGGTGCAACACGTGCTGGCCACAGTTGGAAAGCACAACCGTTAAGTGGATCTGCGGTGCTCCTGGCCCGCATCACGAGTTCGACATCTCCCGGTTTTACTTGGAGTCACAGGGACGGGTGCCGCCGCGCCAATGTCCCGAGCACAGCGAACGGGACGTGACTGAGTCCAGGGCCGCGGTTGTTGGGGGTAATATGCTTAACAGGCTGGTGGGTATCACGAAGAAGAAGTCAGTTTCTGGGAAGGACTGGTAACGGGTTACGTAGTCCAAAGATATGTTTCAAGTAAAGGTAACTACCGTAAGTATTCTACATTTCTCGAGAAACATTTTCCGGCTGCAGCAACAAACAGAAGCTAACTCATAACGACTAAGAGAACGGGGAAAAACTGAAAGTTTCCAAGGTTGGGCGAACAACAATAAACCTATCGTGAGGCTACATCGTTGCGCATCTCGCTCCTTAGTCATGTTCGAAATCAATACCGTACCTTAGAACTACCATATCCGTGCCACCCACGGGCATCTTAAGATGTGCCTGTCTGTCTAAGCGCGCTTGGTATGTTTTTGTCCTATGTTCTAAGCGGGTTCGGCATGAATCACGGCATGCAGCCTGGCGGCGTCTGGGGTAAGTCGGCACGTGCCTGCCTGATAGCAGCCCAATCCTTCGGGCATGGCTGTGAGACCTGAGATTCGCGTAGGACAAAAAGGCCCGAGAAAACACTTTAACGACATTAGCGTTCATATCCGGGGCTGTGGGCTGGCTACACGAGGTTGACAGTCGTCACCTTAGAACTTGGGAATACGCCAAAGCCCTCGCTTGCTTTCCAAGCGCTCACGAACCCCAGTCGCTCATACAGCTGGAGAGTCTGATCCAAGCAACGGAGCACGATCCCACAGTCCACCTCTCGTCCTCCAATTGGCTGACCGCTGAATCCAAGAACAAGACAAAAAACAAGTTCTCCATCTAGAATGGATGGATGCTCAAAGTAATCAGGCCTGAACGATACCACTGATAGTTCTCGCTCTTTTTTGCGCAAACCGAACGACTCGCACAGTCATAAGTCGTGACGATGAATGTCTAAGCAGCACATGAGTCCGATCCGACCCGTCATTCTTCGAGACCCCAGAGAACATCTTCCCCCTTATGGAGAGATAGCAAGATCTTGAAAGGTCATTGTTTCCACCTGCCAAGGATGAATAGTTCGTCGGGCATGGCTCAACGCCAAAGAGGGCAATGTCGTCTGCATCGACCTAGTCAGAATGGTATTCGCAAGGATCTTCGGCAAAGCACCATGACCATGTAGGTCCACGACCTTCCCTCGTGCTGTCATCGAGTGGTACGCTAGGGAAGCCGTGTAGGTCATAAACTCTCCATCCAAGATCGGATATGAGGGAGTCTTCCCAGAGACCGGTAAGATATCTCCCTTCCCGGCAGGGCCTCATCTCCTCAGCAAGCCCGCGAATGGCTGCTTATCGGTCTGAAGAATAGCTCAGTTGCATTATAGTGAAGTGTGTAACGATCTTGTGCCACATGTCTCGCTATTCAGCCGCGGTAGCGTTGTCGGGGTTTCGATAGCGTGCTGATTTGATGGTTGGATCGCTGTTAACAAGACTATCCGGGCATTCACAGGTGGTGCACTCTATGCATTCCTAATATAGCTCGTTATACCTAAAATGCACGATTCTTCTTGAAAGACACAGCCCCGTTTCAACAGCGGATACCGGGGTGGATGCGTTGCCACACCGTTAAGGTGTCTACACTTAATTCGTGAAGATAACGTCGTCAGGGCCCCTGTTTCGTCGACGCCTTCGACGGTCCTCCCAAAGGATGGGAATAATGTATCGGTGCAGTCTCGGCATCGCGTGGCGGCGAGCGTTAACGAGGCGTTGTGGTAGATCCCGCACATGAGCGGCGCTTGATTCTCATAGTCCTGGCAATCGTCCTGGACAATGCAAAGGCTGTCGATCCAGAGAAAGCGTCTTCCCAGCCCTCGAGTCACAAACACGGCGTCTTGGAACATTTGAGGGAGTTTATCCCAAAGAATATCCCGCTTCCGGGCTGCAAGAGTGCGACGGGTTGTCTGGAAAGGCTGTATACTGCCCCAGCAATGGCTGAGACATATGTAGCTCCAACGCTCGTTATCGAGCGTCTCGTGCAAACGAAGCTCCCCTCGAGCGCTACCAGGGGGGAAGACATCAACCACCCGCTTCGGCAGCGGAAGCGCTCCGCCATCCAGACCCATTCTAGCCCTGACGACGCGTTCTTTTTCTGTCACTGAGGCAGTATTTGGGTATTGTGGCACGTAGTGGAATCGAAGGCTTCAACGATGGAGTGAATTGCTCTGTCCTGCTCTATTCCTTGGATTGAGCCGTGGAAGGCCTCTATATAATTCCTTATAGTGGGCCTTCTGAATCGCTGGCTGGAGTGGTGATATCACCACTCTTCTGGTGGCTGGCGCTAGCAATTATGGTGAGATCACCACAATTGGAGGCTATCGCGAGGCCTGGATTCTGTGACAGGTATCGAGGACCCAAGAGAGAGAGATATAAGCCTGATAAAGGTGCTGCAAAGCCTGCAGGGAGCTTGCGTCGCTGTCAACGGGACGACAACGGCGATGACATCTTCCATGGATGTGTGCTTCACGGCGATTGAGAGGCGGGTAGATTGAAGCGCAGGCGTGGGAGGCCAATGGCGGAAAGTGAGACGGGCGCGGAAGGAACAAAACAGGACTTTCCTCAGCGACAGCGCTTGGCCGCCCGAAGTGGCCGGCTGTGCTGTTGGCGTCCCTCGCACTGAAACTGGGCTACTGCTGCCTGGTGGGATTGCCAGGGCACTGGGGATTTGGCGACGAAATGGATACCTAAGATTTACTTCCATTTCAAGAGCATATGTAGGAATTCGCGATATTGTACATGATTGTGAGAGACCAAAAAAGGGAAAGGGAAAGGACAGATTTGATCAACTAGGGATCGGTCCCTGCCATGGAACACTTGCCATGGAACACAGAACGCGTTGTAGAAGCAGACTCAAATGCCTAGACGGAAATCACTGGAGAAGTGCTAGCTCAAACTGGTCTTTTCTGTCAAAGAAGGACTACAACTGTTTGGAATGAGGTCTGGGCCCCTGAGGTACGGTGCAAATAAGGTAGATATTCTCCATGACATTACCCGAAGTGATGCTTACATGTACCTACAGCTCCCTGACTGCTATCGGCTTCCATTCACCAATCGGTCGATCCGTCGGGACAAGCCAAACAACACCCCCATCCCATCCACAGCCATCTCCCTCTGCTGCATCCGCTCCCTCCCCCGACAACTTAATCCCAGCCTCCTCCACAGCCTTCA
>Ga0247760_1001421_pt1 | contig 22311 bp, 33 predicted proteins | sample UWRJL171409R4_FD_179936 | JGI IMG/M metagenome (GOLD analysis project Ga0247760, IMG submission 179936) | Plant litter microbial communities from Arlington Agricultural Research Station in Wisconsin, United States - UWRJ-L171-409R-4 | ecosystem: Environmental > Terrestrial > Plant litter >... | reverse complement strand
CGGCGGTGTTTTATATTGCTTGACGAGGGGAAACGTTTGGTAGGGGATAAAGGGTGTATTTGTAATGTTGGCACTGAAGCATCCCAGGAGACGATCGGAGCGCATCGAGTGGTTGTACAAATATTGGGCGCTGTTGATGTTCTTGGCTGCATAGTGTGTGACGAAAACAACTAATTGGTCTATGAAGATGCAGGCGTGGGTTCAGCGTGAGTTCATGGCGTTGCAGCCAGACGGCTCCATTGGCGCAAACGTCTATGTAGCTAGCCATGTCATATCATGGTCACGTTGGAAACGGTTGAATCCTGCCACTTGGAACTGGGGTGAGAGAGATGAACGCCAAGTTGGGATAAGGGGGAGTCATGAAGCATACCGTCAGCACACCGCTCAGTGAGGGTGTTTCCATCTCGTTGTTCTTTCTGCCCATGGTTCGCAATGGCCACAGGCTTGGAATCTTCGGCGCCGTTACGACGGCGATCGATCTAACCAAGACGATCTTGACTGTCATTGGCAACTGGCAAGACGTGTCCAACATTCTGAGAGAGCTGTATCGCGAGGTCCTCAACAGCCAACTGATCCTCAAGGAGGCTCAGAAGGTGCTGCACAGCGACGAAAAATTGAGATATCCCCTCAGGCCGCTAGTCAAATCGTTGCAGGATGCCCTGAAGGAGCTGGAAAAGGGGATGGCTCCGTTCGCCAAGTAAGCTGCGGAGAAGGGCAAATTGAAGGACGCGCTGAAGAGACTCCTGACACGCCTCGACCCAAGCAAAATTCTCAGGTGTCAGGATACTCTTTGGCATTACACCTTGGAGATTGAATGTGCTTGCTTGTACGTGTGCTCTACTTACCTTACCTGCTCCTACCAACCTTACAGGTCGTTGTCGACTTGGTCGCTGACTTAGGCGCCTGCATCGCCTGTAGATTCAAGACAAACCGGTCCGTGGATGAAGTCAAGCGCAAGGTGGAGGAGATGGACACTTTTTCAGGTCTCCTGATATAAGCTTTTCCCCTGTGGAATTGGATTTGCTGCTCGAGTTTGCTAGCCTTGCGCAAGAGCAGATACTAACAAATAGGGAAAGAGGTACAGGACTCAATGATAGCCTGTCATACTCTGCCAGGGGGTGTAGTGGAGGTGCTGGCCTCGGTAGACGGAACGCGCTGGGACCAGCTATACCACCACGAATAATCGCTCTTGCCGACCGCACCATATGGCAGCGAATGGACAGTGCCGAGACCCCTGACGGTGGGATAAAATCGCAGGCCGAACCGGCGGTCTAGCATTCCCTCGATAGGGGCCTTGAGCAGCGGCGCACAGGCGGCAATGATGATGACGATCTCCTCGATTCGAGACCACAGGTACACGGGCATCATGTCGGCCACGACGTTTGCTGAACCAATTTTGAATGTTTGAAGCGTCACGATCTTGACGGCATTTGCCACGACGCCGAGCAGGCCGAGTCCGAGCAGGATCGAGATGAGCAGCCTCTCCACCGGAGATCGACTCAACCGCCAGATCAGGAGCATCGGAAGAACAGCGAAGAGAAGGTCGCTGAATGTGCCGACACCTATAGCGTTATCAAGTCAGCCTATAGGAAGCCGAGTAACGTTATTCCTAGGAAACAGGTACCCAGCTCACCAGCGAACAAATAACCCATAGTCCAGTTCTGCTTAGGCGTAATGCATTGTGCATTGGCAGTGTGGGCCCAGAAGGCCCGGATTGGTCTGCACTGCAAAAACACGACGAGCTCGCAGGCCAGCAATAGCAATCCCTGGAAGACGATCATTGACCACAAGACAGCGCGCCATGCCCGGGCCTGGGTGAACTGCAGCAGCAGGCAGGCGACCGAGATGCGGCCGAAGCAGGACGCGAAGTAGGCGACGGCGAAGACGGAATACGTCGTTACCCCGATGGCTTCGAGTTCGTGGGCCGTTAGCGAGGCCATGGGGCGGCCAAAGCCGTTGGATACCGCGACAATAGTAAAAATGATGGAGATGGTCTCGGCCGCCTACCAACCGTTTGTCAGTGCACCAGGACAGTCTCAACGGGGTATAGATAAGGCACATACCATAGCAACGCTAACCGTGTAATCGGCCGCATTTAACCTCGACTTGGGTCGCGCGCGGGTCCAGATCCGGACAGTGTACACGGCTAGCGAGATGGCGAAGAGCGGGAGGACAACCGCGAGGGTCCGGGGTCCGACATTACCGCCGGCGGCTGGTGCTACTGGTTCTTGTCCCTCGTCGGCACTACTCCCCATGCTGACAACGACAACAGCGGTAACAAGAAAGAAACCATAGGCAGGCGCGCCAGCACCGACAACAACATTTGGTAGATGGACAGAAGGAGAAGAAGAGCGGTACTTCAACGCGGGACGGGAGGGACACGAAGTGGCCAGAGGGCCGACGCCGAGAGTTTAGCATAGTGGGCACCTCAGGCTTGGCCACGCTCAGCCCTCGGAGGATGATCTTTAATGTGGACATTAATTGCAGGGGATGATCCTAGGCACGCCACCAGCGGCGCAAGACCCAGTCCAACCCAGACAGTCCGATTGCCTAGAATACGTCCTCGAGAATTGCTCCCGCCCCGTTGTCGAAAGTCACAGTGGGCCGATCTCCCGGAGCCTATGCAAGCCAAGTCAAACCTATCGAGTCATGAGGAGTTGACTTGTCACTTTGCAGATCCGTGTCTGGATTGTTTGCTGTGGGTTGGCTGCATGTGGGCACCGGCCAACCCCTGACAGGCGGCCCCGCAAACCGTCACACATGTGACGACCAAAGACCAACTGAGCTTCTGGAAGATGCAACATCGCGTCAGCGTGAGAATCATGATCGCAGCGTAGAGTGTGCTGTTGTTAGTGAGGATACTTCTTAGCGCATCCCACCCAGCTAGCAACATCGGGAAGTGGAACAGCCAACCCATGCTAACGACGGGAGCCACCGAGGTAGACGTTGGCGTTCCAAGGCGCTCTCCGCAAAGGGACTGTCACGGGTCACAGACGGGAAGTCCCGTGCTCTATGCGCCGCCGCAAGTGCTGGGAACTTTCAGCCAGCACGCTAGCATCTCCAGGGGTCTAAACTGGCAAGGCCGCCATCTCCTACAGGGGACAAAATGGTTTCCATTTAGAAGGGCCGTTGCGAACACAACTGAAACCCCGTGATGGACCTCTTGCACGCTTCTGGCGAGTTGCGTTTCCGCGGCTGAGCTTATATCCGACTGCTTGTTGCGGCACAGCAAGGAACGCCACCGGTAGGTCCGGGAGTCAGGAAAAAGTAGTTCTGTGAATTTTCAGTTCTAGCACTGGCGTACTTCTTCGTGGACAACAGGGTCAGAACTGCCGACAGAGATGATCTCCGTGCATTTAGACGGGTAAAACGCCTTTACTTTCCATCGTGCATCAACATGTCTAAAATGCCAAGGATGCTCACCCCGGACGCCACATCAGCGATCGTCGCGCCAAGGGCGCCAGTCGCCGTTCTAGTCCCTCCGGGGAACCGAACGGGACACATCCGAACAAACCGATCCTTTCTCCCAGCGAGTGAGAAGGGTTGGGCGGGGTTTGACCCAGCACAGCGGTCAGGTCAGTGCGCGGACAGCAAGCTGCTGGGTGGTTTTCCAAGCATATCAAGCTTAAGTGCCGGGAAATCCACATTCCAGCCCGGCACGCTAAGCAACAGTAAGGCTGACACATCGAAACCCAATGGACGACATGAGGCCGGCCGTCGTGGCTGCCATTGCCACATTTCAGGCCTTGGCTTGGGCTTCGATGGGAGTAAGACTTGCTGCGAGGCTCGGTTACGTGGGGCTGACCTCGGGTCGGTCGATGTCTTCGACCTGACCCCGCTTGGGCTTGCTGCTAGTCACGGACATGAGGACGTGTGTGGCGTGCTAATTTCGCGAGGCGATAACCAACCATGTGGACATCACTCGAATGCTACTCACGTCGGATCGAACTTTTGGGGTGTCGGCAATCACATTAGTGTACCTGGCAGCTCTGAGGGAAGCCGAAAACACACAGGACTCGGACCTGCTCTCATTTGGCCTAGGACGATGCCCACCCTCGGAGCTCTTTCAACTCACGACCCATACCGCCTTGATACCGGAAGCGGTGAAATCTCGGAAACGGCGGATCCCTCCGTTCTCTTGCACATGGGAAACGAGGGGCGAAAGTTACGAGTCTTGAACTACCCCGTTGCCGATAATACAAGTCAAATCACCGCCATGCTTCTTGATAGCCAGGTTCTAACCATGAGTAATGTGGATGAAGACGGCTGGAATGTCTTGTACTGGGCCGTATTTTTTTGGCAGCACGGCGACAGTTGATGTGATCCTGGATCCGGCTCGGCATCTCCCCTTGGATGGAGGAGCATCGGCAGGAAACACCGCTTTGCATCTAGCAATCAACAGCACTTCGGCGCCTGCGACGGTGGTTGAGAAGGTGGTAAATGTCCTGGTCCAAAGCAGCGCAAGAGGGTTTGCGGACTGGAGCGGCTGGACACCATACGATGTTGCCCGAGAACTGGATCGCCCTCCCATAGTCCAGTCAGAATTGAGGCTACCGTTGAGCAAGGGTTGTGACGACTTCTATTTTGAGATCGAGGTCATTGAGGATGGAGTTAAAAGTGATTATCATGTGGATTCAAATTCGGGGACATTTGTACCCTAGGTCTTGATGGAGTCAGATGGACACCTACCTGTAGAACTGACATGCATTCAGGCGAGACGAGACGCCACCATTTTTAGGAATCGGTCTCTCCAGACTCCTCATCAAAGAGGAGCTGCCTGGTTGGGAGTCTGGGAGTTGGGGGTACCATTCTGATGACGGACGGGCCGCCTGTGCTGATACTCCCTTCCGTGGAAAGCCATATGCGGAGCCTTTTGGAAAACGGAACACTGTCGGTTGTGGGTATAATAGAAAGATCCACAGCATATATTTTACTCGGGATGGCGTGTTTCTTGGTACGTTCTTTTTCTTCCCCCTCTTTCCTTTTTCTTCTTCTTTTGCTTTTAATCCATATCATGGTCATCTTATCAACGCTGCTGACAAAGTACGATCATAGGCCAGGCTTATGACAACGTTCGCGGGGAACTCTTTCCCATCGTTGGGTTCATGAGCCCCTGGGCTAAGATCAAGGCAAATTTTAAAGCCACTCGCCCGAGGGAAACAGCGGAAGACTGAAGCCAGGCTGAAACTGAAATTGTCAGCTCGATTCAACCTCCGGTAAAAGGAGCATCATGACGACAGAAGGAAGATACCCACTGTGTAGTTTTTTGGCTTTGGATATGCTTCCAGTTTGGATGTACTGCATTTCTTGGTAGATAGGGAAACGTTACAGTGAATAGGTTGTTGGGTACATGAGTGGAACGGCTTCGAATTCGGCTTTGGAAAGAATACGGTGGGGGACATATGAAAGTCTATGGAGTGCAGTGGGAGGAAGGGGCTTCTCTTGGAGCAAAGGACACCCCTTTTTCTAAGTATTATAAGTATTAGTTTTATAACATTAATTGTCTCAAGGTTAACATACGTCTTTCACCACTCCGTAGACTACTTATCGCTTGAGTGCCGATCTAATTCACTTCTGAGAATGATACCCTCTGGTCTGCGTATTACCATGCGATCAACCCCAGCCCAGGTCCATCACATTCATACGTCCTCTCTGTTTCTACCAGTATAAAGGAGAAGAGCTCCCGGCCTTCTGTGCAAGTAAGCTCATCCTTACTAAATCTTAAGCTAAGCCTGAGTTAGGGTGAGTAATGTCACAATAGGGGGGGGGGAGGCGGGAGAACAAAGTGTCATCCACGCTAAAAGGAAACTTTAGATGATGGATCTTTGAGGCTCAAGGAAAAACCAGGGAAAGCTAAGGGAAAATCAGCCACAGCTCACCCCAGCTTACCTAAGGACAACAGACGAAAAAGGAAATTCTGTGAGCCCAAATTTGTGTTGTACAACCAGGCTGTGTTATTAAGGAAAGGTGAAACAGTACAAATTCTAAAGTGAGCGAATGAATGGTATTAAGTAGCTGTTATTACGGCTATTTCTATAGGTGGGTAGGTAGAGGTGAATGATTTACTTCCTAGAACTACTCATACCCATCCAGCATAAGATCCATCTCCGCAAGATCCATCATCATGTCGCCGTCGCCCATATCCGCCTCCTCCACATAAAGTAAGGCCTCGTTATTGGCGTTATCCATCATCTCCCAGTTCATCAGAAGGGGACCAATGTCTTCAACATCTTCAACAAGATATCCCACCTGCCCACCAGCCATGGCTTCAGGAGCTGAAAACATAGCCGGTAAAGGAGGAGGCGGCGGCGGCCGAGAGAACGGCTGGGGGTTGTATGGCGGCAAAGCCTCTGCGTGACCAGGGAAAAAGGACGCCTCCCGAGGGCTGGGATACAAGGGCGGCAGCAGGTCCATGGATGACTCCGAGTTGGAGATATCAACATCTTGGAGGATGGTCCTGGCTAATACAATGTCGGTCTCGAGGGAGGCGCACTGCTCTGTTAGTCTTGCGACATTTTGCGAGAATCTTGCGAACTTGCCTTCGAGATACTGGACAACGCCAAGCGCGCGGAGATGCCGTGCATTTGTCTCCTCGTCCATTTGGTGTGGTGCTGCAAAGTTTGCGGCTGGGTTGAAACCAAAGGTTGGGTCCAGGGTCGTGTTGTTGTTGAACATGGGAGGAAGAAAGTCAGGGGCGATGTCGGCCGTCATTGAGACTGGACCGGCCTGGTTAGGTTGGTATGACCCGGAGCGCTGCGGGTGTTGATGTTTAACCCGAGGTCGAGGTTTAATCGGACGAAACCCACCGACAAAGATGGTGTCCTCAATATCTTCGCCATCGCTCTCGTCATCAGATGGGATCGGCGACTTTGGCGGTTGTGGCTTACTCGGAGTAAACTTGTACTCGGGGAAAGCCCGAAGGTGACCGACCCTCTCCATCTCGGCCCACTCGGCAAACTTGGCCTTGATTTCAGGTGTTTCCATTCGCCAGCTGGCCCCAGCAATGTAGGAGACAGGTCGTTGATCCCTTCGAGACAGCTTGCAGGCGGCCAGGGCACGGTCGGCATAGGCATTCCGGTAAAGGATGAATGAGTTCACGGGGCGCAATATCCTGCCAACTAAGTGAGCTTTCCTTTTGCCTTGGAGAACAACCTCCTGCTGGCGGGTTTCAACCGAGCGGTTAACTAAGGCTTCGGTGTCAAGAACAGGGATGTGAGCTACTTCAGGCAGTTGACTAAGCGGCATGGTGAGGATTTGAGACCATTCAGCGGGAACGCTTAGTGGGCGCTTGCCGACGTCTTGAGTTTGAGTCTGAGTCTGACGCCGGGCCCTACTTCTCGTTGTTACAGCTAAGCCGGGCATGGAAGGAGAGGGAGTCGATCGTGAGAGACGAGCGGAAACGTGGGCCATTCTGAAGGTAGTACGACTTGATGTGCACGAAAGTGGTTACGCGAGGCTTTGGTATGAGCTGCTAATCTAACTACCCAACTACCAAATCTTCCTGTGTGATGTGGGTTGGAACTCGTGCTAAATGCATAATTACAATTTTGAACTGGATCGGATCGCCGGCTCATTTATATTGAATTCTATTCAGTATATACCTCTTCAACAATCGCATTGTTGCGTTGTGAAGCTGGGGATGCGAAGAGACTGTTCTGAAGCAAACCTCACGAGTGATAAAGGAAGCAAATTATTCTTTTGAACACAAACAAAGCCAACGACCGCCCAAGGTCTTTGTCATGAGATTCACTGTCCGACTCAGTTTCAACTTCGAGTGCATGTCGGGCGCTGGTTTTGGGGGACGGCGGCAGAAGAGGAAAATCCCCTATCCCGCTCGCCGGTGCTCTCCTGGAAGGGGCCAGACGACAAATCACAGACATTACATCACAACCCCCACTTCCCACCGCACCTTGTGAAATGAGGCCAAAGGTCAAGAGAAGGAAATTTAAGTCTTGATTGTAATTGAGTGGGTTTGGTTGCATTTGCTTCACCCCGTTCTAATTGCCCCTGAAAAACTTGCTAGCCACGGATGGTTATTCGCCCGAACATCACTCCGGTCTATTTTTGTCCGCCCTCTATTTAACCAGCCCGGCACCCGGATCTCGGATCTTGGGCCCTGCACGCCGCCGCGCCATCAGTTCTCATATCGTATCAGGGACATCATGCAGTTGCAATTCCTCCTCGTGGGCACCTTTCTTCCCTTGGGATTGATGGCCAGCACCGTCGAGTTAGAGGTCGAGCCGAGAGCGGCTATCAGCCGTCCCCAGCACTGCTCCATCGTGGGAAACTCGGAGAAGGTCAAGTGCCGCACGAGGCCGGGCACGAAGTGGGATGTCCGCACGACATTGCGTCGAGGACATGCGTATGACTTTGGTGTGTGCTCTCAAAGCAACGCATTACTATCAGTGGGAGCACCAACTAGTAGGTCTTGTCCCAACGTCGTCGCGACTCGGTTCGTTGTTATAAGGGGGTTTGGTGTGGATGGACTGGTGTAGATGGACTGGCCTTAGCCACTCACGATGACGGTTGTGTTAGGCGAAGATGTTGGCAGAGAAACGGGAAGGGACAGCTGGGGCGCAATCATTCATTTCTTCGTCAATTTTCTAGGCGTGTGGCATCGTCGCTTTCTTGCCCACGAGCCCCAGAAGGCACCTGAAACAATGGGTTGCGCATGACATCAGTTTGGTAAATTTAGAAACGATTTTTGGAACCAGGAACTCGATGCGCGAACCAGAACATGTTCTATGGTCGTTTCTTGATGGGATATGGGGGTCGAAGATGGGGAAGGTGTTTCATTGGGTTGGGAAACGGGGGAGCTCTGAGGGGGGAGAGTGTGAGGGCGGATGTGTGGATGGAGTGTGCAAGTGGACAGGGCTTGTACGAAGTGGACAGGCCAGGAGGCGGGAGAAGTGTCAAGATACATAATTCGTGCAATGGTGGTTTTGAGCTCAGGTTTGATGGGAGTGGCAGCACTGGCATTCATGCCTGGGTGGACAAGCTAACTCCGACGCTATCGCCGCCGCGGACCAGAGCATCATCCGACATTTTGGGGCTAAAGCCCCGCTGTAATAGCTCACAAAAGTGAAATAACCCCAGCAAGTCACGTTAAGGCCGCCGTTCATTTTCCATCCCGGTCGCTCCGATAGTCCGGACTGAAAGGTGATGGGCCGCTGTCGGTAAGATGTCCAGGAGCAACAGCGAGCGCCCCTGCCCAAGTGATCACGACCTGCAGGCCGTCACACTCGCTAACGCAATTTTCGCAGGCCTGTCGAATCGGAGGCCGAATCGACATGCAAGACCCCGGACTAGCGCACCGCCAGTCGAGGTGCCTTAGCCAACCGCACGCCCGGGACCGGATGGGGGTTCCCGGGGTTATGGCTCCCCATTGGCGGGAGGCCGGGGGCTTCCTGTCCTTTGGGTCGGCACCCAACCCAAACGCTGCGGTGGGAACTGGAAGGATCCATGGGGCTGGTGTCAAAGCTGCACACCGACGGAAGAGAGGGGTACGACTTACAAATGCAACGGCGCGTCGCCGTTCTCAACATTTTGCGGCCCGCAGTGATTTTTCTCCTTATCGCACTGCACACACTTTCCGCGACCAGCTCTGCATTTGCTTCACCACTCCCTCCGAAAACACGTTCTCTCTTGAAGTTGCCTGTCCGCGACCGCCACAACTCAATGTCGACCAACCAACCAAAATTTGGCGAGGAGAGCGCCGCTGATGACCGGGATTTCCACTTCACATTTGAATCAACGCACGATGCGCGATCTCATCGCGATGCACACGTAAGCAGGCGCACCCAATTCTTTTTGTCGCACGCACTGGAGCAATGCGCCATGCGTCGTCCCTATCGCTAACGTCGAGTCCTGTGTGCTAACAGCTCAGTTCTCCCACGATGAAGAGTCAGTCTCGCACGGCGCTGCAGAATGCATCGGGTCGCATTCTACAACGGCTAACGCGCTTACCGGCAGGGACTCGGAGACATTGGTCGCCGGTGTCGGAGACTTTCCGACGCTGTTCGGTCGGACATACCACGCGTACCGAGAAGGGTGTATGTCGCGCCCTCCAAGTTTCTGCTGCCAATGCTGACACCGCACCCGTCACAGCGTACGTTTTCCCAAACGACGTATCGGAGCGAAATCGCCTGGAATACCAAAATGCCATCATCATGACCAAGCTGCTCGGTGGGAAGCTGCACCTCGCGCCCTTTACGCCCAAGTGCCCTCCCCGCCGCGTTCTCGACGTCGCCACGGGCACCGGCGACTGGCCCATCCTGATGGGCGACATGTACCCCGACGCCTACGTCGAAGGCATTGACCTGTCGCCGATACAGCCCCCTCTGGTCCCTCCAAATGTGTGGTTCTTTGTACAAGACGCGTTAGTCCCCCATATTCCCCTTCCAAGACCGAACCCAAACCCCAGTCCCCAAAACTAACACCCCTAACCCGGCATCCAGCTCCGAACCATGGGAGTACACCCGCCCGTTCGACTACATCCACACGCGCTCCACCCTCGGCAGCTTCACCGACTTCAAGACCCAAGTCGTGCAACAAGCCTTCGACAACCTCTCCCCCGGCGGAATTTTCGAGAGCCTCGACCTCATGGCCACCTGGTACTGCGACGACGGCACCCTCGACCCGAACGGCGCGCTCTCGCGCTGGAGCAGGGACATGAACGAGGCGAGCGAGATTCTCGGGCGGCCGGTGTCTGTCGCGCACAACTTGCGGAGGTGGTATGAGGAGGTGGGGTTTGTGGATGTTCATGAGCAGGTGTTCAAGATGCCGACGAATGGGTGGCCGGCGGATCCGCATTGGAAGGAGATGGGAAAGCTGTGGGAGCAGAATTTGCTGGAGGGGTTGAGTGCGTTTTGCTCGGGGTTGTTTAGTAAGGCGTTTGGGAGGACGGCGGACGAGATTATGGTGAGTGAGGGGGTGCTTGCTTGTGTTGAGAAAGTGGATGTTGGCTGACGAGATTTGCAGCTTTCGTTGGTGGATGTGCGGCGCGAGATTCAGGATACTAACATACACTCGTACGAGCCAATACATGTTGTGTGGGGACGCAAGCCTTTCCCCTCGGCGGAGAAGGAAGCGGTGGAATCCAAGGGGTTGTGATGGAAATGTTTTGGGTGTGCGGCGTTTGTTGCAACTGTTGGGCACATCGGTAATGACTTGGATGCTGGGCCAGGTTGTGGGAATCTTTTAGGAGAGCATATGACAAGCCAAGAGCATTGATGAAGATTGACAGTCTGTGAATAATTGATCAAATGATACCTACCTACTATCTGAATGATTTCAAAATTACATTCCAGCTGCATGCCCAGCTACCCTGAGCGCAATTATGACCACGGCATCCGTCTCTTCCCACACTAATGCTGAAGGCGCGGCAAACCAACTCGACAACATATCCCATCATAGTTGTGAATTCCACTTCAGTTCACCACAATCCTCATGCCTTTGGTATCCAACTTCGGAACAGCTAAAAAGATGTCATGAACCGGAATCACATCAGTCTCATCAGTCTCAAAAAGAGCCATCTTAGGCCCCCGAGGACGGAATAGCACCGCAATGGTGAGGTACAACTCGGCATACGAGAAGCTAAAAGTTCGTCAGTCCAGTCCACTGCTGTCTCTCATACAACCGGGATTGATCCAAACGATGAACGATGTTTGACTTACCTCATTCCGAGACAATTACGGGAGCCCTTGGAGAAGGGAACGAAATTCCGCATCAGAAGAGGGCTGGGCCCACCGAGCCAGCGCTCAGGGAGGAACTTGAACGGCTCGGGGTAGACCTCGGCGTCGGTGTGCATCATGAATGCCGACATGCCTACTGGGGTCTGGACGGTGAGGGTTGGGGTTAGTACTACCAGGGATGAGCGCGGGGGTAGGGGGGCGGTTGTTCTCACGGCACGAGTTGGGGAAGATAGAATGCATGAAGTGGAATAAACTTACACCCTTGGGGATGACCCACTCCTTGTAATGGAGGTCTACGTCCGGAGCGACGCGCGGAACGCGGCGCATAGACCCGTGGCTCATGCTAATGTGTCGATATCAGTACGTGGCCAAGATCATGTTCAAAGGGGGTTTGGCATCTCACCGTAGCCCCTCCTTAATGCACGCAGCCAGGTAAGGAATTTTCTCTAGATCCGACCATTTCGGGACGCTATCCGGGTAGCCAGCCATGATCTCTGACAACGACTCACTCAGCTTTCTTTTGATCTCAGGGTCGGCGAGAACGAAATAGGTGGTGGTGGCCAGAGCGCGGGCAGTAGTCATGGTACCGCCCGCCAGGATGGCGATGAACTCTCCGGCCAAGCGCTGGGTTGACTTCTCTGGCTCAGGCAAGTCGCTCGCGAGGATGTGCTGGACAAGGGTTGGCGCTCTAACTTTTGAAGGGGCTTCGCCGGCAATGCGTTTCTTCTTGGCGTCTTCGATGTGGTCTATGACGAGCTGCGGGCGGGATGTGAGTTCAGGGTCGCATGGGCAGGATGAATGAAACTGGAGGTCACTGTGCTTACATCTGTAAAAGCCTTGAAGCCAGCGGCCCCCGGGGTTATCGACAGGAGAACGGATCGCGGGATGTATTGGACCCAGCTATTGAGAAGCATTAGACACCGCCAATGAGAAAGGGCTCAAAATAGGTGGATACTGACCCCATGAGGAACGTGAAGTGCGTGTAAAAAGTGATTTGCGAAAAGAACGTGATCAGGACCATATGCCTATAGACAAGGGAGAGATGGTCAGCAAGTAATTCATCACGCAAATAGAGTCCAGTGTAAGTGGACCTACCAATCCGGAGCAAACTCTGGGTCAGAGAGAAAGGAAGGCGGCTCTGTGACCGAGATCTTTCCAATGAGGTCTCCCGACAATGCAGCAAAGACATGCTCCATGTTGATAACCTTTCCTGTGCCTCTCGTAGCCTCGAGCCGACTCTCGAGTAACTGGAGAGATTCGGTAATCATAGGCTCGTATCTCTGGACCTGCTGCCGGGCAAAGAAGGGGTCGAGAGGCTTTCTCCGCACCCTGTGGAGCTCGTGGCTAGACACGGGATGGGAACCTGCAGCATGGTTAACAAACTGCGTCTGGGTACTGTGGGTGTATGTAGCAGCGTGTGTCTTACCATCAATACCAATACCGGCTCTAGACCGGGGAAAGATCTCAGTGCGTCTCACAGAACCCGCGACGTAAAGGCTCTTGTGGAAATCGCCATCCCGGATGGACAGCTCCCAGGGATTGATGCGGACAATGGGACCTGTGGAGTCTCGATAAGTGTGTGCTCCTAAAAGGCCAGAATCTGCACCATTTGACGTACCGTACTCATCGTGCATCTCCGTGATCCGCTGGTAATATCGGCCAGTCTCTACGATATCGTAGTAGAACTCATACCAGGCAGTGGCAGCCGCAATCTTTGGGCCAGGGAAGCGGGCAAGCGGTGAGAATAAGAGACGGTAAATGACAATGACAACACCGTAGACGATGTACCCCGCAAGAACAGCGATCAGGAGAAGGGGTGCAAGGGGGCGGGTGGCGAGATCTGAGAGTAGAGCAGTGGCGGGCGTGATGGCTGGCACCGCATACTCGAAACCCCACGGCATGATCATGCTGCCCGACATTGCTGTGGATGTGAATCAAGAATGTTGGGATAAGCAGAAGGGGGAGTGAATCTTGCTGAAGGGGGATAATGAGTGGAAAGGAAGAGGGCCGGGCTTTCGAGCTCTGCCTATCATCCTTAAGCTCATCCGGGTCTCCGTTCGAGCGGGGTTGGGAGTACCGATGGCATGATAGCTGCATGGTGTAGAGCGGGGTCATGGACGGGACAAAGATGACTTGCACCGGCGATACAGTCTAAATCTGGAATATTGCGCGTAGAGGTCCTGCTGAGCGATAGGCTGCTGCGTGATAATGCGGGTGAGGTGGATTCAGGAAGCGATCATGCGGAAGAGAGGGGACGTGTTCGGATGGACTCCAGGTTTCGCACCCGAGGCCTTGGTAGGGGTATCAGTCCGACTTAAAAGGGTGCTGGCTGGATATCTGACCCAAAAGAGGACATGAAGACACCTTCTGCCTGAGTCCTGTCCTGAACTCCTCAGCATCCAGCCTCAGCTGCCCGAACGCGCCCTTCACATCCCATCTTTCTCCCCTTGACCATCTCTCCTTAACTATACCGCAGCTATGGAGTATCGATACTCGTCGATCGTGGACCCTTCGACCTATGAGACAGAGGGGCTCTGCGAGGGCATCCCTCTCCGCCTCCGTTTCAGCCAAGAAGAGGAAGACCTTGGGGCCATCCGAGCCCAAGAGGACTGGACAAAACATGTTGGCCCTTGTGGCTTTGTGAAAGCCAGTCTTGGCCCCGAGTATGACTTTCTATCCGTGGCGTTTCCGGAGATGCTGCCGGGACGGATGGAAGTACTGGCGTACTTTGACGAGCTGATTTTCCTCCACGACGACGTCGTTGAGGCTGTTGATAAGGAAAAGGTTTGTTTGCGCCTTTTCTCATCCCTCCGTCCCCCCTTCCTCCTGCTTCTCACTGTTGAGGTTTTGTGAATTTTGTCTAACGCGTGCTCTTTTTTCTAGGGAGACGAGCAGAATGACGAAGCGCTGGAGGCATGCCGAGAAGGCCCCGATGTTGATCGTTCCGCTGGCGCCAAGGCCTCTTCCGGGCGACGGTGGATGGTGCATCAAGTGTCCCGGAAGATGTTGAGCATCGACCGAGGACCGGCGGTGGCAGCCCTTAAGCTGTGGACAGAGTGGTTCGCGGATGGCGCCGGGCGACGAAATCACAGTCAGTTCGACAAACTGGAGGACTACCTCGAGTACCGCATCCTCGATGTCGGAAAGATGTGAGTACCTTACCCTGCCTCCTTTGCTGCGAATGGCTCCCACTGACGCCGAGATTTTGCAGGTATTTGGCCGGCGTCATGATTTTTGCGATGGGCCTGACCATCACTGACGCGGAGCACGAGCTTCTCGGGCAGCTCTGCCGCCCGGCGTGGATTGCGCTGGGATTGACAAACGACCTGTGGTCTATCGACAAGGAGTCCAAGGCCGCAAAGGAGTCGGGCGAGACGCACGTCTGCAACGCACTGTGGGTCATGATGTGCGAGCAGAAGATCGACGAGACCGAAGCCAAGGTGCGGTGTCGTCAACTCATCAAGGATAACGTGGCGCAGTATGTGCAGACGGTCAAGGAAGCAACGACCCGCACCGACCCGTCCCGCGACGTCCGCATCTTCCTGGAAGGAGTGCAGTACATCATTAGCGGCAACTTGGCGTGGACAAAGGGCGCCCCACGTTACCACCCCACGGCCGTTTACAACGCCCGCCAGCTGGACTGGATGATGAACGGCACTCCACGGTCGTGGTGGGACATGGGCGAGATGGCCGGTGTTCTGTCCCGCGCCATCCGGGGAGCCGCATCCGACGCTCTCAGGGTGATGCGCCTGCTGTTCCGCGGCATTCACACCTGAGCTCGGTCTGGGTAATTGTGGGGACGCGCAAATTGAACGGCAATGGCGTGATTATAGCACACGTATGGGTGGATCTGGGTAGTTTAAATGTACTGTTTCGCAAACCACATTGGTGACCGTCCTCCCAGGCGAAGACGCAAAGCGAGGTGCCATGAATCACTGTCTGCTGTCGTTTGAGACGCCCAGCTCGGGCATCCAAACGAACAGGTGGCACAGAGAGGTAATGATAATGCGAGCAGCCACTCAAACCACAACAATTGACTGTAGCAATGTACATCCCGAGATCATGGCCGTTCGTGGATAAGCCCGCATGCCACCTGCATGGGGTTGTGGGGGAGGCTTCAACGGTCTGCGGTGGGCTCGACTGCCAACCGTGATACAAACGAACAGACAGACATACTGAGACACGGAACTAGACACCTGTCTCGGCTCCCGCCCGTTCCTCCCCTCGAGTCCTTGCGCATGCCTCCCATCAATCCCCACGCCGAGCCGCTGGTCGAGGTCGTCCGTGGAACGTTTGGCAGCTTACCCTTATGATTCGTCGACACTAAAAGACACGGGAAAGCACAACGTAGTTTGCACCCGGCCCACTCCGAACCCTTTCGGGTTACTACTTCCGCGGGGTACCAATCCCGCAGCGGCTGCAGGCACTTTCCATCCGGCCAACTCATCTAGCTCCTTCCCGGCTCCTGAACCGCGTGCGTTTGACAACAGCAACATGTACACGTGGTTCCACCTGGGCAAGAGACTGACTCCCCCATGACAAGATAATTGAGACACCAAAAACGCCGATCCCCACATTAAATACCTCTTTTACCAGCAGCGACTGAAGTTGCAATTGCGATAGAACCACGGATACTTGCTCGACTTGCCTTAAATTAAGCAGTCTTACTTATATCCGTCACTAAAGCTCCCAACAATTTTTGTTAATGTTTTTGCTTTCGTTTTGGTAGCGGAACCCGCCTCCAAAATTTTGATGTCTCAATTAAACTGTCATGATGGAGACTTAGTAAGGTGCCTCTGTATCCTTAACGCCAACGACGTCTTTAAACGATCGGGTGAATCCTCAAGCCCCACTTCAAGATGGAAAGAACTTGGATCTGGTTCGCGAAACCTAGATACCAATCAAGCCGTCTTGCAGCGCACCTGTGCTGTCAAAAGCTCCAGGCCGCGTGGGTCAATTGCAACACCGTTATCTAAGGGAAACTATCGGCCGGACGAATCCATTGCTGTGAAGTCATCCCGCGTCCTCTACATCTTGGCAGACGCCTCTTTGACCGTTTTCGGATGCCGAGCCAGAATGGCGGTGAACAGTGCGCCCGCGCTGACACTGTGACGATACCGCGCCATCGGCGAATCCTACACGTCACGGTCGCCACGGTGATCGAACTCTGGCAACTTTCTTCGGAAACACACGTACATACTCTCAGACGCCGCCGGTGTTGCAACTTTCTGAAAAACTACACCACATTGGAGATGGCCACCTGCCGAGGTACGTAAATGTTCGAGGCGTAACGCCTCACGAGGCTGGGGAAATGCGGTCGGCCCCGATGATGCTCCACGCGCTAGCAACAGTATGCGATGAGGTAAACCGCACTGTGCATACCTCGCAAGAAGCCCGCGTGTGTGACGAACCCGAGCAAAAGTGGTGATACCGGTTCAGATTGGCGTTGCTTGCAGGAGGAAGAAGCGTTCCACCTGCACGCTGCGACGGCCGTTGGGCGGTTGGCTGCCCCACACATCGTGCAAGCGTTGCTTGGCAGGCCCGGGGAGATGGGGAGACCGGCAACCGGCAGGGTTGTCGTCCGCTCAAGTTCCGAGGTGGGATGCTGATGCAGGACCACCAATTGCCAGCAGTCAAATGAATTTGCCCGCCGGACTCCGGAGAGGCTTAGGACCGACATACGGCCGCGACTCGAACTCTGGGACCGGCACAGTGGCATATGCACTCAGACTGGAGACATGCACTGCAAGAGACAGATTGCAACAATGACTAACTCTAATTCGCCCCACACCACAACACACGTCGGCAGCTGCAGGCCAAGGGAATCCTGGGAAATGGGGTGTGCATAGGTAAAAGGCCATCTTAGCCATCATTTATTCAGACATCGGCTGCAAGCATCCCACTCTCGCGGCTTGTTTGGCAGATCCCCATTGGACCGAGATAGTATCCCAACCTCGGAAGGCTCTAGATATTATCTCCATCGAATACAAATGTCCTCGAGTGGCGTTTCCCCTCCCGGTCCCCCGTGCGCTCATCCACCAAGATCATGGTCTCCACAGTCTTCAAGATACCCTGCTGATCCATCGTCACCGACAGGGGGGCCTGTGAGCCAGAGCTGCTCCCACGAGCCTCGGGATCTCCCTCGGACGCATGGAAGAGCGGAGACGGGGGAGGTTTCTGCGCGTTGCCCCCGGATGTAATCATGACATTAGAATTGCCGACATGACCATGATGCTTGGGATCTGTTTTCTGGCTGCTGCTTTCCTGCAGACCGTCCCGCTTGGAAGTTGCACCGCTCCGGACCACTTTGCCAATGAGAACGGCCATGGTGAGCTCGATGTGTAGCTTGACGATGTATGCCAAGGGTGCAAACTGGACGTATCTGGTGAGTCAATATTAGCGGGGAACAGCTGCAAAGGTGTCAGTGGCGGAGACGTGCAGGTATGGGTCTGGCAAGCCAAGAAAGCCGAGGAGCATGGCGTCCATCGAGGTTGAGAGCACAACAATTCCAGCGTTAAAGTTGTAGAGGCGCCAATACTTGCTCAGCCCGTTCGCAATAAGCTCAAATCGTACCAGGTACAAGAAAAGAAGATTCAGGCCCAGGTCAACCACGAGAAAAATAGTCTTCTCTGCATACTCGAATGTGTAATTGAGCTTGATTTGGAACGATGTGGCACCTGGCAACTGTGCAGGAATCCAGATGCAGGCGACGGCGATGTTGACGCAGGCGATGGCGGCGAAGAGGCCCCATTTTAGTTGAGTGGCCCTGCGCCTTTCCACCATGATCAGGGACACGCGATTGGCGACGATCTGGGAAAGGAGCTGTGTCTGAATGGCCCATAGCAACACTAACTCAAGGAATTAGCTTCAAGCTTGACACCGCAACCAACCGAATGAACGCTCAACTGCAGCTTACCAGAGCCAACGTAAAATCCTAGGCTGTTGAGTGGTCAGAAGAGTGTCTCGCAACAATTCGAGAGACGCATGCAGCAAAACTCACCTCCCATGAATGACGTCGTTGAGGAACAAGAATGTCGACAAGGCAAAGGCAAAATTGACCCAGGTCTCCACCCAAATCATCCACAGATATGGGTTGGCCAAGCTCCCGGTACGTTTCCAGATGAGCCGAGTTTGATTCACAACTTTGGTGAGAGTGAAGATGAAGACGGCCAGGAACAGCCCAAAGTACAGGGATGCGAGATCCATTGCGTCGACAGGCTTGGCAGTCAGGCAGGCAGCCAAATAAGCGAATGACCGGGGGAGAAACGTCAAATCAACACAACAGCGAATGAAGAGAGAGATGCATTCGTCGCCGACAGAGTGACTCGATATTCACCCAATACTGCAGCGGGACGGCACCAGTATTAAGTATCTCCACGGCGTGAAGCCCGGGACGACCTTTGACGCTTACGAACGCCATGAAACGTAATTCTCACATTGTGACCGACAGCTTTAAAGAAGCGTGGCTTTCTGTCAGTGACTCTGGATCGGGAAAGAGAGCAGCCGCCGACAAGCCACCAGACGCCACATCTGGCATCGATGCCGACCTGCAACCGGGGTGATTCTGGGGAGGCGAGGAGCTGAGGCTGACGATGGTGATCTCTAGGCCCCAACCCGGGATCGTGAGCCGGCGCCTCTGGGGTGGCCGTCTCATCTCCAGTTGAAGGATTCCCCAAGCCCTGATTGGCTCGGCGATGACCCCGAGTTAGTGACCCGCCGAACTATCGAAACGGAGCGCAGAGAGTTCGGCAGCATCCGAAAATAAATGATGCTTTGCAGGATTCCCCCGGGTTTGCTGAAATTTAGTCATGTTTTGTGTGCCGTAAGGGAAGCGATCAACGGTGTGGCTTTTTAGCGGTCCAAGCTGAGACATCCTTGAATCATGCCCCCTGTTTGGAAAGGGGTGCACTCGAGACACGGCGAAATTGGGGCGAGATGCGCGATTCGGAGAAATTCGGGGTTAACTCGTTTGAGTAAACGAGTCCCAAGAGTCAAACGCCGATCTTGAGTCTAGTCGAGGTCGGTCGAGACCACCCTTGACCGAGAGCACCAAAACGGCGGGATTGCCAAGCCATCGGCTTTCAGTCTCAGAAAAAGGGGTTCAACAGTTCAGGCTGCATATGTGAACGCAGTTCTACCTCTGTGGAGCAGCCCCCTTTTCACAGACAATGGCGTCCGAGGATCACGAAGCCATTCCGTCATGTTGGACATGAATGCGAACCGTGTCTATACGGACAAGAGAACAACGCGGTGATTCGCCGCGCACATAGTGCCCAGTGCCGAGCTGGTCGCCCTGGGTCCAGAAGCCCGGAGGTACTTACTCAGCTTTGCAAGAAATCAACCTGTGGTGTTGCTTCTCATCGGTACCGGATACCTAACTCTGACCTTTAATCAGTAGATGCGTTGTCATAGTGAAGCGTCACCAGCATTGAGATGTGCACACTCACGCCGTAGTTGCCTCGCTGTAGTTGGGATTATGAACATGACAGACTCCAGGTGTCGTGATAGTCGAGGAGATTTCGCTGGGGGCTCGCGTCGAAGTCACGGAAGCCAAAGTAAACATAACGAACTTTACCTGACCTCCGTCCCGCGGCTTGTGAGTTTGACTGAAAATTTAATTTGCCCTCGCAAGTTGCAAACCTTCGAATCTGGGGTTAATGGACAGAACGAAGGCTTTCGAATTTTGGGGATTTATCCAGGGGATTCCACCTGCTGCATCATTTTTGAGGCACTCTCACACACACTTTCACACACCACTGAAGCTCCTCCTGCCTGCTTCCACAATATTTTCGACATCATCGAAACTCATCACCACAGCCCAAACACCGGCCGTTTCGTACACCATCTAAACCCATCACTTCATCCCAAACGACGACTGTGTGCCGCGTTTGTCACTCTACATTCTCGAAATGAAATTTTCAGCAGATGAACGTCGCGAAGTCTTTCTCCAGTGCTGGCTAATTTTCAAACAAAGAGCCGCGTGGTTCCCTGGACTACCGTCGCATCAACAAGATGGTGAAGAGCACCGACTCCCTTCTGCCGCTGCGAGCAAAGATGGGTAGCCGTAAGCTGCTGTCCACCCTGTACAGCCTGGTCGACACGGGCGTCTTTGACTCGGGACTGCGCGCATGGCAAGAGTTCCCAGATCTCTTTCCGTCTGGACCGCCGCGCGACAAGCAGCAGGTCGTCGCAGCCGGCGCGGGACATCACAACAGCCTAGCCCCTGTTCAGTCGGGCCCGCCGCACAACAGCCAGCAACAGCAAACCGTCACAGGCGGTGCGCATTATCACGTTGCGCCGCAATATTACGGCAGCCCGGTCCCTATGTAGCAAAGTTTTCTGCGGCCCGGCATATGCGTCCACCGGCGGCAGCGAGTTTGCGCAAGCACACTATGGCACAACGGTACCATATCCAGTACCGCACTACAGCATGAGAGCCATGAGTACGCACATCCCCATCAACCCTTCCGCTGCCATGTTCCCCGCTGACGCTCGTCTCCCCTTCCCAGCGCATTGTCGAGGAGTCCTGCTTCGCCTTCGCGCAAGAATGGCTGCCCTCCGTCCTCTCCTCCGGCGGCTACGACTATGCGGCCGCGGTCGAGCTGACCCGGTGGGTCGAAATCCTACCGTACCACAGCGCTCGTCTCGCGCCGGGCGCGCCCGACCTATCCGACCCGCTATTTCCTATGCTACTAGGGACGATGCGCTTGCTACGGAATATCGTGGTGCATCGGAATCCGCTGAGTGCGAGGGAGGTGTGCCAGATGGTGCGGGCGGCGGCGGGGGTGGTGGAGATGTTGGAGGATGGGATGAGGGCGAGGGTGTTGAGGGGTATTGGGAAGGAGGTTAAGGTGAGGATGGCGGAGATGGAGGGTGAGGGGGATGTTGAGCGGAGAGGGAGGATGGGGAGGCTTTTAGAGGAGACGGTTAGGGATGTGGTGGCGGAGTGGGAACGGGTGATGAGTTTGAAGGATGAAACGGTTTTGAGGATTTTGGGGCGTGAGGAATCGGTTTGGCGAGGTGAAGATGGCTAGGTAGTGGCCAGGTTATGATTTCATTTTTATTTGTTTTTATACTGTCTAGCATGATACCTAGCGCATTCTTTTGCATTAAAATATCCCAGGTATCCCGAGACCGAATCCGGATACCTCGGGAGTACCTACCTACGTACCCATTGCGTATGGGCTCGCTGGCGAGGAGGGCAAATTGGCCGACAAGTTTACCAAGTGGGAGGCCAGCAATCCCCGCAAACCGGTTCAGAACTCTTCCATTTTCAGGTACTGTTATCTACATACGCCTGCCGTAACCATTACTCCAAAGCCCCCTTCCTTCAACATTCCGGGTATATCCTCCGCGCACTTCCCCTACTACGGCAACTCCACAGTCTCCTCCCTACTCCGCACTACCGGCAACTTACCCCTCCCCTGCGTTCTTTTCCCCTCCCTGCCCTCGGCCGCCAGCTCCCCCACCAGTGGCACTTCCCTCCCCTCAACCTCCGCCCCACCCTTTCCCAGCAAACTTGAACCCCCTTTATCCACCCCACCACTAGCACCCGTCCCATCTAACTCCGGCTTCCCCACATCCCCCGCCCCTGGCGCCTCTGACCGCCTCCCCCTCC
>Ga0247760_1001420_pt1 | contig 22323 bp, 20 predicted proteins | sample UWRJL171409R4_FD_179936 | JGI IMG/M metagenome (GOLD analysis project Ga0247760, IMG submission 179936) | Plant litter microbial communities from Arlington Agricultural Research Station in Wisconsin, United States - UWRJ-L171-409R-4 | ecosystem: Environmental > Terrestrial > Plant litter >... | reverse complement strand
GCCCCCGATTGCGGATATCCGCCGGGCGGTGCGTGAATCCCTGCCTGCGCTGAGTAAAAGCGACGGTTCTGGTGTGCCTCCGCGGGGCGACTCTGCTGGTGCTGGTGCTGGTGCTGGTGCTGGTGGAGATGCTAACTCAGTCGGTGGACTGCCAATGGGCGGAGCTGGCGGTCAACTGTCCGAGGGGCTCGCCGGCGGTGGAGCGCCGGCCGCGGCTGGAACGGCCGGCGGCAAGGCGGGCATGGGGGGGCAACCAAGCGACGATGCAGGCTCCAGCGCTAGCTGTTCATGCCGTATCGTCCCGCATGCCACCCCGCATGACTTTTCCGTATTCCTTCTGCTGGGGCTGAGCTGGCTCACGAGAGCGCGCAGAACCCGGGCGAAGCGTCGCACTTTGAGCCCCTGACTGGCTCGCTTCGCTGCGTCGTGCATGGCGTCGGGTTTGGTCGCCGTCGCGCTCGAGTGTGGCGGTCGAGTGCTCGCAAGAGCAGGTAGCGGCGGCGGGCTCGCGAGTGCAGCGCCGCCCGTCCATTTGTCTTGCATGAGAGCAGTCGGTCTACTATAAGGCCGCGTGGCCAGCGCGCCGGCACGCGGTTTTCTCGCAAAATGTTGTGGCTTGGCGCTCGGACTGAGCGGGCCCCTGAGCGCTTGCCACCGGGTGAGTGAGCTGGAGCCCGAGCAGGAACGCGTGGCGACCGCGGTGGCTTCCGTCGCGGAGGCGAGCGCTCGTCGAGAAAGTTTCAAGCCGGCGGACTTTCAACCGACTGTGCTCGCGCCGGTGGCGGCGCCCGGGGTCGCGCCGCCGGGCATGGTGTGGATCCCGCCTGGTGAGTTTTCGATGGGCTCCGCCGATCCCACCGTCGGCGGGCACTGCCACGAACCGATGAACGATGCGCGCCCCATCCACCGCGTGCGCGTCAGCGGCTTCTTCATGGACGCGACCGAGGTGACGAACGCAGACTTCGCTGTGTTCGTGCGAGCGACGGGCTACGTCACGCTCGCGGAGCGCACGCCCACGTCCGAGGAGCTGCCCGGCGTTCTTGAACAGGATCGCGTGGCAGGCTCCGCCGTGTTTGCGCCGACCAAGGGACACGTCTCGCTCGATCAGCCCCTTCGCTGGTGGCGTTACGCGCGCGGAGCGAACTGGAGTCGACCAGAAGGCATCGGCTCGTCCATCGTGGGGCGCGAGCGCCACCCCGTCGTCCACGTCGCTTACGGCGATGCGCTGGCGTACGCGAAATGGGCGGGAAAAGATTTACCGAGCGAGGCCGAGTGGGAATTCGCGGCACGCGGTGGAGAAACGGGAAAGCTGTATCCGTGGGGAGATGCGTTGAAGCCCGGGGGTCGCTTCGTCGCCAACATCTACCAAGGGCAATTTCCGGTGAAGGACAGCGGTGAAGACGGCTTCATCGGCACGGCGCCCGTGGGCTCTTTCGAGCCGAATGCGTTCGGCTTATATGACGTTGCTGGCAACGTTTGGGAGTGGACGCGCGACTGGTATCGCGCCGACGAATACGCGCGCCGCGCGCGCGAAGGTGTGGTCGTCGATCCGCGCGGACCCGTGGACAGCCTCGATCCCACCGAGCCAAAAACTCAGAAAAGGGTCCAACGTGGCGGATCCTTTCTGTGCACGAGCGACTACTGTACGCGCTACATGGTGGGCACGCGCGGCAAGGGTGAGCCCGATTCGCCCGCGGGGCACATTGGCTTCCGCTGTGTTCGGCGTCCACCCGTGAGCGCAGGGAGCTCGCCATGACGGCTGCGGCTTCCAGCGAGTCGGCGTCCGAGTCCGACTGTACCGGCGCGTTCGCCTGACATCAGGCGGGCGCGCACAGTCCCACCCCCACTCCACCGCTCCTCGCATCAGGGCGGAGTGGCGAGCGGGGCTCGGATCCTTCTGGCGCTAGTGCCGGGAACGGTCCCGGGACTTTCAGCTCACGGAGACGTTCATGAATACGCAACTGGATCCCACGCCGTGGACAGCGCCTGTCCGCCCAATTCGAAAGAGCTTCTTGGGCGTATTCGCGCTCCTGCTCTTGAGCTCAGCGTGTGGTAGCGACAACCAAAGTGTCGGCAACGCGGCGGGTGGTTTTGCCGGTTCGGCCGCGCAGGGACCCGTGGGTGAAGCCGGCGAGACCGGCCAAGGCGGCGCCAATGGTCGCGATGGCCGCGATGGTGAGGACGGCAAGGACGGAACCGACGGCAAGGACGGAACCGACGGAACCAACGGCAAAGACGGAACCAACGGAACCAACGGCAAGGACGGAACCAACGGAACCAACGGAACCAACGGCAAGGACGGAACCAACGGCGAAAATGGCGAAGACGGCGAAGACGGTGAAGACGGCGTGACGCCGGGCCCGGTCGCGATCTTCGGTACGGTACCCAAGAAGAAGATCACGACGATCAACTCCGCGACGTTCACTTTCGGCTGCTCGGCTGGCGATTGCGACTACGAATACAGCGTCGACGCCGCCGAGTTCGTTGCCGGCACGAGCCCGCTCGCGCTTCCGGCGCTACCCGCGGGCGAGCACCGCTTGCGCGTGCGCGCCAAGAGCAAGGATCCCGCGGACACGCTCGGCTGGGGCAAGAGCGCCTCGTACACCTGGACATCGCGCAAGCCGAACATCCTCACCATCGTTGCGGACGATCTCGGATTTTCGGATCTCGGCGTCTTGGGCGGAGAAGTCGATACTCCGAATTTGAACGCGCTGGCGGGTCAAGGGCGCCTGCTCACGGGGCACCAGGTCGGTACGGTGTGCGCCATCACGCGCGCGATGCTCATCTCGGGCACCGACAACCATCGCGTCGGTCAGGGCACCATGGCCGTCTCCGACACCGCGTACACGGATCAGCCGGGCTACGAAGGCTACTTGAACGATCGTTCGCTGTCCGTGGCGCAGCTGCTGCGCGATGGCGGCTATCGCTCGTACATTTCAGGCAAGTGGCACCTCGGGGCGCGCACCGTCACGGGCACCCAAGGCAGCGGCAAGACACCGGACCAGTGGGGGTTCGATCGCAGCTTCGCCCTGATTCCCGGCGCCCCCAGCAATCACTTTACCCACGAAACGTCGTCTTCGAGGACCTATGTGGCGGACGGCGCATACTCCGGTGTCGATACCACGGGGCACCCGGCTGAAGGCAGCTACTCTACGGACTTCTACACCGACAAGCTGATCGGCTTCATCGACGACGGCCTCACGAGCAATGCCGACAAGCCGTTCTTCGCCTACGCTGCGTACACCTCGCCGCACTGGCCGCTCCAGACCCCGGACGCGTGGCGTGACAAGTACAAGGGAAAGTACGACGGCGGCTATGAACCCATCGTGCGCGAGCGTCTCCGACGCCTGCGAGAGCGCGGAATTTTGCCGTATTCGCTGACGCCCAGCCCTGGCTTCCCCGAGGCCCCGAATCGCTGGCCAGCGAGCGCGAACAACGGCACGGCCGCAGCGCTCTACACGACGCCCTTGCTGTCGGCGGCCGACGGCTACGTCGACTACGGCCCCGGCCATTTCATCAAGAATTGGTCGACGCTGACCGAGCTCGAGAAGAAGGCGCAGTCCCGCTACATGGAGCTTTATGCGTCCATGGTCGAGCACCTCGACTACAGCGTGGGCCGGCTGATCCAACACTTGAAGGACATCGGTCAGTACGAATACACGTTCATCATCTTCCATTCGGACTCCGGCGCGGATGGCTACCCGATCACACCCAATGCAGATCCTGCGATCGTCGACGCGCAAAACGCCGCGGATCCGGTGTATTCGAGCCTGGGCAAGGATAGCAATCGCAACATCAAATATGGTATCCGCTGGGCGGAGGTGAGCAATACGCCGCTCAGCCAACTCAAGGGTTTCCAGGGGCAGGGCGGCTTGGGCGCCCCAGCCATCGTGCACTTGCCGGGCCAGACGCAGGCGCTGCCGCCGATCCACCACTTCACGCACATCACCGACGACACGGCCACGTTCCTCGAACTCGGAGGAGTAACTCCCCCGTCGACCCCTGCGCCGCCGCTGATCGAGAACGGCGTGAACAAGAATGCAGACAAGGTCGTGTACGACGGCCGCTACGTGTACCCGGTCACCGGCGTTTCATTCCTTTCCGCCGTTCAGCAGGAGAGCCCCGCGCCGACGCGTAACCAACCCTTCGGTGGTGAAACGTACGGCCGCGCGTTCATTCTCAGCGCTGATCAAAAGTGGAGGGCTCGTTGGACCGAACCTCCGTACGGACCTACCGACGGTCACTGGGAGCTCTTCCGCGTGGAGGTCGATCGCGCGGAAACCAAGGATCTTTCCGCCTCTCAGCCGGCGCTCGTGCAGGGCCTAGTGAACGACTGGAAGGCGTACGCTCAGAAATTCGGGGTCCGAGTTCCCGTTCGTCCGCGCAGCTACTACTGACGCAAACAAGGCGGGGCCTGCTAGCCACGGGGGCCCCGCCGACCATTACGAGAAAAACGTCCTCATGACTGAAGCTTCCCCGCCTTCCCATGCTCGCCGATCGCGTCCGTGGCTGCCTTTTTTCGTGGGCCTGGTCGCCGTTGCGGGCCTCGTCGTTGCGGGCTTCTCGAGTCGGCGAGCCGACGCCTCGAAACCGCTCGGCATCACGGTGGGTGTACTCGGAGGTCCCGAAGCGGAAGTGCTCGAGTTCGTCAGCTCGCGGCGGCCAGACCTCGACCTGCAGGTCGTCCGCTATGACGACGCGCGCAGTCTGCGCGCTGCCGTGAAACGAGGCGAGGTCGCTGCGGGCAGCTTCGAAACGAACGCCAGCCTGCATCAGACGCAGCCCGATCCAGAGCTCGGCAGCGCCGGCACCACGCTGACTCTGCCCCTCGGATTTTACTCGAAGCGCATCAAGACGTTGAACGAACTCACGGCCGGCGCGGTGATCGCGCTGCCTGCGGAGCCCGAGGCGCAAGGCCGGGCGCTGCTCTTACTCTTTCATTCGGGCCTGGTCGTCATCCCCGAGGAGCTCGGCACCGCTGTGCGTCTGACAGACGTCTCAGCGATTCTACATCAGCTCGAGCTTCGACCTCTGCCACGAGAGCGGCTCGCGAGCGCCTTCGGCGAAGCGGCGCTCGTCGGGCTCGAGTATGCGACGGCGGCTCAGAGCGGGCTCGCTCCTGCGCGGCACGCGATCTTGATGGAGGACGGCTTTTCGCCGTACGCCCAGATCCTCACCGTGAGGCGCGCAGATCTGGCGACCCCGCCGGCCTGGCTGGGTAGCCTGCTCGACGCCTACCATTCCCAGCAAGTGAAGACCTTCATTCTGGAGCATTTCGAGGACTCGGTGCGACGCCCTTGGTAGACGAGCGCTGGTTCCACGGCTGCTCCGCTTGCGGCAAGTGCTGCAACTCGCCGCCGCTCGCCTCGCTGCCCGAGCTGCTACACCATCAGGCACGCTTCATCGGCTGTCTGTCGATTCGTCGCATGCGGCGCGTGCGCGCCGGAGACCGTTTGCCCGGCGCTCGAAGCGCTGACGCGGACGACGAGCGCGCTTGGCGCGAGCTCGCGTCGAGCTTGTTCTTACCCGGTCCGCTCACCGGCGAGCACGACTTCTTCTTGTTCACCCAGGCGTTCGGCTATGCCTCGCAGCCGAGCTGCCCGGCGCTCGAGCCAGCGTCGGGACGGTGTCGAATCCACGACGACAACAAGCCCGTGACCTGCAGCGTCGTCCCGCTCGAGGCCACGTGGCCCGATGAGCTTCAGGGTGCCATCCTCGCAGCGCGCCACGCGGAAGCCGATTTCGTCGGTGCTGATTGCATCTCGCCCACGCGCACGACGTTGCCGCTCGTGACGCGACGCCGTGAAGTGGTGTCACAAGAAGCGCGTACGCTTCTGACTCGCCGGAGAAGCGACCTAATCAGTGAGCGCCGCATTTGGGGCGACCGTGTCGCGCGCCTGTTCGGTCCCGAGCTCTTCGCACGCCCCGAACGCCTGCGCGATATTCCGGAGGACGGAGCTCTGACGCTGTCGATCGTTCCGGTGTTGGCGACCCTCGCCGAAGTCTCTGCTCGCAGCCACGCGCGCATTCGTGACTACATTTCGGTGCAGATCGAGCTCATCGAGCGCACGTTGGCGGAGGCGCTCGCGAGAAAGAACGCGGCCGACCGCGCGGACACGGCGACGCTTCGGGCCTTCCTCAACGCCAATCGCACGCTCGATGGCCAACTCGCACGCGGGCCGCTCACGTCGAGCCCAGTTTCAGTCGAGCAAGCGCGTTCAATCGAGCAGTGGTTGTCACTCACTTAGTCAGCTGACCGCTCCCTCGAAAGTCGAAGAGGCTACGCCGGATTCGGTTTGCTGGGGGAGGTGGGTGACTGGCCTCGCTTCTTTTTCATCACGCTCGCCACGAGCGGCGTCAACGCCAATGTGCCGGCGATGCGCAGGGGTTGAGTGAGCTTCGTTGCGAGCCACGACGCCATGAGCAGGCCTGCGCCGCCCTTGGCGCTCTCCAGTTCGAACCCGAAGCTGATGGCGAGCGCGAACCCAGCCAAGGTGGCGAGAAAAATTCCAAAATAGACCACCACGGCGAGGCGACCGTAGACTTCGAGCAGGATCTTGAACTTTTCGCGCGTCACTCGGCGCAGGCTAGCACGAACAGGGTGCCAACGCCGACACGGCGCCCGCTCAGGCGCGCTCGCGCTGCCGCTATCGAACGGCTCAACCGGCGCGCACGTCGAGGCTGCGGCGGCGGCGTAGGAAGGGGCTGGCAGCGAGGGCGGCGGCGGCGAGCCAGCCGGCGGAGCTGAGCACGAGTGAGGCGCGGATTTTATCGCAGAAGGTGACGGGTCCGGTGGGTGGGGTGTAGCGCGCGATGTCGTGGCCGTGAGGATCGTCGATGACCCAGCACGGGGCGTCGGTTCTTTGTGCTTCGGGTTTGGGCGAGAGCTCGACGGTCGGGTCGAGCGCGGGGTGAAACAGAGTGCGCGTCGACTTGCCGGCGCGCACGGTTTCCCAACGGTACGTGGTTTGGACCCAGGCGGTCGCGTGTCGAAGAGCGAGCAGCTGCTGGGTCGCGGTACCGAAGGCGATCAGCAACGCGAGCACAGCGATCGACACGCCGAACTCGGCGAGGCGAGAACGGGGTAGCTTGGCGAGGCCTAGAGAGGGGGGCGGTTCCTCGTAGCCCGGGGGCGGATCTGCTTGCGGCGACGCCTGGAGCGCCTCGCGTACGAGGCGCGGGCGGACCAGTGACGCGCTGAAGTTGGAGAGTAATTCGCGCGTGGCGTGGTCGTCTTCGGTCATGCCCGTGATGGCGTGGCGTTGCCCGGTTCGCGTGACCAGGTAGGCCGTGATCGACGTGCTGGTCGATTCAGAGGTCTCCGTGGTCTCCTTCGCGTAGAGCACGCGCAAGCCGTCTGCGAGTGGGAAGCGCCGCGTGTAGCAAGCGATGCCGAGCGCGCGGTACTGGACGACGACGACGGGTGAACTGGCCGTGCCTTGCAGCTGCCAACGCACGGCATAGGTTGCAAACGCAAGCAGCGCCACGATGACCACGAGCACCGCAGCGGCTACTTGCAAACGCGCTTCCAACGAGCGTGACGACGGCAGTGCTGCCGAGAGCAAGGCGATACTCAGCGCCGCAGCAAAGCGCACGGCCGCGCTCTGCGTCACCGCCATCTGCGTGAGCGTCACGCCGTACCGCAAATACAGCGCGTTGCCCTCGCCCTTCGCCCAAGCCAGGCCCTCGACCTGCTGTGTCGCGCTGGTCTCGAACTCGGGCATGACCCAACCGCCGTCGCTGTCGTCGCGGTCGTCGCTGTCGTCGCGGTCGCTCGGCTGCGACGGCTCGAACTCGCGCAGCGCACGCCGGAAGGGCTGCAAGCGCTGCTGCGCGTCGGCGTGGCTCACGCCCAGATGCAGGGGAGGCAACGCGAGCAAGCGCGAGCCGAGATCGAGCGTCAGCTCGAGCTGCATGGGCGCAAACGGGTTCGCGCGAGCGCGCTGCTCGCGGATGGGCTGACTCGTGCTGAGCTCCGGTAAGCTTGCGGCGACATAGCGCGCCTTCCAACCCCAACGCTGAACGCCGACGTCATACCCGCCCTGCGCGCGCGGCCACACCGCTACCCGCACTCGGCACCCGAACCCATGCGCGCAAAATGCAAGCAGCAGCGCCGTGAGCACCGCCAAAATCATCCAATCCGCGCGAAACGTCAGCGCTGCCGCGCCGAGCGCGACTAAGCACAGCGCGCCAAAGCCATAGCCCCAAGCCAGCCAGCGCGGCACACCGATGTACGAGAGCCGCGCTGGCGCACCTGCATGGCGCTCGGGCAATGCCGCGTTCAAAGCGCGCTCGCGATCGGCCGACATTCGTGTAGCGTGGGAGCGAGGAATTGACGCCGTGTCAGCGCGCCGGAAAAGAGGAAAGTCGCAGGACTGGGGTTGGAGAGCGCCGCCGCGGCCGCCCGCCGACGAAAGCGAGCCCAAACCGGACTGGCTCCTGCAAGAGATCGGCCGCCTCCGCCTCAGCTTAAGTGCGCTCGCTCTCTCCGCCGTCTGCTTCGCTATCGACGCCGCCTACGTCACGCTGTCTGAAGCGTCGACAGATCCCGGCCTGCCGTTCCTGCATCGGATCCACGACCTGGCCTGGCTGTTTACGGGCCTGTTCGGGTTTGCAGGCTTGGTTTTGCTCTACATTTGGCTCGAAGAGCACTAGGCCGCGAAGCTCAGCGCGCGCGGGGCTGACTGGCAAGCCAGGCTTCCACCAAGTGCTGCCGTTCGGTTCGCAGCCGTTCGGACCGCGCGCGGACGAGCGCGAGCACTCCGGACGGCGCGCTTTCCGGGGTACCGGCATCGAACGGCGGCGCAGGCGAATATTCCAAGCCGAGCTGCACCGCTTCGGCGGCTTCTCGCCCGGCCAACTCGGCCGCGAGCGTCAACGCGAAGTCGATGCCGGCGGTGACCCCGCCTCCCGTGATCAGCGACCCATCCCGTACGACCCGCTCGCGCACTGGAATAGCGCCGAAAGCGGGCAAAAACTCGTGCGCGCCCCAGTGCGTCGTGGCGCGCTTACCGCGCAGTAGCCCAGCCGCGCCCAGCACCAGCGCGCCCGTACACACTGACGTCAAGTAGCGCGCCTGAGCGGCTTGTCCTCGCACGAACGCGAGCGTCTCATCGTCGTTGAGTAGCGCATTGACGCCTTTTCCGCCAGGCACGCACAGTACGTCGAGCTGCGGACAATCCAGAAGAGTCGTCGTCGGCAGTAATTGTAGACCGGTCACCGACTTCACGGGCAGAAGGTCGCGCGCGACCAGGTGCAGCTGTGTATCGGCGAGGGAAGCCAGAATCTCGTACGGCCCCGTCAGGTCTAGCTGTTGAACATCGGGAAATATCAGAAATCCAATTCGCGTCGGCATCTACTCTTCCGCACCAGTCTCGAGTGAACCAGCGTCCTCGCGGGGAGTCTATCACGCTGCCCTCGTCAGACGGCCACCCTGATGGCTTCCAGCAAGCGCGGCCGGGATCGAGAGCGAGGTTCTTTTGGGGCTAGCGGGCGCGGCACGCCGACCGCGTCGCAGCGCTCGAGGGCGGCGCCCACCAATCGCACTCAGGCCAAGCCGCGCTGCTTTCGGGCCCAGCTTTCGAAGCTCATCGGCGAAAGACCATGAGCGCGCGCGATCTCTGGTCGCGCCAACACGGGGGCGACGTTCATGTACGTCAGGCCATGGGCCACTCCCGGATGCAGACCGGCTGCGATCGCCTGCTCGGGCGTGGCCCACTGCACGACGTACTCCTTGCCATCGAGACGCGACAGGATCTCGGCGATTTGCGGCTGCGTGAGCAGATCGCCGGCGAGCTGAAGCGTGACGCCGTTGAACTTCGCGGGGTCGTCGATCGCCGCCGCCGCCGCCTTTCCGATGTCTTCGGGCGCGATCAGCTCGAGAGGACGATCCGTTCTGATCACCGTGATCAGTCGGCGCCCTTCGACAAAGCCTGCTGGGTCCAACATCGCGTGGTCCATGAACGTACTCGGCAGGATGATCGTCCAGCTCTCGAAGCCAGCGCCGCGCACGAGCTCGCAGGTGGCGAGTTTGTTCTCCCAGTACTCCTCGTGCGACTTCCAGCGCCCCTCAGCCCAACCCTCGACGTTGCGATGATCACCGACGCCGGACGTCGCGGTGTGTACGAACGTCTCGACGCCTTCAGCCAGCGCCGCCTCGACCAAGTTCTTGCCTTGTTGGCGCTCTTTACTGAAGTCGACGCCAGTCGCGGACACGATCGGTGCTTGCATCGAGAACACCGCGCGCGCGCCCCTGCAGGCGGCCCGCAGCGACGCAGGGTCGTCGAGATCGCCGACGACCAACTCGGCACCGGCCTGCGCGAGGGCCTGCGCGTTCGCTGCCTCCGGGTGACGCACGAGGACGCGGACCGCTCGGGGGCCACTCTCCAGCAGCGCCCGAGCCGTCGCGCCGCCCTGGCGGCCAGTGGCTGCCGTCACCAGAACTGGCGCCAAATCTGCGCTAAAATCAGTCATTCGATGCTCCTTGCTGTAAGTGGGGTACCACTCCGTTTAGGTTTGTGGCAACATACGGGGGCCTACCCCGTTTGTCGAGGAGCTCGCTCAGGAAAAAAATTTTGCCTGCTGATACTGCAAAGGCGCTGCGCGCGGATGGTCGACGCAATCGCGAGCTACTCCTCGCGGCCGCGGCGGAGCTGATCGCAAGAGACGGCGCGCACGCTTCGCTCGAAGAGATCGCGCGTCGCGCAGGTGTGGGCTCTGCGACTTTGCATCGCCATTTCACGTCACGGCGTGCCCTGCTCGAGGCAGTGTTCCGCGATGGCGTCGCGCAGCTCTGCGAACGCGCCACCGCTCAGCCAGGCGCGGACCCGGGGGCCGAGCTCGCGACCTGGCTCGAGGATCTGGTCGTTTACACCGCAACCAACCGCGGGCTCGCCATGGCGCTGCTCGCCGGGCCAGACGGGCTCACGCCAGAGGAAATCTGCTGTACCGACATGGTGCGCCAAGTGTTGGACGTTCTCGTCGTCCGCGCGGCGTCCGTGAGTCAGTTGCACGACAACGCCACGACCTCTGATCTGATGCTGTTGGCGAACGCGATTGCCGTCGCCACCGAGCACGACCCGACTAGCGCGCGGCGCCTACTACGCCTCGCGCTCAGCGGCATTCGACGGTGAAGGCACGGCTTCGCGCGAGAGACTGGCAAAGTAGTGACCTTCGTTGAGATCGGCGATCAGCCCCGGACGAGTGGGCTGCCATCCGAGCAGATCGCGAGTGAGCTGCGCCGAGGCCGGTCCGTCGAAGCCCCAGAACCCGCCCAGGAAACCGACGTAGTCACGCGCTTGCGCGGGGGCGACGGAGACGGCGGGCAGGCCGAGCTGCGCGGCTAAGGTTTCGGCCACCTCACGGATCGGCACCCCCTCGTCGCCCACTGCGTGCAGTACGGAGCCTGCCGGTGCAGACTCGAGCGCGAGGCGAAAGAGACGCGCGGCGTCGTCGCGATGCACCGCGGGCCAACGGTTGGCGCCGTCACCGATGTAGGCCACCGCGCGCTTTTCTCGCGCAGAGCGGATCACCAATGGGATGAAGCCATTGTCCCCGTTGCCGTGCGTGGCGGGTGGCAGGCGCACGATGGACGAACGGACACCGCGGCTGGCGAGCGCGCTCGTGAAGTGGGCGTTCTGCATTCGACCGTTGGCGCCGCTGATCGGGCCCTGGTGTTCCCTGGCGGGCGCGGCCAGCCCATCGCGCTCAGTGGCGAGCACTCCCGGCGCCAGCCCGAGCACGCCCAGGATACCGGAGGCGATGACGAAGGGCTTGCCGCTGCCGGCCAGGGCCGCGCCGAAGGTCTCGATCGCTCGGCGGTCGGCGTCGGTAGCGCCCGCGAAGTCGCCCGCGAAGGCGATGTCGTGCTTGAAGGCGAGGTGGATGACTCCGTCCGACGCAGCGGCGGCGTCGCGCAGAGCGCCAAGGTCGTCGAGCGAGCCTGAGCGGACTTCGACCCCCGCGGCGCGCAGCGCTCGGGCTGCGGAATCGGAGCGGGCGAGCCCGCTGACCTGATGGCCTGCAGCGAGCAGCTCGGGAACGAGCCCGCGGCCGATCCAGCCTGACGCTCCGGTGACGAAAACGCGCATGAAAAACCTCCGAAATAGTGCGCCTCCCGGGCAGTTCCGGTTGCCCGCTTGCGAGTAGCGATAATTATTTGTACGATCGTTCTAGTTAATGTCAAGGCCCACGAAGCGAACTAAACCAGCCACGGCGGGGCGACCGATCGATCATCGGCGGCGAGCCGAGCTGCTCGACGCAGTGGTCGACTACACGGTCGAGCACGGGTTCTCCGACCTATCGTGGCGGCCCGTCGCTGCCGCCGTGGGGGTTTCGACCACGACGTTGGTGCACCGGTTTGGCGCCAAGGAACAGATGCTCGAGGCCATCCTCGCACGCTTGCGCGAGCGCATGCTCGTGGCGGCCCGCGAGGCGCTCGGCGAACAGCCCGACCTGCCGAAAGCGGCGCGCGCAGCGTGGACCCTGAGCTCCGACGCGCAGCGCGCTCAGGAGTTCAGGTTGTTCTTTGCGGTTTATGGCCGCGCGCTTCAGGCACCGCCAGAGTTCGCCGACTTCTTGAAGCACGTCGTCGCCGACTGGATGGGCGCCTTGCGCGATGCACAAGGACCGCACGTCGACGCAGCGCAGGCGACACGAACGGCCACGTTGGTGATCGCGACGCTCCGCGGCTTGCTGCTCGACCTACTCGCCACCGATGACCGAGCCCGCGTCCAGGACGCGGCGGAGAGCTACCTCACCCGCCTCGAACACGAAGCACCTCCGCCAAGACGGGCTCGCCCAAAGCGATGACCTCGGCTCGGGCCGTGCAGGCCTTCATAGGAGACGGTGCGTACCTGGGTCGACCCAGACAACGGCGTCCGCCAAGTGCTCGCTCTCCCGCGCGTCCAAAGCCAAGATCGCTGCAAGATGGGCGCGGGAGTTTCTGCCCGGCCCATCCGTATCAGCTAGCGATCAAAGATCGCGCCAGAGCGGCTCGTCGTCGATCAAGACGCGCTCGAGCTGGCGCGGGAAATCGCCGTAGTCTTGCACCGCACGGTGCACCGCCGCGCGGTTGTCCCAGAAGGCGATTGAGCCGGGCTTCCAGCGGAAGCGCACCTGGTTCTCCGACTTTCGGTAGCGATCGAGGATCAGCTGCAATACTTCGCGGTTTTCGGCGTCGGGCAGGCCGACAATCTGCGGATGTTTGCCGAAATCCACCCACAGGATCTTTTCGCCCGTCTCGCGATGGGTGCGCACGATGGGGTGCGCCACGAGCGGATAGTCGTGGCCCGCGCGCTGAAGCGCGGCGCGGAAATCGACAATTGCGTGCAGGCCTTCGAAGCGCTGCTTCAAATCCTCAGGCAACTCACGATAGACCTTGCCTGCGTCGACCCAGATCGTATCGCCACCCACCGGCGGCACGTTGACTGCGCGCAGCACCGCGCCCCAGCTCGGCACGATGCGCCAGTTGGTGTCCGAGTGATAGCCGTCGTAGACGATGCCCGGCCGCCGCTGGCTCTCGTAGAACTCCTTCTGCTTGGGATCGGCGCCGATCAGGTGCAGGCCGGATTCACCATCCACATCGACCAGGCGATCCGCCGGATAAGGCGGCGTGTAGACCTTGCCAAAGCGTTTGGCAAAAGCGAGATGCTGGCGGCGATCGACATTCTGGTCGCGGAAAAACAGCACCTTGTACTTCAATAGCGCTGCCTTGATGTCATCGCGCACCGCATCGTCGATGGGCTTGCTCAGATCCACGCCTTCAACCTCGGCACCGATGGTGGGGTGCAGGGGCGCATAGCTCAGCCCTGTCGCGTCGAGTTTTTTCAGTTCCAAAATGGCACTCATGATTTGCCTCCTAGGCCTCCAATCCCATTGTCCGATCCTCTTCTTTAAAAGACAAGTGTCTTCTGCTGGTGTATTTTCATCGCGGGGCGCGTTTGGAACCGTTTCCAAAAAGCTGAACACTTGGCTCCAGTGCGACGCGGGCATCTGTGGCGCGGCGCGGAAGGACGGACCCACGGTGCTCGGGGTAACCACTGGTCGCCTGCTCTGCGCTGCGCGCTCTGCGGCTGCGCGCACCGATGCCTGTCGCAAGCAATCGCGGCTAGTGCCGCGTGCACGAGCACGACGCAGCAGTGAGGAGATCGCTGAGCACATACCGTAGAGGGGGCGCGCAGAGCAGGACGCCAGCACGCCGCAGATGCTCGCCGCCTCGCTGCGACCACATGGCGCTCGGCAATGCGTAGCGGAGGACTGCTGGATTGCTTCGCGCGCGGCTCATCAACGGACCGACGCGGACTTGCGTATCTTCGTTCTCGCTAAGCTCCCACCGTGGATTCAATCGTTGGCCGGCCCAGACGTACCAACGCTTTCACACTTACGCTACGTTGCTGCAATGAATCTGGCAGCGGCTTCAGCGTGGCTCGCGGGGTGTCTTTCGACCGCGCTCTTGGCCAGCGCTTGCGGCGGTAGCACCCAGGTCCCGTCGGATACCGAGCCCGGGAGCGGTGGCAGTACAGCTGGGGGCGGAGCGGGGAGCGGCGGTGTGACGGCTGCGGGCGCGGGCTTCGGGACAGCGGGCATTCGCGAGGAGGGCAAGACTCCTTGCTATGGCGGTTGCACGGCGCACCCGGAGCGACCGAAACCGGGCGCTCCCCCGGAATGTCCGAGTCGCGAGCCCGTTGCGGGAGCGAGCTGTAGCCAAGAATCCATCCGCTGCAGCTACGGTGATTCGCGCGCGGCGCAGTGTCGTCAGCTTTACCAGTGCACGGACGGCGCGTGGCAGCCGGACACCACCATCTCACAGAGATACTCGTGCGAGGCGCTACCGGTGGAGTACTGCCCGGCAACGCCGCAGCACGAGCAGCCGTGCACGATCGCCAACGTCGGCATGCCGTGCGCGTACGGCGAGCTTTCGTGCGTCTGTTCCGCGCGCTCTCCGGCGCCTGGCAAACCGGGAAATTGGCTGTGCTACGGGCCACCGGCAGATCCCGAGTGTCCAGCCTTCGCGCCGAACTTGGGCGAAGGCTGTAGTAGCAACGGCTTGGCCTGCGACTACGACGCCGACACCTGCACCGCCGCGCCGACGAGTTCGCTGGTTTGCGTCGACGGTGCTTGGCAGCAGGGGCAGGGGTACAACTGCGCAATCTGATGCAAAACGCGGCTCGGCTCGCGCGCTGAGGAGGCCCCCTCCGACCCGAGACACGAGTGCTGGTCGGGTAGGGGGAATCCTTCTCTCGACCGACGAAGGAGCCGCTATCGAATGTGGTTCCGGCGTCGTCGGAGACGGCCCGCAGAGCCGCGACGCTCCTGCTCCAATCGCCAAGATCGAACCGACGCGCCTAGGGCTGGCGACACGAAAAAAATGCGAAACCGAGCGGCCAGAGAGTGTGGCAACTCCGTATTACGGGAGCATGCAAATGCATGCCACGGCGGCTACTCATTTGCCGTAACCAGTTAGAGGGAGTTTTCACCATGAACAAGATTATTCTAGGGCTCTTTGCCATCTCGTCCGTCGTCATGGCTGGCTGTGCGCTGGAGACCGGAGGCGGTGAGGACTCCGTCTCGAGCCTCGAGCAGGAGTTGAAAGCAGTCCTCTTCAAGGGCGCCCCGAACACGGGCTACAGCAATGAACTCGATAAGATCGCCACCATCAAAGCCGACAATTTGACCCACGCTACGGCCGGTGGAGTCCTGGCGATCAGTCTCAGCGTCGACGACACGGCTCCGTTCGAGGCCGGTTCGGTGACCCAGGCGGATTGCCCTAAACACACCATCTCGGTCACCTACAAACAAGCCGACATCCAACAGTTCACCGCGACCAGCCCGGCGGCGCGCATTCGCAGCGGCCGCTGCATCGCGTCCGTGCTCCTCGACTGGAACAAGAGCAACCCAGCGGGCACGGTGAGGTTCCTCCCTCCGTCCACCGCTGCCTCACAGCAGCGAGTCGTGCTCTCCGCCATGCCCGTGAGCCCCGCAGTCGGCAACATTACTGTCGTGACGAAGACCAACGGCGCGGCGAACAACGATAAGTACAGTTTTCGCACCGATCCCTGAGCCTGCTCCGCTAGAACCGATGACAGCGAAGACCGGGCTCGATCGGAGTCGAGCTCGGTGGCACGACAGCGCTCGCAACCAAGTACGCGCGCAGCGACGGGCGCCGCGTGTCTAGCTGGAAAGCGCTCGCAGCTGGCTACGCGCCGAGCCGTGCTGGTCGTGGGCCAGCGCTCGAAGTGCCTCGGGCGGCAGCAGCGTCGGAGTGTCGAGCTTCGAGGAGTCGTCCCCGGGCACGTGCAGAGAGCGCACGAGTTCGGGGGCTTGCTCGAGCGTCCAGAGCAGCACGTCGAGGGCGAGCGCAGCATGCACGGCTTCTTCGCGCTCGATCAGCTCGAGCGTGGCCGCCTCTTCGTTCGCTCGCGCGTCGCGGAGTTCGGCCCGCGCGATACTCGCGGCGAGCCCCTCGTTGAGACAGCCGTCGAGCCAGCTCTCTCTCGCTAGTCGCTGCAGGGCCTGGGCGCGGGGCAGGCGAGGGCGAAAGCGAAGCGCGGGAGGAGTGATCAGCACGCGGGCGCCGCCGAAGTGTGATGCCAGCGCTGCGGCAGCGCGTGTGTGGCCCAGCTCCTCGTCCGCGGCGGCGAGCGCGCGTGTGACGAGCTCGCTCGGCGCGCCCAACTCCGCCAGCTCCAGCGCGAGCTGCAGGAACGCGGGTACCGAGGCGGACTCTTCGCTGGCGCGCTGCGACCAGCGTGCGGCGTCGGGCGAGCGCGCATCGAACGCACGCGCCACGGCGACGTGAGCCAGCCGTGGCGCGCCCCGCTCGCCGCGGAACGGCCGCCCGTCCATACAAATACCCGCCGAACCGAAGGTTGGTTGAACCCGCATGCCACCACCGAACGAGTACGACGGCAAAAGCCACTCTTGCCGCGCGTAGACGTTCCAAAAGAGGGTCTCGACGGTCAGCCCGCTATGCAGCGCCGCTCGCCCGCCGCCGTGCTGATACGCGATGGTTCCACCCAACTCGCCATCGAGCGCCAGCGCCGGCCGCTCGAACTCGCCGCCGCCGTGCGCGGCGGCCGTCACTGCCAACCGCGAAAGGCCGAGCACCGACAGCCGTAGCAGTGGACCGATCCCCGCGCGAGGCTCGCTGCTGCAGAAGGGAACGTCGTGAGTATAACGAGTCGCGAAGCCCTCGATGCCCCACTCGAGCCCTCGTTCCGCGCCAAAGGCGTAGCCCAGAAACACTCCCACGCCGGCCGTATCGAAACCCGGTATCGCCCAATTCTCTTGCGCAGCCGCTGGTGCTGCAGCGAGCAGCGGCGCGAGCCCAGCGAGGAGTGACGTACAAACTCTCACACGCGCAGCGACCACCCTGGCTGTCATTCTTCAACCATAGCCTGAGCGGCGCCTGACGTCACTGCCAGTCATGGACACAAGCCACCTTGGCAAGCGAGGCTCAAGACCAGAGCGCGCGCTCGAGCTGCGCGGCGAGCGCGATCGCTTCAGCGCGCGAGGGCAAGCCCGCCAGGGCCGCGAAGCTAGTCTCGGCTTCGTTCGCGATTGAGCTCGAGAGCTCGCGGGCCGCGGCACGCTTCGCGCGCTCGACGTTGCGCTTGGCGGTGCCATCGAGTCGTGACTCGAGCCAGCGAGCGACGCTCCACGACAGCGCGGCGTGGCGCGTCTCGTCGCGAGCGATGCGCAGCATCGCCGCCCGCACCTGCGGGTCGCGCGCGTGCTCGGCTTGGCGCGTGGCAACCAGCGCGCCGTAGGTTTCGCGCACGCAGCCTTCAATCGCATTCTCGATGGCCATCGCTTCGAGCGAGCGCCGCGCGCCGCGCGCCAACGACGGCATTCGCAGCTTGCCACCGAAGCGACGCGCGAGCGCGCCGGTCGAGCGCGCGTGGCGAACCTCATCGCGCGCGGCGCGCGCGGCTGCGCGTACCAAGCGCTTGGGCGCGCGCTGCTCGCGCAGCTCGTCGCGCAAGATGCGGAAGGCCGTGACCGACGCGGCTTCCAGGCGCGCGACTTCGGCGAAGTAGTCACCCAACGCGTTCGGATCGCACTGCGCGGGCGCGCCGAAGCCAGCGGGACGACGGCCAACCGCGCAGCCCGGATCGCACGACAGCGAGACAATGCCGCCCGAATCGAGCGTGGTCACGCGGCACAGGAACGTGGCCGGGTTACACAGCTCATGACACCTGGCTTGGGGCAGCGTCATGCCGACGACGACGAGCTCGCCAATGCAGCTCGTCGGCAGCTTGATCGTCGTGGGCGCGCAACCTTGCACCGGGTTCCCTTTGCAACCGTTCACTGCGCCTCCCGCGCCCGCAGTTCCCGCACCGGCGCTGCCGGCGCTGCCCGCGCCGGCCGTGCCTGATCCCCCCGTCCCCGCACCTGCTGCGGCTCCTGCACCCGCTGCGGCGCCTGCGCCCGCCGCGGCTCCTGCGCCTGCGGTGCCTGCCACGCCCGCACCCGCTGTCCCCGAGCCCGCACTGCTACCCCCCGCACCCGAGCCCGCGCTCGCACCCGAGCCACCCGCGCCGGGGCCGGGGTCGCTGAAATCCTGCGCCGAGCCGCCACACGCGGCACCGAGCAGCGCCAAAGGCAACGGCGCTGAGAGCGCGATCACGCGGCGGAGCAGTCGACCCAGCTGGTGCTCGTTCATGGTTCCTCACCGATGCATCGAGCGTACCATCGACGTAACCTGCAAACAGCCGTCACGAACCTGGCGCCACCCAGCGCGGGGTGGCGCAAGTTGAGCCAGCTCTCGGATCCGCCTGTCACGGCGGTTCACCATCCCAGGCCCACCTGCGCCTACAGACACCGCGCCCGATGGCACGGCACCCAGGTGGCCAAGGAGGGATGCACTAGGTCAGAACGTCAGACCTGCAATGATTTCGAGCTGACGCTCTTGGGTCAAGTCCGTGCGCGTCGCGTTGAGCCAGCGCGCGCGTGCACCGAAGGTCCAACCATCGAAGCTACCGAGCGCCTCGAGCCTGTACGAGCCGACAGTCGTGGTCCCCGTGAAGTGGAGGCCAACGGCTTCACTCGGCCAGAGCTGAAGCCGCGCGAGCAAGATGCCGTAGCCTTGGCCGCCTTCGCCGCCACGAAAGCGCGGAGCGGCTTCGAAGCCACCGCCTGCGCCCATCACCAAGCGTCCGCGGATTACTCGGTTCCAGCGAAGGAGGCCGTAGGTGAAGAGGGCATCGGCTCGAACATAGTAAGCCGATTTGTCCTGGTTGCTGTAGGGGGCGGTCGTCGCAGGCGGCACGGGCTCGCCTGCCATCGGGACTACCGCGGGCGCGGCGCCGTAAGCATTCTCACCCTGATAGCCGAGCGCAAACTGACCCTCGAGACCGATCAAGGTCTTGAAGTAATCCTCCTCGAAGAAACCGCCGACGCGATACTCGATCCCAGCGCCCTTGCGCGTGTAGTCCACGTCACCCGAACCACGGCGTGTACCAGACGCAGCCATCCCCGATAGATTCAGGAGCGAGTAGTGTTCCCCAAACGCTCCGGCTTCGTTGTCGGGGATGCCGTCGGCGTGAGCGGGAGTGGGAACGAGGGAAATCGCCGCGCAGAGCACGGCCGCGGAGAGCGCGGGAAGCATTCGTATAGTTATCGTCATCGCTCAGAACCTGACCCCAACTTCGACCAGCTTGCCGAGACCGCTCGTGCCGGTGGTGTAACTGATCATGGGTCGTGCATAGAACCGGTCCGTCAGGTTGACGTAAGCGCCCAAGCGCAGCGGCGTCCCGTGGCCTCGAGTGGCCTCCTTTTTGGCTAGCAAACCGTAGACGTTCACGTCCGCTTGCACGAGCAGCTCGAAGAAGCTCGTGAGCGGCAGCTGATAGCGCAGCATTACCCCTACGTTCACGAAATCGATGTTGGCGCGGTGACCGTCATCGAACAGCACGTCGCTCGCGTGGTTGTACGAGTAGACGAACGCGGCGTCGAAGACACTCGGGTAGGCACCCACGAACGGGCCGGCCCAGTTCCCTCCCAGGTAAAAGTCGCCACCTCGAATGCGCTCTGCTCGACCCGAGCCTGCGCCGAAGATGCCGTCGGTGTAGAGGATGAACTCGGTGACGTATTCGCCGTTGATCGCGCCTTCGACCATCTGGCGATCGGCCTCGCGCTCAGCGTCGGTCTTGCTCCTAGAGTAGACCGTGGTCGTGCGGATGTTGCCGACCGTTTCTACGGTCCGGCCAGTCTCTACTCGGTCGCCGGACGTTGCCATGGCTGCCAGCAGGCCGAGCGTAAACTTAGTGATCAAACCGTGATGTTCGAGAAAGCGCAGACCCGTTTGAGGACTGTCCGAGACCCGACCGGAGAAGGCGAGAGTGCCTACATTCCCGGTAAAAACGCCCATTTCATGGAACTGGCCCATGCGACGTAGCGTGCCCGTCCACCCCGGCAGCCACGATGGGCCGCTGGACGTCTCTTCGCGTTCTGGCGGAGGAGGCACCGCGACGACGGGCGGCGCAACGACTGGCGCCGCAGGTGGGAATGCTGGTGGCGCTGCCGGCGCTGGCGCGGGAGCTGGATCGACAGCCGGCGCTGCTGCAGGCGGCGCTTCTGGCGTTGTCGGCGGATCAGTGGGTGCCGCCGCGGGCGCGGCTGCCGTGGGAGCGGTACCCGTATCGCTGGCGCTCGTTGCCGCAGGCGCGCTTGCCTGAGCTTTGGCGGTACCAACCCAACTGATCCCGAGTGTCAGCAGGCAGGCGACGAGCGCCGCGCGAGTACCTGAGCACCAAATCAAAGAAGAGAACGAGATGCGCCCATGGGGCGCTGAAGCTTGAGGCAAAGGAGTCTCGGCGTTGAAAAAACTAACCCATCAACGTACACGAACGCTCCTCCACACTCAATTCCGAATCCGCGCGCCTCGTCGATTTTAACGCGCGCGCGTTCGCGCGCGTTCGCGCACGCTCCGCACCGCACACTCCGCACACCGCGCACACTCCGCACACCGCGCAGCGGCGGTGCGTAGCGCGTGACGCGGGTTAGAGCGCCGCGGCTAGACGCGGCTAGCGCGAAGGAGAAAAGAAGCGCTGGCGCACGCGGAGTTCAGCTTGAGATTTGTAGGCAATTCAAGCAGGGTGGCCGATCGCTGCGCGCAGAGAGACGCACGCACGACGTGACTTGCAGGCTGATAGGAGAGCAGGCGGTTGTCGGCTTCGAGCGGCGTGAGGTCGGCGCGGGCAGCGCACGGGCCGTCGACTTCGCGCGGGCGGCGGCGCGGTTGAGGGTGAGGATGACGATGGGGGAATCCGGTGACTGCAGCGCATTAGAAGGTTCTCACCTGAAGCTGACGACCGAAGCGCCCTGAAGCGCGCGGCTTCGTTTCACCCGAAGGAGTGAAGGGCGCGCGTATGCGAAGTCGCTACGGTGCGAACGCTCCACAATTGCCGCGCAAAGGGCCCCGCTCGCGAGAACCATTGACACCTCTCGCTGCGCGCCGTCCACTCGCGCAGACTACCTTGGCTGCGCCTTTCGGGTGCAGCCGTCGCCCACGCCAAGCCCGAGGTCACCGCTCATGCCGCTCCCCGCGTTCAGATCGAAGTATTTCGGGCTCATCGTCGCCTCGCTGTGCGTCACGTCCGCGGCTTACCCCGAGACGGCCAGCATCAACACTTCGGATCTGTCGCTGATGGGCGTTCCTGGCAACCACGTCCTGGTCGCCGATCACGAGTGCACGGCGCGGGTCCTCCCGGTCGACGTGAGGAACGTTGGGACCGTCCCGCTGCGCATCACCGCCATGACTCACACCCGCATCAGCGGCCAAGTGGCGATCCACGACAGTCCGGTCCACGCCAATTACCTCACCAACAACCTGACCTCCGGCTCGATGCATCGCTTCAACCTGCACTGGGAGCCGACCCGCAAGACCGTGTCGAAAGAGCTGCTGATCCTCACCTATGGGTTTGCGCCCGACGCGATTGCTAGCGTGCGGCTGCAGATCGACGAGACGAGTGGACAACAGCTGAGCAAGGCGACCAAGCGGCTGGAACAGGCACGCATTCTCGGCCCGGACGTCGCGGCGCACGATGCGCGTATCGCCGAGAAGATCAACGCTTGGCTGGAGAAAGAGAGCGAATTGGACGACCGAATCGCGGCCGCGCAGCTCGCGCTCGACGAGCTCAGGGCGGGTCTGTTTTGCAGCCGGTGCGGCAACCCGAAATCCGTGATCGAGAAGACGACCGGCAAGTCCTTCAGCGAGCACCTCGGCCAGGTGCGGGGCACCGCGAAGCCGGCGCCGGCCAAGGACATCGCGAAAGCGGAGCAGGTGGTGGAGAAGGCGGAAGCGGCCAAGGAGGCGGCCCA
>Ga0247760_1001419_pt1 | contig 22323 bp, 24 predicted proteins | sample UWRJL171409R4_FD_179936 | JGI IMG/M metagenome (GOLD analysis project Ga0247760, IMG submission 179936) | Plant litter microbial communities from Arlington Agricultural Research Station in Wisconsin, United States - UWRJ-L171-409R-4 | ecosystem: Environmental > Terrestrial > Plant litter >... | reverse complement strand
CCTCCCCCCCACCCCCTCAAGCATCAACATCAACAACTCCTGCAACACAAACGTATGACTCCTCAAATCCCTCCCCCCGACATCCCCCAACACCCGCTCCGTATCCATCCCCGCAATAACCTCATGAGTATCCGGGTCCCGCCAGCACATGGTGTTGAGTATGATTCCCCGCTCCTTGATGGCGGGCATGAGGCCGGCGCGGATGAATTCGGGGATGGCAGGGGTGCCGTAGACGGCGGCGCGGGGCTGGGAGTTTAGAGCGGTGGAGGCCTCGAGGAGGAGGAAGGGGATGGGATGGGGGGAGTGGCGGTGGAGGAGGGTGGCGAGGAGGAGGCCAGCGGGGCCGGCGCCGATGATGATTATCTGGGGGGTTGGTCGTGTTAGTGTTGAGAAAGAAGATGGGGAGGAAGGGGATGGTGGTTGGTTGCTTTTTTGAAGGGGCGTTCGGTCATTTTGGCGATGGTCTAGTTAGAGTCGCGATGGTCAGTTGGGGGCGTCAGTGACAGCAATGAATGGTTTGCTTCGACGAAAATCGAACGGAACTTCATTCACGATTCAGACGGAATCGACCTTCAAGAATGCGATGTTCGGATTCTCCAGACAAGAAAGAAGAAGAATGGATGAGCTCACCGGTTTAAATCTCCCGTTCCCCGCACGCCTCGAGGAAGCAGTTCGGGATCGAAGGATCGGTCAGATTCCCCTCAGCTACTACCGTTGCATTATCCCGGGTGGTCTTACCGGTTCTTTTTTAACTGCCGGAACTACCGCTCGGCTCGAGCACCTTGCATGAGCGTCCTCGCCGAACCTACCCGCCCGGTACCTACTGATAGCGGGCCGGGCATGTGGGGAAGTTGGAGTTTGTGCCAAGCCTTAGCTTCTGACGCTGACAGGGGTTGTCGTCATGGAAATCCGGGACGAAAAGGGGTTGTTGACCTTGAGCGGGGGAAGGGGTAAATTGGAGCACGAGGTGTCGAGAAAATGATCGCAACTTGATACAGGCCAGTGCATCACTTGATTACATATCACCTCCCCAGTCACAACACGAGACAGACACTCCACATGACCACGAAATAAGTATAATTCAATGCTTGCTACCTTGAGTGCATCATCTGCTTGACAGAGTGGCCTCGCGAGCACGCGTGCTTCACCGTTAGGCCGGCGACGACTCCGTTTGAGACGCCTGCTGTTGCTGGCCTGCTTGCTGTTACTCGGCCTGGTATATATCTGTCCGTACCGAACCTTCCGCGATGTACCCGACCGACCTCAAGTCTCACCGACCATCGGTCAAATTAGTGATTATCTCCGAGAACGCCAAAAACAACATCCGCGAGTCGATGTTGAGAAACCGTCGCCAGGAATATGCCCTGTTATGGATATGACGCCGCGGTGTGATGAACCCACGGTCGTGTGATGATGAAGAACCGACATTCGAGCTGAGAAATTTCGCCACTACCAAAAAGAAAGAGATCCGAAGCAGATGCGTAAGGGCTGAAGTCCGAGTTCACAGACCTCTCCGGTTGAGGTAAGCCGACTCCCCCCCCCACATATTTCCCTCAAAACTAGGCAAGTCTACTCCTTGCCATTTTTGTTGTTCTTCTCCTTGCTGTCTCTGCTCTCTTTGATGTGCTGCGGCTCCACACGCCACAGGGGAGCCGCGACTTTGGCGTTCTCCTCAACGCAAGGCAAGCAGTAGGTGTGGGGACGGGTACTGGCGACGAAGGGGTTGTACATCGCCTTGCGCGACTTCTTCTCGTCAAAGACTCCAAGGCAATTGGCACAGCGATCCGGGTGCTGGGACTTGTGTGAGTGGTCGAACTCGGTGCTGACCCTGCGCACAGCGTCGGGCGCAGGCGCGAACATGCGGCCGTTGCCGTTTGTGTTGCCCACCATCAGCTTGAAGATTTCGTTGCCGAACATCGGGCACTTGTCCGACAGCGCGCGAACGCCCTCGCACTCGAAGAATCGGTTGCGTCCGGCGTAGACAAAGGTTGCCAAAAGCGTCTGCAAGGCTGTGCTTCCGGTGACAACCACGTTGTTGTACGCCTGCCAAATAGCTTCGAGGAGATCGTCAACGTATTCCTTGGGGTCACCATCCTCGCTAACGGTGCCGCTGCGGCCAGACTGGGCCACGTTAAAGCTACAGAGCGACTCGAGTTTGATATCGCAGAACTGACCGAGTAAGAAGAGTGTGTCGTTCTGAAGATCGTCGATCCCGAAGAACAGGCTGAGGTTGAACAGCTTGGTGTAGAGAACAAAGGAAGCTTTCTCAAGGCCGAACTTGTTCATGTCCAGGGCTGGAGAAAGTCAGCACCCCGGCAAAGAAACTGAGGGGGAGTATGAGGGCCCCGGGTTGACCTTGAGCTTTACTTACCTCCCGAGTACACGAACCTCAGCATCATCTCGGCATCTTCCACTTCGATCTTGAAGTCGGAGCCAGAGAGATTCACAACATCAATCTGGTCGGTCTGGTAGCCGAGCACGTTAGTTCAAGCCAAAGCTGTGACGCCAGGGAAACATACCGGAGGATTAGGACGGAAGGCCTGGTAGAACCACGTGGACCGCGTACAGAGGATAGTCTTATGAACCTTCCACTTGTTCTCATGGCAGAGGATGGTAGCGTCCGAAAAGTCTCCAGTCTCCAAGAGTCTGGTGTTGTCAGCGTGTCAGCTTCAGGCTAGAATGAGAGGGCAGCAGGCACTTACACGAGGTCGCTTCTGGTCCAACGACGCCTCTCCTCGTTTGTGGCTGTCCAGGGTTTGACAGCACTCGGCTCAACGGACTCGCTGGCCCGCTTCCGTTTATTCGAGGTCGGCTTGGGGGCCGGCATGGGCGTCGGCTGACGAGCAGGGATGAGAGCAGGGGCTACAGCCGGAGCCTGAGGCTTGGGAGCAACAGGGGCTGCGGTGCCTCGCCGGGCACTACCACCACCACGCGAAGCACCTCCACGAGTCGTAGCATTACCGCGCGGAGCCTGAGCACCACCACGGGATGCAGCACCACCACGAGGAGACTGAGTGGTGTTACCATCGCGGGCGGCACCTCCCCCACGAGACGTCGAATCAGCACCGCCACCACGGGCCGCACCTTCCTCACGAGGCGCTGAATCAACACCACCACCGCGCGCTGCTGCTCCTCCACGGCCACCGCCGCGAGAAACACCACGGTTGGCAGGCCGCGTCGCGGCGCGTGCTCCACAGCGAGCAATGCGCTGCGAAGAATCGATGCAAGGCATGTCAGGAATGTCCTCAAGCTCGTCAGAATCACTGACGTCCTCCTGCTTGATCTTGGCGATCTTGGGTCCCTTTGGCTGTCTTGGCGAGGAAGGGACGGAGGTCTCCGAGGCCAGCGATGAGGGCGAGCGAGGCGCGTTGGCGGGGTCCATGATGAGTTTGGTAGGCGTCGCGTGGAAGGAGTGAGACGTTTTCGCTGTAGGATGACGGGTTCCACCTGAAGGAAAACGGATTGGGAGACACTAGGTAGGAGCTCGGTGAGGATAATAATGGGTTGAGAGGTAAACTCGAGGCCTAGGAAGGATCGAGAAACACAACTGCCGTTGCCAAGTTGATGGCTGGAAGAAGAGTGATGGGGAGAGGGAAGGAAGGAGGAAGAGTAAGAGCAAGAGAAAGAGGAGGAGGATATAGATGTAGAATGTAGTCAGACGCTGCAAGCGACAAATCAAGGCGTTGGTCAAAATCGATCCCATGCGATGGTAGTGAAAACTCCGTCGAGAAATTGCGGAGACGTGTGTTGAGGGACGCTGCAAGTGACGGATAGAGGCCTTGGTTAAAATCGACCCCATCTGATGATGAGGAAAAAAATCCGTTGAGAGATTGCGGAGACGTGCTGGAATAGACCCGCCAGGCATATGTGGCCACTAAAAAGGCCTTGAAGGAAGGAGCGAGTGTGTATATTCGCGATCCCAAGGCCTTGAAGAAATGAAAGAACGTGTGTGGTCACAGTCGAGAGGCGTGGGGAGAAACACGCCAGGGATCGGGAGTCGGCGCAGAGGCCTTAGAGGAAGGTGCGAAGGCGTGTAGCTTCAGTCGTGAGGCCTTCTGCAAAAAGAGGAAGGCGTGTGGTCGCAGTCGGTGAGGCGTGGGGTTGTCGTCGCACGGCCTACATAAGTTGAAGGAAGGCCTCTCGTTTTCGTCGGGCGGCCCGCAGAGGACAAAAGTAAGCCGTCAGAAGTTCAACACACGCCTCTCAGCCCTGTCGGAAGACCTGTAGATGCGGACTGTCCTGTCGCAGGCGCACTCAAGAGCATGCGGGTAAGCGTCGCAGTGTGCTTTTTCTCAGGCTCAAGGGAAAAGGCGACAAGATGTGATCAGATGAAGTGATTTGCAAGTGACGAGATTTGAATCACCGTAGAAAAGACTAGGTCGCAATCTGGTGTGGCGAGTTCCTTGTCAGAAGGTAGCTGGGTGAAGGGCTCTGGGAAACAACCCATTCAAGTCGCGATCTGATATAACGAGTCACGAATGGCTGAAAAGCCCACGGCCATGAAGCTGAGTTCCATTCCATCGCTCTGGTTGGTGCGCTTGCTTCGTTTCATTGAGTCACGATCTAATAATCTCAGTCAGAAAGGGACCTGTGCAAAAAGAACTATATCGCGATCTGATCTAAGAGATTTCTTGTTTGCACCTACCAGTGAAGTACAACGACAACACTGCGTATTAAAACCTAGGTAAGTCGCGATCTGATATAATGAGTCGTGTATGCTTGAATACAGGTTAGGTAGGTACTGCCATGATGCTAGATGTGCACTCTGATACACGAAGAGATTGCTTCGTTTTGTTAGGTCGCGATCTGATGTAAGATATTGCTCGTTTCGTAAATGGGTAATAGATGTGTAACCTACCTAGGTGCCCAACAGAGTTTAATGCCACCAGTGGCATGAGAAACAAAGTCGCGATCTGATATAATGAGTCGTGAATCCCTGGATGCAGGCTACTGCCATGAAGTCAGATTTGTGCTTCGATACATGAACAGATTGCTTCGTTTCATTGGGTCGCGATCTGATACATCTAGTCAGATAATGGCCACAGGTGCGAGAAAAAAAGTCAACTGGTGATCTGGTGGAGTGAGTTGCAAATAGGTGAATGGAGGCCTGGATCGGTCTCTGCAAAAAAGGTCTAATTTGCGATCTGATGTACGAAGGACTTAGGCCTACCTTGGGTGCATGTCCTGTCAGGGGCTGAAAAGGCCCCGACAAGAATTTGACCAAGTCTTGATTCGATGGTGCTTGCATAGGAGGAAGGCATGCTGCGAATTCAAATCAGATATGGCCATCGGTGGTTGGGAAAGAAATTTACCTCAGAAGAATTAGGACATACAGAAGTAGACTCGCTTCCTCGGGAGGGCATATGTCAACATGGAATATAAGACCGGAATCAACCTGATGTTACCTCACAACTATAGCGCTAGAGAGATGGTTGCGGACGAAGAGATTGCAAGTCAAGGTCAAGCAGACGGATGATGAGGCGGGTTATGTTGCCTGACGAGGAAGCGGTGCTTGGCCAGCTTTTATGAGAAAACAGGGGACTTTTCAGCTTCAAAAGCGGCGATGAGAATGATTCCAGCGGCCTTTTCGTCCGAAATGCAATTGTCGTCTGGAGGGCAGACGAAAATCTCTCCCAATGTCCATCAAGGAATCATTGATGGAATCAGTATCCAAGCAGTCTCATGTCTTCACGTCGGCAGCACAAATACCTACCCAATGTATTATCTCAATAGACAACTGATGGGAGAACAAGGGAACTTTCCCTTTACGGGGAAAACCTGGATAGCACGGATGTCGCTTCAAGAGCTTCAGTCATGCTATGATCAAAGGGCACATTGGTCCTGAAGTACTCATTGTGCTAACTTTGATGTTAACCACCAATATCAGGTAGGGTTCAGTCAGATACTTGATAAGGGTGTGTTTTGTGAGTTGTATTGAAAAAATGCAGGGTGGAGCCACCCGAACAACAAGGAGTCCACATAATATAAACATGGAAGGAGGTCAGCCGAAGTCTCCAACTGGCAGCTTCATGCGCATGGGCCATACCTATCTTTCCAAGATCTTCACATTCAGCGGCTGAAACAGAGAGAAACAATCCAGGTATCACCAACCCGGTATTTGATAACTTCAAAATTACATAGCCACACCGCTGGCAGTCTCACAGGGCGGCTTACGGGATCACTGTGCTGACCTTGGAGAGCCACAATGTGAGCTCGTCCAACTGGGAACCTAAAAGCATCAAGGTCGAAGACTCGATCGTCTCCGAAAGCTGGGGATACCTATAGGAGGCTGTCCAATGACATGCTATCTTACCCAAACACTCGTCCGAAAACTCCAATTGCTAGTAGTTGAGATTTTCGTCCTGACTATCATGACAAGGATTTAAAGCCACCAGATGATTACGATGTTTGGGACGAAATCTGGAGTTGTGATGGCCGTCCTGCTAGGTGGTAGTCATGTCGTTCGAAACCCTTCGGGGATCGTTTGAAAATGTGTTGAAGGGATAGATCACAGCAAAATCTGGACGAAAGCCTTGAGGGATGACGAGGGTGGTTCCATTTTTGTCGCTATCTACAAGCCGTCCACTTCGTCTCAGTGCCACGCGGTAAAGACCCAGCAGCTTCACAGCCAGGCAAGACGTCCCCCAGCAAAGTACATCACCTTCCCATATTCCCCACAACGCTACCAACCATGACAGCAATTTCCCTCTCCCAAAGCTCCTCTCCTTCCCCCACTGTCTTCCCTTTCGCCTTGCTACTCCCCGCACTCGCCGCGCTCGGCAACCGGCCGCCCCTGATGACACAGTCCCTAATGGCATCACCCACGCTCTGCCGGTTTGACCTCAGCGTCCTCGCCGAGACGCCGCCCTTGTTGACAATCTCCTGCACGCGCGAGCCCAGACTACCCGCCATGGTGCGCCAGAAGTAGCTCGGCAGGGACCCGGTCTCGAGATGCGCGAGCAGCGGCTGCAGCATATTCTCGCCCTTTTCGACCTTCGTTCCTGGTGGTAGCAGAGGGTGCGCCGGGGTCTTCGTTGCCTCCAACACGGCCTCGAGCGCAAGGACGTTCTGGCACCGCGCGCTGACTTCTCCCAGTGTCCGTTCCAGGCTTGGGAGCGTGGCTAGCGCGCGCGACAGACCGGCGATGCTGCTTTGGAGTGCGGAGCGAAGGTAGACCTCGAGTGCTTGTAGCATGAGCGACGGCGCCCATTTCTCGCCCTTGGCAAGGTTGGTTGGAGAGAGAAGATATAGTGTTGTGAGCGCCGACACGGTGCGCGCTTTGGCCTCCTCCGATTGCGCGAATGTTAGAGCGGAGCCGGTGGATGAGCCGACGGAAAACTCTCGGACAATGCGCTCGGCTGTCTCGCGGACGGACGTGGCGGTCGGGGCGATGATTGTCTCGCGCAGGGTACGGACGGCGTCGACGCGGTCAAGCCCGAAGCCTTCGGAGCCGGGTATAGAGACGGAGGAGAGTAGCTCGCGGAGGGAGAGCAGCGTGTGCGTGCAGCGGACGAGGGCGCGGTGATCTTCTTTGCCGCGCGACGGGGTTGGGCCGCCGAGCTCGGTGTATTGTATTTCTAGCTGGCGGCCGAGCTGGAGAGAGCGGCCGACGGCGCGGCCGAGACGCAGGGTTTCCCACAGGCGCGAGGCAACCTGGCGCACCTCCTCGGCCTCGGCATGTTTCTGGATGACCTCATTCTCGAGCTGCTTGTAGCTGTCGTTGAGGGCCTTGATCTGGGTGTCGATGTCGGCGACGATGCGGCCGCTGGCGTCGTTCTGGGCCTGGGTGTGGGCGAGGAGGGGCAGGGCGGAGCGGGTGGTGAGGACGTCGATGTGCGAGTCGATCTCTTGGATGTCGAAGAGCACGCGCGAGAGCGGCGTCGACAGGTCGAGCGGTGTGTCGCTGGCGTTGTTGGTCGCGAGCACCAGCGTGTTGGCGAACAACGCCGGCGAGAACCCCGGGTCGAGGAACGCTTCGTAGTCGATGTACGACGGCTCGTCGTCGTTGTCGTTGTGCGCGCTCATTTTGGCCCGGGCAGCGTGTGCGTGTCCATCGAGGTGCAAGCGTCGGTGCCCAGAGGCGTTCGCGGAGCGGGGTTGGCAGGACACGACGCGACTCAGCTCAATTGAGCTCCCTGCTCTTTTTTGTGGGGTGGCTTGCTCGCCTCATGCAACCCCGCATCCAGTAGCTTGTAGCATTCCACAGTGAGGTCATCGTATACATCGTATAACCCCTCCAGTATTCACGGCACAGCGCCAAATTGCGAGGCCGCGAACGGAGATTGTCCCAAGAAGCGCGCATACGAAGTTCAAGGTAATTGTAAATAGCAGACACCATATTCTTCACTATCTGGCTGAATGCTTGACGGCCAAGAGAAAGGTGCAGAGGAAAGTCGCCGATGCCAGGTCCCTTTACCTGTCGAGAATCGTCCCCACTTTTGGACCCGCGCCGCGCTGAGCGATTAAAACCTTGCCCCAATCCCATGCTCGCGCGGGCTGGCTTTGCATCCGTAGCTGCCGGGTCGCAAAAAGACCCATAAACACTAGAAGCCCACCCTCAAGGCGACATTGATGGTGTGCATTATACACGCTCAGTTGACTGTCCGCAATTTTGAGAGCACGGTCCGTCGCCAATCGCTCTCTTTCACACAGCGGCGTCCCGGCGCGTTGCCTCGGTCTCCGTTCGATCGGCCCAATTTTCGAGTCTGCGCCGAATCGCACCTCGACGTCGAAGCCCCGAAGCCCACGATCCCTATGCGCTCCGACGCGCTATCGAAGCCATGTCTCCCCTCGACGTCCGCGAAATCGTCCCCTTCCCGATCGGCACAAACTCGAGCGACACGCTGATTAACGGCTCGAACCTCAACTTGACGACGCTCAACTTCTGGAACTACACGCTGTACTCCAACGGCACGCTGTCGAACAGCTCGTGGTGTCTGCTCGCCTTCAAGCCCTTCACCCCAGTGTCGGTCCTCGATAATGGCACATTTATCAACTCGACGTGGTGCTATCACCCCGTCTACCCTATCGGCCAGCGCGCCGGCATTGGCATCGGCTTTGCTGCTGTATTTGCCATCGGCCTCGCCCTGACGCTCGTCGTCCTCAACAAGCACGGAAAACTACACCTCCCGGCAGAGAAGCGCTTCTATCCCATTGGGAGGAGGTGGCAGTGGTACTGGGCCCTCTTCACATGCGCCGCCGCCTTGATCAGCCTGTTCACCACCGTCGATGTCGACCGCTACTTTCTCCCGGAGCTTCCCATCGTTCTCACCGTCTTCTTCTGGTATCTGATGCAAATGGGCACCATGGCGCTGGTCTGGGAGGCAGTCAGACACTGGGGCAGCTGGATGGAGAGGCAGTTTATCGACCCGGATCCGTTCCGCCTCTCTCAGGACGATCGCAGATCAAAGCTGGAATTTTGGATACCGCTGTCCTTCTACGCTTTCTTGTGGCTGGTGCGTATCCCCATCCTTCCCGTTCGGCCCGAGGCGCCTTACTAACACCCATGGCAGCACTTCTTCATTGTCATCCCACGCAATTGGGGCAATATTGAGCGCCAACGCTACCCCGAACAGACTATCCTCGACGCCATCCCTACCGCTACCGATGGACGCTTCAGGGCAGGCGCCTTCTGCCTGGTGATATGCTGGCTTATCACATTCTTCTATCTGCGTCACTCGATCAAGCACTACTGTCCGCGCAGCACCGGCCTCGTCAGACGAGCGGTCGGTCTCCTTCGATTCATACCCCTTAGGTTCTACTTCCTTTTGACCTTATCGGCCGTCATTCCCACTTACCAAGCCTTGGTGGCATGGAATTTCGCCTGGAGCCCACTCAACGTCAAGGGCCTCAACGCCGCCATCTATACCGGCGGCTACGCCCCAACACTCTTAATCATCTACATCCAGATCATCTTCGGCTTCGTCACCCCGAACGAGGATTTGGAATTGAAGCGCCAGCGACGAATCCGGGGCGCCGATATCGACCGCGAGCTGGGCATCGCCCCCAAGCCAGCATGGTGGCGGCGGATCAGGCAAGCCGCTGAGGGGGGCGGGTCCAACGAGCATGTGCGCGATCGCATAGCAAGGAACGTGCGCGAGATCGGTGGAGGCAAGCCCCCTAAGAGGACCTTGGAAGCCCTGGATGTGACGGACGATGGCCCTCTGCCCCCCGCGACTGACGCCGTAGAGATGGGGTCTCTGCCTGTGCGTCCCCTCTCGCAACAGGCCGCCGATTTGCTTGGTCCAGTCGCGCCCGGCGACTTTGCTACGGCGAGAGCCATGGCATCTCGCTACGACGGGCTGGGCGAGCGGACCAGGAATGAGCGCGCAGCACAGCACGCCGCAGGCCTGCTGTTTCCTAATTCGGACCAGGATGCTGCGGCGTATGCGAGGCGGCGCGAGGAGTTGATGATGGACGGACCGCCGCCGTATTCCGACGTTGCGCCGGCATATGCCGAAAGGGGCAGGCCGGCCGGCCTGGGACGGGGCACGAGCACGGCATCGACGACTGGGAGTATCAACGCCCCGCCGCAACAGGTTAGAAGCATGTTGGACGTATGAGGAACCTGTAACCGACACCACGAATATTGACGTCTCTTTCGTGGCGGGTGACGATACCCGCTTCATTCCCCTACCCCCGGGGAGGACATCACAACAACCTACACAATACAACACCATGGCAGAAATGCCAGTCTCCCATCTCTCACTCGAACTTTATCTTATTAGCATTTTATATTTTTTTACGGCGTTTAGCGGCCACTTGGATTGGGCCTGGCGGGGGCGGCAGGATTACTCCAGTTTTTTTTTGGACATTGCATTCTTGGGAGCACTGGCTCGCAAAAGATAGATAGACAGATGGCGGATGGGTACGACAGTGTTGGTGAGGCACATATGTACTCCGTACCCAAACCATAATACCTAACTTGACAAGCACTCGCTAACCACGATGTGACCCCTGCACCATGTTTGGTGACAGTGTACATTGGGGTGATGATCCTTGCATCCAACCCCAGGCCCGGGCCCGTCCCCAGCCCCTCACCGACAGACGGACAGACGACGGCAAACAATACCGCCAACCACCCAGACACAAAACATCCATCCATGGAGGGATCTCTTCCTTCCCATTACTCCGTACCTACCCCGCAAACGCCATGCTGCAGTCAGTCAGTCAATGCTAATCGGCAACCGGCAACCAACCAACCAACCAATGTCCAGTGCAGTGCAATGCAGTGCTGACATACTTCCAATGTTGTACCCGAGCTCCGAACTTCCCGGAGCTGAAACCAGGAACCAAGCCGAGCGGCAAAGGAGCGCCAACGCCAACGCCAATGCCAACTCGGCTTCCACATTCCCGGACGGACGGCTCGGAAGTGTCGGCCCTCAACTCAAGTGTATTGTATCTAGTACACCGCCTCTGATCTCAACCTCTCCTCTCATCCCATCTATTGCTCTTGCATTGGATTAGCACCTAAGATACACACACACACAGACAGACAGACGGACTAACGGACGGACAGACAGACCAAACACCGCAAACAACCTTACAGTAGCAGCAAAACTACCAGTCGTATCACATCGCACCTACAAGATGCTATGCCACGACTAATGACCGACGTAGACAGGCTAAGAACTGACAAGCTTCTATCCTTAGGTGCTTGGACGCAACGCAACACCCACTTGCACCCACTTGCACTGGTTGGCTGGCTCGATCAAGAAAGTTGATTCCGTTCTCTATGGATGGATGGATGGATGCTACCTAACACAACAGCACCCTGACTCCCACGTACCCGGTCGCTGTTCCGTACTGCCCCGCACGCTGGCCTTGGTACAGGAGGTATCCTCCCCGATCCCATCTGCAGCACGACCATAGGTCTGAACCGATTGCTCCGTTCCGCAAAGATGCATCCATAACCATGCCGTAATGACGGTGCCACCCACCAAAAACAAAAGATAGGCACCCTAGTACCTGCCGCCCCTTCTGCCATCTGTTCACCTTTCCAGCCTCTGCCCACTCGGATGATCGGTCCATGGTTCAATTTCGACAGTTGACGGCAGATATTCTTTAGAAATGATACCAGCTAAGAGAAGCAACACGCACTGAGAAGTTGCTGAAGCAGAGAAGGGTATAGATAGATAATGATAGGTAGGATCAGGATAGGTAAGCGAAGTAGATAGGTACGTTGTGTATGTTGCTCCACGCGTCCGCCTGGCATTCGTTTCATAAAGATCATTGCGTCGTTATCGTCATGTTCCCATCTTCCCATCCAATCCAAACATGCAGCCATTACCAATACCCATACCCATTCCAAAATTCCTCGTCATCATGTTCCATGCTCGCACGTGGAGAAGCGGGCGAGCCGTCGTCGGGTATCGCTAGTATCCTATCCCATCCCTTTCCCCCATGATCCGTCGTCATTCAAGTGCGTCGCAAGCCAAAAAAAAAAAAAGTCATAACGTGTCGTAGCCTTCCCAGAAAGTACCCGTAGCTCTAGATCGCCCAAACCCATCCGAACAAAAAACAGCGGCATAAACAAAACGTGCTAACAAGTCGTAAGTGGCTGGTAGCGAGTGGACTGGTGAGTCGAGATGGTATCAATGCCAAGGAAAGCTCAGCGAGTGCTGTTGTATATCCCCGAACCCGTGTGGATGCAGCGAGTGTAGATGGTGGTCAGAATGACTGGTATCGTGTGAAGAAAATGCCAATGATGCCAACCGCCCGCAATGAAGCAATTGATGTATTCCCAACCAAACGCCTCGCAAAATCAGTCAAAGTGAGGAAGATCAAAGAAAGAAAGTTGGCCAACCGCCTGTTGGCTGAGAGGACCTAAAGCCCACGAACGTCGTGCCAGGTTGTGTAGGTAAAGTGACGGAGAGGTCTCACGATCGGTCTGCAGGCGTTAATCTCCGGTACAAAGCCTCTAGTACGCGGTCCCCTCGCTCGTAGCGACGGCGACAAGCGCCTCTAGACGAGCATTGCTGGCCGGATGGGGACGCTCCATGATCCTTTCCATACGGTCTACTGGGTGACTGGTTGGTTGATGCATGGACGGCGGAGAGTGCCGGGCGGGGAAGCCCTGGAAGGCGCTAACGTTGGGGTGGACAATCCGATCTACGTGTGATCGGCCTTCGTGTATCGTCTCTCCTGCAGGGTGGACGGTAACGGCCGGCCCGTGATACCAGCCATGGCGCTTCGAGTCCCGGGGGGTGCTGATCGACGGAGCGGACATCGTGTAATGGTGACGACTGGGCATCACTGACCCGTTGGCTGGCGGCATCGAGGTAGGTACGTTTGTAGGCTTGACTTCAGCCTCGAAACGAACAGTCGGCTGCAACGGGGCTGCACGAGCTTGCTCGGCCTGGGCCTGAACAGCCTGATTCACTTCGCTGGCCCAAGCCCCGGCGCTATCCTTTGGCGGCGTGTTGATATCGAGCCGTGTGAGGCCTCGGTGAAGGCCCATGTCCCATTGGGCTGCGACATCCCGTCGGTCGTGGCCGCCCATGTCACCGTTAGTCATATAAGCTGGCGGGTGGGCATGCTCGGAATCGATCATCATCGGAGATGGGTTGCGCCTTGGGGGCGTCAGTGGTCGATGGGGGATCGGATCAAACGACTCGATGCCTGGCAGACGAAGTGTTTGCTGCTGTGGCCGGTTGCCAGTGTTGGCAAGCGGGAGTTGAAGCGTAGCAGGCGGGAACTGAGAGGGCGTGATAACTTGGCTTAGCCTGCTCGTTCCGTTGTGTGTGTCCGGGTGCCAGGTCCGCCGCCTCCAAGCCTCGTCAGCTGCACTGCCGATCGAGTCTCGCCTCGACCATCCCGAATTCGAGGCCGTCGGAGACGAAAGCAAGCTGCTCTGGCTCGGGGAGTATGCGCCGCTATTCGGGACGTTGAGCCCGGCAGGTCCGAAGTGGGGCCCGCGGAGATTGCCTCCATGGGGCGACTGGAACGGATTGCCACCAGAAGGACCACCGGATGGGACGCTGAGACGCCGACCGGGCGTCCTGGAGCCCGCATACATGCTATGTGATCGAGAATGTGAGGAGTTGGGCGATGCAACACCCGAACCCCAACGGGGACTGCCTTGGCCGGTTGAGAACGTCGCGGAGGTCGGTGTGCTAAAATCGCTAGGCGATGGCGGGCGGTAGTACTGGCCATCGGGACCACGGTATGACTCGAGAGAATGTCGCGCCCGAGGATCTGCTGCCATGACGAGCGGCGGTGGTCGCCGGCGAACCTCGTTGTTGACACCATACGCGGAGCCTATGGAGCTGACGGATGCGATGCTCGACGTCGAAAGAGACTTGGAATGTCCACGGGCGGGGCCAACGCTGCCGGCCGTCGATGCCCTGGCCCGGCCACCAGCCTGTCGCACCCTGTCTGTCCTTATCTGCCTCTGGAATCGTGTGCCAGTCGCAGCGAGCGAGTCGATCGGGATGTCCTCGTTGACGTGTACGGTCTGGGCGTGCTGCCTCAGGTTGTCGAGTCGCGAGAATCGTCGGGAACAGTGACATTGGAACGGGCGCTCCCCGGTGTGTTTCCTGCGAATGGCTCCATGTTAGCAACGGGACGATCCGTGCGGGACGAATGTCAGTGGTTCCACTTACCTGATGTGGCGAGCCAAATGCTCGCTTCGGGTGAAGCTCAGATTGCATGGTGGGTAATCCGTGCAGTAGAATCTCTGCGACTTCTTCTTCTTCGACCTTGTGCCGTCGGCGTTGACGCTCTCCTCGTCCGACCCGTCATCGCCTGCGATCCCCTCGCCATCCGAGTCGTCCATATCCATGTCGTCCGAATCCTTCGACTTCCTCGAGTGCTGCGAGTTCTCCCGCTTCGGAATGTTGCTCTGGTCGACTGCCTCGGGCACTTGGACCGACTCAGGAAACGGCGACGTCGGAAGGGGTTTCTGCGATGCCAGCGCGCTGGCGGCGCTGAAGCTCGCGCGGGTCGGCGTCGTTGCGTCGTCCATCGGCTTGGGTGCCTCGGCAGGGGCAGTATTGGGTCTCGGCGTCATCGGTGACGCTGTTGTGTCGTCCTTGATTGAGTCTGCCGGCGTCAACGGCGTGTTGACTGGACGGAAGGCGGCAGCCATGGTGTTGGGTGTGGGTATCGAGAGTGCGATGGAAGAGTGCAGCAGGAATCAGGACTGCACGGCGGGGGGGGAGGGAGGTAGATATGCGGGCAGCCTGATGAGGCTGAGGGCCAGCCAAAGTCCGCGGCAGGGGTAAAGTGCGGGGAGCGGCGGCGGGCGGGAGCGCTGGCTGCTAGTTGCTGGCCACGGTTTGGGAATAATTGCGACTAAGTGCAAAAGGGAGAGGTCGGCACGGGTGCAGCTCGGTCGACAAGATTTCGGCGGAGAGAGCTTGTTTATCGATTATTGCCGGGTTGGTGGGCTCGGAGGAGGGATGGCGATGTGTCTGCCTCTTCTGGAGGGGACACTACCGTCTGCCCGCTTCCTGGTCGTCCGGGATCCGAGTGGGGATCTGAGGGCGGCACAGGCACAGGCTGAACTGAAGCGAGTTGATCAACGCAAACACCGTCCCCGTGTGCGAGGTGCGCTGCTGCTGGGTCACTCACTGCCCTGCGCTGGGATTGCGGCGTGGTGCCGGGCGAGGGAGCGCGCCAAGTGGGAGCAAAGCAGGTCCCAGGAGAGAGGAAGAGGGCCGAAACCTGTAACAAGGCGGGTCTTGGTCTCTTTGCAGGGGAAACAGGGGGGGCGTGGTGTGGCGAGGTGCGGTCGACTGAGTGTGTGCCTGCTGGTACGGAGTATTACGGCAGACTGGAGAAACACTCGACGGTCAGCTCAGCAACGGGTCGAGGGCCGGCTGCATCTGCTGCTGCGATGCGATCAGGTGAAAAGCCGTCCACCCGTTGTTAGGGGCTCGATATTTTTCCCTTTCAGAGCCGCGGTTGCAGCTCGCTGCTCACTCGACTGCAACGCAACTGCAAGGACGGCTCACGATGGACTGTCTTGGTCTATCGGGGACGAGATCTCGACCCGCATGAGGCGCTCTTGTTGGTCGGTTGGGCTGTCCCTCGCGGCCGTTGCTGGCGAACTACTGGATGTAGGGGACCAACCACCGTTGCCAGACGCCTCCGGAGGATGGCCAAGCGGGCGCGGCCAATGCAGAGGACCGAGGCTTTTCCGTGCGTGCGGGCAAATTCCACAGGCGGATCTCGGAATCGGTGAATCAGGCTGAACACCCTTCTGTCAGCGCCCCTGAGGCTGGCTGGCTGATGGATGGACGGGCGGGCAGGCGGGCTCGAGGGGTATAGGGCACTCGGTTATGCGGTGGCGACTGGGTCAGGCGCGGGATCTCTGGCAGCGAGCGACCTTTTTCGCTTTTTTGGGGGTGGCAGGGCAACGACGGACGGTCGCAATACGGCTACGCAGCGAGCTAGGAAGTGTTTGCGCAACGCCGGCAGCAAGCAGAGCAGCAGTGGTGAGAGGGCGGGTTTCCGACAGAGCGCGGAAGGGAGCGTTGCGGTGCTGGAGTTGAAAAGCGGTCGACTGGCCGACGGGTCGAGGCGATGGTGGTGCACGATTACAGCACAGTTGCGCCGGTGCGCCGCTTGGCAGACACTTTCCTGAGCTGGACCTGTCACACGGCCCTTGCTGGGATGGCACCAATGCAACTGATGGCACCAAAATCCCGTCGCAGTGGAGGGGAGGTGAGGTAGGCAGTGTCTAGTGCGTGAGGCACGGATGCTGTGCGGATGGCCCTACGACAAGGACCGACCAAGCTGGGGCGACCTGACGCGCCGTTGAAGGGACCCGAATTGGAAGAGAGGCGCCGACTGGGAGCATGAGGACGAGGACGAGAGAGCATAAACCGCCGCAGATCAAAAGAGGCCGCGCGCAGCGGCACACATGAGCAGGAGCAGAGAGACAGCAGATGGACAGGCAGGCTGGCTATGAGTCGCGATGTTGCATCCACGGGTGCCAGTGGCATGAAAGCATGAGGTGAGTTGAGTGCATGGCAGGTCGATAATCAACGGGTCGAGAGCAGCGATGCTGCAGGAGCAACCCTCCAGCGCAAGTAGTGAGTGGGTGGGCTTCATGGTGGGGGCCTTCCATGCCCGTCTCCCGACCCAGAAAATAAAGAGGCGGTAAAATGAGGGGCGAGGTTCCCAAACCCCCCCGGAGAGGCTTAGCGCGGACCCCGCCGGACGGTTGCGCACGGCGCCCATTCGCTGCACGGGCCTGTAATCTGGACGTTTGCGTCGATGCAGTAACCACCCGTTTTGTTGTTTGAGGGGCAAGGGGCGAGGGGAGGGGTTGGGTCACCGTCCCTTCAATTCACTCTACAGCCTCTTCTCGCATCAATACTGGGGGAGTAAGCATATGCCAAATGCGCCACCAGTGATGGATGGCTCAGTCCGGTGCTGTCCATCCACCTGTCCACCTGTGCACCTGTCCAGCCATCGCATCGTATCGTCCACGGCCAAGCGACGAAGGGAGGAGCTCCTACTGGATTTTGCCGGCAAGGGAGGCTCGAGCGCGCGCGACTTGTGTATCTTATCGGGCCATCCCATCGCTTCTCCAGCACGCTCGCCCTCGCTGGTGTGGGTTGGAGACAGGAAAGAGGGGCAGCTACTCTACCACATATGAGCGCGCACAAACGCCCAAAACTTTAATACGGGTCATCTGCACATGGAAGGGACGTCGAGGTGCCGCAATAATTGCACAATCAGGGTCACACGTCTGACTCAGAGGCATGAGGATGGAGGTTCCCTCCAACATGGCTTGGCGGCGAAAAGCATCCTGGCAAGCCTGGGTCGCTGCCGTGGGATGGTTCGGAGGTGACTAGCGGATAGTGAGGTGGATGATGGCGTGGATGGATGGGTCATGGATCTGCTCTGTCTCGCCTGCGGTGCGCCCCTTCCTTTGTTCTGCGGTGCCTGGCTTCGTCTGGGGCCTTACCTCAGTGGCCTGTCTGCTGCCGGCATCCCGGTTGCAGCGGTACCTGTCTCGCCCGTCTGGTGCCTGGCCATCGCCCCTCTCGCTTGCCCGGGCGATGGGCACTCTCGGCTCAGGCTTTGTTGTCACGGGATGCCAAATGCGAACAGGAGACACGAGCAGCAAAATGCCAAATATTACACTATCGGTCGTGCGGCGGGCGGCGCCCGCATCGATAGCTTTGTCTCCGATGTGTGCGACGGGGGACAGCCCATCTGGGTGTTAGACTAGAGGAACAGAGGACAGGCGACCTCTGCCTCACCTCGCCCGAGACAGAGCCGTCATCTGGTCTCTGCTGCACAACTTTCCATTCGCGTCTGGACAGCCCAGCCAAGGTTGCGCTGCTGTGCGCCACAAGCTTATTGCAGCCCGTTGCGAGCTGTGCGACGGCGCAAACTCAACACAAGTGCGAGCGCTGGCGACTTCATCATTCCCAACCTCCAAACATGTCAGAATGTACAATAATAGGGTGCGGCTAGACGGATGCACCCTGTCGCCGATCTGCGATGCCCCTCCCGACCCCTCTGTTATCGCGGGGCTCGCTTGACAATCGATCAGTTATTGCGTCATCGCGGCTTCCTGTGCTGGTCCTGTGCTGGGCGCCGCGGGCGCACCAGTGGCGGGGCACTAAGGCGAGGGTAGCAGTCACCAGTGGAGGCTGCGGACCAGGATGGTGGATCAGTCACCTCGCAGGCTCGGCTGGGTTCCTCGTTCCTGCACAAACCGTGAAAGCTTTTCAGGTTCCACCGCGCGCCGTGCTCAGCGAGAGTCTCCGGTTCGGCGCCGCTCTCCGGAGAAATTGCACGCTCGGTCAGTCGCACCATCGGAGCCAGGTGCCACAGCAGCGCGCGACCTGGGCGTGATGAGTTCCTAGCCTGGCCGGAGTGCGATGCGATGCGATGCAATGGCGTCAAGCCCGCCAAACCCCGGGCATTCGGCAATCCATTCAGTCAGGGCAACGCCATGCCACAACCTAACGCCCACAGGCACGCCTGGCCATAATCCGCACAAGGGTGCCTGAGGCCACAAGCCACAGGGCAGCGTCCGCATTATGCGCAACTGGGGCACCATCGAGGCCAGCTGACGCCCACAACCACCAGCGACGGTACGAATTGCGTCGCGCAATATACAAGCTCCATTTGCTCCCGGCCACAGTGCCTGCTTGATGTTGCACAGCGAATATAGATTGGGTTACGACGTGGCAAGATAGGCACGCCGGCCGGATGGACGACCCTCGATACGAATCGCTTCTAATCCGTACCCAGTACTCATTGCTGCCGGCCTGCCACGGCCTGTCTCCGGCGAGCTCGGGAAACAAAGAAAAATTACCCTGGCAGGAGTCGCTCGGGGATAGCCACGTTTTCGCCTTTTTTTCCCCTTCGCAGCCCACCTGTTCCTGAATCTATTGTCAGCACAGCCTGCCCAGGGGTGGCGAGGCAGATGCGGCCCGCACTCCGAGTCGACAGTCGACATCTGCTGTGTCCACCACCCACGACCAAAGCCTGGCGTGCCTGGGACTTTTCGTCGACCTCGCGCGCCGTTGGATGTGGACGCTCATCCTCCACCATCCACAGTGCTATTTGAAGCACGCGAGGGAGGAGATGGCCGAACCCCTGCCGGTGAAACATCGTCGGGCGGTCTGGTCCCGTACCCGCAGCCAGCCCGCTGCCCGCCGCCCAGCCCCCCGAGAAGTCGCACCCGCGCAATCCGAGAACCCTTGCGCAGCAACCCTTGCCCCCCGGAGGATCGCCGGTTGACAGCTCCGCTCCGCGATAACCGTCCACATATACCCCTATAGCTTCTCGGCATCTAGCCCTCTTGCTGCACGGCACGACAACCGTCTCCCATACTATCCGCCGATCCAGCCCCGCCGTTTCACGTTGATGAGCAGCGACCAGACTTTGCGCAGCGATGACTCTGGGACGCTGAACGGGGCAGGATCCAGACTCAGACTGTGTTCTTGCGAAACGTCTGGACTCGTTAGCCTGGTGCAGCCATGCATGCAGGTGGCTGTGAGCCTGGCGGTACCTGAGCCAAAGACGTGCGTCTGGATTTGCTCCCACACGCAGCGCTTCCCCACCCCACCATCAAAAAGGTTACGTATGTCTCTCGTCGCTCCTCTGTCGTGCTGACCGTAAGACGCCAGTGGTGAGGTCCGGTTTCTGTCGGAGCCAGGAATCGGTCCAGACGTGCAGCCCAGCCGCCCCCTCACGCCCCTCCCCTCACCATCGACTCGTCCGGGCTGCCCGCGGCTGGGTCGACTTGAAACAATGGGATGCCCAATCCTTCCACCAATAGACGACCCCACACGAGACCACCTCGCCGACCACCCGCGCGCGCTGCCAAGCTCCCCGACCTTGGAACGTTCGACGGCTTCCATTCGTGTTCTGGGTAGCGATGGAAGCATGACGGGTCAGAGTGCGATAATATATATTAACTACGCTTCGCCTTGAACCAATATATTACCTACTTCGCACCGCGTTCCTGTCGTGCCCCCCTCCATCCGCGTTACCGGAATAGGAAACTCTGGGGTACTGTATCGTATTTGTTTGTCACTCAGATAAAAAATCCTTCCAAGTGTCACTTTTCATTTTTCACTTTTACCTTCCGGCATGCGAGCGCATGATGACGGGCTCCGCTCCTGCATGGTTTTCTTCTTCGTTTTCGCCACGCTACTTCCAGCACTGAAGAATGTGCCCCGCACACATAAAGGTGGCGGCACTGATAATACATTCAGCCAACATAAGTCCGACGAAAGCCGCTGCGAGGCGGCGCCTCTGCCATGCCTTCTGCCGTCGATTCTTTCCATTTTTGGATCGGTTGCATCTGTGTTTCACGTGCGAGGTGGCTTGCAGTAATCGAGAAAGTTGAGATGCAACCAACCAAACAGCGATGCAGCTTGGATTTGAAGGGAGTTCGTTGTGAACGGTCAGGTCAGAGACGGGAGGCTATTAATAAGCTGGTGCAGTCGCTGTCCAAGCGCCGCGCAGTGAGGCCCGTCCCTGTCCCTAGCTCGCGAACAGCCGCCGAGCGAGCGGCGATCGTGCTCGCTTTTGCTTTTGCTGTTTGCGGCAACGCAACCAGGCACTGCAATAGGCTCTCGTGGTGGTGGTGTCGGACCCATATCCCATATCAGGCGGGCAGTGTGTGGGGGTTTTCACCAGGTCACCAACTCCACACACCCACCACCAAACGCCATATATTATCCCTTATCCCTCGATAGCGCAAACCTTCGCTATCTCCTTTTCCGCCTTGCGTGCCATGCCCACTATGTGTGTGTGTGCTCTAGAAACCTTCTCTCATATCCGTACAGGCGGGCAATTCATTTTCAATTAGGTTGGTAGGCGCAAGGCACAACCCACCCCCTGACACCACCCCTCAGAGGATTCCCGTCTGGTGCAATTCCCCGGTCCTTGGCCGCGAGCCAGTCCGTCCCGCGCCTCGCTACCAGCTCTGAGCAACGCCGACGGTGCATGCCGAAGCGAGGACGAGCGCGAGCGGTGCTTGCCCGGGCGGGCGGGGTCAGACTATCTGGGGATAATATACGCTGGGGAATTGTTTCAATATGGAGAAGCTGGGATGGTGATCCTTTTGGGGGAGAGCATCTCGGTGAGGGGACGGCGTGTTATTGAGGTGGTCACGGTGGTGATGGTGAGTGAGTGAGTGAGTGAGTGGGAGGGCTGTGGGCTTATTGAGGACGGCTTGGGCTGGTTGTCTAAGGTAGGACTCGAGTTGAGTTGAGTTGCTGAGTCTATGGGAGCGGAGGTTTCGGCGGTTATGGCGCCGATGAGACGGCGTCAGCACCGTGGAGATGCGTTGATGGGTTATTCATTCATTCGGGCATTCCTTCATGAATTGATTACCGCTACGCTAGGTTGCCGGGTTGGCATTTTGGGTCGTAGAGCTGAGAGAGTTTCATCTCCTCGTATGCAACGTGTGTTCAGGCTTCCACATCACGGCTCCCTCCAGAGTAGGCCTCTCTCTGGTCATCAACTTCTGTTCCGCCAGTCGCTACCCCGTTACCCAGCACCCACGGAGTCCCCCTCGCCCAAGCCAATTCCAGCCATCGTTCCAGACACTTCTCCAGCTGACGGCTGACTGTATTTGGGGGGCGTGATACAGATACTGATACAGATATTTCAGTCGTTGATAAAAGCCTAAGTAGGTACCTACCTTGTAGCTTCGTCATGGTACCTAGGTATCTACCCCTGAAATGGGGGCCAATTCCCAGGCCAATCCCCAATCCAGGGGCCGCCGCCGTTGGTGATTCACATGCATGGTGCGACTGTCCAGCGGCGCTGACCTGGCTCGCGGGAATGGCCCCCGATGATGACGACGATTACTGCTACCATTGGATCATTTGCGGG
>Ga0247760_1001418_pt1 | contig 22324 bp, 20 predicted proteins | sample UWRJL171409R4_FD_179936 | JGI IMG/M metagenome (GOLD analysis project Ga0247760, IMG submission 179936) | Plant litter microbial communities from Arlington Agricultural Research Station in Wisconsin, United States - UWRJ-L171-409R-4 | ecosystem: Environmental > Terrestrial > Plant litter >... | reverse complement strand
ACACACACACACACACACACACACACACACACACACACACACGTAGATACCTTAACTTACCTTACCTAGGTACCTACCTAGCTTATGGAAGAAGGAATCTGCCGACTTTGATTGTGACACTGTGATTTTGGCCCCTTGACGCCCTTTTAATTTTGCTAGGTAAGTAGAACTAAGTCTCCCTCGCTCGCTCGGCTAGATCGATTTTAACGAGCCACATCATCCCACTTGCGGACTTGGTGACCTTTTTTTTTCTATGCCTCCACCTACCCACCGTATTTTAGAGTAGAGTAGGTGCCTACCTAGGTACCTAGATACCTAGATACCTAGGTAGATAGGTAAGCTAAGATAGGTCCCTCACAAAAACCTTGTTCAAAAACGGCACCTCCACCGCCACCGCTTTCCCATCCTCCTCCAACTCAAAGATGAATAAATCCACTGGCTTTCCTGCATATCGAATTGCATCGACGGCAGACCAAGTGATACAGGAATCCCCGCCTGGTCGACCAGTTTGCCCAAAGATTGCTCGAAAGGCAACCCTCTTCCTGTTTCTGTTTTGGCTCTTGTCTTTGTCTTTGCCGTTTCTATCCGTTGAAGTTGTCGATGATGAAGTTGTAGGGTAAAGCCATGCGCCCCAACGCGCTGCAGGGTCGTCACCACCGCCGCCACCGCTACCAAAGACGGTGATGGCAATTGCCGCGAGAATGTCTACCCCTTCGTTGACAAAGCTTGAGAGAAATAAGCCGGGTTCATCGGGCAGGAGGGAGATTGTGACCACTGAAGAGCTGCTGTTACCACTGTTGTGGTTACCACTGCTGCTGCTGCTGCTGCTGCTCCTGCTACTGTTACCACCAGTGGGTGCACCACTGACGGTAGAAATATACCGCCCCACGAAATCCACCTCGGCTTGTACCCTCGCTGCCTCCTCCGCCTTTGGAAGCCACATCCCCAGCGCCATCTCCTGCAACGTGCCAAAAGCCGCGCGCGCACCCGGTCCGGCTACCAAAAGGGAAATCCTCAGGCCATGTTGGGGCGAGAGGGCAATCGCGCCGAGGTATTGGCCTATTCCGCCGGTTTTGCAATACACGTCCACTAGTCTCGTATTTTTCGAGTTTGTCGAGACAGGAAGTTTTGTACCGAGAATCTCCCACGGTTGCCCGACGCTAAACGCCGAACTTGGCGTATGCGAGACAGGTTGGAGCCAGCGGCGCGTGGTCTGGCGTTGCAGGACAGACGAGGCGAGGATGGATCGGCCGATTTTGCCAAGGTCGGTAATGGATTGGAAATATCCGCCAGCTCTGTTCAAAAAACGAAGGGAGATATAGTGTTAGTGGGTGGAAGGATTGAAATGAAATCTAGGAGAAAAGGGGGTCTGGTTAATACATACGGAGCAGCATCTCCCAAGTCCTGGGTCCAACCATCGACAATAACCGCGTTCGAATCATTCGCCGGGACGGACAGAAATGTCCTTGTCAGACTGAGCGGTTTTATCAGTTGATTTCGCACCAAATCGCCAAATGGTCGACTGGTGGCTTTCTCCATGGCATATCCCAAAAGTTGAAATGCCATGTTCGAGTAGGCTGAGGTTTGGTACGTCGAAGCCACGGGATATTTGGCCTGAATCAAGGACATGGCCTCGGCCCTAGTGCAGGGCTTGATCCCTGCCGTGCCGCATCGGATCATCTCCGACTGATTCAGGACCGGAAGACCAGGTATGGACATACCCATGCTGGACAGGTCTCCGAGGGCATAGTCACTACCAATACCACTCTGATGGCCAGCCAACATGCCCAGAGTGATGGCCGACCAGTCCACATCGTCGATGGGGTTCTTGAACTTGGCTTGGTCAAGCTCGGGAACGAAACCAACCACAGGATTTTCCCAGAGTCGATACCCAAACTTGGAGAGGATAGCATAGACCGACACGAGCTTAGAAATGCTGCCGATGCGGTAAAGAGTGTGAGGGCCGACCGGGGAGCTTCTGTTTTCATTGCTGGTTGCTGTGTGATGATAGTCGAACAGGGGGGTGGTGTCCAAAAAAGTCGTCGAATCGAAAACTTGGATAGAGAAGGATGTTTCTCGACCATCAATACCACCGCTAGACAGTGCCTGGTCCAACATCTGGAGAAACTGGGCCTTTGCCGTGCCTAGGGAGAAGGCATTGCTGGCGGGTGGGTACGCAGGTCCCGAGAGGGGACAGTTTTGGCCTTGACCAGTGCCGGCAAGGAGGGCGAGAAGAACAGTGGCATGATGGAGAAAACCCATCTTTCAATAACGAGTGACTGACTGTAATGAGTGTCGTGATTTAACGCGGCGATAGAGTTGTTTGGTCCAAGGACTTTTGTAACATATCTCGAGGCATCGGGTCGTATCAGCACTACACAAGTCCAACTCCCGAGAATGGGTCGTCATACAGCGTGGCTCAGCGCCAAGAATATTGCCGCGTCCAAAGGGGTTCCCCTTAGCAGACCGTTCCGAGAGTATATACAATGCGAGGCCGTGGTGCCGAGGACATGGGATTGATTGGAGCCTTGGCACTGCTCATGTCTCGTATTGAAGAAGCTCTGGTATGTTGCCGTGTTTTACCAGTGTTGACACCGCCGCAGCGTAATTTCCACAACCAGTGCACTAACTCAACTCGGGGGTTGACCATGGTGCTTTTACACGAGGGGAGGGATAATCCAATTTTATTGACCCAGGGTTGGCAATCTCAACCGTCCAGTGTGCCGCCTGGTAGGCAGTTGACAATAGCAGCAGCCTTTGCGGAGCATCCTTGGTTCTGATGACCCCGGCATCCACTTGTGCTGGCAGTGGATGGTGGTTAAAAAGATGCCTACCTATTGATGCACGTAGCTTCCTATTCGTCATTGTGTTCTGGGAGTCTCGGCCAGATCTGCGGAAGAACTCAAACATTTTTTCCGCTGTATGCCATTGTCAGCGAGTGGGTGAGTGTGTGTCAGTGGGGAATCGATGGAGTGACGGCCAGAAGCTTTATGCAGCCTTTTTGCAGTACCGGCGGCCTCACGCCAGCGTGTTGGGGCTGTGTTTTATGTTTTATTGGAGGTGGTGATGGGCGATCTGCAGCACCATGGATTGGATTAGTGGCGGTGGAGAGGAAAAGGCAGAAGGTCTAGTGGAAGAATGTGGTCCATCCAACATGTTTCGCTGTTTGAGGCAGGCGCGTACCTGTTAGCGCCAGAGATACAGAGATTTTTCAAGCAGCTCCGCCCCGAACCAGGTAAACATTGGCGTATTTCTATCATTTTGCTCGCAACAGCCGCGGCCTTGGAATCTCTGTCTTTCATGCTCATCTCTACTATAGACGCCACTCCAAGATCAATGTCCCCGAGGCCGCAGATCGTATGTGAGCCCAGCAGATCAAGAGCCACCTATCATCCGATCTTATTCCCGTGCTTGGCCAGGATGACTTGGTTCCACGTTGAAGTCGAAATTCACAAAGGAACCCCAGCTCTCGCCGCCGCTCCGAGACAATGTTGGTACCATTGGCCAAGCCTGACCTTGATCACCCTTTCCTCTTGCCCTCATCGTTGTCAGACAGTCCCCGACTGCATATCCATCTAAAGGGTGACGAGAAGACACCAGCCTCGGCGAGTGGCAGGATGGTGGGGGATGAACATGATCACTTAGGATACAGGGGGCCCGTCAAGTGTCAGGGGGTGGGTATCGATCGTGCCTACTAGACGACCAGTTTCTTTTCTTGGTCGGGAGATATCGGAGATGGGATCCAAATAGACAGACTGGTGGCCGGACATGCGTATAGACATTGACCATCCACAGTTTTCACAGGAGGGGGACTGACTTCGCACTTCTGATAATGCCACAAACTCTAACCTTGAGAAGCGAGCTAACTCCTGCCCCAGCCAGTAACTCAGTTGTCATTCCGGAAGAGGAATCCTGCTCGGTTTAACATGCGAGATCATATGAACTGTAAACACACACTACCGCCACGCCTTTGAACTTTCCTCCAGTCATGGTCACTCAGTACAAACAAAGTGACGTCATGAGTATCCAGTCCGGCTTGAATTGACTCTGACGGCGCCGCGTCACCCGAGGACCGGAGAGAAAGCTTGTTGGGAGATTTGAGCTTCTTTGACTCGAGAGGTCTAATCTTTCAGTCAGTTCTCCCAGGCTGCGAATATAAAAAGCCTCTCCCCTCCTCCCCTGTCGAGACCTACTTCCACGTCAGTACCATCCTTCATCCTCAACCCCTAACGGCCAAGGGTGCCCGGTGAGGGATTTGCCAAAGCCGCCTGGCTTTACAGATTCCTCACTGGGTGCCTTTCCTGACACCAAACGCGACTCCGGCATTCTTGTCTTGTCCGATGTCACCTAGTCGCCTCTGAACTGATATAAAGTCTAGGTTTCTGCCGATGACGCAAAATATTGTGGCGAACAACTTGCCTCCCTGCTTGGGTTGTCAGGACAGCAGTCCGTGCCTGCTTTCCGGACACTTTGGGTACAAGTTCCATGCCATTGATGTATTTGCTGAGGTCGCTGGCAGGAGAGTGTGGTAGTGATTAGGGGGTGTTTGCTTTCCCTTGTTCACTACTATATCAATCTCCGTCCCCGCCGCCACGTCCCCCGGCGAAGCGTCTGCGAGAGCAATCTTGGCTGCTGGAATCCATCGACAATGGGAAGGCCAGATCACGGACGCAAGCGATCAAGCGTGTAGGTCTTTCTAGCCATATCGTCGTCGGGTTCTGCTACTAACCTCCTATTTCCTCGGTAAGCAGCCTACCTCTTACGAAGCATCAAGACGCCAGCGCAGCAGGCAGCGAGCTACAGACTGCCATGGTCTGGGACATACAATATTCCGCCTTCGCCTCTGGATTCCACTTCTGTCTCACATAGAACTTCAGCAGACATCACCAACATCAACACTGCACTCTCCACCTCGTGCATCTTGCAGCATTCACACTTGGCTGCTTCCATGTCATCCTGAGCGCCCGCCACCTTCAATTTACGTCTCTGCCCAAAACCGTCAACCGGGTGTATCTGCTATTCTTACAACTCAACTTCATCTATCTTCATTGATAGATATTCTATCCCTTAAGCGACCATCCCCACCTTCCAGCAGGATCCCACACCGCCAGCGCAGCTGCATGGAAAATTTCCGCAGTGCTTATCAACTTCAATCACAACCACATAGCAACCCGGTACAGTTTTACGGAAGAACACACACACACACAGAGAGAGAGAGAGAGAGAGCGAAAAAGTCAGCAAAATCACCACATCCGTCGTATAAGCAAGATCATCCGTCGCATAAACAAAATCACCCGTCGAATAAGCAAGATCATCCGCCACACAAGCAAAACCACCGGTCTTATAAGCAAAATCATCCGTCGAATAAGCAAGAGGAGTCAAGGGGAGCGCAGCAGCAAAAGTAACGCCATTGGAGGAGGGGGCGCAATAAGTACATAGGGTATTGCCGTTAGTGGAGCACGAGCACAGTACATGTAAGGCAACGCCTTTTTATTATCAAAATTACATCACCTCAAGCAACAAGCCTCAGTACAGTTTTGCGGAAAAAGATCGAGGAGGGCTGGTGGCATTCATGTTGGTAGTAAAGGTATATTGTGAAATAAAGGATTTTGATCAAAAAAGTTCGAAACGGTTCTATTCCAAAAGAACACTGTGCTGTCGTGGAAGAGAGTGCAGGTGAAATGGCGGGGAGTCTGGAGTATACAAGGTACCTTCCCGTATCTTACATCACCTCACCCCACTGAGAATCCATGATGTCATGGCATCCAATACATCAGAGGGCAAACAAAGGATATGACCCTCCAATTCACCAACCTATCTGCGTCGAACGTATCGCAGATCCCAATTGAATTGAATTGATTTTTAAAAAGAAATTACAATTCTCTCTGTAACCTCCCTCTTCTATCTGTCTACGACGAAAATACACGCGTACTAGACAAATTTCACAATGCTCCCCGCAACGCGAATTCCCATTCCGACTCTCCGTCTCCGCCCCACGCAAATATCGCGTGGTGGTGCACGTAGTGGTGGTGGCACAGTCCAGGTTTCCCCCCGGCGATACGCTACGATCCCTCCGCAGAAACCGGGCGTAGGCATTAAAGAAGAGGGAACGGCCAACAACAAGATGTATAACAAGGATGGGACGAATCCCAATAAGAACATCATGTGCGTTTTTCTTCTTCTGCTTCTTCTTCTTCTTCTTCTTGTTCTTGCATGTTAAATTACCTACGATTCATATTGTCTCCATTACATTGCTCTACATTGTTTGCATTACATTACATTGTCTGCATTGTACCCATCTGCTGCCCTGGCCACTGCGTGTTATTGAGGACAATGCTGACGTGGTTCCATCACAAAACTTTAGATATCTCGGCTTAGCTGCCTTGGGTCTCGGTGGCGTCTATGCCATGTTCATGGCGAAACCAGAGAAGGTGGCTAAGCAGTAGATAGTGTAGTGTGCATCTACACTATCTACCTTACCTACCTGACCTATCTATTTACAGACCCCCCGTCATCTACCTATCCTAGGAAGTCGAGTCGAGTCGGAACAGCCCGATGCGGAGGTGGTAGAAAACAAAAGAAAAAAAAAAAAAATCACCGAAGGAGTTGATGGGGTGGACCGGAGAGGCTGGCCGACAGATTGGGAACGTCGAGTTTGGATCTTCGGCGGGCAACTTAGGATTGTAGTATGCCCAGCACGTATTTTCGGGATTCGGAATGGTTAACGGGTCCCCCTCCCCTTGAGAATGAAATTGACAAAAAAAGCCCGGATCCAAGTGTAAAAAGTCGCTGGGGCCAGTTCAGCCTATGTTGTTGCGTGGGAATATTAAAAAAATGGGGTAAATACACCGTTGCGTCTCGACGGTAATATAAACCTGGATGGTTTTCAGTATACCCAAACCAGTTCGGTGATGCCTGTGATGTGCACTGTTCCCATATATCTAGACATTGGGTGTCCTCATACATCTCGACGCGGGACCACCGTCTTCACACTAGGACTTGTCTCCCGGCGTTGCCAGTGATTAAAAGACTACAAGATGCATCTACTAACCGTCTTTGCCGTCTCCCTCGCTAGTCTCGTCCCCGTCCACGCGGCAAAGCTCACGCAGGTGACATCTGGATGGGAAAATCCAACGAAACTTGGCTTCTACATCTACGTGCCCGACAAGCTTGCGACGAAGCCGCCAATCATCGTCGTGGTAAATACTCACGCCCTGAACACCGATGTTGCCCTTCGCTCACCAAACTACAGCCTCATCCCTGTGGAGGGAGTGCGCAAGACACATTTGGCCGCGTGGCAAGCGGGCTCTCGGGGCAAGCAGACAAGCTCGGCTTCATCCTCATCTTTCCGCAAACACCAAATACCTGTTGGGACTGCACTTCTACGAAGTCTTTAAAACATAATGGCGGCGGCGATACCCAAGGGATCGTGAACATGGTGCGTTGCCATCTGTGTCGCGAGAATGGGACGACACTGACACAGAACAGGTCAAGTACACGCTGGACAAGTACGCTGGTGACGGCTCAAAAGTCTTTGTGACGGGTTCGTCGTCTGGCGGCATGGCCACCAACGCTCTAGTATCTGCGTACCCCGACGTGTTTGCGGCAGGTGCCTCCTTCTCCGGTGCACCCGCCTTTGCGTGTTGGAATGGTGCTGGCCTGGGGACAAGCAACATTGACCCTGGTTGCCAGACCAACAAGAAACCGAGCGCACAGCAGTGGGGTGATCTGGTGCGCTCTGCGTTTCCCACCTTCAACGGCACGAGGCCGTCGATGCAGATTTGGCACGGAACCACCGACAATGTCGTGACGTACGGCTATCTCGCCGATCAGCTGGCGCAGTGGAGCAATGTCTTGGGCATTCCTTTTGCTCGCAATGTGAGCAACGACCCCCTCAACGGATACACCAAGATCGTATATGGCGACGGGACACGGGTCGTGGGGTACAGCGCTCAGGGAGTCGGACATATCGTGCCGTTTCGCGAGAAGGAGGTCTTGCAGTTCTTCGGCCTGTTATAGAAGACAAAAGCCGGGTGGGGTAAGGGTATGGACCCACGATGCGGCGGGGGATGGTCGCAGCGATGCTTCGGAGGTGGGTCGGCGATGGTCGCCGGCTCGGGGAAGAGGGGAAGAGGGGATCGCTGTATCGGGCTGCTGTGGATTCGGTGCAAGATGGCCGTGTCGTCAAAATCTTTCGCTAATACAATCCGCCGGGATAATAAAGGTTAGCGCGGTGACAAGCCCCACTTTTTTCCTTCCCAGGCACCACTAAAAACGCCATTTACGCAATTGGATTCCAGGTATCTTTTCTAGCAAATTCTACGGTTTGGTACTTCTACCAAATAAATTCTAATGCACCCTACTAACTTCCACAGGTTAGTCGCTGAAATCTACAGTTTTTTGAGGTCACTTTTGCTCTCCCACCACTACTACCACCATGAATCTTCGAGCCTTAATCAACAATTCGAATATCCACAGCTCCCCAGTCGCCGAAAGATTTTATCGCCTTTAATTGCAAAGGTAATTACGGTAATTAAATTTCAACAGGCTAGAGCCTTTCCAATAGCCAAATTCAGAAAAAGGCCCTTGATTACGTGAGTTTATACGTGACGAAAAGGTTGAAATTCGGACCTTACGTAAATATAATAAGTGGTTGTATATTACAATTGCGAAAGAAACTGGCTACTCCTATAGGTAGGTTCAGAAGGCTTGTACAGGCCCTTTAACCCCTATAAAGAAGGTACGTATAGCTGTTTTTTTTACGGTAACGGCTTTTTTTTAACAGTAACAATTTTGGCTGACTTTTTCTACCTAGAGTTACGTTGGCGCGAAGCCAATACTCCGTATACCCTAGAAGACCTGACTTCGTGAGTTTCTTAGTGCGGATCCGTACTACCTATACCTTTTATGGCCTGATTTAAAGTAGTATATTCCAGATTTCGAAGTATATAGCGAGGACGTAATTATCTATACCCTCCAATTAATGGGTTATAAAAGGAAGGTGCGGCTATAGCGAATATACCTAACGGAAGTATATAAAGTAGCTTGTCTTGCTTTTGCCTACGAGTAGCTCGCTTTTCGGCCGAACCCCGAAGATTGGGAGAAAGTCCTTTTTTCTAACGAGACCTAGGCGATTACATTTCTAATATAGAAGAATTAGGTAATAATTTACGACTTTGAAGACGTTGAGTCCTTTACTCTTGTCCGAGAAAAGCTATATAGTTGGATGTTCTGGGGTTATTTCGCGGGCGGAGTTAAAGGGCCTTTGTTTTTCTGGGAGAAAGAATATGGAGGAATATTGGCCGAGAAATACTAGCGGTTTATTATTCCTCGAGTCCAGATTTTTCTAGAATCGATAGGTAGATTTTTTGGCTTTGTTTTCCAATAGGATAACGTTTCGCTATATATTGCCCATTTAACGAGGATGCTACTACGTGTTTTAGGTATAGAAACGCTTTAATGGCTAGCTTAAAGTTTAGATTTGTTACTGATTGAAAACGTATGGTACTGGATGAAATCTTGGATTAAATATAATTATCCTGATTTTTAAAGGCTAACTCCGCGGCGGTTATGGTAAGTTATTTAGGAGGCCTGGGATGCCTTAGATTCAGAATGGCTACGGCAACTAGTATATGGTATGCCTGGAAGACTTAGATAAGTGATCCAGGTTGGAGGGGGTAGAATTCCGTATTAATACAAGATGTTCCTTATATTTTACTATGGCTTTGAAGTACTGGAACTTCTTGGCGCCTAGTGGAGCCCTGGCAAGGACTCCCTGTAAAAAAGTGGGGGATGTTCCGAACTAACTTTTATTATCCCGGCGGATTGTAGTCCAATATGCATGGCAGATGCAAGATGGTGTGGTTCAGCCGTCACTGCATCGCTGGATGCGGGGGAGTTGCTGCGCGTGTGACTGTCCATGTTGGTTTTGGGAGGCGGTGACCAGGGGTCACCTGTCCCCCAACCACTCGGCTTGCTCATGCCAAGCATTGTTAGATCTGCCCAGCTCGCCAGAGAATGCCGGCGTCGATCAGCTGGCTCTTGGTGCTTGGGATTGGTGTGGGCGGAGAGAGACGGGGCGTGACCTTGGTTTATGCAAAAAGATCATCCAAGATCACTTATCATCGGGCTTGCGCATCGTCTCTGGCCTGTGTGTTCTCAAGCTCTCGACAGGACTTCTTTTGTGCGACGAGGTCGACAAGCAAACTCGGTCGCAAGTCGTTGGCATTCCATCCAAAACTTTCAGCTGTGCGGGAGACAAGCTGCAGGCACAGGTGGAGAAGCAGCCCCGAACCGCCCATCTCCAATTGTGGGACCGGCCAAGCTGGGAGCACGGATCGTGCGTTGGATGAAGAGGACAAGGCGGTGGCCAGCCACATCTCCGTGGAGCGTCAATCCCCTAAAATAACATAGCAGACCGCCGCTTGCGCGCCTCTTTGTCACCTCACTTTTATATTCTGCAACTCTTGGGGCCGATTCCTTCTCCAGGTCGAGCGCAGCCGCAGCAATCGTGCCGCTGACGCCGCCCCCGAAATTTCCTGCCGCCTGTGACGTCGTTGGCTGCTTCCCCAATCGGCGACTCTTGGTTCCGCCAGAAAAAAATAATTTAACGCGCCCAGTTCCTCACAAATTCCGAACCCAGGCGTCGGGACTCGAATTGAGCTTCCGTTCCAGCCTCTAGTCCTCAACGGCTCGAGAACCGCCCAAAAACTCAATATGACGCTCGTCATGGCCCCGCGCGCGGCGAGTGGGCCGACCATCTTCGGCGTCCCAGTGAAACAAGCGTCTCTGGTCACGGTAATTCACCGCCAACCTGGAACCCGGCGAGCTCCGTGTTGTGACAGTTGCTAATTGGCAATTCGCATGGTGACCAGTTGACTTTCCAAACCTCTGCCCTCATCCTTGTACGCGATCCCTTTGCCGCCGCGTCGATCTCGCGAACCAGCCCAGCGCTAACCCATTGACTGCAGATAATGCATTATTCGCGAATAATGAACCCGCCGGGCGACCACCGTTACTTTGCCTCCACCGCCGTCTTTCTGAACGAAGTAATAAAGCTCACCATATGCCTAACATTTTGCATCTACGATGTTTCCGCGAGCCTCGCACCCCAGACACCAGCAACGGTGCTGTTCGAACAAATATACAATTCTGTGTTCTCAAGAGACAGTTGGAAGCTGGCCATTCCAGGTGTGCTGTTGACACTCGAAAACACACTGCAATACGTGGCATTGAGTAATTTGGACCCTGTCCATTTTCAGATTCTCTACCAGTTGAAGGTATGTTGCTGAGGTCAAGGCTCACGCTCCAGGCGTGCAACATCGCGGGACTAACAGCTCTAGATTATCAGCACTGCACTGTTCAGCGTTGGCCTGCTTGGACGCATGCTTGGTATCCGGCGTTGGGTATCTCTGGTCGTTCTTACACTCGGTATTTCGGTCGTTTCGCTCCCCTCCTCGAATGCAAACGACCTCGCCATGGACATCCATGACTTCAGCGACCACTTCTTCCCTGGGGCACCTTGCCGAAGGCATGGCCGATGTCGCCCGCGAGTTGACCAAACGCAGTCTTGATGGCCTTGATGGGCTCGCTGGCGAGCTGACCAGGCGCTCAGCAACATACGAGGGTATCAAGGATGACATCGACAACGGACTGACGATGAATCACTCGATTGGTCTTTCTGCTGTTTTGGTGTCAGTCGTCGTGTCTGGTCTCACAAGTGTCTACTTCGAGAAGGTTCTTAAGGACCCAAGCAGCTCGGCATCTGTCTGGACCAGGAACATCCAGCTCTCGTTTTACTCGCTAATCTCGGCCCTTGTCTTCGGCGTAATATGGAACGAGGGTGCAGAGATAACCAAACATGGATTCTTCGATGGCTATACAGCGGTGGTGTGGACTGCCATTATCTTCCAAGCTGTCTCTGGGATCTTGACGTCGCTGTGCATCGTATACGCGGATAATATCGCCAAAAACTTTGCAACTAGTATCAGCATCATTATCAGCTTCATCTTTAGTGTGTTTTTCTTTGACTTTACAGTTAACTTCTCAGTAAGTGGACATCGACGGTTGTATTCCGAGGCTCTAACCTTGTCTAGTTTCTTACTGGCACGGCGCTCGTCCTCGCCTCAACTTACATGTATAGCATGCCGGAAGGGAAGCCAAAGCGGCCTCCGCCGATTAGCATTGCCAGCTATGAGAAAACGACCATCGACGGCACACCAAGGGTAGTCGACCACAACAAGCTGAGCGTCAACCACGCTGACTCTGTCGGCTCGTTTGGACTATCGACATCAAGACCCTCCTCCCCGTTGATCTTTTTGAGCCGATCGCCGTCATCAAAAGGCAAGAAAGCAGAGGATTAGACAGGTATGATAAATGCAAGAGAGGCACAGCACGCCATGGGCAGGGCCCAGGCCTCCACGCTCGAATCGATCTTATAGATGGATAGGCATCAAGAAGGCGCAACCAGGCACGCATCGCGTAAAGATCCTAATTAGGCACATAACTCCCTCCGGTGCTGGTGAAGCTTGGACACGATAGATACCCCCTGATGAATATTTGGATGGAAATCCCTGCACAGGTAGATTCCTCTGTATACAGCGCGAGAGGAACGAGAGGAGGGCACATGAAGAATTGTCAGGCCGTCACAGGACAGATTAGAACAGCGGCTCCATATCGCCTGTCCCTGCGCGGGAAAGGATGTGGGTCGAGGCCACACCTCGGTCTAACATTATGGCTGGGTCCGCCGCCCTTAGCTCTCTCATCATCCCGATGCCCAAATCGGGAAGTGACGACCCATCGTCAGAAGAACGACAAGCACGCACTTTGATGTGCGCGCAGATTAGGGCCCACAAACTTCCAATGTTAGAATCCTGCCGTCTTTGCTGCTTTTGCTTGCATCGCCTGCAAATCGGGACAGACACCGGTTCTGTCCACACTTTGTGCGCACCAGCATAGCCGCGCTTCTCCATCCTCCGATCTTCAGGGACGGATCCCAAGCTAAAAATGTCTGGCACATGGCCTTCCAGACCCCCGCGGACAAACCTCGGACATTCCGGTCCGGATGAAGGCCACGACTCGTCCAGCAGTCCAGTCCCTCGTCCTTCATCCCAGGTGTGGTCGAATAGTGCATTCTTGCCCACACCCATAAGCTCTAGGTTCACCCCAAGTCAACCTCAATTTGATGTCCAACATTGGCCTGCCGATGATGATGACCGCCTCGATGATTTTGGTGGGCTCCGTACACACCAGTCCGGCTTCGGCACAACTGACGTTGTTCAGATCGCAACCTTCGAGATTATGTCCTACCGCAAACGAGAGACTTGAATCGTTTCCACAACGGCGTCTCGCAAACCGCAGACTTCACAGACCTCAACTTCTATGCACCAGGAATCTACGGAAACGCAAACCACAGAAACGCAAACCACTCGCAGTCGTTCATTCCCGAACCTCAAAACATTCCTACACCCAGGTCCTATTTTCACAACAACCCCCATACAGGGCTAAGGCCCCCGAGTTCCATGAGGAGTAGTGGAGATGTCGAGATGGAGGATGCGCATGTTTCGTCGCCGTCGGAATTTCCTGGGTTATTCCTACGTAGGTACCTCTCGTCCATGCTTGAGCGCTACATCTAACCAGATGCTTCAGCTGAGAACAGGGCTAAATCTCAGCTTGAACCTCCGGGGGCTCTCCGACGCACAGGCTACACATCGGCTTCAAGACCGGCTGTAGAGCTTGTCGATCACGAGCCGGAAGAAAGCTTCATCGGTCAAGGGATTCTGGGCTCATGCCCCGACAATAATTCGCTGCCAGTGGGCATTGTTGGCTTAGATTCATCACCTTTAGCCTCCGCAACTCCTGTCGTCCAGGGAATTCCGCTTGTCAGCGTCCGTCAGGCCCTTTCACAAAGGCTCCGAGCCGTGTTCCCGTTTGATCTGTTCAATGCTGTCCAATCGAAGTGTTTCAACCCAGTTTACAACACTAATGACAACGTCGTTGTAGCCGCACCGACGGGGAGCGGGAAGACGGCGATTCTCGAGCTTGCTATTTGCAAGCTGGCCCTCCAACGCGGTAACGAAAATTTCAAAATTGTTTACCAAGCACCAACCAAGGCCTTGTGCTCTGAGAGAGCCCGCGATTGGGAGAAGAAGTTCAGCCACATGTCGCTGAAGTGTGTGGAGCTCACCGGAGATACTTCCCAGACGGAGATGAGGCGTGTTGGGGACGCCTCCATTATTGTCACAACGCCGGAGAAGTGGGACTCCATCACGAGGAAGTGGCACGATCATCAAAGACTCCTCCAGATGGTTGAACTCTTCCTCATTGATGAAGTTCACATCTTAAAGGATGTCCGTGGGGCAACTCTCGAAGCTGTGGTGTCACGGATGAAGTCAATCGGCGCCAATGTTCGGTTCGTTGCACTTAGTGCCACTGTCCCAAACTCTGACGACATTGCGACCTGGCTTGGGAGGAACCACACCACTCAACATCTTCCCGCCCATCGCGAGACGTTCGGCGAGGAATTCCGGCCGGTCAAGCTGGAAAAGTTCGTTTACAGCTATGGTTCAAGAGTCGAAAACGACTTCGCTTTTGAGAAGCTGCTTGACTCCAAGCTCCCAACAGTGTTGGAAAAGCACGCTTGCAATAAGCCTATAATTGTATTCTGTTTTACGAGGAAGTCGTGTCAGACTACCGCTGAAATTATGACTCAGTATGCCTCTAACAACTCTGGAAAGCGCATGCTCTGGCCTATGCCCTCCAAAAGAATCGCGGTTGCGAACGCTGAGCTTCATGAAGCTATTCGGTTTGGAGTAGCGTTTCACCATGCAGGGCTCGACGTTCAAGACCGCCAGGCAGTTGAGAAGAGCTTTTTGGAGGGCCAGATTGGTGTCATCTGCTGCACGTCAACTCTTGCTGTCGGCGTCAACCTTCCATGCCACACTGCTATACTCAAAGGAACGGTGGCTTTTGGGCATGACAACAACGTTCAAGAGCTCTCCGATATTGAGGTGATGCAGATGCTGGGGAGGGCCGGTCGCCCGCAATTTGATGACAGCGCGACGGCCATCATTCTTACGAGGAGCTGCAACAAGGACCGTTACGAGAGAATGGTGTCCGGTCAGGAAACCATAGAGAGCACGCTGCATCTCAACCTCATCGAGCACCTGAATTCTGAAGTGTGCCTAGGAACCATTCGCGACCTTTCTTCAGCCAAGTTGTGGCTCAGTGGCACCTTTCTCACAGTGCGGATGCGCCGGAATCCAAAGCACTACCAACTCACAGACGTCACATCTAACCCTTCCCTCATTGACAACCAACTGGAGGAGATTTGCGAACGTGATATAACACGCTTACAAGAGGCTGAGCTTGTAACCCATGGTCAGACGATCAAAAGCACGGATTATGGCCGAGCTATGTCAAGATATATGGTTGAATTTACAACAATGAAGAGCTTGCTACAGATCCCACAGAAGGCTGGCATGGAAACGCTGGTAAGTCGCATCATATGCTTTCCTTGCTCACAAGTATACTAATATACCGAAGATCACAATCTTGTCTCATGCTTCCGAGTTTCGAGACCTTCGCCTGAAGCCCGGTGAGAGACCTGTGCTTCGGGACATAAACCAGTCCCCATTGCTCATGTACCCGCTGAAGGAAGGCATCACGCAAACCTGGCACAAGGTTTTCCTGCTCGTACAGGCATATTTTGGTCACATTCAATACTGGGACACTCCTGACGGCGCCAAGTTGAAGCGCCAGCTCATGATCGAGAAGGCTCTTATCTTTGAACGCATGCAGCGTCTGGTACGCGCGGTCATCGACTGTAAGGGACAAGATCGTGACGCTGTCAGTGTCAAAACTGCACTGGAACTCGCGCGAACATTGTCTGCCGAGGCCTGGGAGGGGCGGGCTACTCAGCTCACCCAAGTGCCCGGCATTGGCCCCGCCGGCATGAGAAAGCTGGCTAGCAAAGGCATTCGCACAGTCCAGCAGCTCGCCGAGAAGGAGACCTATGATATCGAGCGTCTGATGTCGCGCCAGCCACCATTCGGCCATAGGATGAAAGCTCATCTAGACGTGTTTCCTCGGCTGTCACTCAATTTGACTATGACAGGTCATAAGCTCCAGCCGTGGAAAAAAGAGGAGCCTGTTGTCATCACTGCAACCGCCACCATACGCTACATGAACCACAAGACACCTGAGTGGTCCAAGAAGTCGCCCATGCTTACGTTTATCGCAGAGTCCGAGGAAGGAACTCTCTTGTACTTTTGGCGAGGAAGTATCAGGAAAGTTGACCCGCGAGATGGGCTCCAGGTCAAATTTTCCGCCGGCGTCCAAGCCTTAAGCCAGCGCATTTTCGGCCACTTGAGCTGCGAGGAGATTGTGGGGACCATGGTCACAAGTGTTCTTCAAAACGGCGCGGCTGCCGACGCTACTTTACCGCCGACAGAGGAAAGCTTATCAAACCCCTCTCACGTTAACGGAAACGACAGCCAGGACTTCATGGCGGACGACAGTGTTGAGGATCTCGAACTTATCGAAGCCGCCGAGAGAGCAGTTGTCTTGGCGTCTACGTTTGGTCAAGGTGACAACTCATCGGCTCATGGCCGAGGGCAGAACGTAAATGTGAATGACTCGTCGACAGCGGAGAAACCACAGCGAAACACACTGCGAGAGGACGACATCTACATGCAGGTTGACGATGATCATGAAGACAACTTCGAGTACTCCATTGGCGATAGCGAGCCTGTGCAGCTTCCGAACGGCAAGTGGCGATGCAATCATGCGTGCAGCGGAGACGCGCGCACCAAGGCGGGCAAACCATGCACACACAAATGCTGCAAGGATGGCCTGGATAAGCCAAGGAAGAGGCCTGTGCCGAGACCGAAGAAGAGAACGGCGGAGGAGATGAATATCCGCGACACCATCGAGGCTGTCGGAGTTCCATCTACCGTGAGGGTTGTCGAATCACGCCCGGCATCCGGTCTTGAACCAAAGCGCCAAAAACTAGCGATACGAGAGCGACAAGCTGGGGGCGACCTACCAGTTGTCAACCCAGCACAGGAGCCCACGGCGGGTAGCAGCTCAGATCATCTTCGTGCCAAGTACCCTAAGAAGAAAACCAACTTCGACAATGTCACCGTGGAATGTATCGATCTTTCGAATGTGGATGATGAGTGTGGCCGCAGCTTGCAAACCCAACAGCGATCACCTTTGGTAACACGTACACACATTCCAAAAGCCTCATCCCGTGGAGGTTCTGGTTTCGAACCAGCATCGAATTCCCCCGATGCAGGAAGTCACAAGCAACATCGAGCGCCCTGGGGCCAGCCATCGAGCCAGGGTCCTAATCACGGTTCCCCAATGCCCAAAAGGGCTCGAAAGGGCAACTCGGGATCTAGTCAGCGGCCATTGGTGGCACCTTTCTTTTTCATGCCTTCATTTCCGCATTTCCTGCCCCCCAGCTCACCTACGCTTGACCTTAACGAAGAAATGGGAATTCAGTACGCCGAACAAGCGGTTTTGGCAGAACGAACCAAACCCGCACCAGAGGTAATTAGGGAGGGTCTGGGAGATATTAGAAAGGATGTATTGTATCGAGAGAACCGGAAGGATCCTACGTGGGTTACGGAGTTTCCGCGACGGGCATCTGAATCTTTGACAGCTGTGGAGCCAAAACTCGAGTCAACATTTGAGGAATGGGACGACTATCTGTTGGATGGCTCACTCCTTGGGTTTCCAGAGCCCTCAGATGGTGATGATGACCTCGGCAAGCCCGAGTCCTCGAGCTCCGCGCCAGCAGCGGGGGATGCAGGTGCTCAGGGAGTGGAGGTTGTCGACTTGACGCCCATCGAAACCAACAAGACTGAGCCAAATTGGGCAGCAGATTTTGACGAGGACTTGCTCGACCACTTCCGCGGATACGTGCGGTTTGTCTGAGACGGTTGGCGGTTTTCTTGAGACGTCTGACCCGACTCAGCTAACCTGCGTTTTCAACAGTCCCGCTTGAGATTTTGCCAGTAGCATTATACTCTAGAATGGCCGGACCAGTGTTAAAACGGCGCATTGGCGTTTTTGTCATGAGTGTTACTTTTATTGTACTGGCAGCATTTTTGTCACAGGTATTACTTTTATTGTACTAGTAGACTTTTCTCAACTGCTTCCTGTTAGACGAATTCATGAGTCCATCCATAGGCTGGAATGTGAACTCCACCAAAAGCAAGCGGGATCCTGGGACTGGAACTGGGACTGGAGGTGATTGGACTGCTCCACCCGCGACGAAAACTGGTTTGATCGCCTGTCACCCAATCCAGATTTCGACCCCACTGCCACCTCCACGATAGAAACCCCTCAACAGCAAAATCCCGACCCAAGCAGAGGTATTTTAAGAAATCACCAGAGTTTATCAATATGGTTGGAGTCGCACTTCTCGGAGCCGGTATCTTTGCCCTTGAGCGTAAGTGGGCTGTCCTCTCTGACGTCATGGCATCATGGCAAGCAATTCCAGCGAGATCTGCATATCTAACTCGGGAGACAGAGCATGTTCCGGCCATCCAGGCCACCTCCTCGTTTGAGTTCAAGGCCATCTACTCTCGCTCGCAGAAATCAGCCGAAGCTCTCGCAGCCCTGGTCCAATCCGCCTCCCCTATCGACGTGTACTACGACTCGCCCGACGTCGAGGGCAAGTCTCTCGACGCCCTCCTCCAGCGCAGCGATATCTCTGCCGTGGTCATCGCCCTACCCATCCTCGTTCAGCCGGCCATTATCAAGCGGGCTATCACCGCGGGTAAACATGTTCTTTCAGAGAAACCCGTGGCTAAGGACGTGGCGGAGGCGCAATCTCTAATCGCTTGGTATTCTTCCCTGTCACCGTCCCAGGACCGATATCAAGAGCAAGACCAAGGCCAGGACAAGGATAAACCCCTCTGGGCAGTCGCGGAGAATTGGCGCTACCTAGAGTCGGTATTGTATGCGGCGAAGGAACTACAGGACATGGGCGGGGAAGTGGTGTCTTTTCGGCTACAGAGATATGGGTTTGTCAAGAAGGGGGATAAGTACTTTGAGACTGAATGTATGTTCTCTCTCTCTTTTGCTTTTCACCTCTTCTCTCTTTCCCCTTTCCTCTCTTCAATTTCTCCTTCTTTGGCTCTCGGAGTGATGTCTGAGTGGACAAATGAGGAGGTGTCACTGACTCGTGTGAATTGTTCTAGGGCGTAAAATCCCCGAATACCAAGGCGGCTTCCTCCTCGATGGCGGGGTGCATTTCATCGCCGCGCTGCGCTACTTGCTTGCTGCAGCGGCAGCCGGGACTCGCATTGCCCGCGTGGCGTGTTTTTCAGCACTACTTCAGGAACATCTCGTCCCGGTTGATACCGTCAACGCTACGGCGGTCACGGACACGGGCTGTAGCGGGATCATCTCCATGACGTTTGCGACGGAGTTTAAGCGCGGTACGGAGGTGGAGATTGTTACGACAAAGGGGTCGGTTCTGTGGACCCCTGTGAGTGTCAAGGTCGTCAAGGACGCGTCGCTTGTGGTGAGGTCGGAGGTGACAAAGGAGTTTGGACAGAGTACGGGTGTGGTGGAGGAGATGGCGGCGTTTGCCGCGGCAATTGAGCAGGGGAAGCTCGACGAGCGGCAGACGCCCTTGGAAGCGTTGAGGGATTTGGAGGTGTTGCAGCGGTTGTTGGAGTCGGGGGAGGAGAATGCAACAGTGAAGGCGGTGGAGTTGTGAGTGATGACCTCTGTTGGAATTGTTGGACAAACATGTTGCTGCTGTATGTGCTACAGGCTTAAAGTGTCAATGATATCTACGTACCTAGGTACGTAAGATGAAACAAGTTTGAAATGCTTTTCTTCTTATTTTCACGCCGTTCGAGGAAACAGGGTTTTTCTTCTTTCTTTTATTATCATTCTTCTTCTCTCTTACGGAATAATACACTAGGCCTTTTTCCCTGCAAAGTTTTCTCTTTTCCTTTTTCTTTCTCTCTTCTTATCTCTGTTTTGGGGATCGGAATCTCCTAGTGGTCATGGCCACCATGGTCATGTCCGCCACGAGCGGGAGTAGGCCTATATCAATTCAAAACAAAGTCAACAAAACATTTCTTTCTCTTTTCTCTCTCTCTCTCTCTTTCTCAAACAGGGGGTCACACCATATATGGGGGGAGGAGTAACTCACTCATAAAACAAAGCATAGTTTGGCCCATTGTTCTCCCCCATGCCGACCATCGCGCTCGCCACAATTTTACCCAGCATGCCCGTCTTGACGTCCCGCTCAATGACCACGACGCGATTATCATCCTGCAGCGCCGAAACCACCATGGTCCCTGCCTTGTTTAGCGAAAAACCCCGGGGATTTCTCCCGCCCGCCGACGCGACCTGTACCAGGGCCAGTTTTCCACTAGCAGCATCAATGCTGAAAGTGATAAGCGGATCGGCTTTCACGGTAGAATTCGATCCGTCAAATGCCGGGATCGTAAAGCTATTCTCGCCGCGGGAAGAGACGATGACGAATTTATTATCCGGGGAGACTTCGATTTCTGCGGATTTAGTGCCTGCAGGAACGGAGGTGCCCGGTCCGTGGGTGGGGATGTCAAAGATTTGCATGAATTCCGGAAGGCCATCGCCCTTGTAAGTTACGGTATATCCCGTGATAGAGTTGGTCAACTCGTTGAGAGAGTACAGGTACGTGGCGGAACCGACCATCGCAAACGCGGCGTGGCGAGGACCGGCTCCCGCGGGGGTCTTGACGGTGCCGACGGACGTGGCCGACGCGGCCGTGCTGTCGACGGCGTACACGCGGAGAAGGTCCGAGCCGAGATCCGGGACGACGATGAATTTCTTGGTCGGGTCCAGCACGGCGTCGTGCAAGTGGGGAGCCTCTTGGCGGTCGGGACGCGGGCCGGGCGCGGCGAGGGTGTAGTTGGACTGGGAGAGGAGGATGAGGTCCTTGGGGTTGGCGACGTTGAACGTGGCAAAAGCAGACGTGTCGCTTGGGCCGGGTCAGTATTCCCATTCAGAGACATCTAGGGGCAAGAGAGAAGGACGCACTAGTAGGCTACCGCCAGACGGCTGCTGTTGGTGCCAAACAGAGTCGCCGAGACGGGACTCTTCAACACGGGAAGGACATCGAGGGTCTCGAGGGAGCCATTGGCGCTCGGCTTGTACGAAGTGATGGAAGCGGCACCACCCCAACCCTCGTTGAGGCAGTAGAGAACCGAGTTGGCCGAGTCGAGGGTCAACCAGGTAGGCTCGGAGCCGCAGTCAGTCTTCTCGCCGACCTTGGTGAGCGAGGAGCCCATGAGGTTGAGCGCAGTGACGGCATGGTTATTGTACGACGTGGCAAAGATGATCTCGGCCGACGCGGGCGCCGCGAGGAGGAAAGAGATGAGCTTCTTGTTGTTCAACATTTTGTCTCTCTGTCTCTGTCTGGGCTGGGGAGAGAAAAAGAATGACTGACAAACTGGCTTCGCCGGGTGTCTTAATGAGGGAGAAGAACCAGGGAAAAAAAACCAATTCCCAGAAAAAAGGTCGGACGGGGGGGGAGGGGGGTGGTTCATTATATTAAAAATTCTTGATCCCCTCTTTCCTCCCTTCGCATCTGCTCCTGTCAGTCAGGTCCCCAACCCAACCCGACCCAACCCCAGAAGGAAAGAAGAAAACAGGCAAACGGTAAACACGGGAAAAGCACTCAATTGATCCATCCGATGGTTCGAATTTTTCTTGTCCTCCCGGCTGGCCAAGACCATTTCCCGGACGCGGGAAATAGATTGGCCTCTTTTCGACTGGACCCTTTCGCTAGGGTTTTTTGGGGCTACCTTTCCCACCGAGCCGGAAAGGGAGGTGGGGAGGGGAAAGGAAGGGGGGGTTCATGCATAAATTTCGTGGACTTGTTCTCCCCAGCCTAATTCAGACGCCAGTAATAAATAATAAGCACGCAATGCATACAAAGTATTGATGATGGTTCCGAAGAAGAAGGGTGTGTGTGCAAGGTGCAAGGTAAGGTACGCGAGTTAACTGGGGAAAAAAATAAAGTAAGTGGTACCATTTAGGCGACGGGTGCGGGCGGCACGACGGGGTTCGTCAAAAGCGCTTCATTGGCGACGGCTACGGCTGCTCGGGCGACGGAGTCACGGACCATGAACGTCCTCGGTGGTTCCTTAATCAACTTTTTAGAGTGCACCTTGTATATATGGCAGGCAGGCAGGGGGTCCTCTGTGGTGGATTTGGGGCCGCCCGGGACCGTTCAATGGGTGAGCCGTCTTTTTGTTGTCAGTGGGGGGAATCTAGATCTGGATACCACCGTGACAAGGAATCTGGAAAG
>Ga0247760_1001417_pt1 | contig 22332 bp, 13 predicted proteins | sample UWRJL171409R4_FD_179936 | JGI IMG/M metagenome (GOLD analysis project Ga0247760, IMG submission 179936) | Plant litter microbial communities from Arlington Agricultural Research Station in Wisconsin, United States - UWRJ-L171-409R-4 | ecosystem: Environmental > Terrestrial > Plant litter >... | reverse complement strand
TTAGCAGTGCGTGGACAACATGACCGGGACCGCGGTCCCCAGATTTGAGACATGATCTATTGTGCAACGAGAGATTGCCAAGATGTGACTTTCAGGTGGTGCTTCGGTGTTTGGGTGACGTTTACGTCAGTGGTGATATATGCGAGGGACGTGTGCCGCTTGGAGCCGGGTGAGTTGGGATCATGAGTGAGTGAGGTCAGGCGAAAACTCAAAAGCTCAAAAGTGAAAGTGACACGGCACTTACGGTTTGGTGGCAACTGCCCAAAGGTAGTCACGTAGAACCTCGGACCTTCATCTCACATGCCATCCTCACTTTCATACCTTGACCTGGATACCTACACCCACACCTCAACCCCCCAACTCCCTGCCGAGCTGTGAGATGCTGAGCTACTGAGACCGAGACATTCAGTCCCAACCTATGTAACATACTCCTTGCGTCAAGCCACACTCGCCCGCACAACATATGCAATTGACGATGCAAGTCACGGCGAACACACAAACATACACAACATTTCGGAAGACATCCGGGGTGTAACGTCAAACCCGTCAGGCGCTCCATTTTTTTCATTTTTTTTCTTTTCATTTTCAAGTTGCTGTTCAGTTCTCGAGAGCTGAAAATATCAAACATGACTGCAACGAAAACCACCCACCGCGCCGCAGCGGACCGGACCGGGCATGTCGGCGGTGAAACTGGGTCTCTTTTTTTGTGGTCCTGTTTTGAATTCCCACTGGTGGTTTGGTAGGACCGTCTCACTCCCATTTTTTTTGGTCAACTGTGTGATTTTCTGGTTTGCTGCGTTTGTTGGCTTCTGACGGATCGATCTGCTTGTCCACCAGACCTCACCCGAGATGCCGATTCGTGTTACGGTTTTTCCTGGTCTAACCGTCAGCGCTCGGCGCAACCGGCGATGTCGGTCATGCCATGGGCCAAGGATCAGGTTAGTCAGGCCAGGCTAGGCTCCAAGTGTGTGTGTGTGTATGTGTGGTCGAGAAAAGGATTTTAAAAAGTTGGGATGATTTCTGATATTTGAAAGGGTTTGTGGACCAAATTCATCTCATCTTGTTGGCTAGTTCGTCTATGAACAGGAGCGGTGAATGTGCTCTAGCGTCCGGTGTTGCTGCCCTGGACCCATCTTTTGCTTCCTTTAAATTCTTCTCCACATTAGTTCTGAGCATCCCCTTTTTCCAATAGGTGCAGCTGAGAACCCCTTCTCAGCTTCAAATCTTTGAAATATCTTTCGAGTTTCTTCCTGAATTTGACTACACCTGCATGTAGTCTGATCAAATCTCTTCTCAGATTCCTAATACCAGCTCTACCTCCAGCATCGCTAGCATCGTCAACCACGCTTTCACCATGGAATCCCGCCCGCGCTTCCTCTCCTTTGCCACAGGATTCCCCCCAACTAGTGGCGGCCACGAGAAACCCTCGCCGGCCCTTCCTATGCTCACCCTCCCCACCACGCTCCGCAACAACGCCGTAGCCGTACTGGGCGAGTTCGTCGGCACATTCCTGTTTCTGTTCTTCGCCTTCGCTGGGACTCAGATCGCCAATACCCCCTCCCCGGACGATGTTATCGAACCGACGAACAAGATGCTGCCCAACCTGGCCGCGCTGATCTTCATTGCCTTGGCTTTTGGGGGAAGCTTGACGGCGAATGTGTGGGCTTTTTACCGTGTTACGGGCGGCGCATTCAACCCTGCGGTAGGTCCAGTCGTCTTCATCTCTGTCTAGAAGAAGTAGCTCGGGCTTGCTAATAGGATGTATGTTATATACATGCAGGCCACTCTCGCGCTCTTCCTCGTCGGCGGTCTCCCCTTCTTCCGTAGTGTGCTTGTCATCATCTCCCAGCTCCTGGGGGGCATCGCCGCCGCCGCGGTCGTCACCAGCCTGTTCCCCGGACCGATGGTGGTCGAAACCACGCTGGGAAACGGCACGACGCCCGTCCAGGGCTTGTTTATTGAAATGTTCCTGACGGCGGAACTGGTGTTTGTCATCATCATGGTCGCGGCCGAAAAGCACAAGGGGACATACATGGCGCCTGTGGCGATTGGACTGGCGTTTTTTCTTACGCAGTTGGTTGGTATGATTCCCCTCAGCGTCCTAAATACCAAGGTAGAGAGGGACAGAGAAATGTCTAATGGAATTGAGGTGTAGGCGTCAACTTCACCGGTGGCTCCCTCAACCCTGCGCGTTCCCTCGGCCCCGCCGTCGTTCACTCCAGCTTCCCATCCTACCACTGGATCTACTGGATCGGCCCGCTGCTCGGCGCCCTTATTGCCTCGGCCTTCTACTCCCTCCTCAAGTACCTGCGCTGGAAAGAGTGTAACCCGGGCCAAGACTGGAACGACATTGAGAAGCGCGAGGCCAAGCGTCTCCATGGCACGGGACATGGGCGCCATCTCAACTCAACCACTGTGTCCGATGATCCCCGCGCGTCGGCCGGGGCAGAGACGACTCCCCTTGCGGGCAGGAATGCCGGGTCAGCCGCCGGACATGCCTTGAGCGTGAGCGGCGCGCCGCAGATTGGCGGTGGGCTATTCCAGCTGCGAGAGGAGCATGAGGAGAAGCGGGGGGAGTAGTCTGCCTTTACACATGTCAAGGGAGTTTCGATTCCTAGCAAACTAGATTGCATCATATCGACTCGCAAACGTACTAGAGAGACAGACTAGGGAGATTGAACCAGGGAGATTGAACAGGCAAGACTGCACTATACTGGGAAGACTGGGCGGAATAAAAATCACTGGGAAGACGGAACGAAACATGAACGGAACGACACGAGACGAAATGAAATGAAATGAGATGGTGAATATGGGTGGGTGGCAGAATACCCGAGGAGGACACGGTGATACTGGGACGGATTCCACAATGGGAGGCTACAGGTGTTCCAAGAGGTTTGAACAGAGCTTTGGGTCGATCTTGCGGTCACGATTAGGAATGGGAGCGGGGTATCAGCACGGATGGCAAGGGGCGCGTGGACTGGAATGGGATTTGGCGTCTTCGAGTGGGTATAAGGGTTGGGTTTTGCGATGGGCCCATGGGACGGAGGTATACAGGTGGGGAACATACTGGTCGGGGTCATACGGGCAGGGAGGAACTGGATTGGGTTGACTGGACAGGAACGATGGACAGGAACGGGGACAGATGTATCAAGGATGGATGGCGTTTGCATGCGACTGGCCTTGATACCATGATACGACTGACTTAATGCAAAGAATTCTCTCATCCTATTATCAAGTGACTAAGAAACGAACTCCTCCCATGCAAAACCCCATACCCGACCCTGATAGTATCCATATGATCTCACCACTTCCCAACAAGCTTGAGCTCCCTCGAGCTCTCGCCAACGCTAAACGTGTATTGCCCCTCCGTCACCATAACCCAGTTTTGCTGCACCACATCCCAGTAGCTCAGGTCTCTCCTTGTCAGGTTGAACTTCACTTCCCGCTTCTCTCCCACCTTCAGATATATCTTGTCAAAGCCACGCAGGACATTGACAGGGAAGTCGACTCCCTCCTTGCCGGGGTATGCTAGGTACAGCTGCGGAACGACTGCGCCAGCACGAGTTCCCGCATTCTTGATTTCAACGGTAACCGTCACATACACCTCCCACAGGTCCGGGTTGCCTCCTTCATCGCCACCAGCCCCGCTCAGAGGTTGGGCCGTCGTATACCCATCAGGATAGGGGTATCGTCCTGACCCGATATCGTTTGCCGAGTCAATGTACGGGTAGATGTACTTCTTGAGTGTCCGGAACCCAGCTGGGAACAGCCCCTCGCTGATGGGCGGAATCTCGGCCGAGTACGTCGGAGGCTTTGCCGCATCTTGGGGCCGGGGAGCTGGAAGGGCTGACTTGCTCTTCTTTGTTGTCACTTTGATGTTGCTGTACTCGAACGTCGTGTAGCTCAGACCGAAGCCGAACTCGAAGCGCGGCTCAATGCCCTTCTTGTCAAAGTATCGGTAGTCAATGTAAAGTCCCTCGGAGAAGTCCTGCTGCGGAATCACACCGTTGGGTGTGTACAAGACCTTGGCGCCTGGGCCATAATCCTCGAGCGATTTGCCAATGGTAAAAGGAAGATGACCCGATGGGTTGATGTCCCCGAACAGTACATCAGCTAGGGCGTGACCCGATTCCTGGCCTGGCAGATTGGCCAAGAGGACAGCCTTGACGTTGGGCAGGTCGATCCACTTCTCAACCAGCACAGGCCCAACTGAGTGGATGACGACGATGACGTCTCCGTCGCCCGATCCGCACTTGGACGCCACATGGCCAATAAGGGAATCACCGTTCTTTTGAAGCTTGAGGTCGGGGCGGTCCCCACTCACATCGCGCCACTTAGTGAAGCCTTCGCCCGAGTCCGCGTTGACAAAGACGATACAGAGCTCTAGGTCTTCGACCTTGGCTCCACTTGAGAGTCGGGTTGGCGGTTCGTCGGATAGGTGCTCATGGAGCTCCACCTTGGATGAGTCGAACTGGCGACGCAGCGCATCGAAGGGTGTGATCAAGTGAGGAAACTCAACAGCGCCTGAGCCCCAACCGGACCCCAATGTGCCCTGGTTGCAGCCGCGGTCCTTGCAAAAGTTGGGCCCACTTCCCTCGCCAGCATCGTCGCCGAAGATGCCAACTTTGAACTTACCCTCGATGCGCTTCCCTGTTGCCCGGTAGATGTTGTTGCGCCGCGTGATCAGCTTGTCGCCCTCCAATCCCTTGCGGCTGATGGGAAGCAGGTTCTCATTCTTGAGCAAGACGGTGCCTTCCGCAGCCACCTCACGAGCGATAATGGAGTGGTTAGCTTGGACGTTGATGAACTTGTTCACCTCCACCTTTTCTTGCGGACTGGGGCTGCCTTCGGAAGGCAGACCAAGGCGTTCGTTCGTCCATGACGAGAAGTTGGGTGGCTGGTGGGGGAACTTGGTCTCGTCGTCTTGTCCTAGCTGGTACCACGCAGCGACAATACGAGTCACCATATCGTTTAGTCGCTCCAGTGGGACGCTGCCGTTGAGTACTGCCTTGGTCAGTTGCGGTCCCCACAGCGAGTCTCCGTTGGCCCACTTGAGGCCATCGCCAGGCATGGTCATGTCGAGGCCCGCGAGTGCCGTGCCGACACCGGATCGTTGGGCCAGCCAATCGCTCATGACAAAGCCCTGGAAGCCGAGCTCATCTTTGAGGATACCGTTGAGGAGCTTGCTGTTGCCGCACGAGTACGAATTGTTGACCTGATTGTACGAGCACATGACGGACGCTACACCGGCCTTGACAGCGTCACCGAAGGGCCAGGCATAGAGCTCGTGAAGAGTACGGTCGTCAATATTAGAACTTATTGCGTGAGGAAGACCCCATTCCCAGGGCTGTCGGTAGTGCTCTTGCTCGTTGGCAACGAAATGCTTGATGGTGGCCATGATGCCTTCGCTTTGGATGCCCTTAACGGTTTCGGCGCCAGCGATTCCCTGGAGGTACGGATCCGCTCCAAAGCCCTCCCAGTTTCGCCCACCGGCAGGCATGCGGCCTAGAGGGCCAACACAAGGGCCCAGCAAGACGTTGACCCCCTTCCCTCGGGCCTCAATGGCGTGCGCCTTTCCGCGGGCAAACATCAGCTGGCGGTTCCATGTAGCGCCGACAGTAATACCCGCCGGAAAGGCTGTGATATTATCGGCGAAGCGGATACCTAGTGGTCCGTCCTGCAGCTGCAACTGCGGGAAGCCGACATAGACAGCAGGAGCATTGGTGCCAACAGCGAGCCCCATCTGCCATCCAGTGCCAGTTGTAATATTGACCTTCTCTGCCAGTGTCATCCTCGTCACCAGCGCTGCAGCCTTCTTGTAGCTCTCGGCCCATGTCCCAGCAATGCCTCCCAGCGGGGTGGGATACCACGGAGGAGACTGGCCGTATGGTGGCTCGTCTTGAAATTTCTTGTAGATGAAGGCGCTTCCAGCAGCGAGGACGACCCAGACGATGACGATGACGGTGAGGACCATAATGCAACACCTGCCGCATCCCGAGAAGGGTCGCCAGATCGACCATCGCAGCTGGCGACCGGACAGCTTCTTGTCGAAGGCCAGGGCGTCTTGATCGAGAAACTCGGTCGCGTCGAGGTCCGAAGAATCGCGTCCATCATTATTATCGAACGAACGTCGATATCCGTCACCGTCACCGTGGCCTTTCAAAAGGCCCTCTTTGCTCGCATCGCGGATCATGATCTTGGTTGTCTCTCAGATGGCTGAGATACCGGGTTAACGAGTGTGGCAGGTGCCGGCATCGAGGGGCCGATCGAGGCAGACTCGGCCGACGTCGGCAGTTTGTTGACGTGGCTCGTGCTGTCGGGCCAGTTGGCACGCAGACGTTGCACCTTACTTGCAGAAATGCAGAAGCGACAAAACAAAACAAGTGCAAAACGCAGCAACAAGAAGAAGCTCGGGACGAGCGCTGATGGAGACTGAGGCTCAGGATCGTGAAACACAGCTGACCCGCTCGTCAGCGCACGAGGCCAGAGTGGATGCTTCTCTTGGCGGTTGATGGTCCCTGGCCCAAGCTCCGCGTCTCGGAAGATTCCGTCACTTGACCCACCCTTCACGCATTTCTCCGGCGACAGGGTTCCTTGTCGCTGAATCTCACCACCATCCCAGACATCACCAACATTGCAATCTATCTATGTTTCGTCCCACCTCTACCGACATCGGAATACTCTTCCTAATTCGCGGTGTTTTGATGACTCCGGTCAACCGCATTTGTCGGGACGCAGTTCAAAGTCTCTCATCTGCAGAGCCTTCACTAATCTCGATTTCTCACTCACTCGTCGTGGTTTGGGCCGCGTCTGTATCCCAGTGGGCTTCTCAACTACACCTGGCTTACCCAACTAAAGGGGTGAACCCTTGGGTTCTCTTGCATTCAACCTCTTAGATGGACTTTCAATGTTGCACTTGAATCACATCAGCCAATGACCTTGGACTCGAGCATCAGCACGCGGGTTGCCGACAAAGAGTAATGACACGTCCCCCAGTAGCTGGAACACGGCCCAATTGCAAGCCGTTATATCAAGGTGTCTCGATGTTCTCTGTCGGCTTCTAGAACGTGGATGAGATACTAGGCGCCCAATGAGCTCTTGAGCTTATGTCCATCTCGACACCACCGGCATGGATGGCTTCTGCTTGCAGACTGTTACGTGGGGGCCAGCATTTTTTTGACAGAATCGAGTGGAAGCTCTTTGCTGACCCGCATCATCAACATTTCTCACGACGGAGATAAGGTCCATCCCACTCCAAATGCTCGTCTGGCTCAACCAAGCGCAGTGGACGATGCGGTCTGGACCATTCCCACTAAACTTCACACATTGGGCAACCTCGTCTTTCCAGCACTGCACTAACATTAGTCTGAGCTACCCGTGTGGGTATCCACCTCGCCAGTTATCCTGTGCATCGTTCCTGCCTTCCCTGGGATGCGACATTGTCCATCTGTAGCACTCTGTTCCGTGAGCGTGTGGGGTGCCTCAAAGCTTGGCGTGGAGGTCTCACCAAATCGAGTGCGGCTGGAATTGCTGGACGGCAGGCGGCGCGACCATCCTTCCTAGGCTCAACTAGAATCCCGTCACACGACACTGACTCGAAGTTGCTTCCCAGGTACAACACCAGGCGCCAGCGAATCTTCCCAACTTGGATAAAACTCCATATCAAGACAAGAAATGAACAGCCACAGACATCAGCTAGTTGTAGACCCAAGTCATGTCGACGGCTCGGTGCTCACCTTTCTCCAAAGGGGACTCTTATCTGGGGATCCAACAAACCAATGAGCGTCTAGGACAGAACCGTCGTTCCCTGCGACCAGGTTCGGGCTTTATCAGTAACCTAAGCGTTTCCGCCCAAATCTTTGATCCCGGTTTGGTCATGGCGAAAAGAAATGGGTTGTCTTCGCGAATGAGAGGCGGCACTCGAGACCCCGCGAGCCTGCGAGTGAACCCCGCCATCAACCCCGCTGCCCCGCGGTCGCAAATAAAAGTGCTCGTCACCGGTACTTGTCAGCGGCGGGCCCAAGGCGACTAAAGCAACAGTCGACCAATTTACGGCATATATCCCCACGGTATCGCCAGCGGCACAAAGAGAGTCGACGCGGTCTACCCAGGTTTGGACACGATAAATCTCAGGGAAACACCCTAGGGTATGCCATCCCACACCGAACTGTCACCCCCAATTGGCCCAAGCTCCCTCCCTGCATCCCAATCTTATCACAATCTCCCAGCCCAAGCTCTTCCCTCTGGCGGCTGCCTTTACGCATCCGGCCCAGCATGAGCCTTTCTTATCTCCAGCCTTCTGCAACGTCGAGGCTTGAGCCATTCGCCAATTCTTTCGAGTAAGCTAAGAGCTTTGCAGCGGAACAGTGGTGGGAAACATTTGTGGTTGGGCGACGCAGCTTCGACTTCGTTCAGCGTTTATTGTGACCATTTTTAGCTGGAATTGCTGCCGATAACAACAGCACTTTCGGTCAGGGTCTTTGGCGGTCTGGACCGCTGGAGGGCACGCTTAGCGATCGTCCAAGAGCGTTGATCGGCACCTTGGCCAGAAAACAAGAAACACTTGGAGCTTCTTGGGCTTTAATCAAGCTCACCAAGAGCGCTGGGCGAAAGCGGAGCGTCAAGGACAAGAGTTGGCAGCCGGCCCAAAGCTCACAATTAAAAAAGCAATCTCAGCCCCTCCATTTCTACAGCGCATTCTATTGGTGGGCGGGTGGCAGGCGGCAGGGGAGCCTTTGCGACAAAACCTATGACTGATCAAATCGCCTTATCTCTGGCCTGCAGGGCAATCCGCGTGGCGCCGGTAGTAGGTTTCAAGCCAAGAACCTACGACAGGGGTGTCCGTAACCTCGACATCGCGACTCGACATCCCCAGATGTCTCGCCATGGCACGAGAGTGCCGCGCCCTGGGTTTGAGATGGGTCGCCTAACCCTACAACAGAAATACCACGGCGACCTGCACTCGGGTCGCTGTTGTGCCACTCTTTGGCACCATGGCCTATCTCCACCCCCCGTGTGACGGCCGTGATATGTCACCCAGTTCACCTACCCTGCATCAAGATGCGGGACTTGCTGGGTGGGGGAGCAGAGACAAGGCCCCAACCGTAATCCGAATTTCCTTGGGCCTCTGCATCTGGGACAGCCGGGGTGGGCAGAGACGGGCGGCGAGACGTGCATATCAGATGCAAGGGTAGCTCTTTGCCTCTGTTGTTGCTCCTCGAGCTTCTCGACCTCTGGCCTATATCTACATGGCCGTGGCCCCGCGATAACAGGTCGCGGCGCCTGTCTCCCAGAGCTCGGCGCGACCACCGCTTGCCCAACTTTCCCACACCACCTACCGACCTCTTGCAAGCGGCGAGCACCGTAATCCAAAATCATGGCGGAGCCAGCTCTGAACCAGGGCGTCGGCTATGGCATTGTCCTGGGCTTGGGCGCCTTATTCGCGCTGGGTGAGCGATATCAGTTCCTGTCTCGTCCACCGTGGCCTGGCTAACTCTATTGTGTCAGGTATGATCCTCGTGACCTTCATCCTGAGACGATACAACCAAGAACTGCAAACATCTGAGATGTTCAACACGGCTGGCCGTACTGTCAAGTCGGGTCTCGTCGGTTCCGCTGTCGTGTCTTCGTGGACCTGGGCTGCCACTCTTCTCCAGAGTTCTGGTGTCTGCTACCGCTACGGTGTATCCGGCCCCTTCTGGTATGCTTCTGGCGCGACGGTTCAGATCTTGCTCTTTGCAACCTTGGCCATTGAGCTCAAGCGACGCGCTCCCAATGCCCATACCTTCCTTGAGGTCATCAAGGCCCGCTATGGTACATTCACGCACATTGTCTTCATGGTCTTTGGCCTGGTGACCAACATCCTTGTGTCGCTCATGCTTATCGTCGGCGGCTCGGCTACCGTCTCTGCCCTGACAGGCATGCATACCATCGCTGCGAGTGAGTACCGCCGAAAATTCCCTCTGGCAATCACTGACAACCCCAAGTCTACCTTCTCCCCGTTGGCGTCGTCGCGTACACTGTGTTCGGTGGCCTGAAGGCAACCATCTTGACCGACTATGTCCACACCTTCATCTTGCTTATCATCATCATCTTGTTCTCACTCACTACCTATGCGACCTCGGACATCCTCGGCTCACCATCGGCTGTCTATGATGCCCTGGTTGAAGCTGCCGCCAGGCACCCAGTTGAGGGCAACAAGGATGGCAGCTATTTGACCATGCAATCCCGCGAGGGTGCCATCTTCTTCGTCATCAACATCGTCGGCAACTTCGGCACCGTCTTCCTCGACAACGGCTACTACAACAAGGCCATCGCCGCCTCCCCCGTCCATGCTCTCCCCGGCTACATCCTTGGTGGCCTCAGCTGGTTTGCTATCCCCTGGCTTACCGCCACCACCATGGGTTTGGCAGGTCTTGCCCTCGAGAGCAACCCGGCCTTCCCCACCTATCCGGAGCGCATGCCTGATGCCGACGTCAGCGCCGGTCTCGTGCTTCCCTATGCGGCTGTCGCGCTTCTCGGAAAGGGCGGTGCCGTAGCCACGCTCTTGATCGTCTTCATGGCCGTCACCAGCGCCACTTCGGCTGAACTGATCGCCACGAGCTCCATCTTTACCTACGATCTTTACCGTACCTACTTCAATCCCGAGGCTAGCGGCAAGCGCCTGATCTACATGAGCCACGTTCTTGTCATTGCTTATGCCGTCTTCATCTCAACTTTCTCTGTCGGTCTGTGGTATGCTGGTATCTCGCTCGGCTACCTTTACGTCATGATGGGTGTTATCATCTCCTCGGCCGTGCTTCCCGCCACCCTCACCCTCCTCTGGAAGGGTCAGAACAAGTGGGCAGCATCGCTCTCCCCCATCCTTGGTCTCGCCTGCGCGCTCATTGCCTGGCTGGTCACTGCCAAGAAGGAGTGCGGCGACTTGGGCGTCGCCTGCACCGGCTCTAACAACCCCATGTTGGCTGGTAATGTCGCTGCCCTCCTGTCGCCTTGTATCTTCATCCCCATCCTCACTCTCATCTTCGGTGTCGATAAGTATGACTGGAAGTCGATGTTGGACATCCGCAAGGGCGACGATCACGAGCTTGCCGAGGAAGTTGGCTTGGACCTTGACCAGATTCCCGGCGGTCATGATGAGACCCAACTTGAGTTCGAGGAGGAGCAGACTAAGCTTGAGCGTGCTGGCAAGATTAGCAAGACAACCACTGTTGTGATGGTAAGCTTAACCCATTCGACTCATTGGCACAACCTATATGTATATGAGCCCCGCTGACCAAATCCAGACCATCTTCCTGCTCGTGCTCTGGCCCATGCCCATGTACGGCTCGGGCTACATCTTCAGCAAGCCCTTCTTCACCGGTTGGGTCACGGTTGGTATCATCTGGATCTTCTGCTCCTTCATTGGCGTTGGCCTGTTCCCCATCTGGGAGGGCCGTGAGACCTTGGTCAAGACGTGCAAGTTTGTCTTTAGCGATATCACTGGCAAGACCCACCCCAAGACGATTCATGCCCAGGCTGCGGCAGACAAGACATCGCCTGGTGACGCCACTCCCCCGGAGAAGGCCCCCGTTAAGGAGGGCATCACCGCCTCTTGATCGGCCGTTCCGCTTCGCGAATTTGGATACCATTTCTTCTTTTTAAGGTGTCATGTGTACGACTATCGCACTTTCAGCCCAGCTGAGCTGCCGGTAGGTCAATTGAGGAGGATATACCTAGTACAATTTAAGATCGTTCACCACCAAATCGCCCTAAACGGGACCAACATAAAGTGAGCTGCCATGGAAAACAAGAACTCTAGGCAACCGGCCACCAAGTCTAAGGTGTTCCATCTTCCTGGTAGGTGCTGCTGACATCCCCACTGACAACGGTCTACAGCGTAGGTCTTGGGTGCGTCAATTTTCGCAGCGCGACTCTATGATGCACTAAGGCAAGAAACACTCCAAAGTATCAGTCAGCACTTAATTCGCCAATGAGTGGAGTCGCGCCATTGATTTTCCGTTCACGCTTTACCCTCGTGGAATTGGTGGTAACCCTCCAGTTCAGGAGGATCTCCGCTGTGCCTGCGATGCTCTTGGCTGATAAGATTCCCTCCAATGGGAGGCGCGGATAAGTGCGGGATGGAGGGGATATAATACCGCAAATAACGGTCCTACCCAGCCACTTACCCTCCATACCCGCCCAACCTCAGTTGGACGCAGGCACCCAAAATGGATGGAAACGGGTAGCGGGAGGGGAAGGGGTGTCCCAAGTTCTGCCTGATGCATCGATCACCTCACTTCACCATCTCACCTCATCGATACGATCCCCCTTACTTGAGTTTTATCGATGGCTTCATCATCACTGTGCCTGATTACTTGGTGTCCCTCTTTGATCTGACACATCCGCATCCTTCTCATATTCCATCCTGACTTGGCTAACTGTAGCCCGAAGTCGAGCTCGGCGGAAAAAGGATGTCCTGCGCCTACCGCGGCGCGCCCGACCTCTACGGGCTTGGCATCCGCGTCGCCTTTTATCTCCTCTGGTTTGGTCACATTGCCGCATCGTGGGTTGTGCGCAGCGAAGTCCCTGTTCTGCGATTTGTTGCAGCCTTGTTCTCCGCGGGGGGCTTTCTCGCGCTGGTGATACGGACCTCAACAGACTCGATAAGGCCGATCGATGTGTATATCGGGTTGCTGTTGGCTTATGGGCCGTTTTATACCTATGTGCCGGTGTATCTGTGGAGGTTGCTCATTGCGTGTAATCCGTTTTGGGACCCATCGAGGTGGCCGAGGGTAAGGGAAACGGTGATTTATGGGAGGCTGTTGTTGCTTTTGGGAATTGCAATTACTTGTTTCCAGATGTGGTATGTGGTCTTCTATTTCGCCTTACCTTCCTAGCTTCAAATCTTCCAGCCTTCCAAGGCTGGTTTGTTCCGCGAGAATCAGGCGTAGATTGTATGTATGCTGACATAAGAAAAAGGTTCTGGGCATCCGGTATCAACACCCTTCCCCGCGGCGAGGAGGATCCTACATGCGAGACATGGGGGTTCTTCTTTACCAAAGCGCCGCTACACTCGGCGTTGTTTGTGGCAGCAAACATTGTCTTTACGATTTTCTTGCTTATATGTTTTGTCATTGTCTTTTCTGTCGATCTGGGCGTGGCGAAACGACCGCGTTGGATTGCAAAGCAAGAGAAACGGTTCGAGAAAGCTATGAAGCGGCTAGATCAACGGGAGGAAGAGTGAGTCTTTTTTTTTTTCTTTTTCTCTCATCAATCCCTGGAACTTTCCCAGACGCAACCTACAGAATACTGACACTCTTGGCTACAGATATGCATGGAAAGGCTCTCTCCAATTCATTAAAACCATGCTCGACCTCGCGGTGCTCAGCTCTGTCGTCGTCGCCATCGAGCTCACCATCCAGTGGAACAGTTTGGTCGATGTCAACTGGGTGACGACCACTTCGCAGACTCTTCCTCTGGTCCTCGGGGCGGGGTTGGTGGCGCATATTGGTTTTGTCTGGGTGCATCCTTTTCATCTGCTGGAGATTTTGGATGATATCTCGGCGGATATGCCTGAGGTGGAGGGGACGGAGTCGTCGAGCAGTTCTGGGGGGTCGAGAAGGGAGGGCGGATGAGAAGATGGCGGGGGCAGGTAGGACATGTTGAGTTCAACATAGGAAAAGGCAGAGGGGCATGATTGGTTGGCCGATTTTCTCATTGGCTTTCTTGGGTGTTTGGGGGTCGGGGCGGGGCATGGTTGGTGGGAATTCTAGGGATTTATGCATTGGCTTCTTTCGTGTTTGAGGGATAGGAGGCAATCTGGGGACCTGGGGGTTTGCATTGGGGTTGTGTTCATGTTGGTTTACGTGGAAAATGCTTTGAAAGCTCGCCGTGAACAATGAGACTGAAAATCCATGTCATGTATTACACCAAGAATGGGGCACGTTCAGAGCAGGCTCACTCCACAGTCAATGTGAGAGACACGTTTGCAAAGATTGATTGATTTCTGGCGCATTCGATCTCATGCGGAAGGTGCGACTTGTGGGCTTGAGCTTTTGGACGGTCTAGGTCCAAGTCTGTCTGTTGCAAAGTCAGCTCGAGCGAGATCGAGTTCCAACACCCCTCCTTATACCCCTTCGTTCTCCTCCTTGTGTTTTCCTAGAACTGCTTCCGGTCAACACGCAGTATCCTCACGGGTGTGGTGGTACAATTGGAACTTGCTGGTGCCTGTTTATCTAGGAGGTCGTGAGAGACTGCGGAAGGGGGTCATTTTTCTCTTGGCACATTTCATCCGAGGCTGCCCAATCCATTCAAAAACTCCACCACACTCAGGTTGTTAACGATGGCATCCGAAGCCCCAGGCCCGCAGCAACTGAAAGACCAGGTTGTACAATCCCGAGTCCACCGCGAGCGCGACCGTTTTATCGCTTCGATCCCAAAAGACCAGGTCTTGACTCTTGCATCGTCACACCACGACTCGACCTTGCTTGGTGTCTGGAGGGAAGAATAAACTCGAGAGTGAAATCGCCACAATGCAGTAGACTCCCTCCACTCTTTCAGGCATCCTTAGATGGAATCCCACGCTAACTGCAACCCCCATACTTGTCTTGACAAAGGCCACCATCCCAATCCCCAAGTTGATCTTCTATGTCTTGGGCGACAGGCCGGAGGCTCTCTCGCCATACCTCATCCTCGAATTTATTGAAGGCCAAAAGCTCGATCTCAAAGAAGTGAAAGCGCTCCCCGAGGACTCGGACAAGTTGAATAACCTGTACACATCGCTGGCCGATATTTACATACAGCTCCGACGGCTCGATTTTCCGTCCATTGGGCGTCTGGGCTTCGGTTTGGATGGTATCCAGGTGGCCAGCAAGACGATATCCATCGACATGAACACACAGGAACTCGAGGGCTTGCAACCCTCCGAAATCCAGACATCGTATTATAGCCCCGACGATCGCCTTGTGTCAGCCAACAAGTATATCGACATGCTTCTGGACATTTCCGCCAATGCTTTTGCCAAAGGCCAGGCAAGCGTCGTTGAAGAGGACATGGGCGGCGACTACTTGTACCATCTTGACCTCTTCCGTGAGTTCGCCCAAGAATGGAAAGATCCGACCCTCGATCAAGGCCCTTTTGTTCTGGTGCATGGATATTTCCAAGCATTCAATCTAATTGTCGACCAAAACATGTCCATTCTCTCGGCCCTCGATTGGGAGTGGAGTCGTATCGTCCCTCGACAGTTCTTCATCCCTCCGATTTGGCTTTCCGTCATGGCCACCCACTACCTCGCCTATGAAGTTTTCTACCAGAGGTATCTCAAAAAGTTTGACCTCTTTGTTGGACATTGTCCGAACCCGGGAAGTCTAAAGGTTTGGGGAACCATTGCTTGCCGACGAATGGTCCAAAGCCAAACCCAACGGCCGCTTCCTTGTCGCCAACGCGCTTGAAAACTGGACCGATATGGACTGGTTCGCCCACCGGTTTATCTTCTTGAAAAAACATCCCGGCGAGGGCCTGGAAGAGTTGAAGGCCAGAATTCGACGGTTTATGCAAGATCCGGCCCGGCAAGCTATAATCGCCACGAAGAGGGCTTACAGGGCGGCCCTTGTGCAGCAGCAGGACGGAGACCGCATGGACACATCGGTCAGCCAGCACAAAAAAGACTCGGCGACACTATCTAGCATCACTAAAACCTTCATAAATTGGGTCTATGAGTTCCCGAAAGTCACTGTAGGGGTAGCAGCGATTCTCATCGCAGGGATAGCGTACCTAGTTGGAGTCGGAATTATTCAAGCCAAGTCTCGGGGCTAGGTCCAGATCAAAATATAAGTGATTTCCATTAGCACCCGGGGCATTCTCGCTTTATGTTCTAGACACCTAGACTTATTTGGGTGAACGCTGTAGAGCCTCGGATTCCATTAACTCCTCGAGCCTCTGGCTTCTTCCTCAACCTTTGTGACTGTTCCTTGAGTCGCTTAATAGTTATTTTCCCGGGCTATAATCGTGGTCTTGGTCGACGAGGGAATGAGAATTCCGGTCTGGTCTTTCTCCATTGCATTGGTAATAGCCTCCATGGCGGCTCTCTCGGCCTAGAGGTCTTCCTTGAGTTCCTCCTTGAGCTGTGCTAACCTCTCGAGTCCTTTAATGCAGGCGTTAGTGATTTTGTCTGGCATTTCGATGCAGCTGTTAGATTACCTACATTAAAAGTCGCCAGCCAATCTGTATTTGAGGAACCTACCAGACCTATTGGTATTTTAATATCGTTCGCGAATACAAAATCAGGGTTGTCGGTCGCAAGCTTTTCCCGCCAACATCTTAATACCCGACCATTTTTCTCATATCGAGCACATGCACTTTAAAATGCCAAAGCTCGTTTACCCGACTTTTCACCGTGTACCTACCGTACCTAATCTCACAAGCCAACCGTAACACAGCAGCAACGATAGTAGTCGTAATTTGAAGAAAACTATCATCTTCGCCATCATCATCTGTCTTTGTCGGCACCAGTGATTCGATGAAGTTTCCCCCCCAGCCCATTCCCACGTTGTCACCATGGCAAGATAAAATAAGACAAGACACGACGTGACGCGATACGATACGATATGATATGATATGACATGACACGACTCGACACGACTCGACACGATACGACACGACACGCCGTGACGCAATGAAACTCCCACGTTTGGGGGCGTTTTGTGTAACCTCTGAACCAGCAAATGACATCATGCACAAGCTTCTCGAACCGGTCAAGCATTTTTGACTAGGGGGTCGCTGAGTAAGTTAGCCGTAATGTTTGTTGCATGGCAGCACGGGCAGCACGACAAGCCAGCCGATGAATCTACCTACCATAGCCACAGCCAAAATTCTCCACCTGCAATGTTTTTTCAAATATTCACACACCGCCATCTGCCGCGGCCGTCAGGTCGTTTTATTGGCGGGTTTGCATCGATCGGGAGCGGAAAGGGGCTGCAGAAAGCGGTGAGACTTTTAAATCCTTTCTTTATCTTTTTCTCCATTTGATGCATTTTCGAGCTTGAAATCAATCAAATCTTTTTTTTTATCCCTGAGGAGATATCTATTTGGTTCCGCCTGGAGACGGGTCAGCGTTGAGCCGACACACTTCCTCGCCTAATATTGATAGGTAGGTAAGTAAGGACACACAGCCCTGTGGGATTTCACATCACCCTGCAGTGACATATTTGGTGATGCAAGAGGACAGAAACGGTCAATGGGGACTCAAACCGGCCCCCCAACCGGCAAAGCATGTATCATCTCTGACAAGATTTGGGAGAGTGCATTATCCGTCCCTGCCTAGGTATCTATCTACCTTACCGAGTAGAAGTACATGTGCATCATCGTCTGAAGTATACATGTAGGCTTTCGGAGAAAGTCAACACACACACGCACGTACGCACACAGACACACCACACACATGCCCTCCGGAAGATGTTCTCCGGATAGCGAACTGGTGACCTGATCTTTTGCAAGAGATACGTGGGCTGTGATGGGGGGGGGACTTGCATTTTGCCACGGCGGTACTGGCGGGTTTACCTATCATAGAACACCAGACACATCTCTGGAGTCTGAAAATAGAATTAGCTACTACTGCAAGCTGTCGCACTTTTTTTTTTAATGCTTACCGACACGGACACGCCGTTTCCAGTATTCTATTCTCTACAAAAGTACCCTCGCGGATGTCCGGTTCTTTTCTTTTTCTAGTCTGTACGGCCACCGAGATTTGATACCCAGCCTCAACACACATGCACCTACCTACCTAACCTAACCCTAACCTAACATAGGTCCGTATACGCCTTCTTGTAGCAGCAGCAGGGCAAGTTCTGAATCTGGACAAGAGTTACGGAGCGACGGCGATGACGACGACGACGCCACGTCTTTTTTTCTACGCCATAGAACTTCCCTAGGTATAGCACATGCAAATAAAACAAGGCCCGGGCCGATTAGTTCCCAGAACTCAGGCCACTGCTGCTGCTACAAGGCTCACTACCTACCTAGGAACTTTTTTCCTTTTCCCCATGGGGTTTGCGGACCTTTTGTTTGAAACAGTCTAGAAGTACCGATAGGCCAGGCTAGCTCAGGTCAGGTTAGGTTAGGCATATCTCCTATGGTACTGTTGACAAGTTTCACCGTAGTACAGTACAGTGCAGTCTGCATGCTGTATGCCTGACCTGACCTGTGTATCCGAATAGAAGTGATGCTTGCTCCTGTGCCTATTGCTTATGACTTGGAAGGACCCCGTCTGGTGCCATTACATTTTACATTTTTTAATGTAGGACCCGACCAACCAACCCCATTTACATATATGTACATGTACCTTTCCAAGGTCTGGTTCATGTTGGGCCGCTCATATGCAGTGCCGAACAGTGATGGTCATTGGTGGTGGATGATAGATACTTGGGGGCGGGGCTTTTTTTTTTTTTGTTACTGTCTTTGTCCTTTTTTTTTTTAAGTGATTTTGTCTTTGGGTTTCTTTGATTACGTTCCATCCGTTCCCGTCCACCGAAAGAAAAAAGAAAAAGGTTGGTCGAACAGAAAGGAGTGCACTATCCGGTGGTAAGGTAGGCAGGTACCTGCCTATGGAACATGACTGGAAGGGAATTGAAGACAAGGTACATGTATACACATGCGCACATGTACACACCGCAGTGCGCACTTTCTCTCTGTGAACATGAACAGGTAGGCAGTCAAACAAAAGCCTGGAGGGCTGAGCCGAGCTGAGCTCTGTATTCCCTGCCATGTCATGATCATGAACCCAGTTGAGCTGAAACATAACCTACCTATCCTTGAAGAAGAAGGAGGGAGAGGAGGAGGAGGAGGACGCCAGACCAGATAGGTTGTTGTTGTTGTTGTCATTGTCGTCGTCGTAAGCTACCTACATGCATGTATGGATGGAAACCTTGGTCTCAATTTCCAGCCCCTTTCGCCACGGCGGGTAGATCTGACGCAGCCGCGCGCGCCCCCCAGTCCGCGGGAATCTCCCCCCCTTTCCTGTCAGTGACCAAGCTCGCCACATTGACCTCCCCGACCCTCATGCTCCTTCCCCTTGCCATTTTCACTACCCTTGCCCTTGACACTGCAAGCTTGTGATCCTATCCGTAAAGAGTCTTGATTTTCTCAGAATCCAATCTGCTGGCCCTGCATTGCACTGCACTACACTGCCTGAACGGCCCCAAACCAGACTGATACTGCCTGCCAGTATGTGGGGGGGCTGAGTGGTGTCACCGTGGTGTGTGGTGTGTGGCGTGTGGGGTTTGGGGTTTGTGCTTGGATTTTCTAGCCGTCCAGCGCTGTGCTGTGCCTTCCCCGTACCTACCTACCTACCTGACCTACTCAGCAACGGTCGCTTGTCTGTGCTACCTTCCTAGAAAGGGATTGGGGTTGAGATAGATGAGGAGGAGGGGGGCGGTTTCAACGGCTTCAACGGTTTTATTCTTCCTCGATACCTGTTGATGTAACCACGTTGTTCTGTGCCAGGGAACTCAATTCCTTCTATGAATGACCCGATGATCACCGGGAGTTTGGGAAGGCCTGGCCTGGCCTGGACTATTCTGGTCTGTTCTGGTCTGGTCTCGCCCGGCCCAACTTCAAGGCTTTAAGGCTAACTAATTTAAGGTACCTTATCTTGCCTTAGCTTGGGTAGGTACCTAGGTAACTTGACGTACCTTCTTTTTTCCTTTTCCCCATGGGGGATTATAAAGACCGACTGGAGACTGGACTTTGGTTTTCAGTGGGAAGTTGTGAAACATGTTTCATACACACACACACACACCTCCGCCTTTTGGGGCAGACAGATAGGTAGGGCATATTTTCCAAACATCCCAAGCGATATCGAAGAAGGAGCAGGAAGAGAAACAGGAAGATTGTCAAGCTTTTTTTTTTTTTGTTTTTGCCGTAAAGTAAAGCAAGGTCGTTACTACTGCAGTGTGCATTCCGCGTGCAGCTTAGCTCCAGGTAGTGTAGAGCTTCTGTGAAGGATCCGTAACATGTAGGACCTGGGGCTGACCACGTGTCTATCCGATGATGACACGCCCCCCAATTAATTGGGGGCGGGCTTTTTTCTTTTCTTTTTTTGCGTTTAGGTTTTGGGCACTTCTATTCCGCCTTGGGAGGGGTAAATTAGACCCCTTTGCTTTCTCGGTGCATACATTTTTGATGGGAACTCGTTTTGGGATCCGGCATGTCTTCCCCGGTTGGTACATGTATATAGGTGATGATCTTGCTGGAATCAGGCAGGTAGGTAGGTTGTTCGTAGGTGTCTATGCAGTAGGCGCAAAAGTAATATGCACGCCTCTCTATGCAGCAAGTCTCGATGCCGGGGGGCTGAGTGCGTGCGTGCCTGCTTGCTTGTTTGCAACAGGCTTACCCTTGCCACCCCTTTTCTGGACTGCTTTCCCCTCTCCTTTTCTATTTTACCCTCCTTCCTTGTCGGGTAAAATCCAGCTTATAACCAAATAGAGACACGATGAAAATGAGATTATGCTTGGGCCTGAAAAAGGGAGGTAACTGTCAAGAAGCAAGGAAGGGAGAGAAAAGGTCCGAGCAACAAAACAATATCTGTCTGTCTGTGTTCGTATCCTGTCGGCACTACCCTGCAGTCTCAACAAACTGGGCTGCAGCATTGCAGTGCAGCACAGCTGGCAGGAATCCCTCCCCTCCCCGTCCACCCGTCCGCGTCAGAGGTTTAAGGCCGAGAAGCTCCACAGCTGCAATGAGTGGACAGCTCACAACTTGAATGTGGAACGCACTAAGGTAGGGGAAGGTACAGCAGGTAGGTAGGTAGGTACCTACCTGAAGTTATCGTCCATGGTACACTGCAATCCATCATCCTCATATGCGCGCGCGCGGGGAAAAAACAGAACCCGGCAGGTTGGGGAGGAGGGCGTCCTGAGGTGCTCATTGGTGCGGTCGGTGGCGTTCCCGATATGCCTCTCCTGCCCAGTGCTGCCGTCATAACCATAATGTACCATAGCTAGGTATGTACCAATGCGCTGACACAGTCTAGTGTCTGGCAGGATGCAGCAACCCAGCCCAGTCCCAGCCCAGTCCGTCTAGGATGTGGACAGTGCGATTTTGATCTCGGGCTGAGATTGTCCAGGACGGATTGAGATGGAATGTGCCGCATGCCGGCAGCTCCATGTCCAGGGTGTCGCCTGATGAGGCGGACCTCCATCGACGCCAGGCCCATTTGACCTTCTGGAAGGGTTCGGTGCTGTTGCCTGATCAGTCGAGGCGCGATTGACGTTTGAGGTTGTAGCTATCATGAGATTTGGTGCTGGGCAGACTTGGTGTAAGTTCTTCCGGTTTTCTTCTACTCTCCAGGTCGCTCTCTTTCTTGTTTTCCCCCTTGGTTTTCTTTTTTTGGGTTGGCGATTGACACGCGGAAAACACAAAAACTGCTGCTGAGAGAGACTTGTCCAAATTCCCTCACCGCGGGGAGGCATCCAAGTTTCCTCGGCTAGTTCCATTTCATAGCAAAGTGTTGAAGCCCCGTGATTCAGGCAGAAGAATTACCATGGTCTGCTCACTCGCTACCTTGATGAGCATCTCGGCGTTGACTGCCGATTCGGTAACGTCTGTGTGTGGGCACACACCCAGAAGTCGACTTAGGCTTGCTGAGAAATGGAGAAACCCGACGGGAAGTAACGGCTCAGCAAAAATAAAAAAAATAAAAAAAATTAGGTAGCTACTTTTTTGTCTTGTCGTTCTTGGAACGAGCCACGCTAGCTAGGTAGGTAATTATTATGGAGCGCCATAGTGTGGCATTTTAGATTGAGGTGGCATGGTTCTCCCTTCGGCTCTCAAGCCACACATGCAGGCAACAGTTTTGTTTTGGAGAACAAGGGGAAAAAGGCCCGGGGGGTGGGTTGCTAGGGCCGTCTAGCCGAGGACGGTAGGATTTAGTCTTCGCCGTGACTTTTTGTTGCACAAAAATCTTGGGGTGTTTCGACCAGAGAGAGAGAAGGGCTCCAAAAGCAACTCGATGGCGCAGCCAAGCCCCAAAGACGAGGGTCCCGGGCGGAATCCCCGCTGTTACACCACATTTGCGCGCAGAGTGTTTGAAACATCGAATCAGAATGGATTGATTCATGACCAGCCCTATGGTTCCTGACCAATTGATACACGGCCCATGCATGCTTTGGGAACTGATGTTGCTTTTGGAGCCCGCCCACGGGTAACCTCCGTCCCTTTTTCGCATCCTCTCCTTTTTCCTGTGATTTGCAGTGTTTCTGATGCCTGGTTACGTAAAGCCTTGACCTCTCTCGTCAACAAAAAACCAGGGACGTGTTCCGGACGCTAACGGTAAGCGAGGAACGTCTCCCGGTGCTT
>Ga0247760_1001416_pt1 | contig 22336 bp, 18 predicted proteins | sample UWRJL171409R4_FD_179936 | JGI IMG/M metagenome (GOLD analysis project Ga0247760, IMG submission 179936) | Plant litter microbial communities from Arlington Agricultural Research Station in Wisconsin, United States - UWRJ-L171-409R-4 | ecosystem: Environmental > Terrestrial > Plant litter >... | reverse complement strand
GTTTTTCGGTTTTTTTTTTTGTTTTTTTTTTTTTTTTTTGGAGACCTAGCAATTCCTCCAAGGTAGTTTATAGGATGGGCTTAGTTGCAGATATGTCTTAGACTCGGAGGTGTAAATAGGATAGACACCTCCCTCAAACACCCAAGCCCCACAGCATCTCACCAGCTCAGCCACCACCAGTGCCTGATTCTTCCCCTGCACTGGTGCCTGAGGCGCAAGCCCCGACGCAAGTCCACACCGAGATCAGCCAGTTTGAGCGTTCGGGATCCGAAGCCTCAAGCCAATCAAATCTCGTTCACGACGTTTGACGCAGAAACATGCCGCTCCTGACAGGGGTCTCCAGGGCTTTTTTTTTTTTTTCAATTGCCCAAACTATAACTTTATTTAATTTACATATTATAATATAGTTAAGATAATAATAAGTTAGTTAAATATAAGGTTACCTTATTAATAATTCTTACGTTTGTTTTTTATAAGTAAAGTTTTCTATTAGTTATTTTTATATATAAGACTAATTCTGGGCTCGCTTAGCTAGAGTTGAAGCGGTTATGGATGCTGCGGCGTAGCCTTCTAGAAATGGTTCCGAGGGTGAGTAAGACTGAGCGAGACTGAGCCAATCTTGAGCCGGCCCTGAGCCGGCCCTGAGCCGGGGTGAGCAACGTCACGTGGGCGATGTACGAAAAAGGAAATTTTATATGCCCAGATTCGTCTCAGATAACCAGGCTGTTATTCGCCGACATGGCGGGAACTATTTGTTTGTTGGGGAGTGTAGTGTGCTTGGTTTTATAAAGGGGGAGGCTATGCGTGATCTTCCTGAAGACCGCGTAGAAGAGTTCGTCTTTATTTAAGGAGTAGGTAAAGGTATGTAGCTTAGAAATCGGAAATATAAGGACGGGATAGCGATGGTATATCTACCTCTATAGTCTCACCCGACAATTATTTCTGCCCGAGTCCGTATTAGTCACAAATCCTAAGCTAGGGGTAAGCCGTACTAAGGGCCGCCTAAGCCGAAGTGGTCCAGAAACTTATCCCGGCTATAGTTACTATAACTATATTTGTAGGGATGGGCTAAGTTTTAGGACCGGTCTATTATATATAACGGTTAGTTTCCCTCGCTACGTAAGAACCGTTTTCTTATTCTACCCAAGTATTACCATTAGATGGTTAGCTTTTAGAAATGTTAAAGTTTATGTCGTATCGGGCTCGGATTCGTAATATTATACTTTAGCGACCTTTATAACTTAATGTATTAGGTACGCTTGTTTTTTCACTATACTTTTCGCGTTAGGATAATAGTCGTGTCACGACCCTGGCCATGATATTTGGCCGTGGCGACCTGGGGCTGCCACGACAGGCTAATCAAGGATGGAGGAAGTGTGGAGATCCACGGACCAATCAGCAAGGACCTGGGGACCCGCGCTCTTGGGTCCTCGGGGCGGACCTGTGGACCCGGGGCTTAGGGTCATCGGGTCCAGACACACATACGGCTTCTACAGCATAGGTAGTTTACTATTTAGATAGAGACGTCAGACGTCTGTTGTAAGGAACTGTTCTTGTTCCTCACGCAAGCAATTACATTTTCACGTCTACAATCTTGCAAGCCCCCTTACTTCAGGCTCTTTGTAGAACACCCTGTTATAGGACAGTGAACGTACTGTCTGAACCTTGCGTCAACCTTTGTTCTCTCATTGTCAACAGATCACGGCGTACTGCCTTGCAGTCTGACCCACTTTGGGTGCAGGTTGTAACAAAAAGCTAAAGCCGGCCGTAACGTTATTAACGATCTCCGCTACATAGGAAAGGAACTCCGACGACGGGAGGGCGCTACCTACGACTAAAAACGTCGGTACCGCCCCCGCCCCGCGGAGATCCGCGCGTAGAACCGCGCGTAGAACCGCGCGTAGAGCGAAGGGTCGCGCTAAATTACGCTAAAAACGCTATCGTACGCCTAATTACCGGAGGAGAGGGGGGTAGTATCACAGGCTTCGCCTATTCCTTATAGTTACGTATAGATAGTCAGGTACCGGAAGTCATATACCCAGAAGGGGCCCCCATGCAGCGCCTCTAGAGTTTACCTCTGGAGCGACCCTTGCCCACAGACTCCCTCGCAGAACAACGAATATCCTACCACACCCCTACCATTCGCACACACGCGCCGTGATATAGGGTTCCAGCAGTTGGCTGGAGTCGACGGTTGAAAGACCCCGCGGCTCCCTAAATGCAGCCACACACGACCCAGCGTGTTGGAGAGAGACATTGGACACCATCTCGGCATTCACAACTTCGCCTGCCTAGGTTCGTTTTCTATGACAAGCTTGTCATTTTCGACACGTCAGGCGTGTGCTCGAGACCAGATCCCATTTTATATTTCCCACCGGTCCAAGATCACAGCAGCATTGCAAGCGGGCGCTTCTTCTATTCTCCTGGATTAGTGTTGTGTCCGTCGCAATGGCAGGCCGTCTTGACCGTGACCTCGTTCGCTTCGATGGGCGGCAATACCGTAGTTAGTGTTGACCTCAGCACATTACTAGCCGAGGAGACAGCGGTAATCTGCTGCCCTTCCAACCGTGAGTGCTTGGAATCATTTTGGTTATCTGCGACACGGCCAAGTATGAGATCGCGCTGAGTTGTGTGTTTGCGAAGAAGCCCCCCAGAAGCAGAATAGGTAGATTATCCTTACTGATTCTTTATATCCAACGCAAGATCCCCTGAGCTTCTTGAACACAGATCCAAGTCAACCAAAAGTCTAGGTAACTATCGGCTAGACTAAAATAATGAAATCTCCGGGGCCTGTGGTGGGGTGAATGGCCTCTGGCCCCATCCCTTCAGCTTGGCTTCTAGTCAGCCTCCTAGTCTCCGCGGCCTTTCTCCCCCAAAACCACGGACCAATGCAACAACAATTTCTTGCTGTACCTCCAGCAGTATTTCCTTCTTCCCACCGCTCCCCATACATGACACCCTGGACATAAGCCGGGCCGACAACTTTGAACTCGCCCTCGTCTTGTCCCGTTGGTCGCAGAAGAAGAGGGACACTAACACCAGCCACAAGCACCACCATGTCGCCTTCCTCAACAAGCCTAGAAGCTGTACCGATAAGCCCGCCTTCAGTCAAAAACATAACTTTCAACTTGGAGTGGTAGTCAGCGTGCATTTGGAAGAGCCCAGCCTCTTCTCTATCGGCCAATATCGCCTGCATGATGTCCCATTCCTCTGTCTTGGTGAGGTAATACAGACTCTCGGGTAGTCAGTCTAGGTAATCGCGAGCAGTTGTGTTCGGCAGCTTGGTCTCTTCGTCCAGATTTGACACCATGAGGCCATACCACTTGAGGAACTCCTTCTCGAGAGTAGGGAGCTGCATGACACCGTCAGGAGTCATGGACCCGTCCTGGACAAGCATGCGGTGGAAAGCTCTGGGAGCGCTGTCGCCAGCAATGTACCCGGGAAACCCCGGGATCTGATGCAGAAGCAATATCCACTCCTGGTACATCTTGACTGTCTTTGTAGTGAAGGGGGCAAGCGTCACGCGGACGTCATCGCCTGGTTGGTCTGGGCCGTCTTCCATAGCGACGATCTTCGATCGGGCGCTAACTGTGTCGATTATCTGGCCACGGACCGTCAATTTCCTGCCGTCTTCGGAGAAACTGTAGGCCGGGCTCGATCCATGACCGGATGCACTGAACATGCTGCTGATTCCTCGTGCGACATGCTGGTCAGTCCATGTGTCTGCCCAGGAAGCCATGCCATTCGTGGTCAACGAGGATAGTCCAAGAGTGTGCTCCAGCGCTTCAAGGCTCTCATCCGCCAGTATGGCCGCCTGCGTTGCCTCCCGATATATGTTATGCATGTCCCTGGTGTAGTCTGGCTTTGGGATATGAACCCCTAGAGCTGTAAATATTCCGTAAAGCGAGTAGACTCGGTCCTTCGGGTCCGTTGCCCCCTTTCCACCTGTCCCAAACAGAATTGATGATACTGTTGTTGGAATTCGGCTTCTCAGATCGGAGACTGTGACCCTGGAAGAAAACATCTCTGTGACGGTGTGGTGCAAGTCCGCAGCTGCCCAGAGCTCGCTGGCGGACCCGGAGCTTCCATAGGCCTCCCCTTCGTACTTTGAAAGGCGGTAGGCCGCGTAGACGAAGACGTCCCAGTCGATCTCCGACGATCCGCAGATAAGGAGAGCCTTTCGCGCAAGTGCGACCTCCTGGATCGTCCACACCCTTTGGAACCAGGATCGTCTAGCAAGATCGTACAGGACACTCCCACTAGAAGGCCTAGCACGCTTGTTGAGTTCTGAAGATGCAAGAATATGTCAGCTCTCACTCATACGAAACAAACAAAAGGAAATAGAAGAAAACCAAAGTACGACAGACCGATAGCACTAATGAAAGAAAAAGAAAAATCTACCTCTCAACACCCCATCCCTCCCCTCCACAAAGTTCGCTCTCTCTATCCCCCTAACCTCAAGTATCTCCTTGAACGGCACCAAAAACTCCACCGCTAAATCCGAATCCGGCGTCCCCGCCCCTAGCCAAATCAAAACCTGCTCTGCGCCATGATAAATCCGCCCCATCAGCCCCACCTGCTGACTGCGCTCCGTAACATCCCCCTGGTTGATGCAAATGGCGTCTACCCACAGCACCCTGCGCGTCTCGGGAAGGCGAAGGCGATGCAGGGCAGCGAAGCAGTTTTGGGTGACGGATAGTGTGGCCCCCGAGTCCCCTTCGTCCCCGTCGCAGACGACATGAAGGGTCTGAGGGTCGGAAGTAAGACCCCAGGTGTAGGATAGAGCCTCATAGGGCTCGCCAGCGTCGACAGTGGTGTGTCTGAGGTGGATGCGGATGGGAGAATTAGAGTTGGCGGCCGGCAAGATGTCGAGGAGTCGTAGTGATGTCGCCGGGTTCAGAGTGTGATATTGATAAGCGTGCGAAGTGGTCTCCATGGCTTGGATCTAGATGCGTGGATGTCAAGGGCGGTGGAAATGGGACTCGCTGAACATGTTCGATGAGGCCTTTAGACGGTTGCTGCCTGGCCGACAATGGACGCGTTAATCACAACGGGGGCAGCAACAATCGAGAAGGCAATGGAGGGGGATAACTAATTCCTATTGGTTGTCGATTTTGGGGTGGTGAAACAGGCGGAGTTGTTACACCCAGCTGGCTTCGGACCCAAGGCCGAGTTAAACCCGGAATCGGTACAGCGGTTCGAACTCGATGCCAGTCCGCTACAAAGACAGCTGGAAGCACAATATGGGTTAGGTCGATGCTTTTCAGAAGTGGCTAGGTAGGGTGGTGGGCCTGGACCGACACAGTGCTGACCTTAAGGTCCGAGTAGAGTGGGTAGAACCGGATTTATTATCGCTTTAAAGCTGTCTCCGGCTTGATGTCTGGAGTCACCAGATATTGAGAATAATGACATTTAAGAAGAACAGCTTTCAGGCACAATATCTACAGCGTCGTGCTTCTGACAGGCTCATAGGTGCGCGACTGCTTAGGTGCATACCTCGAGGTCCCTCACCTAGGTGAAAACGGGGTTAGGATTTAGTGCGGTGCAGATTTATTAGGGGTTTTGTCGTCATAACTAAGGGGTCGATGAACTTGCGTGCATGTTACCGTCAGGCAAAGATTACATGTGGATTAGTTAAAAGGAAAAGCAGTTCCATTAAACATGCAGCTTTGATGCAAGTCTTGATTTGGTACATGATTTCCGGTGACGCTTCCTTTGATCAGCTGCTGCTGTGAGTTGGCTGCCCCGACGGCTAAAAGTTGGCATCTTGACGAGGACGTCAGACAGGTCTAGTGTGGATTCTTCGGAACTGTTGACCCTTGCAGCTTCGATGTAATGGCCTTCCTCCAGCTCCTGCTAGAGCCCTCGGCAAATTCCGAACCACCAGGCCTTGTGATGCTCACGGATGATGATGGATGAGGCTCAGCCCTAAGGGATAGAGTTACCTCTCCACTCATTTCTGCTTTTATCTTGGCCGCTGGATTGATGAGCAATCGACGGATGACGACTGTGTGCGTATCAGTGGGAACATCATACGCAGGTCAAATACATTTAACAACCTGGTTGTGTTAGAAAGCTCTTACCATCCGATCTCGTCTCTGTGACGCTCTCAAAGACGTCTCTGATCATGAAGGTTGTGCTGCCAACTACAGTGTCAACGTAAATCCCGGTGGGCGTCTCCACAACATTCCGGCCATTCTTCTGGATCGCTACGGTTCTCTGCTTCTTGGAGAAAATCTGGACGTCCAGCAGACTGTTCGCCCCAACTGCAGCGCTGGATCACTGTTTGTTAGGGTTTTCTTCGCACATCCGTGTGCAGGAAGTTGACATACAACTTGAAGCTTTGGTTCCACTTCGAAGCCCCTGACCGGTCGCTAGCTGGTGTTGTCGATTCATTTCGTCCCATATCGACACTGACAACAGCGTACAGGCCGAAGCACTTGTACTCGCCCATGTCCGGCAGTATGGCTTCGATCACTAGGATATAGGCCTAGCCGTTAGATAATTGCCTCCAATAGGCTTCCAATTGCAGTTGAGGACTTAAAGACACCCGGGAGTTACCATTAACATGCAGCGTGTAAGAACCCTGCGAGCCCGGGATGGCGTGGTGCGGTTTGGGCTTTGATTCGGCGGCAGCAGTGATGGCGAAAGCTTCGGGTGGCTGATCGGATATGCCTTGACGTGCATCAAGGACACCATAGGTTTGGACATTTTCCCAGGAGACGGTGCCTATGGTGGGTACTGGTTCCCTAGCAGATTCTGAAAGACCCAAATTCAGCAAAGACTCCCTATCGCCGTCCTCGTCTACCTCTGAGACCTGAAGAAACGCCCTCGATGATTTATCGGAGGAGGAACTTGATGAGGTGGCTGTTCTACATTGAATCGCTCGCGCGCTATCACCATCGTCGTCTTCGGGACTTTGGTAATCGCCTCGCGGTATTGAAAACAGCGAAATTTGCCGAAGATGACGCGAAACGTGTCGTTTCATGTTGCCCGTTGGGCTATGGCACAGATTGCAGCTTCCGTGGGACAATTGAACCGATCGTTGGAAGACCTGCAAGTCTTCCGCCAGGGGTTCAACTGCGAAGTTGTGCTCATGGCTAAGGTGCCGCAGGAAGAGCTCCCTGCTTGTGAATGGGTCATGACCGGGGGTTCAACAGAATAGTTCCACACGATGGGTTTGGGCTTCATGGCTAAACCAAGCGTCAATGCTGTCGAAAAGGTAGTTCTCCAGAGCGCATTCCGGGAAAGTACACACGTATGGCTGAAGATCCGAAATGACATGGTCTCTGAAGTGCAATCAGTATAATTGATGATTTCGCGGAAGAGACTGTGCATACCGCCATTCCCTGTCTCCCGAAATCTTCACGGGAAGATAACAATACTTGCACTCGAACATAGCAGCAGGTCTGCCATTAGATTGTCTGGGACGAGGGGGTGCTTCCAGACGTATCTCACGTGTTGTGCGGCTGGCGGCAACCGAGGTCCTTGTATCATCGTCCAATTGTGTAGCCGCGGAGGCATTTGGATTTATCGCCCGTGCCCGTGCTTGCTCTAAGACAACACGAGCCTCTTCGCCAATGCGAATGGTGGTTCCTTTCGTATACTCAGTCACCGCCCCGGTTTGGGCATCTTGTTGATCTTCAACATTAACTGGGGCGGGGCCGATGTCATCCTCAGTGTCCCCTATGTCGTGTGTGGCGTCATGATTTATCTCCCCTGCGTGTGAAGGCTCCGGGGCCGTTCCTTTTGCGCGAAGTCTCTCGCTGTGCCTTTGCCGATACACCAACAGCTGGCGGCGTCGAGTTATCATTCTCGCCAAGCGACTTTGGACTCCGGCCTCGAGACCCGGGAATTTGTCTCGCATGTATCCCAAGTCGAACTCGGCGTAAGGTGATGCTTGCCTCTCATCCACAAACCTGTCCCTCAGTCGATCCATGGGAGCCGGCTTACGCAGCGGGAGGACATAGAGACACCTCACAGCCAACCCGGTCGCTTCCAGGAGTCTCGCTGCCTTGGAGGCAGCATTGTGATTGCCGAGCTGCAGACTGTGCTGCTCGGGTTCGGGCTCGGGCTCCGAATCTGAGGAGATCTCCCATGGTGAATCCTGGCCGACCGAACTAGCCCTCTTCGACGCAACATCATTCACCTCAGATTGACGTTGATCAGTGGCCTTTGCTAATAATCGGCTTCCGCTGGCAAGTTGGCTTCCTAAGATGTCGAGGATCCTCGCAATCAAAAGGGCTATTAGTTCGTGCCGTGACTGAGTGCCCATGCCGTCGGTTCCAGGGTGTAACACTCACCTCTTCTCGATAGGGAGAAGAAAACCGGAGGCGATAATCCAAAGACCGCGAAGAGATTGGCGGATGCACAGCGCCAACACTGTCTGCCCAGATGCGATACTTGTCAAACTCGTCACTAAATCGGCCGTGGGCCACACCGTGAGAGTTGTCTTGCAGATGCGAAAGCAGGGCCAGAAAATGCGCGCAGCATTGCGTGTGCCTTTCATATATGGAAGGGGCCATGGCGAGGCCCACAGGCCGCAGTGGGTGCAAAGACGCAGATTCCTGGGCAAAGGGAAGGTGTGTTTAAGAGAGAGCGCGTAGGGCTCCAAAACAAATCACTCACCTGATGACACAACCAATCATGCACATCCTACCCCGCTCCTGAAAAGCCCCACTCGAGAAACCGGCGCAAACACCATTTCAGCCGATCCCGCCGTTGTCTCCCAGTTAGTTTGAACTCGACGTTCTCGCTCTTTTCGCTTCAAGGCCATCGCCGAGCCAAACCAGCAGCATCGCAATTCGCAACTCTTAGCAGCCCGCCCATAGGTCTTTTGCCCCCTTTTTTTTTGGTTTTTTTTGCGCGCCCCATAATGGGAAAAGGATACTTCCGCAACCTGGGACATCGCATCAAAAACCGGCTCGTTCACAGCGACGCCACGACGCAGGCACCCAGCAAAGACGCACCAACATCGTCATATGGGGTCCTGGTTTGGCACGATTGCCCGCACGCAACTATCGACGTCTGCTTTGTACATGGCTTGACAGGAGATCGTGATCGCACCTGGACCGCCGACGGTCAGCCGCAGCCCTGGCCGAAGACTCTACTCCCACCGGAATTGCCGGGCGCTCGGGTACTCACATACGGTTACGATGCATACTTCGTGACCCCAGGAGTAGCCTCAGGTAACCGGCTCGTTGACCATGCACGGAATCTCATCACCGAACTTTCAACGAACCGGCATGCTAGCAATGCAGAGAACCGCCCGCTGGTCTTCATTGTACACAGTCTCGGCGGATTGGCTGTTAAGAAGGCACTGCTACTCTCGCACGATCACCGGGAAGAACGCCTCCGGAAGATCTTCGAGTGCACAAAAGGTATTATTTTCCTAGGAACACCGCATCGGGGCTCCTGGATCGCGTCGCGGGCCGCTATCCCCGTATCCGCACTTGGTGCTGTGAAGTCGGTGAACAAACGATTACTGAGCACCTTGAGATCGGACGGGGAACTGCTTGAATCAATACAAGATGACTTTGCCACTCTGTTGCGGCGAATGGTCCTGTCAGACACGCCCATCGAGATCACATGCTTCTTCGAGGAATTGCCACTCCCGGTGGTGGGTAAAGTTGTCGACAGGGAGTCGGCCACGTTGGCCGATTACAACGCAATCAGCATTCATGCCAACCATCGCGAGATGGTGAGGTTCCGCTCGTGCCAAGACAGGGGTTTCATAGAGGTGCTGAGTTTGCTGAGGAGATGGCAGCTGGAGGTTGGGTACGTTTGTCATCCCCCTTCCCGTTTTCGGCTATCACTGACAAACCTGAACCTGTCCACCGAGCAGACTGGGACGAGCCATGAGATCTGCCCTTGCGGATATAAAACAACTTTTGGACATGTTTGAGGACTGCAGAGCCCATGTTGGTGCACACCATTCATCCCTCCAGCTGGTCGGGTCTGACACTGCTGTGACACAGATTGCTGAATCTCCGGTCCATGAAGAGCATCTCCTCAGCTTCAACAAAACGATTCTGAATCTCGGATCTTGTAAGCTGAAAACTGAGCAAATCTATATACATCTTATGGAGAGGGCCTGCATCCCCAAAGTTGAGTCGCTCATGAAACGTGACGCGGGTTGGGAAGATCTTCAACTCCACTCACGGCTTAGAATCTACCTAAAGGATGACTGGGAGTCGTTCAAAGAGGCTATCGACTGCCTCGGAGGACATCTAGGCTACTTCAAGAGGAAGCTATCCATAAGCGCGGTAAGACCTACACCAACTGTGCGAGGACTGCTCTGACATTAGTTTCAAAGACTGATAAAAACGAGAAAGAGGAAACCCTCATCAGCCGTTTCGTGGAGAAATGGACGCTTGTCCAGACAAGCCAAAGCACGCTCTCAAGCTACAATCAACTGCTTCGAAAGATTGTCAGGGCCGTTGAACGGCTCAACTCGTTCGTCTCGGACCCAGAAGAGGATGCCCAGGAGCCCGAGTCACCAGAGGCCAATCGCTTGTGGACATTCAAGTTGGCTACTTCATGGATTGATATCAGACAACATACTCAAAACATCTGGGACAAGCTTTTGCATTTCTGGCAGTACAACTGCCCGATGCAGCAGCACTCTGCGAATGTCAGACTATGCCCGGCAGATTCACTGAGAGTGGACCAAGAGCATGCCTGTTTCACCTACTCCTTCATGCTACATAGTTCCACCTTGGCAGGATATGATTGGCGAGACGTTCAGGTGGTATACCGGTGAGTGGCCTTCCGCGAAAATCGCTTCGCAGCTCAGTCCCGCTGACGTTTCTCTCGTCCAGGGCGGCAGTTGGAACATCCACGACCAAAATATCACAGAAGCGGGGGCGGAAGCGGGCCAGGTTTCTGGACGAAGAGGGTGCCTGGGAAACCCCCAGCGCAGAGGAACTGCCACGCCGAGGTCTCCCAGAAGCCGTCTTCAACATCTGCCAGATGATGGAGCGGAAGTGTCAGAAAGGAGACCTGATAGGATCTCTCTGCTGTGGAGACAGCGAGTACCTCATGTATGGTGAAGGTCCTGGGGACAGAGAGCTTCTACCGTTGCGCACTCTTCTCCCATGCTACCGAGAAGGGGAGCTTATCCCCATCGCCCAACGGTACGGCGCCAATTTTCTGTCTCCCTCCCATACGTGCCTTACAACGCTGACCACATAACTTAAACAGTCGCAAGATTGCTTTCTGTCTAGCTTCATCTCTTCTGATGCTGTACGACACACCCTGGCTTCCAAAAGAATGGAGCCTGGATGACGTGTACATGGAACCCGGTGACCCGACACGGCTTTACCGAAAGCACGTCTTCACTCGATCTAGTAGCAAGGCAAAATCAACAGATCATCATCCGAACAGGGTCAGCGTGGTCGACAACGAGAACTTGTTTTGCCTCGCCGTCGCCCTCCTCGAACTCACATTTGGGGCCCCGCTGTCCAACTTCCACGACGGAGCTGCTTCGCAGCAGATAGGCGAGAAGCTGGCGAGACTTATCACAGCAAAACGACTTACAAGGCTGATTCGACAACACGAGCAGGAGAGGTTCGCGTCGGTCATCATCAAGTGCATGAATCCGCCATCGAGCTCTCCCACAGAGTACGACTTCAGCTTCGAGAACGAGTCGTTTCGTCGACAGTTTATCAAGGATGTCTTGATGCCGCTGTACGAAGACGTAATTTCGTTGCAGGATTCAGGCGCAGATTGGCCTTCGCGGCAAGGCAGTGACAACGTCAATGGAAACAGGCTGGTTTCCTGCGACGAATCTGGGCACACGAAATTTCCTTTTTCGTCCGTCATCCTGAGCTGGGGTGAGCTGTGGCTGATTTGTCCTGAGCTTCCCCTGGTTCTTCCCTGAGCTAGGGTGATCCCATTCGCCTCTGCAGCACAGCCTCAGAGGCCCCTTTTCAGTCACCCCGGCTAAAGTTTCCTCTCGCTCCCAGGTAACAATTCTAGTTACGACCTATTACACGCGTACTGGGTGTGCGTATGACTCGGCCTAGCCAATGTCAAAGCTGAGTAACCCATGCCTACCAAAAACTCAAAATAAACCAGGCTGAAAACCAATAGCATCACTATGCCACAGAAGGATGCGGTACGGATGGAGTCGCTGACGACAACAGCAGCGTCACCTGTCTGTACTCTTATCTGGTTAATAAGTCATTCTTTACAATACTATTAGAGATATATAGGCTGACTTTAAATTTTGGTTTCTGCTAAGAAGATGTTGGAGAATTTAGTGATGTGAACGATTAAGTTTGTGGTAATGTTTCCATCTTCATGAGATGGAGTTCCTAACCTCGTCGATACTCAGGTACGGATTTCCCCCATTTATCTGCCGGCAGAAATTTACCGCCAGTGTCAGCGACCTAGTTCTCGGCCACGAGCCCATATTTTGTCCTCGTTACCGTGTGCTATGTACTTTTTCTGCCGACAGAAATTTTACCGCCTAGCGTGAGCGACCCAGTTCTCGCCCAAGCTCAGATCTTGTTTCTGCTACCTCAGGCTTTCACAACTTCTCCAATTCGCGCCCGACCGACAATCCTAGCATTAGAAAGCCATTACGGTACAGCTAGGAGCTAAATCGGCGTCCGGTCGCGTGCACTCTATTCATTTCTTACAGGAGAGACCGTGCCGACGAGCGGGCCGCCAAAGGAAGCCTGGAGGAACTGCTGTTCTGGTGTTCATGGGGAAGCGAGGCGCATGTTGTGGTGCTCAGGGTTGTGGAACCCGCTATGTTTCCAGCAGCCGAGCCCCGCGGCAACGTCAGTTAATTGGCTGCGCGCGTGCCGATAAGAGCCTCCGAATAAGCTTATCTTGTCGGTGTGCCGCCAAAGCAGCCAATTGGAGATGTCATATTGGCTTGGCTTGGGCATAAATTCACAGACTGTCGAGATGAAAAGCTAGGCGCCGAGTCCCGCCAAGAATCACAACAAAGCCATACTCGTTAAATTTGGGAGAACAACTTGGCATTATTGTCACAAATTTAATTGTCCGATCAGGACATCCTAAACAACGGCCGCCACATTCGAAGTTGGTTCGCCAAAGTCACAGTGGGATCACCTCCCTGCGCCAATACTAGTGTGTGCTGGCACCCCGGTATTCGTGCCAATATGTAGGTTTGGGTTCCTTTTTAGGATTGGATTTTTATGGTGCACCAGAGCCTGTTTGGGTCTTCCTGTCCTACCACCACCGCCTCCACTAACACCGGGACCGGGAATGATGCAGGTGCCTGTCGCTGTCGCAGTACCCGATCCTGTTTCGACTGACGGATCGCCAGCACCAATACCAACGAAGCCGGCACCACCAAACGATACCACCACCGCCGCCGCTGCAACCGAAGCCATGGACGGCGCCGCTAACAAACAGCGCGCCCGCAAGAGCTCCTTGCTAAGCTGCATGCCGGCGAGAACATGGACGACTGGGCGCACAAAGATCGCATGAGCAAAATCCAGGCTGACGGCAAGCAGCGCGTGGAGGAGATGCAAGCCAACGAGAGAGAGCACCAGCATATGAGCACAACAACGCTCACGAGAGGGACGACAAGCACCATCACCGTGAGCGAATGGCCAAGGTCAAGGTGCTCCTAGTGTCGCGCCTCGCTATGATCGAGCTGGCTAAGGGTAGCTAATGTCCCAGCTTCTAGCTTAACCGCATGACTTTCTGCATCGCTTTCAAGGAGACGGCGGACACCAACGCTGACGTCAACGCCGGTGCTTGAGGGGAACGCCGACGCTGAGCACCTCTGATGTGTCGGAGGCTGGGCGGCGGGGAGGAGGGGAGAGGAGAGCGAAGCCATCACGCCGGCCACAACCGCATTCTGTCACCAAAATGAGTCGGTTTTTAGTTTATTTAGAGTCATTGTGTTCTTTGTGTTCTGTTAGGTTTGTGTTTCTTTGTGTTCCTTTCTTTGCGTTTTTGCATTGTCTTCTTCTTTCCTTTGCGTTGCCTAACCTTCCGCCATCTAAGTCGCCGAGTCAAAAAGACATGATACAGGTTGCGTTCCATTTCCGCTTCGCCGGGGACTTCAAGATTTCGGGCTAGTCTTGGCTTCCATCGTGCTTCACTTTGTGCGTCTAGGGCTGCGCTCCTCCCGAACATTGCGCCTAGGCGAAGAACCGTCATTGTTTGGTTGGGCGAAGCCACTGGCGCAAGCAACCTCGCGATTGAATGCATCCCGAGTGCAGCTTCATCGCACCGACCCGGGTCCATGCCCCTGTGCTATATATCTCTCGTCAGGCCTAATTATGGGCCCGTTCGCCAGAGTGCCGAGCGGCGTCGGACTACTCGCCAGGCGTTACAGCTTCTAGGCTAGTCTTGGGCCCGAATTTTGGCCCAGATTATACCAGTATATGCCCTGGGATGGTACACAATACCCCAGCTCGAATTTTAAGATAGTACATAATATCCCAGCTCGGAATCTGGGATGGTACATGATATACCAGCACTGATAGGATGTCTCAGAATGTGCCAGCAAATGCCCATTATCTTTTTAATCATAACATAAAGGTATAGGACAATCTTATTTCCTTACTTTTACTTAATTATATAAATCTAGTGACTTTTCTTAATACCCCGACGTTAAGGCAGTCTCTAGGCGGAGAGAATCTCTGCTACAGCATCTGCGCTAAGTCTAAATATATCTCCTAAATCCTTATCAACAAAACTCCATATCCTGGAGACTTTTTAGTGCTTTATAGGCGAATTAGTCACTTACCTGAATTCGCGGCTAGTGTAGGTACCTTAACTGACTCTGTCATCCTAATAACCTCTATCTTTCTTAACTACTACTACCTTTACGTTTAAGACAACTAAGTGCCTTAAGCTTACGATCTTACACCTTTACACCTTTACAGTCCTGCTGGAAGTCCTTACAGTTACAAGGTTAACGGTTACTATAGTTACTGCAGATAGTATTAAAATCGGTACACTGGACACACTTACAGTATTTCTTTATAACTTTAATAAAGCTCTCTTTAGCTTTATATTAGTAGCACTTATAGTAGTTATCTTTGTTAAAGCCTACACAGAAGGTGTGTAGCTTAATAAATATTTTGTTACGAATCAGAAACATAATAGATTCAGTATTTAGTAATCCCTTTATAGTTAATTAGAGAAGAATCTCCTAATTTAATTAATAATTAATTATAATAGCCTCTTTATTAATAACACTTAAAGTATTTTCCCTATAAGTAGATATCTTCTAATAGTATAAGCTTTAACTCTCTTATACTTAACGTATCTGCTTTCTATATAGTTATTTTACTTCTTTATATACCTTCTTTAATATAAGGCTCGTATTTACTTTATTACTTATTTTATTATTTTACTGTACAGCGTTTAATCTTTATTTTAAATTTACTTTCCTATTTGTAAAAATATACGTAATTTTATAATTACTAATCTCTCCTTTAATTTCTCTTATTTTTAACCCTTATTATAAAGCGTATCTTAAAACGAAATCTTATCACAACCTTTTATAAATAAGTTAAGAGTATCTATTAGCCTCTAAAAAGGCCTTATATAAACCTTTATTAGCTTAAATCTTATCTTTACTCTTACAATCTTGTTTATAACTCTCCATATTTAAAAACAGAGACTATCTTATATTAGTTTCCTAAATTATCTTACTTATACACTTACTTATACGTTTACTTATACACTTACTTATACCCTAAAGTGTATTAATTTTTAATATACTAATTACTACTTTACTTACTACTTACTTTATATCTTTCATTATCCTTTTTTATTACTTTTACATTTACTTATACTTATTTAACTACTGATTTCTTATTATTAAGCTTAATAGACTTGGAGTTTTAGACGTGTAGTGCTAAAAAAGCTGGGAGTAGGTATTTAGATAAGCTTACCACTATATAGATATACATTACTGAAAACGTAGTAAGATTCTGCCTGTAAGAGTTAGATAAGTTATTATTATAATTATACGTGAAAAGCTATTAATTATTACCTGATCTTTTCTTCCTTTTTATTAATCTGCTGTAATTGTAATAGCCTCTTCTATCTCTGCTAAAGCTGTACCTGTTATACTAAAAGCTATTCCGCTATCTCAACCTAATCTATTAACCGGCTTTACGTAAGCAGCTTTACCGCGATATTCTAAGCAGGCAGTTCCAGTTATACTGGTAACTAGGAGACTTTACGGACTGACGAGAGTTTATATATTACCGCTAACGTTATTAATATAGTAACTTTATCTATTTCGAGCTCCTATAGCTTTAACTTATAACGTACCGCGGGTAACTTAATACCCCTTTTCCTCCTACCTAAGGCTCTTATTATCTCCTTTAACCTACCCTTACCTTTATAGCTGTGGAAAGACTTATAAGCAGTAATATTAAGCAGGTTTCGTAATTACTTCCTTTTTTAATAAAAGATAAAGAATGCTGTGATTAGGATCTTAAGTATAACGGCAGCTACTAAAAGTGCGATTGTGGTAATAGGGCTAGTAGAAAGACTAGATCTACCTACTGCACTGCTACTACCTGACTTAACTATACCTGTCCTCCTTAGGGCTAAGGCTGATAATGTTCTCGCAGTTATTAATACTTTTTATATAGCTACGCTTTATTTATACCCCTCTTAAAGGCTTTTTACGACTGCAGGTGGTACGTATAATAACCCCAGCGTTACAGCGTTTAAGGTCTGTTACTAGATCTACACTACAGTGCACTAATTAAGACTCTGCGTCCCTTAAGGCAGTATAACTAATATAACGCTTATAAAACCGCCGACAGATTTTAACTAACACTTTTAATTCCTTTCAGCAGTCATTAGTGCTATTAAGTTAGTAATATAGATGGGACTTAAGTAAGTACTTACTTTAATATGTAAAACGTAACTGTTTCCCTTAACTTAACTAGCTTATAATTCACATTAGTCACGTTTACATTTACAGTACACTTAATCTTAAAGCTAATGTAATACGCGCTTAGGGAATAAAAGTTATAACTGTTATAAATATCGTTAAAGTAAAGCGGAGAGTATAACGTAATAGACTTAATGTTTAGATAGTAGTTTAGAAATAACTAAATAGTGGTAAGGGGAACAGCAATCCAGTTAGAGACACTGTATTAACTAAAGTAAGTATACACGACGCCTTTAAGGTCAGTAGCTTTGGTAAAATAATTAGATAACATCATAATTAATATAATACTAACTTGTGGTCAGATAATTGATTACAGCGTGGAAGGAATTCAGAGGATGTCTCCAACCTGAAAAAACTTTTATCGTTTAAATTCTGACGTAGGAGTTACTAAATACAGTATCGTGGTGGCGCTTATAGTGGTCTGGTGGGAAATGAACTGAAGGTATAAGCAAAAGTGACACTATAATTCCTATTAGTTATAACGAAGCCATAACACTAAAGTTATCAAAGGCCTTGCCTTTCAAAACAAAACCGTAAGCATTTTGTGTTACTGACGGATTTAGTGCCCCTAGTATGCCTGCACGTTAATGTTAACAGCCTAGATAAGACTGGCTAGGTAGCTATCTATCACGCTGTGTTATAGGAGAACCTGGAAATAGTAAAGTTACTTATTTAATACTTAAAGGTAGATATAACGTTAATGTTAATCGATAGGCAGTCGGTATTAGCATATATAGCGCTATGCTTTAATAAAGACGTAATAACCTTACTTCTAGGGATAGGAACATTTAATACTAACTATGTGGATACTTATAAAAAGACGGCACTAAACTAGATAAGGTTAAATATTTACCCTAGGTTTTAAACATTAGTTAGAAAATCTAGTATAAGAACGTGATAAGCAGATGTGATTAACTTTATAAGGAAAGCTGAAAGAGGTAATCTGGACTGTTAAAGTTATTATAATACTTTAATGCGAGGAAGGAAACGCCTTCTTTTAAAAATCTGGAGTAACTTATCCCAGCTTAAGGCTTAGAATAGAATAGGAAATTCCATATACCAGATTTTTTACAGATTACATATGTATAACCTTAACCTTAATGCCGATGGTATCGTCTACGGCCGCGATCTACCTCTTATCCACCGTTATCGCTGTTATGATTACCACCGTCCTTAACGCCGGACTAAACGTTTTCGAAATCCCTATCACCCTGACCCCCTAAAACAGCTTTTTGCACTGCACCTGATACAGCCTACGCTGCAAGCTACAAGCAACACCGACCGGACCACGTCTAGGTTCGGGAAGCCCAACCTCCAACGTCTCCCCTCTTCGTCCTTATCAGACGCCAATTCCTCCCTTCACAGACATGTTAGAGGCTCGGAAGTGTTTGGACTCAGCCCAACATAACACCAAACTAAAAGCCAAAATCATCCTCCCCATCACTACCCCCACCCCCCAACCCACCATCCTCCTTCTCAAAACAATCATAAGCCCAAGTCGTCTTCTCTCCATCCAAATCCAAAACACTCCTAAACTTGTCACACATCTCGTCATCCACCTCTTGGGGCTGCACATCGTGCACATTGCCTACAAGCTCACACTCCTTGCTTCCACAGATGCGGCATGTCCACTGATCTCTTTTCCCGTCATAGCCGCCGTACAGCCTTCGTATCTCCACATATCTGGGATCGAAATCGTAGTCTCTGCCATTCTCGCACTTTTGGCAGATGGTGTGGTTGCAGGGGGAGAATCTGGATGGGAAAGGGTCAGTAGGGGTTCGTGCCAGTGCTGATAGTGGAATGGGTAGGGGGGTTACCTGTTAGCGCGTGCGTAGACTTGTTTGCATGAGTGGCAGTAACCAGGGGGCAAGGGCAAACCCGAAGTGTTAGAAGAGCTCGTGGTTGCGATTGTGGAGTTATCGGATTTGGAACCTTTGGTATTCGGCACCGACTTGAGCTGTCCCAGCTTCACCGGCGTAGTGATATCCTCCGGCTCGTTCAGCGTCAAGAACGGATATTTCTTCTCGAGGTAGGTCCGAAACGCAATAGGCACCGGCGGCGCCGCAAGTCCCGTATATCGTCGGAAGTTCTCCGAATCGAGAATCTGGACATTGAAGAGGACTTTCCTTTTCACGTCCCATATCCGGGGGTCGGAAGTGTCCTGTACAATGACCTGTGTGATTTCTGCACCGACGCCCAGGGCTAGGTCGATTTCGCCGCGCGAACTGGAGCCTCCGCCTACGCCTTCCATATGGATCTCCACGGAATCTCCTTCTCGCAAGTCCGATGTGGTCGGGTTGTCGCGGTGCTCGACTCGATTCCCTTCAAACATTAGCCTCCCTGAGCGAAAATCCAATCCTGCGAGGCCGAAGGCCCAGTTGGTGAGGTCCCCGCCTTTCAAGTGCTTTGGTAAGGAGAGGAAGAAAGTGAAATGGTCGGACGTCTCGTCGTCGTCGTCGTCGTCGTCGGAGGTGGTTGCCTTGGATTTGAGGATGTGATACCCGGCCCAGACTTTTATGACGAATGGATCGTCCAGTTTGGCGACAGGTTGAAGAACCAACGCCGGGTCAAAGTCCAAGATCTCATCCAGCTCGGACGTTGGTGTTCCGCTAGAAGCAGACTGGACTCTGAATGTCTGCGAATCCCGGAGAAGGTCACCAAGGGTAACCATGCGCCGAGTGCTTGTAGTTGTGTAGACACTACAGCCAGCAGCAATACCGATGTCCTTTGGTGTAGCCAAGAAAGACACATAGCTTTTCTTGACCGAAGGCGAAAGGCCAGAATTCGTAGAAGGGGGACTCGTGCTTTGGAATAATTTCGAACTGCAGCCCGCCTACTGTGTTGGTGCCAGTGACTTGATACTCGACTGAGAGTTCGGAGGTGGCTGAGACGGCCGTAAACTGTCGTACAACTCCACGACCCGTTCTTGCACCGTCAAGCCATCTTTGGCTAATTTTCTTGTCGGGTGTGACAAACAGATAGTCTTGCTTCCGCTGGGTCTTGTTGGTTTGTTTGATCATGGTGGCCATATTCGGGACAAAGGGGTCGCCTGAGATGGCGTTGACTCCTCCCAGGAACGGTCGAATGGCGTATGTGGCTCGCTTGGATTCGAAACTCAGAAACATGGCCTCATTTTCTTCTTTTGGGTTAGCAGTGGAGCATGTTGGGGTAATGTGCTGGTGCTTCCTTACGGTACATGGGCATAATCAAGCCGCCCTTTTCCCTGATGTGCTCCGGGAGGACGTCCAGCTTGCCGACAGATTTCTCTATCTCGCTCAGCTCGAACACCGGCAGCGTTCCAAACCCCATGGGAAGTTTATGCGGGCTCTTTGATTCCGGTAGTCGAACAGTACGGACAAAGCGGATGCTAAGGTCGTCGTTGACTGATACCGTTTTCCACCCACGATAAAAAGATCCCACCTGGACCTTCATGGTAGGCGGGCTCCACTTCAACAGTCGATTGAAGTACAGATGGATCGGAACGTTTTCGTTGATCAAGGGATTAGCGATATCGTAGCTGCAAGGACCGCTGGTGACGGTGGCGTGGACTCTTTTAGTCGTATATGGGATCATTCCATCAATACCGGGAAGCGAGATCCCCACACCTTGCAAATAAATGATTGTGTCAGCGAGGGGATTCCGACCGTCGCAGGGACAGTGCGTGACTTACAGAATCTCATCAGATATTTCTCGTATATCTCCTTGATCGGTGTATTCGCATCCTCAGTTCCTGTGTGGGCCTCTCCTGTACTCTTCTTCCAAACACCTTCAAATCTGAAATCAATGCTCCCAGAAGTCTTCTGCTGTTGCTGATTGTCGACGGGACTGTCCTGAAACGCATCGCCAAATACCCGCAAGCGTGTCCTCTGCTCGTCTTCGTCAAGATATCTGTGTGTGGCAGAAGCGATTTCCTTGATCTTTTCCACCTCTTGGAGTTTGACATTCTCTAATCCCTTTCTGACGTTGAACCGCTGATAGATGTGACGGCTGGTGTCTGTTCCGGAAGCCAGCTCAGGATGGGAACGACCGAACTGTGCCGCAATTGCATTTGCATCGGTGGACATACGAACCAATGTTTTGCCAATTGATAGAAGATTATCGCCGAATGCCGCAAGAGAAGGCTCGCCAGTTCCGATGGAGACGATATACTGAAGCCTTTCCATCGTGTCTGGCCAGATATCACGCGCCTCCTCGAGCGCGATTTCCACAGGATTGTTGGCACCGGTTGCGCCGTCTATGAATTCCTGACCGAAAGGGCCTATTGCGATGGGATCGAAGAAGGAGGTTGCAGCTGAAGTTGCCCGCGCCGCTTCCCATATTTGTGGATTCAGGGGCGACGGACCAACTGAGCGATAGTTCCGGAAACGTACAATACGGCCGGGACACTCTTTGCTTACGGCGCATACGAATCTTGAAGACATCGTCAGCTACCCTGATGAAACAAAGAAATAGTACCTCGGCCTACACTTTGCATTTCTGCTCGACGCCAGGGTACATCAGCTCTTCAACTGATCTACCCGTCGACACGATGACAGTCTTGACGGCTTTCTCAAGAGCACTGCTGCTGAATCGCTCCTTGGCGTGATACTTGGCAAGGACCTTGGCGGCGATGTTCAGCGTGTCTTTGGGCTTGAAGATGGACTCTGACATGTCCCGGTATGCCCTGATGCAAGACGCCATGTCCATGTTCAGGCGTCCGAGCATGATGGCAATGAGACTGGCCAGGAAATACCGTTAGCAGCTTCTCATCAGGCAGCATAGGTTATCAAATTATTCGGCAAGGGCATCTCACCCCCCTGTGCTTGTTCCACCGATGAGATCAAACACCTCGCAAGGCTTTGGCGGAGATATCGGATCAATCTGTTTCATAAGCGCATCGAGGACGAGGAGTGACGACAATCCCCGAATTCCTCCGCCGTCTGAAACCCAGCTTTACGTCAGCTTTTCAACTCTATGGACTGGTTCAAGTGTTCCATATCTGTCCACCCACTCACCCAGTGACAGGATTCGCAGCTTCCGCCCCGGCAGAATGGCGCTGGCCTCGCCGGGAGACATGCTTGATGTTTTTTCGACTTCTTTGGTGCTTATAATGTAAGGTATCCTAGGTTAGTTAGGCGTTACTGGCCGAAAATGCAAGTAGAGACAAGACTGGTTGGTGTTGCGGATTGTCAGTGTTGGCGGAGTGAACTGCGGCTGATGGGTGTCGAGCTGAGACTGAAACATGCAGGGGATGTCCTTTGCCGCCTTCGGAGAATCGGGGGTTCAGAGTCCGAGGGCAAAGAATGGTTCGCTGAGGAGTGTCAAAAACGCCACTGACAGGGGTTGTGTTGTGTCACTCCCTTGGCACTGGAGCATCACCGATGTTCACTGGAGCATTGGAGGTTGTTGAATTGTTTTTTTTTTTTTTTTTTTTTTTTTTGT
>Ga0247760_1001414_pt1 | contig 22342 bp, 26 predicted proteins | sample UWRJL171409R4_FD_179936 | JGI IMG/M metagenome (GOLD analysis project Ga0247760, IMG submission 179936) | Plant litter microbial communities from Arlington Agricultural Research Station in Wisconsin, United States - UWRJ-L171-409R-4 | ecosystem: Environmental > Terrestrial > Plant litter >... | reverse complement strand
AAGACTCACAAGGCTCAGTAACAACCGTATAAACCGTCGCACACCCCAACCCCCCACAGCCAAGACTGCACGGATGGCTGCTGAAGATCGTCTCGGGCGGATTCGGACATCCGCACGCAGCCGTGATGGTCGCCTCAATCACGCACGCGGCCGTGACGCACGTGCTGCAGATGTCGGTCGTGGACACCGCCGCGGGACAGCTTGCTGCCGATGCGGTGATGGAGGAGGGCGGGGCGGGAGAGACGGTGGAGGCGAGGGCGGCGGAGGAGGAGGATTGCGCGAGGGCTGTTGTTGCGAAGAGGAGGGCGAGGGGGAGGAGGCGGGTCATCTTGGTGGTGGCGGTGAAGAGTTTGGGAGGAGATCGGTGTGGAAATGGGTATGATTGAAGAAAAAAGAAAACGGACAAGGTGAATCAGAGGTGATGGCGATGCGACAACGTCCCAGATTTATTAAAGCACGATCACGCGGATGGGCCGACCTGTCCGGAGCGTGGTGGGTGGAATGCGGAGTGCGGGAACGCGGGAAAGCGGGAAAGGCGCGGGCTGCGTGCAACTTTCTGGATTCTGGGATTCGCTCACGGGGTTCGGCGGTGGCTGGTTTCCAATGCCAAGGGTGACCTGCGTGCGAGGCGTCGGGTCTAGTGGTGTGAAACAGATCGACAGCGGCGACTGATTGGCCTGTGATGGTTCTGGCGCACCGGCGCAGCTCACACCTGCCTGTTTCTCCACTGGCTGATCGGCGTTCCGGTAGCGGGGAAGTCTGACAACGAGCTTGAGCGGCTGCTAGTGGCTGCGTCGCGGGGTCTCTGGGACCTTACCTGCTGCATTGAGTTTGGCTGGCAAACGCACGATTAGGCGTATCACGGGCATTGGAGTCCGTCAAGCAAAAACATGAGATGATATCTTCAACTGTCGTCTAGGGGACGTGAGAGAAACTACGAAAAGTCCGGAGACCATCCAGCCACCAAAAATATTGGTACAAGAAGCGAAGAGCCCAAAAGAAAAGCCCAACCGATAACCCAAAAACCCAACATATACAATTGAAATGACGTCACAGTATCTCAAAATCCAAAAAAAGCACATTCGCGCCGTTGCACACAAGGAACACTTACCCCTTCTTGTTGACAAAGACCTCACCGGCACGGTTGAGATTGTTGTTCGAGACCAAGTCCTCAGCCATGAAAGGGCTGTACCGCGACACATACCCCTGCTGGTCGAGCCACGGGATAGCAACATCCAGGAAGTCGGCCATGACGTTGACGTCGTGCAGGGGGAGAGGAGCGAACTCAGTGATCCACAGATCCATCTGCACAGCATCAGTATCTCACATGCAACCCTAACCCAGACATTCAGAGTACTCACCTCCTTCTTGAAGATGTCATTGACAACACCATGCGCATACGCAACATAGTTGATGAACAGTTGGGCCTGGTCGCGGCCATTCTTGCCCGCCTCTCCATACCAATGGATAGCCTGTGCCGAGCAGCGGAACTGGTTGGGGTTGTTGCCGATGCTGGCAAACTGGCGGAGCCACGTCAAGCCCGACGCATAGCCCGTGAACTGGCTCTTATCCGTGTTGTAGCTGCTGATGCCGGGGCAGACGAGCTTGGCACCGCGTTCCTGGAACTGGAACATGTCGTTGCCCCAGGCGTCATAGGCCTGGCGCGGGGTTGCCCAACAGCCGCCGTGGTTTTGGTCCATGTCGGGCTCGTTGTAGCCCAGCACCCAGGGGGTGTCGCCCTTGTCGATCTTGGAGTGGATGCCATTCTTGTCGCCCTTGCCGCCGGGTCCCCAGTGCATGGGGATCTGCTGGAAGTTGGGCGCGTTGGGTGCGGCGCCCCAGTTGTAAGCCCATGTAGCGCTTCCTGCACGGGAGAGCACGCCGGTGATGCCGCCGTTGTTATAGGCCAGGCCTTTCTTGATCCCGTAGGGCGCGTCGGTGCCGCGGGCCTCGAGCGTCTCGTTGAAACTGGGCTCTGCGGTTGGTGCGGCAGAGGCAAACGCGAGGATGGCCAAGGCCACGGCAGCGGATGAAAGCTTCATCTTGGGAATGTAGCTTGAAGAGTATAAATTTACAATGAATACTCTGCTATAGAGTAAGGGGTATATCAAAGGAATGTAGATGAACAAGTGACAGAAAGGACTGTGTAGGGGAAGAGGATGCTGGAGACAAAAGGAGTGATGCTCAGCGTGTGGTTGATGAGAATGATAACGTGATAGAGGAGGGCACCGCCGTCTTATATGCCATGAAGTTGCTTTACAAAGTCGGCCACCGTGAAAAGCGTTGCACACTAAGTCTGACAAGAGACAGGGTCTCTCAGCAAGGAGAGCATTGAGCGTACAGAGAACGACACCCTGACATGCTCGGCTAGGAGAGTAAGCCTTGCCAGCCGAAGGGATGCGGGGGTAAGCCACCTCTGGAGAAATTTTGGTCAGGGAGAGGTATGGTGGAAGACGACAACGTTGGGTCCTTCGAGAGCGAGCAAGAACGCCATGATGTCCAACCTAATGCCTGTCCAAGTGCGTTTCTGCCCATCTACCCTGGCGGGATAGCACGGAAGGAATGGCCTTGCAGGGTGGAAGCCTTGAGAAAATGAAATGCAAATCCTAGGTGTGCGCCGCATCCCATTGAGGCGTCAGTGGGGGAGGTTGTTAGAGATGGTGCCTGTGTAAGTCAGCACGTGGGTCCGTAGCGTCTGAAGTCTGGTTTACCCAGGAGGTAGGTAACCAACAAATTGCTTGGATTCCCTACTCAAGGGGGAGCGCGGGGTCGGAGGACTCGTTCACAGAGAATTAAGCACCAACGGACCGACCAGTTATCAGACCCCTGTGATAATCCCCACACCGCGCTGACTTTAATCTCCATCCTGCTGCAACGTCACCAAAAAGACTTGCAGCATTCCATTGTACCTCTTTTCATGCGATTATTCAAGGGCTCTCGTGTCGAACTTGATGATCTTGCTCAGTATCAACTCTTAGTTTGGAGTGCGGGTTGTGGATCTGCGCATCAGATCATATTTGTGATTTGCGTTGGTAGGACGTCGACGCGCCGCTGGGCTGTGCGGCTGGTGATCGGATGGACGCCAAGCGGCACAATCCTTGCTCCCGCGAGGTTGCAAGAGGAAGAAGATAATGGCAAGAACGCCTGGAATGTAGTCGCACTGGCGATCCTTCGATTCCCGTCCAGGGGATGCTGCCCTAATGTAACGAAAAACATTCCTTTAAATTTGCCAACCCAACTCGCGCTGTTACACCCGCATGGCTATATTTGCGGACCACGTGGTTTCTGGAGGCTCCGGTCCTGAGGGTCTGTCTGGGTGTTGGTTGTTCAAGGCGGATTTGACGGGATCATGATGATTCCTCCCGCTGGAACGTGTTCTCGCTGCGCATATTGCTGCGCGCCTCGCGGTTGGTTGGTACTACGCCGCGAAGCTAATGAGAACCCCTAATCCTTCGCCCACAAATTCATGCAAGGGCCAACTGTACTAGTATATTGAGATTAGGAGAGGAATATGGGTAAGCATTCGTGTACTGGGAAAACCCGCACTGTTGAGATATCCTCCACTATGGCGGCCGCAACTATTTCCCATCAATTGTTGCTGATAAATCACCCCAGCTGCCCCAGGAAATGGCTTCAGACGAATCGTATCCTTCGAGAAACGCTTCAATATCCGTCATCTGTGGCGAGAGCTCTTGTTGCTCCACAGATGTTGACGGAGCTGTTGGGGCTGATTGCTCAGAGGATTGCCCGGTAAAAGGGCTTGAGGCTTCTTGCAACCGATCGATAAAGGCTGGTCTCTCTGCAGTCCGGCCTGCCCCGACAAGTGCTTCCTCGCGGGCTTCCCATGCCTTGAGTGCATATTGAGCTTGAACTCTATTCTCCTTCGTTTCCATGTCGAGGAGCTCGGGGCGCTGCTCAAAGAGTCTCTCGAGAGCAATCCAACCGCGGTCAGATAACGATCCAACAGGGCGTTGGTAGAGTTGCCCAATAAATGCACCGAGGGTTTCTGTCTGAAAGTATAGCTGCATCCACCATTCGAACTTTGTTGACAGCATAAGTGCGTAGACTTCGCAAACATGCTCGTAGCTTGTGACGAGCATCTTGAAAATATTGTCCTCCGGGGTCAAGATATCGACCCCATATTCAGGTTGTTCCTCAATGGGCGTGAGGCTCGGGATTAGTGACTTTGTGAGCATGGACAGAAGGGCGTGGGCGGCGACGTGAACGTTGCCCGCTTTGGGGTCCACGAATTTCTTCTCAAACCGACCCAGTTCGGCATCGATTGAAATGGCGAGGTCCCGGGATCTTGCAATAGTCCACTGTATTTCGCCAGCTGTATTCTTGCCGTCGGGCGTCTGCCCTAGGAGGGCTGCTTCCAGAGTACGCATGCTCGCTGCGTCAGACTGAAACTCGGCCAGCAATTTATGGGATCGGTTGTGCGCGAGGCAGAAACCCATCTCTGTCGGCCCGTCACGAGGTTTTGGCGCCTCGGTTGAGTTTGGAAACAGATCTGCGTCGTTGAGATTCTGCGGTTCTTTTGTATCCCAATCACCAGGCAGGGGAGACGGTGTCAATCCCGCCACAGAACCTTGTGTCGAGTCCCGGACAACAATCTGCCACCATATTCTCCGGCGCATCTCAGTCTCGAAGGGCGACAGGCCGAGGGCCTCGCCGTCGCGATGATAGCCCATCTTGTGCGCAATTCGTACGATAATGCCGCTGATGATCCAAGACGCATACCGGTCATATCGACCTTGAAGTGAGGCCTGACGACCGACCCCAGTATGTTAGCAGAAGGTTTATCATGGCGAAATGGGCGCCTTACCTGGAATAGGATCAAGGCTTGGAGGATGGCCATGTTCTCATTCTTGAGAAAGTTGAACTTGATCAGCGATGCCTTCGCGCCGAGCGTGTACCTGCCAAGGGCCATCTTCTTCGGCATGCTGAGCATTTCTACGCTCTCGTTGTCGGTGAGGGATGCGACAGCCATGGTGTAGATGGAGAAGAGAAGCGCCTGGTGGTGCAGGGAAACGTTGCGTATGTCGGTCATGGCCTCGAGGAGCAGCGGCTGTATGCTTGGTACGTGAACGATCTTTGTCAAGGGGTTGACTCTGTCAAGAAACAATTGCCAGAGGCGGAATACATGGGCGGGTTCGGGCTGCAGGTCTTGCACACGGACAGAGGGATCCACACCGGAAAGAAGAAGGTCCGTTTCGCTGCCATCCGGGATGCCGTCTTCACCGTCGACGGCGTCTGTGTCTTCGCTTTCAACCAGGCCTTGAATGCCTCGCAGCTGTGCATAGCCGCAACGGTCAGCTATCAGTCGCAGAGCGCATGCAGCCAATCGCGAAGACTAACCTCCTCGTACAAAGCAGCCCAGACCCTGCGATCCAGAAGGCGCGTGCTGCTCTCGTCATTGACAACGACACAGGTTGGCCTGGAGGGCCGGGGAGATTCATCCCCTGAGATTTCAGGTTGAACCTCTTTCGGTGGTGTCCCTGGCAGCTGGTCGACAGCAGGGTGTTGCAAGAGCAGCTCCTCACATCTGGCTAGACGCCGTCGAAGGTCTTGGGCCGGGCGGCGACGCTGGCGTACGGGCGCGGGGGTGCTCGGGACGCAGGAAGCTCCAACACCGGCTTTGGTGCATGTTGCACAAGGCAGATTACGATCGCATTTGACCTTCCGCTGTTGGCAAAGGGCACACGCCAGCGCTCGGGCATATCCCCGCGGGGCAGTCACAACTGTTGGGCGATTCATCGGCAAAACTTCGACGTTGGGAAATGCAGCTAAGGTTGTTCTAGCGCGGCAAAAGAGACCCGGCCCGAGTTTGTTGCAATTCTAGGTCTGCAGAATGCAACAGGACATGTCACCGTCGATCCGAGCTCGGATGTGATTGGATCGTTGCTCGGGTTTTTCGGAGCACCCCGAGCAGTTCCCGAAATCGGGTCCCAGCTGCCACCAGCTGACAAGGAACGACAGCACTGACGGCAGTCACGATGTAAATTCTCCAAACTTCCAGGTTGCAACAGCCTCCGAGCTTGACGGCAGGGATCGATTCGCAATATTTAAGGAAAATCGGAATAAATATGTCTTCAGTAAGCCGTATCTAGATTTTTATTTTATGTAAGATTGCTGCCTGACCCTTGTTTTCCACACGAATGTGTGCCGCTGACTAACCACGCCACTTACACATTTGCGTACTGCACTCAAGTTCCCCTCACAGCCTCCCTGCTCGACACCGAATTCACAAGATCCGCGTGCAGCCATGGTAACTGTTGCCATGTGTCATTAGAGCGAGTGTTGGGTTGAAATAATCGAAGCCGCATGTCAAACATCGAGGCACACCCGAGATAAGACAATGTGGTCAGACTGGATGGCGTTTCTTTTGCTCCGAGTCCCGGTCTAAAAGGAGATGACTTTCTACACAAATGCGTGCCGTTGGCAGGCCAAAAGGTGATATAAATTGACCTTAGATCGCAAGACGAAATCCGGAGCTGTTCACAGATGCCTAAAAACACACATTGCAGTACACATATTAGACTTTGCTTCTCTATCTATTACTTGACCCAATTTTGTCGCCGAAGGAAGCATTCAGAGTTCAGGGATCGAGTCGATACTTCAACACCATCATTTTCGACGCCGTCATGAGTGGATCGGGACCCCCAGATTCTTCAATTATGGCTAGTAGGTACGATGCCCTCTCTGCCTATCACTTGTTACCTCGTCGTGCAGCCCGAAGCACTGTTACTGACCCACACTCGATAAAGCCCAGTTTCAGATGCAGAGAATTTAAGTGCAATTCGAGTTTCTCAGTGGATGCAGGAGCCCGACCCTCCGATCAACCACTCGCTGTTGGCAATGATGGCCAGGTTGGATTCAATGAGCGGTGAAAAGAAAGATGGTGGCCAGACGGGCTCGGGGGAGGCGGCGTTAAAGATCACCATTTGAGGATCGTGGTCTCAGAAACAGCACAATTGTGCACAGGTGCTAGTCGAAGGTTACATCGCCTCTGAATTAATCGGCATTTGGTCAACTGTCATTCCATCCATGGGGTGTACGACCTGTCATTCCCATCCTAGTATGTTTCAGTTGGCATCGGTATACTTCCAGGTTGGTTGGACTTGGACGTTGCGGGCGAGCCTGTCCATCGGAAGAACGACAGGTTGGGGGCGATGCAGTGGGTCGCGAAGCTGCACAATGTCAATTGGCGCGTTGCAGTTGAATTTGTATTGAAACAAACACATTGCTGTATTATCTTGATAGGACTAATAGGATTGATGCGTATGCATTCCGCTCGCAGACCTGCACTGTCGGTTCCACATGAGCCTCGATTCTTGACGTGGCTCCTGCCCGAGGAAGCGATGTCACGTTGGCAGATAGCCCCAGGCCATCAGGCCGAGCAGAAGGCTTGACCGCCGGCACTTCAGAGCCTTAAATCTAGTAAAGCCGGGCGCCGGTATTTCCTTGGCACTGTTTGCTGCACTGTCTGTTTGCCTGTGGCGTCCAGTCGAAACGATGGATTGGGACGCTATCTGACTTCAAGTTTGACGGATGCATGCATTCAGCGCACTGGCATTCCGATGATAGGCATTTGAGCCGATTTTATGATCCTTTATCGTGCCACAGGGGTCTAGAACGCCGCTGCCAGCTGAGAGGATGTCGGATTTCATGGCGCCGGAACTGTCGCCGGTTCACTATCCCACAGCTCTGTAAGTCTTTCTTTACACCCTAGGACTCGCAACTTATTGTGAACCGCGTCACTGCATTCTCAGCACGTCACAGGCGGAGCTCAAAACTGTCCCGTTCTCCCCGGAGAAAGATCAGACGGCGGAGATCACATCACGGACGAGCTAGCAGAATGGGCCGCACGAAGGGAAGGAGCAACGGTCCCGACCAAAAGCACAACGTCAGGAAGCAACGCAAGGAGAAGCAACAGCAACCAGATTCCGATCGGCCATTCGCATGCCCCTTCGCCAAGAAAGATCCGCACCTCTACCACGATTGTCTGGCATTCAAACTCGTGCGAATCTGCGATGTCCGGCAGCATCTCAAACGAAACCATCCCGCCATTCCCGTTCACTGCCCCAAGTGCGGCCTCAGATTCGGAGGAGCCAGCACCGAAAACTCAGCTTTTGATGACCACATCAGAGCAAGGATCCGTGAAAGCCAGGAGTTTCCACCATATACCGGCATGACACAAGACCAGCAGGCCGAGATTCGGCTTAATGGAGAAGCCCCCGTGCCTGGTACCCCCGCGGAGAGAAAATGGTACAAAATCTGGGACATTCTCTTTCCTGGCCAACCATATCCCGCTTCGCCGTACGAGGTCGAGTTTGTCGAACGCTTCGAGCGTGTTGCTCGATCGTTTGTCAAAAGGGGTGGGATAGAAAGCTTCCTGAAAAAGCGTGAGGTACGGCCTGAGTTCTACGGACTGTTGAGCGATTTCTTAGGCTGCATGGTGGATGATGTGCGGCGACATCCGGCGGAGGAAGAGAGCTCGGGCCGAAGAGACATGGAATTCGCGGGTGGACAGCCAATTCATCAGACCCGAACCTTTGTGATTGGAAACAATCACGAACCATACCTGGACCCTAAAGGCAACCCGCAGACCATCCTTGACATTTCATCCACCAGCTCCTTTACTGCTCCCCTCCCTGTTTCCCCTCAACAACCGTTTCGGGGAGATTTTGACTCATTCGAAGGCTCAGAACTCTTTGATTTTGAAAGATATGATGACAGACAGACGGGTTTGAGCCCAAGCTGATAGAATAGTGTTGATAGGTACACAAGTGAAATAGTACACTCCATGACTTAAAGAATACGCTGCTTAACTCCTCGCCCAAAAGATTTACACCGTGAACTCCTCTCGAACACCATGCCTGATAGATATGCTGCAGACACTATGGTTTATAAATCTGCAACCTCTAAACATAATCCCCACAAGCTTGAGACCACCGCCATCATTGTCTCATTAAATCCCACTCTTCCGCCGCCAGACGATAACACAATTCCATGTCAGCTTGTGCCAAACCGTCCATTCTACCCACGATGAGCCAGTGCCTACTACCGCTGTGAGATTTTGTGAGGCCGCCTCTATGGGTGTTAGCCTGGGGATGCAAAGTATGAGAGATATTGAGCAGGGTGTTTACCTATGTAGACATGGAGAGTCCGCATCAACCACTTCTCACGTTGTCCCCATCCCAATCACCTTCATGAGTTGGGAGGACGCGAGCCTCTCCAGCCCGGGAGCTCATAGAGCCTATCAACTGGCTCGTTTGTCGGAGCCTCAACCGGAACAGTATACGTGTATGCTGGCGATTTATACGAATCATACGCGGTCGAGTCGCTGTGGTTCAGATCTTGATGAACAGGGGCCATGTCACCAGGAGCCCGATCAGAGCGTCGTTTCCTCCCGACCAAGAGCCATGTCGCTACCGCCCCAGCGATCAATCCAAGCCCGCCGATTGACACGCCGACACCCACACCTATAGTTGTGCTGTTGTTGGAGGACGATGGTGGGCTCGGGACTGTCGCTGCTGACTCGGTACTCCCCGCTGAAGCGGGTGTTGAAGTTGACGCTTGGGTTGATGATCCCGGTGGCGCCGTATTAGCAGTGGTTGCGGGCGTGGAGCGAGAAGAGGTCGCGGTGGAGGTCGAGGAGGAGGCAACACGGCCTACTGTTGTCAACGGAGAAGGCTTTGCTAATAGCAAGAATATAGTCAGCAAAACAGGGTTTGGAAGAGAAGATATTTTGAAGAGTGAATAGGTAGGGAGGTAGGAGGGACAGCAACCTACTCAGAAAGTCAATGATGTTGAAGTTAGTAGTGCAGTTTTCGGGCCCTAATCCGCCGCTGATGCAGTAAAACTTCTCTGCCGAGTTAGGACATGCAGCAACGCCGTTGCCTCCAGCCACGAAGTCTCGTTTTGGGTCGACGCAGACATTCGGACAGTTGGAACTCCTCCAGGTTTTGTCGGTACAGCTGCCCCGGACGTATTCAGATGCCCCAGGACTCTTCAACATGTCTCCGGTGGCCTGGCAAAGAAAGAAGGACGACGAGCGGCCGAGGCACACAAAGCCCGTCCCACAACATGTCGATTGAGAAGTCGAGTCGGTGCATGGAGTGTCCTGTGCAACGGAGCCGTCTGGGTAGAAGCAAGCCGCAGATGCGGGCGAGACCAGGAGCGCGATGCGGATGAGGATGAGGAAAGTAAAAATCATCATCTTGCCAGCAAGAGGGGCTCCGAGTAGCCTCGCTCGGGGGAGGAAAATGTTGTGACGGGGGTTCGAAGTTCAGTCGTTGCCCGAATAACTCGACACGGAAACGAGGTGCAAGTCCTCAATATCATCTCCACGGCTTGACCCCCAGCGCGCAGAGCGTTAGGCGCTACGACACTCTTCATGATGTCGCCCAGCGCTAATGTGGCCAATCTGGGAGGCCAAATCTGACACGAGCAAGCGAGGCCCAACACCCGGCTGAAGCACGGGTGCGAAACGAGGCGATAGCAGCGCTAGCGCCGAGCCGTGTGGCTGGGACCTGTTCACCAATAGTAACATCTGGACAAACGCCGCTACAGCTCTTTATGCTGGTTGACCCCCAAAACACCTGCTGCAAACCCAGTGCGAACTCCTTGCTCGCCAACTAATCGCACTGCCGCAAAGCAATCTCATCCGCCCTTTTTCCAAGCTGAAGACGCGACAATATTTGTCACGCGCATTGTGCCACATCTCCCAGCATTCGAGCCCAACAGTCCGGGCAGAATTTCAACGACTCATCATTCGCAGCATCTGAGGTTCTCGCGCATCTGGAGTAATTACCTTATCTACCCCCTCAAGCATCACAGGCGCGACATATCGGCGGTGGCAAGAGCGAAGAACAGCGACGATGACGATGTCGTTCAGTCGTCGCATGACGCAAGAGCGAAGAGCGACGATCACGAGGTTGTTCAATCGTCGCACGACGCGCCTCTGCCTCTTGATCCTTCCTATCATCACTGTCCTCCGGCTTGTTTTCTCAAATTTCGACGGCGCGAGCTTCCTTCTTCCATACAACCGCCAGATATCGCCGCTGTCGCCAAATGAATCTGGCACCAGCAGCGACACAAGTAGCAACACAGACTACGCCGATGACCCAGACTTCCTCTGGAGGAACATCCCCATCCGCTACCCAGTGCACTCTTTTTCACCCCTGCCAAGTGGTAAGGCCCCGCCACTCCCCAAGATCCAGGCAGCATTCCGGAAGGAGTCGTCAGACGAGAAGCAGACCCGACTGCGCAGGCGAGATGCGGTCAAGAAGACCTTTGTGCGATGCTGGGAATCGTACAAGACACATGCGTGGATGAGCGATGAAGTGGCCCCCATCAGCGGCGGTGCCCGAAACCCATTCGGTGGGTGGGCCGCAACCCTGGTCGACAGCCTGGACACCCTCTGGATCATGGGGATGCGGCAGGATTTTGAGCTTGCCGTAGCTGCCGCTACAAACATCAGCTTCGAGACGACGAAGTCAGACGAGATCAACGTGTTCGAGACCAACATTAGGTACCTGGGAGGGTTCCTATCCGCCTACGATCTCAGTAGCGACAAGCGCCTCCTTCGCAAGGCCAAGGAGGTAGGCGATATGTTGTATGCTGCCTTCGACACACCCAACAGGATGCCAATGACTCGATGGCGTCTGCGCGGTGCCGCTGAGGATGAGGATGTAAAGCAAGTGTCTCACGAAAACACCCTCCTTGCCGAAATGGGGTCTTTCACCATGGAATTCACAAGACTGTCGATCGTCACGGGTGATCCGAAGTGGTTTGATGCCGCACAGAGGATTACCGACGTTCTCAGAGAGCAGCAGGATTCCACGGCCATGCCTGGTATGTGGCCTCTCGTGGTCAATGGGAAAACTAAGGCCTTCAACCAACACAATGCTTTCACTCTCGGCGCCATGGCCGACTCCACATATGAGTATCTACCGAAAACATATGCACTCTTAGGCGGCCGCCTGCCCGTCTACAAGACGATGTACCAGAAAGCGATGGCGGCAGCAACGGAGCATAACTTCTACCGGCCCATGATCCCCGACGAACAAGACATCTTGATCTCAGCCATGGTCAATATGCGAAAAACCGAAGGGGAAGCAGCCCGCCCTGAGCTGGACCCACAGGGTCAGCATTTGGTTTGCTTTGTCGGCGGCATGCTGGCCATCGGGGCAAAGCTTTTCGACATCCCGGAACATCTCGAGAAGGCGCAGAAACTTGTTGACGGCTGCATCTGGACGTATCAAGCCCTTCCACTCGGAATCATGCCAGAGACGTTCCACATGATACCATGTCCGTCAACCAAAGGAACGTGCTCATGGAATGAGACGCTTTGGAAGCAGGAGATCCTCCGCAAGCAAGGGACGGGTGGGCAGGATGAAAGCAAGGCCGACGTACTCATTTCGCAAAAACGGCTGCCAAAAGGCTTCACCGACATTGGGGACACGCGATACATCTTGCGGCCAGAGGCCATCGAGAGCGTTTTTGTCCTGTACCGGACAACAGGCCAGAAATATCTCCTCGAGGACGCCTGGGCCATGTTTGAGGCAATAGAGACGAATACGCGAACGGACCTGGCAAGCGCTGCGCTTGTCGATATTACCGTAACAGACGGCTCGCCCCCGCGAAAGAGCGACTCCATGGAGAGTTTCTGGATGGGCGAGACCCTGAAGTACTTCTATTTGATCTTCAGCGAACCTGATTTAGTCAGTCTGGATCAGTACGTGTTCAACACAGAGGCCCACCCGCTCAAAATAATGGCTCCGTAAGCCCCATGAGTCGGGAGAATGGAAGCTGCTTATCCCGTCTGGTATGGAATGGGTGGAGGAAAGGGCGTGCTGTATAAATGCATCGACATGGCAGCGTTTTGGATATCTATGTATGTACCTACTATAGGTGAAAGCACTTTGTTTTTAATGTTATACCCGGCCGACGTTGTGAGAATATTTAGGATATTAAAATTGGATATCTATACGAAGGAGAACAACAACCTACGACCTCGGTGAAAAGTCAGTCACCAGCCTGTCAATCATCCTGTTAAGAGCTACCACTGTCAGTCTCCTCAAACCCCCTAGCCGATCACAATCAACCCCCTTCGAACCGATGAACGCCTCCGTGATACCCCGCCCCTGTCCCCGCCAAAAGTCTCTGAGTTCCCGCACCTGACGAACAACCTCTACCTCATCTGACAACATAGGTCCCACAGAAGGCCAAGCAACACCAGGGAAGACAATAACCCAAATGGCAAACCATTGATCCTCTTTCGAACGACCTGCACCACTCGGCCGCGCCAACTCTGTTAGTTGCTCTGCCGTCACTGAAGTGAGTGCGAGTTCCGCATTAGGGGGAGCCGCGACGCAAGTATCTGCCCGGATGTGTCGATCTCGATCGGCGATAGTGCCAAATATGGAGCTGCATATTGGACAGTTGTATGGCCGTCGGTGGTATGCCCAGATGTGTCTCTTGACATCAACGATCCTCAGGAGGTTGCTCCGAAGACATCGTCGATGGATTGACGGATCGTGAGTGAAGAACGGGCAGGCGAATCCAGAGGGCGAAGGGGATTGTTGGTCCTCTGAGGCTGGTATGTTCTTGAATGTGGAGAGGGCGTTCTCGGCAAGCTCGGTGCCGAGGATGGTGAGCTGGTCAAGAGGGTCTAATCTGGGGGCTTCGCCGCGGGGGTGGGTGAAGATGGACTCGTTGCCGCTTGTGCTTTCGGTGTCGGAATACCGGGACATGTCGGTGGCTACGAGTGTGTGTTACATCAACCACATCTTGGGAATTAACTTGGCCTCTACAGCACTGCAATATGGGTGATAACCTTTTATTACTTTCTTCGTGGGCTGTACCGGCCCGGCCATTCGGCTCGTCATCTCCCACTAGCCGATAAATGTTTCTTATTTACGTATTGCTTTTACCTTCAAATGCGAATCAATGTTCTCTCAATATCCTCTCGGTCTCATCCGGGTATCTGGGTTCAGTGTGTGTTGTGGTTGTGCTGAGCGCCACTTTCGTCGTGGGGCGTCGGAAGTCTACCCCCAATGGATCGATGACCGGGTACTTGGGTCATGCATGCAAGACTCAGCATCGCCGGGCTCTGAGTGGTTCCTGAGATCCCACAACATGGTCTTGCATCGTGCTTCCAGCTGCCAAGCCGAAAAAGACGGGCCGTGGAGTGCTAGCTTGTTGCGCAGAGCCAACCAAAGCAAGGTTGAGGACCCTATCACGGTGATGAGAGTAGAATCCGGAGAAAAAGGAAAAGCTAGCAACTCGGACCAATCGATCGAGGTCACCACCCGCCCGCGACCGCTGTTCTGCTGATCCAGTGACAGGACTTTGGTGTTGACATCGCTCGGGCGGCCTAACCCGACAGAGCCATGCCAGCACTAGTGACGGCGCCAGAGAAAGCGATGGCACGTCCGTGCAGCCAAGAATACCGAGAAAGAAGCAAGCAGTGGGGGCTCCTCCTTTATCAGTCCCCTCGTTTTCTTACGGGTTCAGGCCCTAAGAGAAGCCTGCCCCACGGATCGCCTGGCAGGCGGAATTCGTGAGAAGTCGACCTTCACCGTGACCAGAAAAGGGAGAAGTTTGCTCTTTGCACCTACCCCTCACCACCCCGCATGCACCTGCTGGGAGCTTATAGGGTACCTGTCACCCAGTGCCTGGCCTGTTCGGTTCCTTTGCTATCCCACTCGGCAACCACCAAGCTCACAAATTTCGATCCGGAAAAGAACGCTAGATACGATTTAGAACCTTTTGGGCCATGGGAACTACCATTTCCGATGCCGACGCCCAATCCGAGGCGGCAGCACGGAATGAGCATTATGACGCATTGGCTCGCGACGGCAATCCGCTAGACGAGGGAGAGGAAGAGGGTGAAGATGAGGTAGAAGACGAGGACGAGGATGAGGACGAGGATGAGGACGAAGAAAAGGAAGACACCCACGTAGAGCCATCCACGCCCAGGAAGCCTCGGCCAGCCCCGAAGCGGCGCGCGGATGAAGACGCAGATGATGAAGAAACACCCTCCAAACGCTTGCGATCGACTCCCGTTCGGCCGTTTCCCGAAACACCCATCATGACGCGCATCAAGTCGGAGCCAGGCACCGGTGATGATTCACCACTGGCCCCTGATGGCGCCATTTCCTTTTCGCCAGCATTTCGCGAGGATGCCCGGCGATCTGTGTCCCCTTCGCCCCTTTCGCGTCGCGCCAAGCCCGTACTGCCGGCGTATGTCAAGGCCGAAGAGAACGACAGCAAACCTAGGCAGGACTCGCTGGAAAGTCGAAGGCCCGCGGGACTCTCGGCTACTCAAAACTGGTTTTGGGAGAGACGTGAGGAGAGACTCAAGGCCCAACGCATCGCTGCCGAAAAAAGAAAAGAAGCTCTCGCCGAAATGAGAAGGGCAAGAGAAGCCGAAGCCGAGGAGGTCCACGAGTTTCTGAAGAACTGGAGAGGTCCACGGGTCGACCTCTGGATCGCCAATGCATTCGCATCTTCCTGAGACAGAAAGACAGATTCATCACCCTCGCGCAGATTTGGGCGTTCCCTAAAGACCCGTATGGGGACCCGCCATAGCCTAACTCGGGGCCTGTCTGTCGGTACAAGAACAAGAAGGGATGCACTGATACCGCTTCTGTGTTTGGCATCACAGCAACAGACCAGAATGGCAATGCCGACCAGCCCAACTGCAGGTGTCTTGCCCCGGGGTGCTATTCTTGGGTTACATGGGGCGATCGCTTTGGAGTTTATGAATCAAACGAACTTGCAAGTGCGGTGTGCCGTGCCGCAAGTATGTGACAAAAACTGGGAGGGCCCAGAAGGAGTGCTGGGATGGGACATGTGATTTTTGGATACCTCTGCCAGGGTGATAACTCGCATGTGCAAGGGTCGGTATAAACGACAGGTGTGGATATTTATTCAGGGCATCTCAAGGGGTTGGTTTTTTTCGGTGGCTTTCCGATGTCAGCACAGTTTAGTTTCAAAAGCTGCGTCTAGTTCCTCATTCCGGTAATGACAGTAAAGCATTGAGTGTCAGTTATGCATTCTTGTACCAATCGTGATAGTGACAAGCAGCCAAGAAACACAGCGGAAGTAGGAATCGTGCGAGGCTAGGAATGGTGTTGAAATGCAGCATAGCCGTGACAGGGTGCCCTGCCCAGTACGAAGACTTCCTTTCCCCCAGCAACCTGCGCTAGTCAACCCGGATACCCGCAGTAGGAGCTCGCCCTATCGGCAGCGGCATTTACAACCCGGGTTGAGTGAAGATGCCTGCCAGTCAACGCCACGCTATGCACAGCACCTATGCAAGCAAACCAACTTCCCATGGCAGGAAAAATAGTAAAAAAAGCCCCCCAATAAGACAAGAAGAGAAACATCCTACCAACGTCAACTTTTCATCCATCCGCGCATTTCGGAACACGAACATATCTTGGCGGCTACGTCCTCAACAGCCTAGACTATATCCCTTGTACATGCCAGGAAACTCGAACAGAAGAACGATGTATGCACAGCTCAATTTGGAGAGATTTCTGCCCAATACGCAGTCAGGATGAGACTCGCCGGCTATTACATGTCCCTAGCCGACAATCTGGGCCGTCCCAAAAGCCATGAATACCAAAACAGTGAGGGGTTAGTGGGAATGTTGGGATGCGCACCGCCGTTTCAAAATATAGATGGCAGGGAAGAACCGCACCATTCGATAAACACGGGCGGCCGCATATTAGCATCTTACCGCTGCTTTTTGTGGCTTTTCTTTGGCGTTGGCCTTGATGACAACTCAGTTGAACTTTGCTTCATACTTTCTTCGGAACCCCTACACACCTATTAGATAGTTGCACAATTTTTTCATACTTATGCAAGGTCAGTATCACCAACTGTGTAATGCTAACACAGAGTTGACTTGACGCGGGTCTGTTTGTGGGTAGGAACGTAGGCCTTGGGGGCAGACTCAACCCCTTGGTTTGTACTACCAAGTAGAAAATCTGACAAGGCGGCACTGACATTAGTCGATCCGAATAGATGCAGATATTCACACTTCAGCAGTAACCGATAAAGCGGGTCCCACATTGCCAGACGCAAGTACCCGTGCGGCGTCTGCAGCATGCACTCAGCAAACGAACAGGAGAAAATCGAAAAAGGGGTCCAAGATCAGCGGAAGCAACAGAGAGAGCCCTACTCCCGCCCAGCGCTAATAGCTCAGTCTGCCCTGGTGTCCAACCGAAACTTGAACACAATCTCTCTGATCACCTTCCATCACTTCCAACTTCAAGCTCGTTCCAAGCTCCAGCATCATCCTACCCATATTTAATCACCCCTGCCCTGATACAATGCCACGCAAGACTCGCTCTAAGCCATGCCCTCCCACCACGCCCACGAAGCGACGCACCGGTGATGCCACGGACAGCGAGTACACCTCTCCCTCGAAGCGTCCGAGAGCTAGTTGTGCCCAGCCCCTTCCGAAAACACCGACTTCACGCATCAAGTCTGGGTATGGCACATCCTCAGGCTCCCCTGGTGGCATGGTACTCTCCCCTGAGGTCGCTCGCAGCTCCCAGCGCACGGGCTCTCCCTCCAAGCTGTCACGCCGGGCTCAGCCAGCGACGCCGGCGTACGTCATCGTTGACTCCGACTCGGAGGACGAGCTGTCGAAGGCTCCCGCAACGCTGCAGGGTGTGATGGCTCCCGCAATGTTCCAGGGCGTGAAGGCTCAGCTTGCGAAAATACGGAGCATGAAAGCCCGGCGTGAGAAAGCCACGACCGAGAAAGTCGACAAAAGTGAGGTGGAGGACAGTAGTGAGAGTGACTGTACGGTTCTCCCTACTGTCGAAGATGTCGAGGGCAGCGGCCCGCCAGACGCCTCCGAATCCCGATCCAACGACGATGGCGGCAAAACCCCCACGGTTCCCTACCCGTCATGGATGCACGACTCAGATTTCTCAGAGCCCGAGCCCGCCAACCAAGGTGGTAGTGACCATGGGCCCGTTCGGATAATGAAGACGGCCATGGCAGTCTCCTGTCCAGTTCCATGTTCGGAGTCATTGACGACCAGAGCGAGCCGGTTGAGGAGCTCAATACGCGCGAGGCTAAAGACGACAATGCCCATCCCCTGTGTGATCCCGCATCTCAACCTATCAACGAAGTCGGAGGTGGTCATGCGGTCCTCGCAATTCGTGGTACTCAAAACGGCGATGATGACGACCTATTTGATTCCCCCAAGCCGGGAGACTTGGCCCAGCATGAGCCTCCGAGAACCGAGCAGATCGATGTGCACCAAGCTAAAGGACCCGACGCGGCTCGAGCTGATGCTCTCATGGCGTTCCTACAGAGCACTAGGAGGCGCGAAGCCAGCCCTCCAGCCGCAGCCAACACTCCAGTTCCCGTCAGCCAACCAGCTGTCACCATCGCTAGCCAGCGGCGTCAGCCACCAGACGCATCACAGACGGGTGGCCCGGCCCACAAATACAACCGAGACTTCCAAGAGCGGATCGCCAGAGCAAAGAAGGCATCGCCACAACTCTCCAAAATGATAACCCTCCGCCAAATCTGGGCTCTTCCCAAGGGCCCCGACGGCCTCCGCCCTACCCACGCTTTGGGCCATTCTGCAGCGAGAAAGAATGCTACAGCCGGTCCGTTCTGAGGGACCACCTCGGGAGTGGCAGGCGGGTGCATTACCGTTGCGAAAACAACGACAGCCATTTCGTGACGTGGGCCGATCGCGTAGGCGTGTCGTCGACTAACCCCACCTGTTTCTGCGGATTGCCGACTCGCGAGTGCGAGCTCAGTGGGCAAGCAATTTGGTATTGTTGGGATAAGACGTGTATGTACCGGTTTGAGGAGAAATGGCTCACGAAATGAGAGGTGAGCTGTGGGAGATCCCAAAACGCATCAAGGCCGCAGGGCATGAAGTGGGTGTTGGAATCAGAGATTGGATCGAGAGGATGACTAGCTAACATGGCTTGCTCGCTGTTCTGCTCCCCAAGATTGGTGGCATAGGGGCAAACACGCTGCGCACGTGCGGGGTAACACCGGGGAGGGTGTTCCGGGCTGGAGAGGTAAAGGTCAGAATGGCTCTGCATTTTGAGAAACAATGTGGCTTCCCTTGACTGCCTGCTGCCCTGCTACTCTAGTTCTAAGCTCCCTACTTAGTACCGTTTTCCGTCACTGTGGTACAAAAACCCCGGGCAAAAGCGCTTGGTCGCCGAATCCAGCGCGCGCTACCGACGTCTCACTCACATTGACCCTTGCAGCACTAATAAATGGGTGTCCCCATGACAGTCCTCGTGGGAAAAAGAAAAGAAGATCCCCTGATCTGACGAAAAGAGGGGTGGTGCGATGTGGGAGGACAGGAACTGGCTTGCACTTGCCCCCCTTCTCACGTTATAACCCCAAGTACGCCTACCTTCCAGGTTCGCAATTGTCATCTTGTGATCTCGTTTGCAAACACAACCTACATGGGGGCTCCTACAACCCCGGGGCGCGCCCAAGCAACAACCGCCGGGGCTCCCAATTCCGTGTCTCCCATGCCGCAATCAGCGAAGCGACGCGCAGAGAATGATATATCAATCGAAGACACTTCCAAGCGTCTGCGCCCAACCCTGGTCCTGACTCTCATCGGAACTCCCACCACCTCGCGCATCAAATCAGATGACACCGACCATGGCGCATCACCCTCTGATAGCATCATCTTCTCTCCTGATGCGACTCGTCGAACTCAACGCGATGTGTCTCCCTCGCCCCCCATGCGCCAGGTAGAGCTCAGAGAGCCCGCCCATCTTGAAGTTGATAGCGACCAGGCGGAGAGCGGGGATGATAACACCAGTGAGGGCGACGCCAGTGAGGAGAGCGACTATGAAGACGAGCTCAGCGATGAGGAAGACGACGGCGATCAGTACGATGACGAGGAAGATGAGAATCACGAAGATCATCCAATCCTAGAGGGCCGCCGGGTTGCCGCTGGACCCGCTCGTGAGCTCGCTTGTTACGAAGACTTTCCCTCGCTGCCAGACGACTTTGAAGCACATCCCAGCGACGAGGAGCACGAAGACGAAGAAGAAATTGACTGGCACCAGGTTGATGACGACCAGGAATACCGAAGCCAAGCCGCCTCTTTTCCAGGGATAGGTATTCGGGAAGCGGTGTCCCAGACGCGGTAGACCTGGGGATCACGTCCTATCTCTTCAACCAGCGGTATCAGACGAGCTTGGCGGGGCCGCGGCGTGCCTGCCCCTTCAAGCTTGCTGATGTTTGGGCGCTTCCCAAGGGCCCGGATGGACATCCGACTTACCCAGAATCCGGACTTTGCTGCAGGGAGGGATGCTACAGCCCCTCGACTTTGCGATGCAGTCCGGGACTGGCACGGATGGCAACGATGGACGGGGGCCTTACTACCGTTGCCAGGTCTGTAATAAATGGATGACGTGGGCTGACCGCAAAGGAATCTCCGCGAGTAACTCCCGCTGCTTTTACAACTTAAGAAGTCGAGAGGATAAGAACAAAGACGGTGTGACGGTTTGGCAGTGCTGGGACGGGACGTGCTTGTACCTTGTCGACATAAACTGGGTCCGCAATCGTTATTGATGAAGATTGTTTCCTGCTGTCTCTGGGTTTTGGAATGGTGGGTTTTTGGGTTGTGTTTAGTTGTCCTTGGATTGTCCCCTGGGCGCGAGTGCTCAATGTGAAAAGGAAAAAAACTATTCGTCGAATGTCAATGCTGCTGCTAGTTCCTACCTATTTTGCTTCAAATACTCCAGATTGACTTCGTGGAGCCGCTGTTGAATTCAACGTGGTCACCAGAAACGCAGTAATTGGAAGCCGTTAAGAGTGTTGTATTGGAGAGAAGCTCGCAGAGCAACCGTGAGCACGTAAAGCGCGGACCAACCGCGCTACCGCTGCTTACCTAAACAGTCGGTTGAATTTGACAGCCGCCTCGTGTAGCTGGCTACTTACATGCCGCTTCGACAGGAAATAATGAAGCGAAAGGAAATCGACTGGGTGCTCGTTTTCGAGTCGACAGCGAAATAGATAGCGCTAGTTGGTGTGGGCTGGGGTGTCACCGCATATGCAGCTGAGTGAGGCCTACAATGTTTTCGGCCCCTGATTGGTTGCATGCGCTGAGGTTAGCCACGGCCCGACGAAGGAGTGGACCTCACAGTCGCAGCTACCCTCCGACAAACAGAGTCGTCTCAGCCCAAATTCAACTTTGTTAACATTTTCTTCCTCATCGAACCCATCTTAAAACAACCCATGGGAGCTCAATCTCATTTCCTCCCATACCTGTACCCCTCCTCCCCGTCGCCATGTCATCTCGCAGCACAAACGGAGGCTTTACGCCTCAGCGGATGACGGGCGACAGCTGTCAATCTGTCTATGTGAAGAGAGAAAATACCCAATACAGTGACGATGAGCTGTCACAGGACAACTTTCGGTCCATGACCCCTCAACGGCTACATGGAGGCCGTCTTCAGCGCGAGAATGGCCGCATGGTGGCTGTTCCATGGCAGCCATCCGGCCCAGTCGGCGGACCGGTGGACGAAGTTTACTACCCCGAGCTTTATCTGGGTACGCGTTCCGCATCGGAAACTCCCTCCAAAACGAGCCCCAAGCGGCCCATGGCCAGGGACGTAGGGAGGCAACATCCTGGGCCCGAAACCACCGGCACGCCACCCAAGCGTCTCCGCTCAGTGTTTAAACCTGGCAACCGACTTCCCCCACGAACGCCGACTAGAAGTCGACTAATAGAAGGATCGCAATCACAGCAAGATAGCGTTGATAGTTCGCATACTTTTACACCCAGAAGCCAGGTCTTCTCTCCGGCAGCATCCAGCTTCTCTCCAGGCTCTGCATCCCCTTCGCCGCTCTCCCGTCGGTTCCGTTCCAAGGCTCCGACACCACGATATGTCAATAACAATGTTGACAATGAGAGTTCCGAGGAACAAAGCACTACCCCCGCCCTAAGCGCTAAGAAGCCGGGAAAGCGGCTAGAAGTTATAGCTGGCCCTTCTACCAAACGCCATAGCCCAAGTGACAGCAACGATGTCGGCGGCCGACGTGACATGGAGAGAAAATCCATCCGTTCAACAACCGAGCAGCAGCGGAAGCGGCCCGAATTCCCACCTAGCCCTTCTACTGGACGTCACGTTCCAAGAGCCGGCGACGGTCTTGACAGCCAACGCGACGAGGAAAGCGAACCCCTCCGCCTACGCACCGAACAGCAGTGGAAACAGCCAGCAATCCCACCCGGCCCCCTAACCCAAGGCTACGACCCCGACGCCGAGGAGCCCTACGTCCCCCCCTCACCTCATCAATCCCCCATGGAAAT